>Ga0070697_100002957_pt1 | contig 13081 bp, 8 predicted proteins | sample KBSK1501metaG_FD_65475 | JGI IMG/M metagenome (GOLD analysis project Ga0070697, IMG submission 65475) | Corn, switchgrass and miscanthus rhizosphere microbial communities from Kellogg Biological Station, Michigan, USA - KBS K1-50-1 metaG | ecosystem: Host-associated > Plants > Roots >... | reverse complement strand
ACGTGCCGAGGACTCTGCCTGCGTAACCCCCCGCCTTTTCGAGCGCGAGCCGGACAGAGTTTTAGGTTTGACGGGCAAATATTCCAGTCGAACTTTCCGGGCCACGTATTAGAGGGCCTCCCCCAGCACACCATCGGGGAGCCGCCGGCTGAGTCCTCGGGCCGGCAGCAACTCATGCCGACCCAGGTAGCCAGGTACAGCGTACCGGATGTCTGCGAGCATGTCCGGCCTTCGCTCGAAGGAGATGAGCCGCCCTCTCGTGGCTGCCCCTCGGCCACTACAGCACTACCGCAACCTCAGGCGCAGGGCATTGTCCCGACATTTGGGAACGCCACCCCCAGGCACGAGCCAGTCATACTGGGGGAATTTTCTTCGGAGTAATTTCTTCCTCCTACCTGAAGTTTTGACTGAGCCGGTATTCCCTGAGCAAGCTATAGGCCCGAATTGTGATCCCTAGGACCTTGGCCCGGCTCTTGCGTCGCGGGCTCCCGCAACACAGGGGAGCTGAACGTGTAGAGAGCGTGCGCACGGGGCCTGCGGCCTTCTCAACACACGCGGGTGAAAGCCTCGGCCGGCCATGAGTCGGAGGGGCCTCGTGGAGCGGCAAGGAGGAGAGCCATGAAGGATTGGAATGATTGGCTCGCATACACGGTCGCGGTGGGCGCCGGAGTCCTGACAATGCTGCTCCTCGGCCAACTACGCGTCGGGCGATAAGGAGCTCGGGTCGTCGACAATCAGTGAGCGAGCACGAGCGGGTGTCCATGGGTTTCTCAACCGTGACGGGGCCCTGGGAGGCGCGCTGGAGCATGGAGGCTCGGACTACGATTGCAGGACAACTCACCGAGATTCACGCGGATTGCATCGTCCTCGGGGGCGGGGACAGCACGGGAAGACGCATTCTTCTTCCTCCGGCTTTCTCGATGAACGGGTTCCGCGTCGGCACCCACTTGAGAGTCATGATCATCCACCAGAACGGTAACCTGGTAGCGGAGCGGATCGAGAGCCCGCCGCCATGGGACGATCTTGCGGATCTACTCGCTGAACTGAGTCCGGAGACCGATCTGGCGGCGATAGTAAAGCGCGTCAGCCGGCGCAATCTTCCGTGCGTGGTTGTATCCTCGGCCGCGGTCGCCGCATGGGGGCAGCGCGACCCTGCGGCCTGGACAAAGGTCTCCGGTTGGTTGGCCGCCAAGCGTATAGCCATTATCCAGACCTAGCCGCCAGTAATTCGGGGAGTGTGTCCGTACGCCGACGACAGCTAAGCTATGTTCGGACCAAGCGATCGGGCCGAGCACGGGCGGATCGGGTGATCGAGTGACCCCAAGCACTGGCAGGTCGTTTGCTGCTGTAGCTGGACGCGGGAATGCTCGTCGGAAGGGGCGGCCGACTCCGTGGCCAAACTGCATTCCAGGCTTGCCCCGAAGACGTTGAGCAGCATCCGGTGAGGATGAGCACCAGGTCGCCCAGCAGGACCGTGCCGCTACAGCTTCACACCCTGCTCCAGGAGCAGAGGTGCCGGACGGGACGCATCATAGTAGCCGTCTGTCGTAAAGGCATGTGCTTCGCCGCCGCTGACCAAGACATTCCGCTCGCCCTCCGTCACGATGTGCCACCCAGCCGAAGACAGCGAGAGAGTCACCATGCTCCCATCGACACGCTGAACCCGAACATTCACCTGACGGCTCGCCACCGCGCCCTCACCTGTGACGTTGGCCATCTGGTGCCACCTCTGTCTGTTGAGATACAAACATGCATTGGACAATGCCATTCTGCATACTTGGCGCCTCCCGGCTGTTCGTAAGGGAGTGGGACGCTACGCGAGCCCGGTCACTGTTGTCAAGCGAGTCCGAGCGCCCGAGCAACGCAGCGAGCTTACCCGTGGAGCCGCCCTGGCCCGGTGAGCGAGGAAAGAATTCGAAGCCGCCAAGCGGCTAGCGCCCAAGGCTGTGTCGCCGCCGCGGAGCCGCGAGGGCCTCGACCGTGTGCGCGCTCGGACGCCACTTGAATTCCCGCTGACGGGGCCCGCTGAAAATGCGCGCATACAGGCGTGAACCCTGGCGGTGCACTGACCATTACCGGGTGCGTGGCGAGGCGCCCGGCATTCGCCCGAAGGGGGGCCGCCCTCGAGAGGCCGCCCTTTCGGGCTCTTTATCGGGCAGACCTTCTCGGCTGCGCTCCAATAGTGCCTTTGCTAGACTGCGCCACGGGATGAGACCAGTGATCGAGCGGCGAAAGTTCCTCGGCACCTTGGCGGGCGGCCTCCTCGCCGCGTCGCTCGCCGCCGAGGCGCAGCCAGCGGGCAAGGTCAAGCGCGGCGGCAGGCTATCGTCGATCGTCGCCCTCCAGCGTGCGGGTAAATGTTGGCGATGGCTGCACGATCTGTGACCGCCGGCCGCTTCGTCACCATCCACGGCCACTTCTACCAGCCACCGCGTGAGAACCCGTGGCTCGAAGCCGTCGAAATCCAGGACTCGGCCGCGCCCTACCATGACTGGAACGAGCGCGTGACCGCGGAATGCTACGCGCCAAACACAGCCGCCCGCCGGGTCGGCGAGGACAACCGCATCCTCGACATCGTCAACAACTTCGAGAAGATCTCGTTCAACATCGGCCCTACGCTACTCTCGTGGCTCGATCGCCATGCGCCCGACGTCTATCGAAACATCCTCGAAGCCGACAGTCGCAGCGTCGAGGCTCACAGCGGCCACGGGAACGCCATCGCTCAAGTCTACAATCACGTGATCCTCCCGCTCGCCTCGCGGCGTGACAAGGTCACGCAAGTCCGGTGGGGGCGCCGGGATTTTCAGGAGCGGTTTGAACGTGACCCCGAGGGCATGTGGTTGCCCGAGACCGCGGTGGACAACGAGTCGCTCGAGATTCTCGCCGACGCGGGAATGAAGTTCACGATCCTGGCGCCCCATCAGGCCCGGCGTATCCGCCGGATCGGCACTGAGGCGTGGCAGGAAGTCAACGACCGTGTCGATCCGAGCCGGCCCTATCTTTGGCGCGGCCCTGGAGGTCGGACGCTCACCGTGTTCTTCTACGATGGACCGATCTCGCGCGCCATCGCTTTCGAGAGCGGCCTCGACCGAGGCGAGAACCTGGTCGCGCGCTTGAAGGCCGGCTTCGTCGCGGACCGCGATGGGGCCCAGCTCGTCCACTGCGCCACCGACGGCGAGTCCTACGGTCACCACAAGCAGTTCGGAGACATGGCCTTGGCTGCCGCGATCGCCCAGGTCGAGGCGGAGGGATTTGCGGTCCTGACGAACTACGGCGCATTCCTGGCCAAGCAGCCGCCCGCCTTCGAGGTCCAGATCCGGGAGCTGACGTCGTGGAGCTGCGTCCATGGGGTCGAGCGGTGGCGGAGCGACTGCGGATGCAAAACGCGCCCGGACTGGCACCAGCGCTGGCGAGGCCCGCTACGCGAGGCGCTCGATTGGCTCCGGGATCAGATCGATGTCTTCTACGAGTCGCGCGCCTCGGCCCTCCTCAAGAACCCGTGGGAGGCGCGGGACGCTTACATCGACGTGATCCTCGATCGCAGTCCGGACGGGCTGGCCACCTGGCTTGCCCGTCATCGGCGAGTCCTGCTGGACGCAGCCGCACAGGTGGAGACTCGCCGACTGCTCGAAATGGAGCGCCATCGGCTGCTCATGTACACATCCTGCGGGTGGTTCTTCGATGAAATCTCGGCGCTCGAGCCCACCCAGATCCTGAAATACGCGGCCATGGCGCTACAGTACCTGAGCGACCTGGGCGGCGGAGACCTGGAGTACGAATTTGTCCGGCGGCTCGAAGCCGCGCCGACTAACGTGCCGGTCTTTGCGAACGGTGGCGAGGTCTATCGCGCCCTGATCAGACCGGCGGTCGTCGATCTGCGCCGGGTTGTCGCCCACTACGCGATCAGTGGCCTCTGCGAGAAGTATCCGGACGCGGCGCCGGTGTATGCGTGGCGGGTCCAGCGGCTCGACGACGCCGGTGACAACTACGATGGCAGCCGGCTGCGGATCGGGCGTGTCCGGGTCGCCTCCGAGATCACCGGCGAGAGCCGGGATTTCGAGCACACGGTGCTGCATTTCGGGGGCCACGACTTCTCGTGCGGTATCCGGACTTGCGAGGATCCGGCGGCCTACGGCACGATGAAGGCCGATCTCCTGCGTCGGTACGCTCAGCGCAGCATGGCCGACACGGTGCGAGGGCTCGATGAGCACTTCCCCGAAGGCCTCTTCTCGCTGACGCACCTCTTCCTCGAACAGCGCCGGCACGTGCTGGCCAGCGTGATGCGGGCGGTGCTCGAAAAGCACGAGCAAACGTACCGGCGGGTCTGGGATGAAAGCCGAAAGCTGGTCCGGTATCTGCGACAGGCCGACGCCCCGATTCCCGAGGTACTCCGCATCACCGCCAAGTACGTGCTCGAGGAGGAGCTGGTGGCCGAGCTGAGGCGTGCCGTCGATGCGGCCGCGCTCCCCGAGCGGGTCTTCGAGGTGTCAGAGGAGGCGCGCTCCCTGGGGCTCGAGCTGGACTCGGCCGCGGCCCGCCCCATCCTCAGGCTGATGGTGGGGCGGGGCCTGGACGCGCTGGCCGAGCGGGTGACGGCGGAGCGGGTGGCCCCCATCGTGACACGTGTCCTCGGGGCCAGGCGGCTCGGCGTCGGCTTCGGGCTCTGGCACACGCAGAACCGGGTCTTCGTGCTGTGGCGCGACCACCCGGAGGCGCGCGACACGCTGCGGCCACTCGTCGATGCCCTCGGCTTCGCCCTCGCGCGCCAAGCGACCCCGTGACAATACCGGCCCGGCCGCGGATTCCGCTCGCCACGTATCGTCTCCAGCTCGGCCCTGCACTCACGTTCGACGATGCGGCCGGGCTCGCCCCCTACCTCGCGGCCTTGGGTATTTCCGACTGCTATTCTTCCCCCTTCTTCGAAACGAGCTCGGAGAGCTCCCACGGCTATGATGTGTCCGATCACAATCGCATCCGTGAGGAGGTCGGCGGCGAGGCCGCCTTCGTCCGGTTCTCGGACGCCCTCGGCCGGCACGGCCTGGGCCTCCTCATCGACCTGGTCCCGAACCACATGGGGATCGCCAGGAATCGCAACCGCTGGTGGCTAGACGTCCTGGAGAAGGGCGCAGGCTCTCGCTACGCTCACGCGTTCGACATCGATTGGAAGCCGGCCAAACCCGAACTGGCTGGCAAGGTGCTGCTGCCCGTTCTCGGCGACCAGTACGGCATCGTGCTGGAGCGCGGCGAGCTACGGCTCGAGTTGAACGAGGGGGTCTTCACCGTTCGCTACTACGACACGGCCTTGCCGATCGCCCCGCACTCCTACAGTCGCATCCTCGGCGACCGGATCGACGAGCTCGAAGGCGGATTGGGGCCGTCGCACCCTGGCCTGCTGGAGCTGAAAGGCCTCATCACTTGGTTTGCTGCCCTCGCCCCGCGGCCCGTCGGCGATCGGGAGCGGCCGAAGGGGCGCACCCAGGACAAGACAGCGGGCGTCGAGCGCCTGGCCGCGTTGCTGCGGCAGTCACCCGAGGTGAAGATCTTCCTCGACGAGACCATCCGCCGCTTCAACGGCACACCGGAGGATCCGCGGTCGTTCGATCTTCTCGACGAGCTGCTGAGCGAGCAAGCGTACCGGGTCGCCTTCTGGCGGGTGGCCGGCGAGGAGATCAATTACCGGCGCTTCTTCGACATCAACGAGCTCGCCGCCATCCGCATGGAGGACCCGGACGTCTTCGCCGAGACTCACCGGCTCGTCTTTCGTCTCGTCGGTGCCGGCCAGGTGACCGGACTCCGTGTCGACCATCCGGATGGGCTCTACGCCCCGGCCGAATACTTCCGAAGCCTGCAGCGCGAGTGTGCGCGGGCCCGCGCTGCCTCTTCCGATAGCGATGGGGACTTTTACATCGTGGCCGAGAAGATCCTGAGCCCCGGCGAGTCTCTGCCGCAGAGCTGGCCCATCGCGGGGACCACCGGGTACGACTTCCTCAACCTCCTCAACGGGATCTTCGTCGATCGCAGCCAGGCGCGGGCGATGGAGCATGTGTACGCCCGGCTGATCAAGGAGCGGCCGCCCTTTGCGGAGGTCGTCTACGAATGCAAGCGACTCGTCATGCAGACCTCGATGGCCGCCGAGCTGAACATGCTCGCGCACCGGCTCAACGCGATATCGGAGGAGCATCGTTCCTCCCGCGACTTCACGCTGGCGAGCCTGGCCCGTGCCCTGACCGAGATCGTCGCCAACTTTCCCGTCTACCGCACCTACGTGGGCGAGGACATGCGGGGCGTGGGCGAGCGCGACCGGGAGTACATCGTCCGAGCGGTGGCGCAAGGGAAGCGTCGCACACCGCTCACCAGCCCATCGCTCTATGAGTGGATCCAGGACATTCTCACGCTGCGGTTTCCCTCCTGGGCCCGGGAAGCCGAGCGTCGAGAGCGGCTAGAGTTCGCCATGCGGTTCCAGCAGATCACCTCGCCGGTCACCGCCAAAGGCTACGAGGACACCGCCCTCTACCGGTTCAACCGGCTGGTGTCGCTCAACGAGGTAGGCGCCGACCCGAGCCGCTTCGGTACCCCGGTGGCCGAGTTCCACACGGCCATGGTCGAGCGGCAGCGGACATACCCACACGGGCTGTCGGCCACCTCCACCCACGACACCAAGCGCGGCGAGGACGTACGAGCCCGGATCAATGTCCTTTCGGAGATTCCGGATGAATGGCGGCGCCGAGTTACCCTCTGGCAGAAGCTGAACCGAAAACACCGCACGACGGTCGATGCCCAGCCGACGCCGGGGGCGAATACCGAGTATCTGATCTACCAGACGCTCGTCGGAGCCTGGCCAATCGGCGTGGACCGCCTCCGAGCCTACCTTTTGAAGGCGATCCATGAGGCCAAGTCGCATACGAGCTGGATCAATCCGAACTCGCGCTATGACGAGGCGATCGTGCGCTTCGTCGAAGCCATCCTGGATGCGAGCCGGTCGACTCCCTTCCTGGATGACTTCGTCATCTTCCAGGCCCGCATCGCCCACTTCGGCGCGCTCAATTCGCTGGCCCAGACCCTCGTCAAGGTCACGGCGCCGGGCGTCCCAGATTTCTACCAGGGCAGCGAGCTGTGGGACCTCAATCTGGTCGATCCCGACAACCGGCGTCCTGTCGATTGGCAGCTCCGCCGGACCATGCTCGAGGAGCTGGCCAGGGCGACGGAGAAGGTCAGCGACCGAACGACCTTCGCCCAGGAGCTCGTGAAGACCAAGGAGGATGGCCGATGCAAGCTCTACCTGATCCGCGAAGCCCTCGCCTGCCGCCGCGCCCACGCACCGCTCTTCCGTGAGGGCGAGTATCGACCGCTCGAGACGGAGGGGCCGCTGGCCGAAAACGTCCTCGCGTTCGCGCGCCTCAGGAAGGATGCGGTCGCGCTTACGATCGTCCCCCGCCTGCTGGCCCGCCGCGGAAGCGCAGAGCGGCCCATCGGTCGGGGCTACTGGGGCGACCAGACCCGCCTGCTCGTACCGTCCGAGGCTGGGCAACGGCTCCTCAATCCACTGACGGGCGAGCGCCTGACTGTTGAGGCCGGGGCCCTGCCCCTGAGCACGGTGTTTGCCAATTTTCCCGTTGCGATGCTGGTGAGAGAGGCGTGAATCACCCAGTCCCATATCGCCTCGCCTTTGACGACGTTGTCTCCGATCTGGCTCAAGGTGGAGCCAGCGGATACCTCTGAGAGAGCTGGCCAGAAGACTGAAGCGCGGCGCCACAAGGCCAGGAACGGGTCAAGACGGAAGGGATAGGACGAGGCCGCTTATTGGGTCTTATATCGTCGGGGCGCTCGCTCGACGACGCTCCCGCCTTTTCTGAGGCGAGAATCTCAACCTAGCACGGCTGCCTACCCTGAGGGTGAGCCTACGCTGCGCGTGCCTAGGTGTTACGGCCGCACCCGGGATTCGCCCGAAACGCTTTCAGCATGTGGGTTGCGTGTTCTTCTTCACGTGCCAAGTCTACTTAAAGCAGAGCATCGTGGTCGGTCACCATCGCCGGGGCCTCCTCCAGCATGCTCCCCGGCGGTCGCCTCTCCACTATCCGCTCTTCCTCGTCCCGCTTGAGTCGCACTGCGGCGCTAACCTAGGGCCTTCTCGGCCTTGTCGGCGTTGGCCACGGCCACCACGAGCTGGCACGGGCCTCCGCCGGCGATCAGGGTCGTCGCGTACGCGCACTTGATATTGATCTTGGCAGCCGCCAGCCGCGAGGCAACAGTAGCCAACGCGCCGGGACGGTCCTCGAGAGAGAGCAGCACAGCCGGCTCTTCCCCACACCGGATCTTGGCGCCGGCCAGCGCCTGCTGGGCCCGCACCGGATCGCTGACCACCATCCGCAGCTTGCCGCGCCCCGCCGACTCCGAGGCGCAGACGGCGGTGATGTTCACCCCAGCGTCGGCCAGTGTCCGCGCCACCTTGGCCAAAACACCGGGCTTGGATTGAGCGGTAACGGTGAGCTGAGTGATCTTCGCCATGGGCGTTATCCTCCTGAGCGGCCGGCGACTCGGCCCCGAGCATCAAGAAACAGTGGCGAAAACAAAGGGGTACGGCGCATGGTGCGTGGTGGGCACGATGACGCGAGCTTGGAGAAATTGCAAGGGGTGCGATAGCCGAAGGCCCGGGTGGGGGCGGATGGTGCTGTCGGTGCGCTCCCATCGGCAGAGCTCGATGTTAGGGGCGGCAAAGCCTAGGCCAGCGCTGGAGCGTCGTTAAATCGGGCGGTTGAGCTATCGAGCGGCTCGGCGTAACTGACAGCTAGCGTCACCCGCCTGCCGCGGTGCCCAGGCTCCATTGCGGTAGCAACACGGGTCGCCTATACTCGCTACGCGCCAAGCCCTCTGAGGAGAAGCAGGTGGGCCACTCGGAGGGAGGACCTTGCGGACAGTGACGTTGGCCCTCACAGCAGCCCTCGTTGGCGCTCCGACCGCGGTGATCGCTCAGGATCAGATTCATCGGTTGCTCGACGTGCGATCGTTGGACTCCGTAACTCTCCTCTTCGGGTTATCGGCCGTCCTCCTGATCGCGGCTGCCCTCGGGGTGGTGTTTGCCACGCGGGCGCAGCGGCGGCGGGAGCGGCAGAGTGAGATGGACCGCGCGAGCCCCGCGAGCCTTGATGAGCTCGCCATCGGCCAGTGGGTCGAAGAGGGTCGGCGGTTCTTGAACCTCTGGCAGCAAAGGATCGAACGCCTGGACGAGCTACAAGGTCGTCACGTCGCGATGGCACAAGAGATCGGTCAACTCAGGGCTCAGGTCAGCCGGATTGACGAACTGCGCGCTGAGAACCTCCGCCTCAGTCAAGAAGGCGAGGGTCTCTTGTTGGAGCGAGACCAACTGCGATCCATCCTCGCTCGCATCGGCGAGCTGATCCAGCGGGCTAGTGAGGCACGACCAGGGCCCGCTGGAGGAGCGGCGGCGGCTCCAGAGGTTGGGCCGTGACGCCAGAGAACACGCCGGCGAGTCACAACGCCGACCTCCGACAGCGCGTGCGCCGCGTAAGCCGGACGGCCGGCGAGCGCCGTGCGTCGACGCGGAAGGCCTAGCGCCCGCGATGGCCTTCAGCGCGAGGATACTGGCCCTTATCCAAAAGATCGAAGCCGCTGACGCGGAGCACTTCGCCCGGCTCCGTGAGAGGACCAAGAAGGAAGCCTACGCTCGCGCGAAGACAATGGAGAAGAAGCGGGCGAGCCTCCGCACGGCGCGAGCAGCCCAAGCGCGCGCGGCCGAGAAGAAGGCGAAGAGCTAGAACGTCAGACCGAAGGCGTGGGCGTAGCGCCGCCAGGCGTCGAGGTGACTGCCGTACTTGCGGTGCCCGGCGGTGTGCTTGGCCGAGGCGAGCAGCAGCCGGTCGCGATCATCCGCGGTGCTGTGAGTGTAGTCGTCGAGCAGGCAAGTGCCCAGCTCCTGGTTGTGCGGGTCGTTGCCCGCCTTGGCCGCGCCAATCGCGAGGGTCTGCACGAGCGCGGCGCGGTCCCCGCCGGAGCGCAGGTACGCGGCGGTCCAGTCCATGGCCTCGAAGGGCCGCAGGCCGTCGAGCGCGGCATCCAGATGGCTCAGGATCTGCGTCGCGGTCAGCGCGTCGGAGCCCTTGGGCGGCGTGACCTTCACCGGGTTGTTGTCCGGGGTGTGCTTCTGGTGATGCGCGGCCCGGGTCACGAAGGCGGCCGCCACGAACAGGAGCTTCATCCGGTGCGGGTGCGCGAAGGTGTCGAAGAACCAGCGCACCGTGTTGCAGTACTCGTAGCTGTGCTGTGGCATCGAGTACGCGTTGGGATCGCCGGTTTCCATGATGAGCTGGGCCGAGGCGAGCTGAATGGTGTCGATGATCTGGCGCAGGCCTTTGCCCGTCTTGAGCAAGGCCACGACCAGATCGATGAAGGCGGGCTCCTGCCCGCTCAACAGCGCGTCCTGCAGGGCCATCGATTCCACCGGACTGAGCGCGCCGTCGTTCTCCAGCAGCTCGCGGTCGCGATTGTCGAGGAGGTTCTGCACGACCAGGCAGCCCATCTCGTAGGTCGAGTACCAGCGCGGCCCGACCGCGATGTCGGGCACGCCCGCGTAGAGAATGGAGTGCGCATTCTCCCAGCCCACCGTCCGCGCCAGCGCCACCGTCGCGCGCGCCCGGTAGGACTTGTGGCCGGTCGTGTAGGAGCGGTTGTGGAATACGCGGTCCTGGACGTCGATGAGGCCGGCGAAGACGAGCTGGGCCAGCAGCGCGGTGCGCTTGGCCGGATCGGCCACCGCCTCTTCCCACAGGCCGAGGAAGACGCGATACGCGTTGATCACCTCGCCCCGCTGCACCAGGGTGAGCCACGTGTTCAGCCGCTCCGGCCAGGTGCCCTCGATGGCGAGGGGAGCCTGATCCGCCCAGTGCACCTCGGGCAGCGGCGGCTTGCCCTCGAACTTGATCTCGTAGAGCCGTACGTAGTGGCCCGGCATCTTGCCCAGGAGCTGATTCCACGGGTCGAGGCCGGTCGGCAGGTACCAGATCGTCTGCGCGACCGGCAGGTAGGCAAGCTCCGGAGGCATCCTCGGCACCAGGTCGAGGGTCGCGCGCGAGCTGAGCAGGCAGTGGTCGTTGTTCACGAAGCGCACGATGCCGTCGTCCAGACGCTGGTGGTAGGGGACGTGAGTGTACGGCGCGTGGATGCGGACGATCTGGGCGAGCAGCTCCGGGAGCGGGACGCGCGCCCGGATCAGCTCGTAGAGGATGTCGCTCGCGGCGGCCTGGTCCCGCTCCAGGATCTTGTCTTCGAGTCGCGCGTAGGCATCCCCGACTTCGGGACGGGTGGACCGATCGGTGGAGATGGCCATGGGGACGCTCCTTTGCGAACTCCCGAGACTGTGTCACGCCGCGCGTCCGCCTGTCAAATGGCCCTCGGGGCTTGGCGACGAGCTCCGGGTCTGCTAGGCTCCGGCCGCGACGATATGGCCGCCCCCGCGGGAGCGAGCGCGCACGGGTTGAGGCAGGTCGCCTGGTTCGACTGCCCGGGCGGCGGACAGGTGTCGGTCGACGGCACCGTCGCCTACATCGCGCACATGAAGGCGCCTCACGGAACGTCCATCGTGGACGTGAGTGATCCCGCCGGGCCCCGCACGCTCGCCACCCTCGAGGTGCCGCCGCACACGCACTCGCACAAGGTACGCGCGGCCAACGGGCTCATGCTGGTGAACCGCGAAGCGCAGCCAGCGGACCGGCCGCCGGCCGGGGTGGGCGGCGGCCTCGTCGTCTACGACGTCTCCAATCCGGAGCGGCCCCGTGAGATCACCTTTTGGAGATGCGGGGGCGCCGGCGTGCACCGATTCACCTTCGACGGGCGCTACGCGTACATCTCGCCCGAGATGGACGGCTACGTCGGCAATATCGTGATGATCCTGGACCTCCACGATCCTGCGCGGCCGAAGGAGGTCGGGCGCTGGTGGATGCCGGGGCAGTGGACGGCGGGAGGCGAACAGGCGTCCTGGCCCGGCCGGAGGCACCGCTGCCATCATCCGATTCGCTCCGGCAACCGGCTCTACGTGAGCTACTGGCACGGCGGCTTCGTCATCCTCGACATCGAGGACATGGCGAAGCCCCGCTTCGTCTCGGGCCTCGACTGGAGCCCGCCCTACATCACGCCCACCCACACCGCCCTGCCGCTGCCCTTCGCGCTCCACGGCCGACGGATCATGCTCGCCGCCGACGAGGACGTGGCCAAGACCGCTCCGGGACCGCCGTCGTTCCTCTGGCTGGTGGATATCACCGACGAGCTCCACCCGGTCCCCATCGCGAGCTTCCAGGTGGCGGGGGTGAACGGTGATCCGCAGCCCGAGTTCACCGGCTGCCATCAGCCCTGCGAGCGCGTCACCGGGACGGAGATCCCGGTGGCGTGGTTCGCTCACGGCCTCCGCATCGTGGACGTGGCCAACCCCCATGCCCCTCGCGAGATTGCCCACTTCCTCCCGGAGCCCCCGGCGGGCCACTCGCGCGTGTCCAGCAACGACGTGGAGGTGGACGGCCGCGGCCTGCTCTACCTCATCGACCGCGGCCGCGGACTGCACATATTGGAGCGAACTTAGACCGCATCCCCCCCGTTTCACGCCCGCCCGGCTCCGGTGTCTCAAGGGCATGAACAACAGAACTGATCACGGCTTCTTGGTGCTGGCGGATGTGTCGGGATTCACGGCGTTCGTGACCACCACCGAGCTGGAGCACGGGTCGGAGATCATCGCGGCCCTGCTCGACGAAGTGGTCGCACACTTCTCGCCGCCGCTCGAGATCCAGGAGATCGAGGGCGACGCGGTGTTCGCCCTCGGCGGGGCGGCCTCCGAGCTTCCGCGCACCCGGCTGCTGGAGGTGCTCGAGGAGGCCTTTGTCGCCTTCAAGACCCGGCAGCGGACGATGCAGGACGCGGAGATCTGCCTCTGCGGGGCCTGCCAGCAGATCGGAACGCTCGATCTGAAGATGGTGGTCCACCACGGTCCGTTCCTGCGGCACACGGTTGGAGGCCGGAACCGGGTCACCGGCACCGCGGTGATCCTCGTTCACCGGCTCTTGAAGAACGGTGTGGCGCG
>Ga0070697_100002956_pt1 | contig 13083 bp, 15 predicted proteins | sample KBSK1501metaG_FD_65475 | JGI IMG/M metagenome (GOLD analysis project Ga0070697, IMG submission 65475) | Corn, switchgrass and miscanthus rhizosphere microbial communities from Kellogg Biological Station, Michigan, USA - KBS K1-50-1 metaG | ecosystem: Host-associated > Plants > Roots >... | reverse complement strand
CTTTTGCGCATGAACAAAGCCGAAATCATTCGCAAGGGCGTCGAACTCGGTGTGCCCTACGAACTCACCTGGAGCTGCTACGAAGGCGAAGAACTGGCCTGTGGCACATGCGATAGTTGCCTGCTGCGCCTCAATGGATTTGCGGAGGCGGGACTACAAGACCCGATTGGCTATGTGCCAGCAACCTTCTAGCGAGGATTCGAGAGAAGAGAAAAAGGAGCTACATTTGAAAGTTTCATTCTGGTTTGTTGTCATTGCCTCGGTCTTTGTCACCTGCCTCATCACAGCAAACATCATCGCCGTAAAACTTATCTTGTTTCTTGGGTTCCTGGTACCTGCTGGCATCATCATCTTCCCGCTCAGCTACCTGTTCGGGGATGTGCTTACAGAGGTTTATGGTTATGGTGCCGCCCGTCGCGTTATCTGGCTAGGTTTTGCTTGTAACCTGCTTGCCGTCATCGCGATTTATATCGGTGGTATTGCGCCCGCTGCCCCTTTCTGGACGCAGCAAGCGGCCTATAATGCCATCCTTGGCTTCACGCCGCGTTTGCTGCTGGCCTCTTTTATAGCTTACCTGGTAGGAGAGTTCACCAACTCGTTTGTACTTGCCAAGTTGAAGATTGCCACGAAAGGACGCTGGCTATGGACACGCACTATCGGCTCAACCCTAATAGGTGAGGGGCTCGACACGCTGATCTTTATCAGCATTGCCTTCTGGGGCATCATCCCGGCGAATATGATGCTCGAGGCGATACTGACACAGTGGATTTTCAAGGTTGTCTATGAGATCGTCGCCACTCCGTTTACGTACCTGGTGGTGGGTTTCCTGAAGCGGCGCGAGAATCTTGATACCTACGACTATCGTACAAACTTCAGCCCGGTTCTCTTCCGGCGTGAACTATCTGAAAGGCCAGGATAATCTGTCAAACCTGGGGATGAAACATGAAATGCTGCTCGGGTCTAATCGCCCTTAGCGGTCTCGATCGCTTCTGGGGTTGTCGAGCCACGCAAAAGCCATGCAACCCCAACCGCCAGTAGAGCTCCCGCGATAGGCCCAACCATGTAGATCCATATGTCAGTGAACTGGCCACTCACCAGGAATGGTCCCAAAGAGCGGGCCGGATTCATGGAGGCGCCGCTGATCGGTGCAGCGAATAGTCCGCAGAATGCAATGGTCCCACCTACGGCTAGTGCGGCATTGTGACCAACTAGCCCATGATTTGTGGCCGTGCCCAGGATCACCGTAAGCAGCAGGAAAGTCAAAACGACCTCCATGATCAGCGCTTCTATTGTTCCATGGTGTGGGAGCGTCGCTCCCAGGTTTCCAACCAGGCCGAAGAGTGCGCGCAAGAAGAGTGCAGCAAGCACTGCACCGACCAACTGGGCGACCCAATAGCCTGGTACATAGCGCCAGGGAAAGTCTTTGCGTAGAGCAAAGGCGAGCGTCACCACGGGATTGAAATGAGCGCCGGATTGACTGCCGAGCGTATAGATCATAGCCATCACAAGCAGCGCTGGAGCTACAGCACGAGCAGCGGAACTGACTTCACCGCCGCTGATGGCTGCGATGACTTCACCTCCCGCGGCCACCAGTGTGAGTGCAAAGGTTCCAAGTAGTTCAGCTAAGAGTCGCCGCAACTGGTCGATCGGCCCCTTGTAATCCTCTGTCTTCTTTCGCTGGTTGCCCTCTCGAAGCTTTTTCTCATTTTCCAAGCTAGCACCCCCCTTGCTGGGTCAATCTGATCCAGCTCTTTGCAATAGCTGCTGTCTTTTTGATTCTAGCGAGTATCGGGGCGGATTGATCCTCCACCCGGGGCGACGCAAGCGTCCCCTCCTCCCGTTCGCACAGCTCCCGCCCCTACGCGACCGCTCCCGATACTTGCCAGATCACTGGTTCGTGGGAAGGTAGCGACGGTATTCCGGGCGCGGTCCCTGGTAACCAGGTGCACTCTGCTCGGCAAAGATGATGGTCTTGATATTGCCACGTACGGTGAAGCCGGCGACCACGCGCATCCAACGCGGCGAGAGCAGCGTAACCAGGTCATCCAGGATGGTATTAGTTGCCGACTCATGGCTGATCTGCCGGTTGCGATATTTATTGATATAGAGCTTTAAGCTTTTCAGTTCCACGACATATTGATCAGGTACATAATCAATAATGATGGTGGCGAAATCGGGGAAGCCCGATCTCGGGCAGAGGCAGGTAAACTCTGGAATCTCAAGGTGTGTTACATAATCCCGCTCTGGGTTGGGATTAGGCCACGCTTCTAGTTGGCCTGACTCGATCTCCTCTATGCCATACCTGCCAGGGGTGCGCGTTTTTGTTTGGTTATCCATGGTTGGTTTGGTTTCTCCTAGATTAATGCCTGCATAACAGCAGATGCTACTATTTCAATTCTGGCCGGTGCCAATGAAAAGTGGGTCTCTATCGCTCTGGATGTGGAGAGGTTTGTCCCGAAGAATCGAGGCCCGAAAAATACAATGTAGGAACGTTCTTATGTTGAGAAGATAGTATCACATGGCAAAGTGCTGCACAAGTGCCAGCCTGGCACGTGCAGGGAACATGCGCAGACTCTGATTGGATGTGTTAATTGCTCTTGACAAAACACTAGCTTTACTCGTATACTTGCGATAGTGAGATTGCGAAGGCAATCTCAAACTCATCTAGTTTACCCAGGCAAATAGACCTGGCAAGCATTATCCGGCAAATCTCACGAAAGGAGATGGCGAGCATGGCTTCAGGAACCAAGTTGCTTAGCATTATGCGCTTGCGCAATGATTCTGCCTATTACGGCCATGCTATGCCTTGCGGCCTGATGAAGCTCATCATAGAAGATGTCACAGAGAAAAACTCTGGACCCATCTTTGTCTTCGCCCAGAGTCGCATTGTGCCCATCTCCAGGGGATCTCCACCTACTACACCATGATGTGTAGGTAACAATTGAAGAGAATCCCTCAACCGTGGGCACTGGCGAAAATGAAAAATTCAGTCCCACGGTTTTTTGTGGCTCTTTTAGGCTCATAGGAAAAGAATAGTACATCAATAGTTGCTTGTGTGTCTGGTAGTTTTGCCCTGTTGTACAGGTACGCATCTGTTCTAATGATCGATGTATGCGCCAGGAACAGGCAGTAAGCTTGAAGTAAAACATGGGCGATGCCTCCGCTGCTGGCGGTTTGAAGAAGGAGATGAACTCTTGGCTATCCATGATCTCGAAGATATGCAATTAACTGAAACAATCGTCATCGACACAACCAAAGATGCTGTAGTGATCGATGGCGTCACTAAGATATTCAAAAAGTCTCGCCCATTGCTGCGCTGGCCTCGAAGTGAGCAGAAGGGGAAGCAGCGCGAGGTGCATGCCGTTGACAATGTGACTATGACGGTTAAGCGCCGGGAGATCATGGGTATCCTTGGTGCAAACGGTTCCGGTAAATCAACGTTAGTACGTATTCTCTCGACGTTGCTGATCCCAGACACCGGGCGTGTGACGATCTTTGGCTACGATGTCGAGAAGGATGAGCGCATGGTGCAGCGGCTTATCAACCGCGTGAGTGTAGAGGCGTCGTTCTTCAAAAAGTTGTCACCAATGGAGAATCTGATCTACGCGGCGCGGCTCTACAATATGCCGGGAGCAGAAGCGCGCGCGAAGATCAAGAGTATCCTGACGCGCCTGGGTATTCCCAAGGACCGGATTGGACAGCCCCTGGAGCATATGTCGCGTGGCATGCAGCAGAAGGTTGCCATTGCGCGCGCCTTTCTCACTGCACCGATCGTGTTGCTGCTGGACGAGCCCACGACAGGCCTTGATCCGCGCTCAAAGCTCGATGTGCAGACGTTTGTCGAAGAACTGCGTGCGGATCACGACGCAACCATACTGATTACCACCCATGACATGGACGAGGCGGAAGCGTTGTGTGACCGTGTTGCCATTATCGACCAGGGACGTATCGTGGCCATGGGTAAGGTTGAGGAACTGAAGCGTGCCGTCGCAGAGCGTTTGGAGCGTACAACACCCGTTTCAATGAACGAAGTGTTCATGCATTATACCGCTGCTCATCATATCACTGATGCCGATATTGAACGCTACGGAAGCTGGGAAAAGCCTTCGAAGCGTACGAGGCCCAGAAAGAGGATGAGGAGGAGTAAATAGGGAGTATCAGACTAATGTCTTCGCTACTACATCAAGGGCGTGCGTCATACGCCTTCTTTGAACGAAACTGGAACCTGACCAAGCGCTACTGGGCCTGGGAGATTGTCTGGCTGGTCTATAACATCGTGAATGCTCTGGCGGTCACCTTTATCGGAGCCGCCGCTCAAGACCTGCCTGGCACGAAGGGGCTGAAGATAGATACTGCCCCTTTGATCCTCTTCCTGGTCATCGGAACGGCGGTCTGGTCCTACCTGAGTGTGACCTTTGAGGGTGTGACCGATCTGATTACGATAGAGCGTTGGGAAGGCACGATTGAGCATACGTTTATGGCTCCTATCTCGCGTTTCACACACCTGATAGGGAGTTGTTGGTACGCTGTTGCGCATGGTATGCTCTTCACTTTCATACAGTTGTTCGTGGTAGGGGCATTCTTCCATCTCGATCTGAGTCATGCCAACTACCTGACGGCAGTCTTCATGCTCTTAGCCGGAAGTGTCTCATTCATTGGCTTTGGCATCGCCGCATCCGCGTTACCTCTGCTCTTTACCGAGCGAGGTTCACAGATGTCCTACATTGTGCGTGCGGTATTGTTGCTGGTTTCAGGCGTCTACTATCCGGTATCTGTGCTACCGGGATGGATGCAGCCCCTGGCGCGCATCTCGCCAGCGACCTATGTACTGCAGGGCCTGCGCGCAGGTCTCCTGGAGAACAAGGCGGTCTGGTCACCCGAGATCTGGAGCAATACCTGGCCGTTGATAATCACGGGCATCGTGAGTATCCCGCTCGGAGTCTTCATTTTCAGGATTGCTGAACGCTATGCGAAGCGAAGCGGCAAGCTGAAAAGAAATGGATAACGTTTGATCATGGCTGGAATAGATCTAAGGAAGGAAATGAAGTATGGACATCACGAATTTGGTCAACTCGATATCATGTTTGACAAGATTGAAACCATCTCCTACGAGAAGGAGTTGCGTGCAGGTATAACACTAAGCGCGCAAACTATCCCAGGGAATCATCCCACTCCTTCTCAGGTAGGCCGAAGAACGGAGAAACTGACTATGGCTGTACTTTTAAAGAACCTGATGGCGCGTACTCCGAAAATAGAAGATCTGGTAGCCGTTAAAGAACTAGTCGCAGAGTGTGACATTGCTGAGTATGGTTTGGTAGGTAGCACCATGGAGGATTTGGCCTCCAACTGGCAGAGGTCCGAGTTCAACCTGGCGACCGATGCCTGGGTCATAGTCACGAATAAGGGACAAGTCGTTGGCTTTGCGTGTGTGTGGCATAAAGACTATGTGCAGATCGATACGTTCGTCTGCGTGCATCCGGAGTACCGTGGTCGCGGTATTGGAACTCTCCTGTTACGCCTGGTGGAAGAACGCGCACGCCAGCATGCCCGTAATGCATGCCCTGGCTCACATGTCACCTTGAATAGCACTGTCAGTAGTGTCAATGAAGGGGCGAAACGCCTCTTCGAGCGGGAAGGCTACACGCCGGCACGGCAGTTCTGGCAAATAGCGATCGAACTAGACGAGTCATCCGACAAGTCCTCTCGACAAGGCAAACTCGAGCTCGACCTGGATGATGAGTCACAACACCTGGTCAATGCTGCACAGCTCTATGACCGGGACGCAGTATATGTAATCCGGCAGTATTACATCTATGAGAAGGAACTGCGTGCGGGCGATGGCCCTTGCGCGGGTGCAGGCGACGAGCCCGAGGCACTCGCAGTCGTAAGATAAAGGGGGCATCATCCTTCTCCTCTATTAAAGAAAGCATAGCACGGAACATGCTGCGTGCACGCAGCATGTTCCGATTTAAAGCGTAAAGGATAGAAATATGGCAGGTAGTATTCCGGAAGGATTTCTTGTACGTTCGCCAAGGGTTGATGACCTTGAAACAGTCCATGAATTGCTTAGAGTGTGTGACATAGGGGATTACGGTGAGCCCGAGATCACACTTGACGACCTGCGAACCGAATGGCAGGCACCCACTTTCGACAGGGAAGCCGATGCCCGGATAGTGATTGCGCCTGGCGGTAAAGTCGTTGGATATGCCGATATGGGGCAGAGAGAGCATGCTCGCATCTTTGCATTTGTGCGCGTGCTTCCTGAATATGCTAATCAAGGAATCGGGGAGCACTTATTATCCCTGGCCGAGCAGTGGGCACATAAGCAGATGCTCCAGGCGAAACCTGAGGCGCGTGTCACCCTGAATAGCTTCGTAAGTAGCCGCAATGAAGAGGATCAGCGATTCTTTGCGCGGATGGGGATGAAGGAAGTCCGTCGTAGTTGGCGAATGAAGATCGAGATGGACGAAGCTCCTCCTGAACCAGAGTGGCCTGAGCATGTCACCGTCCGTACATTCGTGCGAGGACAGGACGAGCGTGCCGTTTTCGATACGGATGACGAGGCTTTCCAGGATCACTGGGGTCACCTGCCCGGAAACTTCGAAGAGTGGAAGCACTGGACGGTTGAGCGTGAGAAATTTGATCCCTCGTTGTGGTTCCTGGCCTTTGAAGGGGACGAAATTGCCGGGATCTCCCTATGTACCTACCTTTTGGATAACGGCTGGGTAGACACATTGGCGGTACGGCGTCCATGGCGGCGTAAGGGACTGGGTATGGCACTCCTACTCCATTCCTTCGGTGAGTTCTACCGGCGCGGTAAACACAAAGTAGGCCTGGGCGTCGATTCGCAGAATCTAACCGGTGCGACACGGCTCTACATGCGAGCGGGCATGCACGTTGCGCGAGAATACATCGCCTTTGAAAAAGAACTGCGTGCAGGTGTGGAACTGAGCACGCAGACGATCGAGGTCTAAGCTGAGGCATGATTCTAGAGATTAAGAAAATAATCGGATTACACCAAAACCCTTGTTACCTTAGCTCTAGCTATACCGTCATGATAACGTGTGAGGTTTTAACTATTAAACAGAAGAACAAACATGGCGCCGAGTAACGTAGAGAGGATAGAGTATCATGTATGTCCTGGGGATAACGACCTTGAGTGCACTAGCAAAGGGGGGAATGCGGCCACTATTACTACTGCTGCTAATAGTAGCTGTTATCTTGCTGCTTGTGGGCTGTGGCATCGCGCTGCTAACCCTGCGAAGCCAACGAAAGGACCATCTTGCTTTCATCGCCATGGAAAAATCGGATAGAGAAAAGAACTAAAACGTCACGACGCCGTGGCTCGGTGACGCCTCTTCTCATTGGCACGTTTATTTTGCGGGTAAATGGTGCTGCGGCGGCTATAATACTTGGGCGCTTGCTGGCGCAGATAGCATCGGAACATGGTCACGCCATTTCAAATATAAACGTGGGACTGATCGCCGTGGCGTTTTATGCTGTAGAGCTAACGCTGGCGCCCATCATGGGTGCAATCAGCGACCGTATTGGACGACGTTTTTTCTTGACGCTGGGGCCGATCATTGGCTTGATTCAAGTTGCCTTACTCGTCTTTACTCCCAACCAGGGAGCTTTTCCTTATTTATTGAGCTTGCAGATATTGGCCGGTATCTCCTCTGCGATGCAGGTTCCTGCTGTTCTTGGGTACCTGGCGGATTATACCAGAGAGAGCCAGGCTCTGCGCATGCGAGTCATGAGCTTCTATGAACTCGCCACAAGTGGTGGCCTGGCGGCTGGTGTCGTGGTAGGCGGGTTTGCCTGGGACCATTTTGGTCGTTCTGCCTTTGGCTTGCTTGCATCAGGCTATTTAGTCGTAGCGGTCTGCATGTTCCTGGTTCCAGATGTAAAACAGGTGGTTGAACGCAGTAAGCTAAGGGCGATAGCTGGTCGCTATTGGCGAGTCGTGCGCACGCCGCGCTTATTCATCTTCATTCCGGCATGGATATCTCTCAGTGCACTCGTTGGTGTCTGGTTAGGCCCACAGCTCACGTTCATACTCTCATCGAATAGGCGTGATCCTCACCAGTTATTGATGGGTAGTTTGAGTGCGCATGGCGGCGGAGGCCATTTGAGCCTGGTCCTGGGAGCTGTAGTGCTGTTCTTTGGGCTTTGTTTGGTCTTCTGGGCGTTTTTTCTCAATCGTGCGCCTCGTTTACTGCTGATGCTTTCTTCCATCACGGGTGTCTACCTGGCATGCATCGCGCTGGCAGGTATCAATCATTTCGGTGCAAGTAGTAGACTATTGCTTATAGCATGGATTGTACTGTTACTGGTTGGCATCTTCGCAGAGAGCAGCTTTGCTCCCGCCGCGCTGGCTTACCTTGCCGACGTCTCGGAGGATGCTGCTAAAGATCGTGGGTTACTGATGGGCCTCTATTCCGTTTTTCTAGGGTTGGGGCAACTGCTCGGTAACGGGCTGGGCGGGGTATTTGCCCAGTTCCGGGGCTTCGATGGGTTGATCTACTTGACTGCGTTGCTGGCATTTGTAGCGCTGATTTCACTGCTAATGCTCTTCCGGCAGGAGAAGCGCATAGCAGCTGTGGAATAATGAATGCTCCGTGATGCGTTTGCTTGGTTGTGGCTTTTAATCCTTTAGAAAAAGAGTGGAGATTTTGGTCTTGGGTGGAGACGCGGGCATAGCCGATGAGTGCCATAGTTCATGTATTATTCCATAAACTCATAAAAATATGCAAGTGGCGAACATTGGGTACAACCACATTAAGATACCATGAGGAGTGAAATTAGATCGTGTTTTCAAGGAACGCAAATATGCGGTGCATAAAATGTACCCAATCCTCCCGCATGCATGTATGGAAATGTTTTCGCTAATTAACTGACTGACCACCTCCCTCAAATCTGCTACGCAACACCCTGCACAGGGAATGGTAAATTGATACTATCCAACCCACTCATTTTTCACTGAAATGGTAATTTTGCTCATGAAACCCTTACCACCTGATAGCTGACTTTCTCCCCGCAAGGTTGGAGCTTCGCTCTACCTCCTCGTTTGGTGTGGTTTGTTTTATAAGGATGTAGCAAAAATGAGGCATATCACGCAGCCTGGCAGCGCTGGTGAAAACACTCATTTCTGCTATCCGTTCTCAAAAACAAGACACGACAGCATATGAGACAACGCCTAGAAGATGCCAGTTGAGATTTGGCGCGCCTTAAGGCGTGTTCTGCGACATGGCGACGCAAGCAGGGACGGCCAGGGCTATGGTCGTTCGATTGTCTCCTGGTGGCTCTTACCCAATCAGGTCGAAGCTGAGGGTCGCGGTCTCGTTACCCAATTCGACCAACTCCCCTTGCCCGCGCACGTTCCGGTAGCTTCCAGTCCCGCCCGTGATGGCAAAGGTCTTCGCGGGCGGCGGGCTGTTCAGGAATTGCGTCGTGATGTCCCCGCCTGGCAGGGAGTACGTCACCGTGCAGTTCTCCTCAGGTATGGCCACGTCGAAGATCACGCACATGCCCCCGTCGTGCCCGACTTGGGTGCGGCCATCGGGGGTGAACACCAGGTCATGCAAGATGAACTCGTCTCCCTGACTGGGCCCGGGGGCACCCAGGTCGAGGAAGGTGTCCTGCCCAATGAACTTGACGAGGAACTTGAGATGGGTGGTCCCCACCGACGTGGCAACGGCCGACGTTGCGGTCGGCCTCAAGGAGACCGCAACGCCCCCCATCACGAATCCAAGGATGGCAACAGCCAGGACAAGGGTCCACAGTTTCGTTCGCATGGCTTTTTCTCTTTCGCTTGGGTGAAGTAGATGACAACTGTTTTCACATCAATGGATGTCCGGATGAACTATATCATGTAATATGGATCAATAGCTACCAAGTAAGTACTACTACCTAAAGAGCATGTATTCAGAGTAGCAAGCTAGCTGTGTACGTTGTTTATTCTTGACAATGATTATTGGAATGGCAAGAGCGAACAAAGAGGGGGTATTTTTGGGTAGAAGCCTCCGAGCACTACAAGCCTCGTCACATGTGTTCTGCTTGGGAGATGATACCTCATAGTCAACTTTTCACGCGGTTACAGGTCTACTTTGTAAGAATATGGTAGCTTTGCGCTCTGGTGGCCGGACGCACATTGTATTCGTTTACGACGTGGGGGAGTGGGGCTATGGGATAGGAGAGAGAATGTGCATTGTGCGACATAGCACGATCCGCTTCTATTTTTTTCATTCACATATTACTCTTCTCTCTTATAAACTCAACAATAAAATTGTGAAAATATTTATTACAGCTAGGATAGATATTACTTTGAATTTAACTGAAAATGGATTATAATACTTAAGGTAGAGATTGAAGGCTCCTTGAAAAAGGGAACAGCGGTTTCAAAGCTTACTTAGCAGGGCCATCTATATGGGAAGAAAGTAGGTACTTAGCAGGGAGTTATATAATGGGCCAGCAACCTATCCAAACACCACCGTCAGGGAGCGACCAGAGAAGACATCCACGCAGCAGACAAAGGATAGCCAACAGATATCTTCTTATAATAAATATTATTGCTGTATTTGGCATAGCCATAATAGGCGTAATAGTACTAATAATAAGTTTATCAAAAGGCTCTTCCTCTCCACTGCCCACTTCAACACCTACAGTTCCGATCACTGCATCAGCTACGGGTCAGGCCAATCCTACGGCTCAGGCTCAGGCCAATGCTACAGCAATAGAGGCATTCGTGTAGTCATGCAGAAACAGGTTCATTTTTGCCATTGCGTATGTGACCGGATTGAGTTCCTGCCCATATAATTTGGGAGCTTTACTTCTCTCATCAGGATGCCGATTTTCAAATAAAAGGCGAGCCTTAATTAATAGTCCACCCGATCCGCAGGCGGGATCATAGATAGTAGCATACGGATCTGGATTAATCAGTTCTGCAATAAGCCAGCCGACTTCTTTGGGGGTGTAGAACTCCCCTGCGCTTTGCCCCTGTCCTTCTGCAAACTTTCTGAGGAGGTATTCATACGCTCTACCGATAATATCGGGTTCAGTATTTCGCAGTCCCAAGCGGTGGCGGCTGATGACCTCAATGAGCGTAGCAAGACGGTCATCGTCGAGTGTGCGCTCGCCGCTTTGCCGCTCGTTATAATCCTTGACATCGAGTACCCCCTGAAGATCGGGGTTTAAGTCCGCAATTTTCCGCATGGCTTCGGTCACGAACTCACCCAGTTTTCCATCTGTTGGATGATTGCGGATCGCCTTCCACTCATATTCATTTGGCACATAGAAGCGGACAATTGGCTTTCGTCCGCTTTTCAGCGCATCTTCGTGGTCTGCATTAATGATTTCGTGTGCAACTTCCTCATCTCCATACTCTTCCACGTATTCGGCAAACTCATCATCAAACACGTCTGAAAGTCGCTTGTAGAAAATAAGGGGCAAAATAAAATCCTTGAATTTGGGAGCATCAGCAGCTCCACGAATAGCACATGCGGCATCCCAAAGCCAAGTCTCAAGGGTTGAAACATCGAGGCGCTCTTTATCAGATGGCATGAATGGTAGTGAAGATTGCATGCTGTTTTCTCCTACGCTCGTTTTGTGTTCTTCTAAGCTTGCTTATTATAACGGATAGCTCGGCAGGAGGGAATACGGTAAATGGTGTTCGTACTGTTGCAAAAAGGAAAAAAGGGGCGTGAGAGGAATTATGCAGCGTTCTTTTTCTGCTCCTGAATGAGCGGTAACAGGTCATTGCGGGTGAGGGTTCGGGTCTCACGGCAACTGGCAACCATCGCAGCACTGAGTTTATGCGAAAAGCCAACATAGATAACTGTCTTGCCTTTCTCCTGCGCTTTCTTCACTGCTGGTATCAGGTCGGTATCTGAGGACACAAGATAGAGACGGTCTGCACGATGTTCATAGGCTGCAACCAGCATATCTACCGCTATATTGACATCAACACCCTTTTCATGGAACACGCCACCTGACTTTAACAGATATCCGAGTGAGTAGGTAACATTGTGTTTTCGCAGATGCGAAAGTACCTTGCGCTGGTTATTGAAAAGCTTCTGGGTTTTTGCTGTGCCATCGGTGCGTACCGCTCCGACGTAGTAGGTAGCCTGAACAAGCGTATCGGTATTCGTGAGGAAGTGAGCGAAACGGGTGAAGTCAAAGGTAAGAAGCTGGTGAAGGCTGCAAGTCCCGCAGGTTGAAATAGAAATTGCTGCCGTCAATGAGAATCATTGCGCGTTTTTGAGGCATAGCTGGCGTAGTGTAGCAGAAAACAAAAAACCCTGCAAAGACCTTTCGGTGTTGCAGGTGGTTTTAGTGCTTCCTTTATATCAAACGTTTGGTAGCCTGTCAAGCCTATAGCTGCGGTGTCGCCTCAATGTGATGGGGGCAATACACATTGCGCAATTGGAATATTTTTCTCTTCGTGCTGTGTTTTATGAATTGTATGGTTTTTTTATCCAGATAGCTAGCATTAGATAGGCAAACACACCTATGACCAAAAAGGCGAAGATAATTGTTACCATAGCGCTCATGCTGGGTATGTCACTAGCTTCCCTCGACACCACTATCGTAGGTACAGCGCTGCCAAGCATCGTTGGTAAACTGGGCGGTATCACACTCTACTCCTGGGTATTTTCAGCCTACCTGATAACCGCTTGGTTAGTACCATCGTCCCTATCAACAAAGAAAATGGTATCGTGGCACTCGTCCCGCTTCGTGTAGGCCAGTGACCAATATTCGCTACCGTTAAACTCTTTCGCTCTTACCGCCCCTCTCATGTTCGCTATTTGGTCAATTCCTACGCCGTATTCCTCAAGGACGCTCATATCTTCGCGGGTCATATAAGCGTCTAACCTGTGGCTGCCTTTGGGTACTATCCGTCTCCCACATTCGCGTACACTCATATTAGAGATGGCTGTCTGTGAAAACTTCGGCAATGCTTGTAACACTTCCTCAAGTGGTGCTTCGCGGTCTGCAAGGTCTTTCAGGGTGGCTACATCTTCATCAAACCAGTGGTACTTATCCCCCACGTTAAGCCAAATGATGCCGCTATCGTTTTGCCATAAC
>Ga0070697_100002955_pt1 | contig 13086 bp, 12 predicted proteins | sample KBSK1501metaG_FD_65475 | JGI IMG/M metagenome (GOLD analysis project Ga0070697, IMG submission 65475) | Corn, switchgrass and miscanthus rhizosphere microbial communities from Kellogg Biological Station, Michigan, USA - KBS K1-50-1 metaG | ecosystem: Host-associated > Plants > Roots >... | reverse complement strand
TGCCGTGTGTTCGTACGATCCTTTGCTGCTCACTTTATCGGTCGTGTTCGCGATCGGCATTTCGTTGGCTGCCGTTTGGCTCGCGTTTCGGTTTCGCGAAGAGGCCAACTATTCCGCAAAATGGAAAGTCGCTTGCGCGGTCGTCATGGGCGCTGCGATCCCGGTGATGCACTATACGGGAATGGCTGCGGCTCGGTTCATCCCTTCGGCTGTAATGCCTGATACATCTCATGCCGTGAGCACCTCGACGCTCGGTTTCGCAGGCGTGAGCGCGGTGACGTTGCTCATTCTCGGAGTGGCCGTGCTTACGGCAGCCGTGGACCGCAGGTTCTCCGCGCAACAGTCGGAACTAGATGCGAGCGAAAGGCGATATCAATCGTTAATCGAAGGGGTGAAGGACTACGCGATCATCATGCTGACTCCCGACGGACAGGTTGCCACTTGGAACGCGGGCGCCGAGCGAATCAAAGGCTACCGCGCGGAAGAGATCGTCGGGCAGCATTTTTCCTGTTTCTATCCGGACGAAGAGATTCGGACCGACAAGCCCAAAGAGCAGCTCAACCGTGCCATCCAAAACGGAAGAGTGGAAGACGAAGGATGGCGCGTGCGCAAGGACGGCTCTCGATTTTGGGCCGATGTGGTCATCACTTCTTTGTGGGATAAAACCGGGCATCTTCGCGGCTTTACAAAAATAGTTCGCGACGTCACCGAACGCAGACAGGCCGAAGAGAATTTGCGCGATCTATCCGGCCGTTTATTGCATGCGCAAGACGAGGAAAGACGACGGATTGCACGTGAGTTGCACGATAGCGCGGGGCAGCTTGTCGCAGCCTTGGCGATGAACATGGAGCCCCTCGAGCGTGAAGCGAACAAAATAGGTTCCGATGCTGTGTCCCTTGTTAAACAAAGTGCGGACTTAGTGAAGGACCTGTCGAGAGAGGTGCGGACGATTTCCCATCTCCTTCATCCTCCTCTTTTGGACGAGGTGGGCCTCGTGCCCGCCCTGCGAAGTTACGTTGAGGGTTTTGCGGAGCGAAGCAAGATTAAAGTGAAGTTCGAAATTGCCCGGGATTTCGGGCGGCTTTCGCTGGATACAGAGACAGCGATTTTCCGGATCGTACAAGAATCTCTGACTAATATTCATCGTCACTCGGAAAGCTCGGTAGCGAGCATACGGATTTCACGTGGTGCAGACTACGTGAGTGTGGAAGTCGAAGATCACGGCAAGGGGATATCGCCGGAGAAACAAAGTCCACACGAGGGCGGCGTAGGAATTCGGGGCATGCGCGAGAGAGTCCGGCAGCTCGACGGCGTATTCAAGATACATTCGAGTAGCGAAGGTACAGTGGTGCTGGCTCGATTTCCGGTCGAAAATCGCCCACCGAAAGCGGGAAGCACCGATCAAAGAGGCACGTCTGGGGCGTTGCCAGAGCAGCCCGATCCCACGCCCATACGCGTTGCCGAGAAGAAGTAGGTGCCACGTGTTCGTAGAGCAATTCGAACGGTGTTATCCAGTCGTGAAGATATCGCAGTCGTAGGTGAAGCCTCGAATTTTCGCGAAACCATTCAGAAGACGGCCGAACTGCATCCCGCTTTAATCATGCTCGACGTGAACATGCCAGACAGAGATCACATTGCGCCAAGCGAAGTAAGAAGTCTGCTAAAGGGCACGAGGGTTCTCGCGATGACGTTTGGCACTGACGACATTGACGAAGGTTTGTTGGATAGCGTCGGAGCCGGCAGGTTGCTGGATAAAATGGACCTCGCTGACCAACTCCTCCCGGCGATTTTAGAGTTGGCGGAAGCGCGGACAGCTTCATAACTGTTCCTCAGAGTTGTGCCGAGTCGAATCCGCTACTAGCAAGAGGTTTTGCCATGTCCTCACTCTCAATAAAAAGTCGATCCGCTGATGTCCTCGAGAACTCGGTCCCCGAAAGCGCTACGCCACAACGGCATGTTCGCGCTTTGGTTGTCAGTCCTAATATTGAGGTCCGGCGAGCGCTGCTCCGAACGCTTGAAGCGCTGTCGACAGACGTGATTGCGTGCTCTACCCAGACGCAGGCTGAGGAAGTGCTTTCGAGGCAAACAGTCGACGTGGTTTTTTGCGATGAGCATTTGCCTGACGGATCTTACGACGAGCTGATTCATTCGAATCATCGGGATCACAGAATTCCTAGGGTTGTCGTTACTACGCGAACCGGAGAATGGGAACTTTACTTTGAGGCTGTAACGAAGGGCGCATTCGACGTAATTCGATCTCCCTGGTACGCCGCGGATGTGGAAATGGCGGTCACTCGTGCGCTGCCAGAGGAAGGCCAATTGACTTCCTCTGGAGCGACTGCGTAAAAAGCCTGTTTTATGGATTCATCGCAATCTAACCGAAAAGCCTGCCCCAGCTGTGGAGGCCGGGAAGTTTACCGATCGCATCGGCGCGGAATCGTGGAACGATACGTCTTGCGCGCCGTAAATCCGGCCCTATCGCTGCGTCTCTTGTGACAACCGGTTCTACAGCCGGGAAACCGCGGTGCAACAAATAGCTCCGAGAGCTGTCTGAGCACTGGGATCCCATACGGATGCCAATGGATTTTTCCATTTGTGAAAAATCGGAAGGTTGCATTTGCTCACGTCGGCCAACGCAACTTTCGCCATTCTTCCGTGTTTACCCATATAGGCGTAAAGAATCGCAACCAATTTGGGCCACCCAGCTCTGGACGCTATTCACGGCCAAAGCGGTTCTCGTCGTGCTGCAAGAGTTTCGCTTTATAGCAAGCTGGGGGACACTATGAGAAATAGATACTTCATTCGTTTGCTGTTGCTGGCGCTCGTTCTAATGGCGATTCCTGCCACCGCGCCCATCGCGTCCGCTCAAATCGGCTTCGGTATCTCGGTCGGTTTTGCTCCTCCACCACTTCCGGTTTACGAGCAGCCGATCTGCCCCGGGGATGGCTACATCTGGACTCCCGGCTACTGGGCCTACGACTACGATGATGAGGACTACTACTGGGTCCCCGGAACCTGGGTCATAGCGCCGCGGATTGGATACCTGTGGACTCCGGGTTACTGGGGTTGGGGAGGCAGCGGATACTTTTGGCACGGCGGATACTGGGGTGAACACGTCGGCTTTTATGGCGGCGTGGATTACGGCTTCGGTTACGGCGGTTTCGGCTATGAAGGCGGACGCTGGGATCACGATCGCTTTTTCTACAACACCAGCGTGAACAACGTAAATATCACGAACATTCACAACACCTATAACACAACCGTGATCAACAACAACAATACCAACATTAACCGGGTCAGCTACAATGGCGGCGCTGGAGGAATTAATGCGAGGGCGACGCCCGTCGAACTGGCCGCGAATCGTGAAGGGCACATCGCAGCTACCTCGTGGCAGGTCCGACACGAGCACATCGCAAGCGCCAATCGCGCGCAATTCGCATCGGTGAACAACGGCCAGCCGGCAGTCGCGGCAACCGCACGTCCCGCAGTATTCTCCGGACGCGGCGTCGTCGCGGCCACCGCCGCGGGTTCGCGAACAACCAATATCGTAGCAAACACCAATCGCCCGACCAACTCCGCTCGGCCGACTTCGAATGTCTACACGCCACGCGCGGCAAACAACCTCGGCCGCTCCTCAAACAATAACGCAGTCCAGAACCGCAACGCTCAACGCGACAATGTCTTGGCGCATCCGCAAAATAACCAGACCCGCGCACAGGGCGGCTCCGGTGCCAACCAGACGTTCGCGAACCGTCCGCCCAGCAATGCCACGCGTCAACAGCAGTTCAATACGCAACGCAACGCAACGAACAATACGCAAAACAATTCTCGGCAGTTCGCCAACCGACCCTCGTATTCGGCCCCGGCGCAACGCAGCGCACCGAACTATACACAAAACAATTCACGGCAGTTCGCCAACCGGCCTCCGTATTCGGACCCGGCGCAACGCAACGCAGCGAACAATACACAAAACAATTCACGGCAGTTCGCCAACCGACCCTCGTATTCGGCCCCGGCGCAACGCAGCGCACCGAACTATACACAAAACAATTCACGGCAGCTCGCCAACCGACCTTCGTATTCGGCCCCGGCGCAGCGCAATAATGTGACTCGCCCGCAATCAAATCCGGTGTTCCATCAGAACCCGCAACCCAGTCCCGCGTTCCGCCAGAGCACCTCACATGTTGCACCGCAGGTTCCAGCCCGTCAGTACGCAACACCGCAGCAGCATCCGGTCCCGTCTTACTCCAGCCGGCCGTCTGCGCCACAGTATGCAAGTGCGCCTCGCCAGCAAAGTGTTCCGCAGCGATCCGTTCCGCAAAGTCAGCCTCGCGCCGACTCACGCCCTACTAACGGCAAGAACGGAGGAAATCACAGTGGCGACCGCCGCTGATCGGGTAAGTAGGGCAGTCCAAAGCGACGTTAGCTTAACTAATAAGGATCCCCACGCGTCGAATGTTTCGGGGTGTGCGCTGTTGAGCGTACTGCCGACAGGCTAATTGGAGAATGCTTCCCGAGAAAAGGTTAGAGGCGAAACGGATTGGCCAGATCGATTCGCTGCTTCGGGACTATTTTTGTGAACGCCACGTCCGATATGCAGCCGGTTGAAAAGTGTCACCAATTTAGTACCGAGAGTAATAGCAGGAGTTACGCTACCTCTGTGTCGGCGTGCATGGCCCATGCAAGGAATCTAAGTGCAATCGTTCTGGAACGGCATGACTCAATCCTTCCCGTCACAGGCCGGACTGCCTGCCAGAAGATGCATTGTCAGCCCTGGGAAGGGGGCCACTGGCGAGTCCATTTCCAAAACGGAAGAGTCGGCCAACTGGTGGGGAGTTCTACTTCCGAATAACCGGATGATATAGAATCGCGAACCGTAAAATCCCATCGAAAACAAGCTCATGACCGTGTTCGATCTCGACAAGAATCAGCCCATTGCATTCCTGCCGATGGCGGGCGGCCCTGACGTCATCAAATTCGATTCTGGCCTGAAACGAATTTACGTCGCCTGTTCGAGCGGAGCCATCTCGGTTTTCAAGATGGACGTTCCCGACCACACAGTTTGGCAGTGGACCCTGAGACTCACCGTGTCTACGCGCCGGAGCAGGAGGCAGACGGTAAAGCCGTTGCGCGCATGATCGTTTATGAGGCAGTGATCAACAAGTAGGATGTCATTCGACGCTGCTTCGAAGTGAATCCTTTTGGGAACCTCAGTGACAACTGCATCCCGGCGATTGACGAACTTTCTCGGCGTTGAGCGCAACGTCACGGCCGCTTCCGGTGCCGTGTTTTTGGTTGGCCTCGGAGAAGAGCTCTGGAAGAAATTCCTTCCCAAGTATCTGGAGTTGCTGGGTGCCAGCGCCACGGCGATTGGACTGTTCGGTACCGCGGAAGATTTCTTCGATGCAATCTATCAGTATCCAGGCGGCTGGCTGGCCGACCATTGGGGGCGTCGGCGTGCGTTCTTAATGTTTCTCGCAGCCGCTTCGACCGGATATCTAATTTACCTTTTCAGCCCCTCATGGCCATACCTCTTCCTTGGACTCGCTTTCACGATGGCATGGCAATCGATGGCATCACCCGCAATCTTCGCCACGATCGGTGACGCGCTTCCCAAGGAACGGCGGGCCATGGGTTTCACTGTTCAATCGATGCTTAAGCGCATTCCCATGGTGATTTCACCTCTCCTCGGCGGTGCAATAATCGCAGCCTTCGGCCTGCGTATGGGAGTCAGAGCTGGACTCGCAATTACCCTTGTATTTGTTGGAATCGCCGTACCGCTACTCTTCCTTATAAACCTTCAAATCGCTCCGAAGGACAGCATAAAGCTGCGCGGCATTTGGAATGCTTCCCACCCAACGCTCAAGCGACTGCTGGTGTCCGATATCGCCATCCGCACCTGCGAAGGGATGTCCGACATATTCACGGTCCTGTATGTGACCAACGTGACCGGCATTACGATTCCTCTTTACGGAGTTCTCGTTGCCGTGCAGCTCGCAACAGCGATTCTTGTTTATATTCCGAGCGCCAAGATCGCGGATCGATTCGGGCGCAAACCGTTCGTCATTGCCACGTTCGTCTGCTTCGCGCTTTTTCCGGTCGCGGTCGTGCTCGCGAAAAGTTTCGCGTGGCTAGTAGGCGCATTTGTGATTGGGGGCCTACGAGAGATCGGCGAACCCTCCCGCAAAGCCATGATCGTAGACTTCGCAGACCCGCAGACTCGCGCTCGCACCGTGGGCCTCTATTATCTTGTCCGGAGTCTGTCGATCACTCCGGCGTCAGCGATAGGAGGCCTATTGTGGAAGATCAGGCCGCAGATTCCGTTCTTCGCGGCGGGAATTATCGGAATTGCTGGGACGCTGCTTTTTGCGGCAACCGTTGAAGAGAGAAAAATAGGTTGATGATGGGACGGATGCAACCACGTGAGAAGTAAATGCCTCGATCATTTCCGGCGCAGCGTACGCACGGCAATCTTTGTTTCTGTGTTCATGTTGCTGCGAACCGTTGGCGCTGGCGCCATTCCTGGCCAGATCCAGACGCAAGAAGGGGCACGAATTGCTGAGGCGGCTCGTGCGGAGCGTGCACCAAAGCTCGATGGAACTCTCGACGATCCGCTGCGTGCAAGGGAATTATTCCTTCTCCCGTTTTCTGACTTTTACAAGCTTGATCCAACTCGATTCTTCGAACGCACAGGCGATGAGCGCCAATATTCGCTTGAGATATAACTATTGTCCGCACAGCGATTTCTACATTATCTACACCGTGGGAACACAGTTCGCCAGCATCGCTCCAGCGAACCCACCGCAAGTTCGTGAGACGCGCTTCGCCGCCAAATGGACCTACTCTTTCGCTCCCTAAACGAGAGCGAAGCGTCTTCCCCTTGACTGCGGCAGCTGCAGCCCGGATCCGTGGGACAAAGAAGTTTCGGAACCGTACACGGGATCAGGGGGTTGGAATGGAGATGCACGTCGGCATCGGCGCTTCTATTCCGGGTTACGCGCAAGGGCCGAAAGCGAAACTTTGTCGGATCTGCGGGAGCCGGACTGACGTTTTATAGTGTTGTAGCCGCGAAACCTCCTGCTCAGGGTACGAATCTCCAAGCCGTTTAGCCCAAGAGAATTGCTGGCCCGGGTTGGCAGGCAAATTAAGATCGAGCACAATTGCTGTTGGGGCGACTAAATGAAAGGCGGCCAGGGCCGACTCGCCGTCAGCGCTGGCCTCAACGCCATATCCTTCAAATTCAAATAGCCGTTTCAGTATCCTCTGAACGGGGCGGTCGTCCTCGACGATCAGAATCCTCTCCATCGCTGCCGAGCCCCCGAACATCGCCGACGACTCCGCATGGTCGCCAGGGTGGTTTCGATTTGAATCAAAGCTTATGCGGAAGATCCACCAGGGAAACGGAGGTAGTGTAGCGAAATCGATTATTGGACTTATCCCGGTTTCGTCAGAAAAATGCAACAAGTCTGTCATTTGAGCTCACAGAGGAACCACCCGAGACGAGACTTGGCCTGATGCATCAAAGAGTTCACGGATTAAGTGGAATTTTTCTATTGCATTGACAAAAAAATGACGGTCCGCGGACGTGGCCGTGACAATCTTGACCGTTTACCCGTTTATGGTGCTCGCAAAGACCGCTGACTGTCAGCCCATCCGCGTGATCTCTTCAAAAGCCGCCCAATTCTATCCTTGTTGGGAGAGACTCTAATGAAAAATCGTGTTACTCGAAGTTCTAAACCAGGTTCCAATCGACGTGCGTTTCTCAAAAGGGGCGCCGTTGTGGCAGGTGCAGCGACATTAGGCGCAGGCCTGTTTGAAGGAGGGTATTCCGCCTTTGCTCAGGAGGGTCCGGAAGAGAAGAGCGGAAGGCTCACGCCGGGGGATGCTGCACTGCTCAGGTTCGCAGCGGCGGCGGAAATCCTAGAGACCGACTTCTGGGTGCAATACAACGAACTCGGAGGAGTCCAAGACAGTGAAGTCCCTGGAGGTACTGGGAATGTGCCCTATACCAATGCTTTGACTGTGCTTGATTCGGACATGGCCGTATACATCCACGATAATACCGACGATGAATTCACTCACCAGAATTTCCTCAACGCGTATCTTACCTCCAAGGGAGCCGATCCCGTGGACCTCGAGAGATTTCGCACTCTGCCAGGCAGCACCGCCAGCGGATCGAGTGGAAAACCGCGGCTCACAAACCTCATGCAGCTAACCATAGATACCAGTTGGTGGACTCGCTACCGCAGCGATAGCAAGAACCCCGATTTCGGTGACACTTTCCCGCCAGCCATCCCAACTCTAGCCGTCGGGCAGCATACGGCAATACCGAGAACGGATAGCGACACAATGGATCCCAATTTTCTTCAGGCGATTGCGAATACCGCGGCTTTCCACTTCCCGACAATCGAACAAGGCGGTAACAGCCTTTATCCCTCGATGGCGCAGAGAGCCACGAGCGTGGAAGTACTAAGAATTCTAATTAGCATCGGACCTACCGAGACAATGCACTTTCAAACTTGGTCGGACAAGGCCGGCAATGCGCCTCCTCTGACGGCCATTGATCCCGTAACTAAGGTATCAGTAACGTTTCCAAATCTGAGTTCTGCCGGTGAGGATCTGAAGGCGAACCTGATCATGCCCGAACCATGCCCGTTTCTGAGCCGCAATCTACCTGTATGTTCGATCATCCGACCGACCGAGACAAAAGGCATCGCCATGGGCGTGGTCAAGTTCCTGACGAATATGGGGCTCTTCATCGGCCAATCCAAGGAGTTCTTCGCTTTCTTGACCGATCTCGCAGAGGATGCGGATGGAGCTCGCCGAGGCCGCGACTAAGCTCACCAGTATTTCTCAATCGACTGTTTGCCGTGTCAGGGCACGGCTTGTCGTCGTACCGTGCCCTCTCCTCGGATGGCCTTTTGAATCTCTTCAATTCCATTCTATCAATTCACCGTCCCCGGACCGGAAGGCGGCACGTCGCTGAACGTCACGCTTACTCCCCGCTCGGTATTGAGTTGCGTTGTGCGAACGAGGTCCAGTTCATTGAGTGCGCATACTCCGCGATTGCCACTGGGCAACAGATAATCCAGGCGATCGCCATCGAGCCAATAATCCGTGACCGCGTAGATTGTTTCGCTGCGCAGCGCGAGCAGCGTCAGCGTTTTCGCGGCAACGCGCGACTGTGGCATCGAAGTTTGTTGAATCGAGGTTTGTTGAGAAGTTTGTGATATTTTCTTGAAGCCCGGGTCCACAGAGGCAACATAACTGGCATTCACCGCTGCGGACGTCGTGGGTGCGGCTTGGCGTGATGGATATGCCGATGGCCGCGCGAAATTCTGCGCGTAAGGCGGCCGCCAATCCCGCGAATTGTAGGAAGCGGCAAACTTCGGCACGGTCACATCCTCCATTAATCTTAAAGTGAGCACTTCTTCTCCTTTAAGCGCGGGGCGTGGCCCGCGAGCAGGCAGCATAATCACTTTCCACGGCCAGAGCGGCGGAAAAAGCCATTCGATGACGTCGCGCTTGGCGTGGCCATTACCCTTGATGTCGCCTTTCCTGTCCACATGGTAGCCGCGTGCCGCGACTATTTTGGCGTCGAGAGGAAACTCGGAATTCGGGACCGCGATGCGGTCGAAAACGATTTTCAAATAACCCTTGCCGAAGAAGCGGCCCGGGTCCTTTTCCGCCTCAAGGTGTCCGCTCATGTACGCCCCGCGCGGAAAAATGTTGTGGCCAAACACCTGCACTGCGGCGAGATGGCACAGCACTGGGTCGCCCACTTCCGCGGTGGCAGACGAGAAATTGGGTTCGCTCATGGTACAGCGAAGGAGAGTGCCCGCTGGCATAACAGTGTCTTGTGCCCGCGAGACGGGTGAAACGAGCAAAAACGATGACGCGAATACAGATAATGCTGCGAACAGAGAAGCGTTGTGCCGCATGGTAATCCTCCAGGAGGGCGGTTCAGACAGCGGGCGGACACACACAAAACGCGGGACTGGACCAGGGCGGGAAATCCAAAAGCTGCCTGAACCAAAAGACATTCAGCGCGCGGAATTTACTCTGATGTGGAAACCAAAGCAAGAGTATATTCGGAAGGAAAAGTTTGATTTCTGGCGTACTTTTTTCGGCCCGAATCGGAGTTGCGGACGAAAGGGATTGCGAGACAGCGTCACAATCCGGTTCCCGCATAAAGATGTTGACTCATGGTTTCGGGCGTGAAATTGTCGCTTAATTCCCGCAACGAAAGATTCGACCTTTTCCCTCATTGACGACTGTGATTCGAGCCTTGGCGACAAACGCTCCAGAGGCATCGTAGATCTGGCCGCTGATGGCTCCTGTACCCCGGCGCTTGTGCTTGAGCGCGAAGAATCGTCATTACGAAAAGTAATGCGGCGCTTAAGCCCGCATGACACTATGAACGATTGAATGCCTTGCAGACTGAGAAGAAACAATACAGGTACTCCTGTTCATTATCGCTTTCCGTAATTTGCCAAAATCATAATCGCGACGTTAGAAAGGCAGCGAATTCGGATGAGTCGCCAAAATGTCAATTATTTGCAAAAGTCTGACTGCGGCTAGATCTCGTCCAAACGGAGCAATTCCGCTGGGCGAATAAGTATTCTTAGAAGCGACATGGTTTTGACTTTGTTGTGACAGCGGAGGCAGCGTGCATGGGATTACGCTTAAGCACAGAGCATGGGCGGCGAGCTGCCAATCACACCCGGGGCTGAGGCGTAAGATATGCAAATTCGTTGAGTAACCTTTTTTGTGCCGGTCGCGACAGAAGGACAGAAGGCAAATCCGATTTTTCGCGTTCCTAATTTTTGAGGTGAGCGATGATGCGAACCGCGCTGCTGGCGGCAGCGATTTTCGTGGGCGTGCTAGGCGTGAGTGCCCAACAACACAACATCGACACGCAGAAATCCACGTTAACAATTCACGTCGGTAAGACGGGCGTATTCTCAGCGCTGGGACACGAGCACGAAGTGCTCGCACCGATTCACAGCGGAGTGGCGGAAACAGGTTCGCATCCCACGGTTGAAGTACGCGTGGATGCGCGGGCACTGCGCGTGATCGACAAGGACGATTCCGAGAAAAATCGCGCCGAAGTGCAGAAGACGATGCTAGGGCCGGAAGTGCTCGATAGCGAGCATTATCAAGAGATCGTATTCAAGTGCACTGATGTTGAGCCCAATGGCGAGGGACGGTGGGTCCTGCGCGGAAATCTCACACTGCGCGGGCAGATGCGGCCAGTCTCGGCGCACGTGACGCTAAAGGACGGGCGTTACATCGGCGAGACCACTGTAAAGCTGACCGACTTTGGGATTAGACCACCCGGAAAAGCTGGCGTTAAAGCGAAAGACGAAATTAGAATTCAATTCGATCTGCGGCTAGCGTCGTAAGATGCGGGCGGCCGACGGTGACCAGTGGCTGACCGACTTTGTGAAGACGTGGGCGCGACAGATCAGCAAACCGCCGCCACGAACCCGAGTGAAGCTATCCAGCTAGCAGTGCGAGCATTCGACTACTTCCCGGTGGGGCGTGTAGTGAACCCCTGATATGGAATGACCTGTCAACTACGAGCAATTGTTTTTCTTCGTCATTACTCTTATTCCTTCTAGAGGGCAGCGCAAGTGGCGGCCGAGATGCCTGTCGCGACGGTTGATCACTCTGATATTCGCGGGTCGAAACCGCATAATCGTGATCCGTCGGGAGCTTCCTCGGACTAAGTACGCGGGTTGGGTCCGAAGACCGACCGCAAGGGGTTCATCGAGGATTCTCCTTTCCGTGTGCCCCTCGACCGCTACCTGCGCTGCCTCCTTTGAATCTGTGTTCTAGAAGAAACTCACCTTATGCTGCCTGCCGCAGGGGCTCTTTGTGCGCGGCTTCTACTTTTACTCCGATGGCCCAAATAAAACCCAATAACTCGCGTCCCACTGCGGTGATCACCTTTCCTTTGTTCTTGCCCCGTGCCGTCAACTTCTGATAGCGCGTGTGTAGTCGATGCTGTGCTTTCCAAGCAATCTCTCGGACATCTGCGCTGACCACTTCTTGCCGCTTGCGTAAGACTCCACCCACACCTGGCCGGTGCCGGTATGCCCATGCCGCTTCAACAACTACCCGTCGTAGATGCGCATTTCCTGTCTTGGTGATGGCCCCTCGCCGGGTCTTTTCTCCGCTGGAATGTTCGCTCGCTACAATCCCACCGTAACCCATCAACTGTCGCGCCCGCGTAAATCTAGATACTTCTCCCAGTTCCGCAACGATCGTCACCGCAGATACTTGAGCGATCCCCCGAAGCGCCTGCAATGCCTCGATCACCGCGCGCATCTTGGGCGGTGTCAACTTCACCGCTTCTTCGATGGCTAGATCGAGCCGCGCCATCCGTGCTGCCATATGCTCCACCTCTTGGAAATAATCGAGCAACGTAGCTTCTTGCGCCGGTTGCAGGAAGTGTACTTCTCGTTCGATCCAAGCAAGGTATTTCAGCGTCCAAGCCTTCACATCCATGGGTGGCCGTCGGCCATGCCGTAGCAGGAACTTGCTCAGCCGATGCTTCGCACGCAACTGGTCTTTCTTAGCCGCCTCGCGAGCTCGTACCAAATCTCGCAAGGCCTCATGGGTCGCATCTGGCACCCATACCGGCGTCAACTCCCCGGCGCGATAATTTCGCGCCAGCTTCAGCGCGTCGCGCCGATCGGTTTTCACCCGATCTCCCGATTTCACCGGCACCAGTGTAGGCGCCACCACCTCGCACCTTGCTCCCAGTGCCGTCAGTTGCCAGTACACGACATACCCCGTGGGGCCCGCTTCATAACAGAACCGCAGTTCCTCCTCCGCTCCTAGTTTCTTGACTAGCTTCCGAATCGACTCATCGCGATTCGGAATTACACCGAGTGATCGCACTTCTCCGTCCTGATCGGCAACAGCGACGGCAATCGTTTCCGCATGGACATCCAAACCGACAAACTTTATTCTTTTCATCGACCGGCTCCTTTCGCCTGTGGCCCTGTACTGCGTGTTATCCGATTCGCAGCATAACCCACGCGCCGCGAATCGGAGCCGGTCATTCCATTGTGACTA
>Ga0070697_100002954_pt1 | contig 13086 bp, 8 predicted proteins | sample KBSK1501metaG_FD_65475 | JGI IMG/M metagenome (GOLD analysis project Ga0070697, IMG submission 65475) | Corn, switchgrass and miscanthus rhizosphere microbial communities from Kellogg Biological Station, Michigan, USA - KBS K1-50-1 metaG | ecosystem: Host-associated > Plants > Roots >... | reverse complement strand
AGCTCGTCCGATTTATCATCGCCAACGCGCGTTGAAACCGGAAGGTTTGTTTCGATCCAGGTCATCAACCGCCGATTTCGCTTAAAGCGAAAGCTGACAACGATTCCCGCGACGCTATTGTCCCTTACAGTCTGCTCAAGACGCGCGATGCTCGTTTTGTCGAATCTGAAAACCTCAACGTAGGTCAGATTGATCGCTGATGGCGGAATAAGCCGGTCTGCCAAATACAAAACCAGCGCGTCGTCGCTCAAAAGGTAATCGTTCGAGCCAAAGTTTTGTCCGATAAATCGGACAACGGCGTCGACGTGAACAGGTTGAGGGCGACGCTCGCGCAAATTGTAACGAATAAGCCAAGGAAGATCGATTGAGGTAATCAAAAGTGCTGAAGCGAACAATATTGCCGGCAACCTGTTAGAAGAGAAAACTCGGCGTCGGTTCCGCAGATCAATTAGCGTATGTTTCAGACTGCCGAAGCCGCGGCTCAGGCCCAGCACTGAAAAAACAATAAGCGGCGGAACGATCAATGTGTAGTGATGCAAATACGGCGGCATTTGCAGCAGAATCGCGGTCGTTATCAATTCGCCGGCGAGTAAGGCCAATATCGCGGTGGTCACTGGCCGTAGCAAAATGACTCCTGCCGCTGCGAACACCAGCCACGGGATATTAAGCCGGCAAAACCCCTGAAGCGCGCGCCAACGTTCGTCGACTCGTGATGTGAGCCAATTTCGTTCAGCTAAATGAAATTCAACCGTGCGCCTGTATTCTGCAATTGGGTGAAGGAAATCGACAAACGGCGCGGCGGAAATGATTGCTGCTGCACCAAGAATTAGCATGTCTGCGGCCAGCGCCACCCACTCAAACCTCAGCCGGCCGTTCTCGCGCCGGGCCCGATTACTGAGCAAAATGATGATAATCGTAATTCCAAATCCAATCGCAAACGGCTTGAGAGTGAGACTGGCGCTCGCGCAAGCGCCGGTCAAAGCCAACCAGAATCGTCGCCGGCTCCTTTGAAATGCAAACAAAAAGACCAGGGCCCAAATAATGCACGCTATAGCCGCAACATCGCTCATCACCATTCTCGACTGCCGGACGTAGAGCGGGCTGATTGCGCACAATAGCATTGCCGCCGCTGCACCACTTCGGCTTGCGCCGAGTTGATAACTCAGCGCGCCCAGGCCAATTAACGCTAGCAACGAAAACCCGAAGACGGTCAGTCGCCCTACAATCAGCGAATCACCAAAGAGTTGGAAGGCGGTCGCCAGTATTTTGGGAAACGACCAGAACTGGTCGAAGAAAAATGTGTGGATGTCATAGCCGCGATGAATAAGGCGCGCGACCATCAGATAAACGCCTTCATCGATGTCCCTGTTTCGAGCCACGATCGTGTCGGGCCACAAATACCAGGCCGCGAGTCCGATCGCCCCCGCGGTAACTAAGATTGACAGCACACGTTGCTGCATCTGCTCGACAATGAAGTCCTCGATTTTTCGGTCAATCAGATTCTAGTCAGCTGACATTAACTTGAAACTAAATGCGCATTGCCGACGTAAGATCGACAATCACGTTCGGTACAGATAGTCTTCGCGCGTGGATCTTTTCCAGCGAATCGATGAAGATTTGAAACAGGCGATGCGCGCCAAAGAAGCGACGCGCCTCGATGTTGCAAACGTCAATTCTCCCGGCCAAGTCGTCATTTCAGGTGAGTTGGCAAAAGTCGAGGCTGCGGTCGGCGTGGCAAAGGAACATGGAATTCGTCGTGCGACGATGCTCAACGTGGCAGGGGCTTATCATTCACGGTTGATGCAAAGCGCTTATGAAAAACTGGGCGCGGCACTACTCGAGGTGCAGATGCAAATCCCGCAGTTTCCAATGATTAGTAATGTGACCGGCCGCGAGGTTGAGACACTTCCGGAAATTCGGCAAACATTGCAGGATCAAGTCACGAGCACCGTGCGCTGGGTCGATTGCATGGACCGACTTCTGGATCTTGGCTGTGATTTGTTCATCGAGCTTGGGCCGGTGGAGTGCTCACGGGTCTTCTCAAGCGCACCCGAAAAGATGTCGATGTTGTTTCCGTCAGCGACGTCAAATCAGTAAGAGCCTGTTTGGAGAAAATATCGATCTAAACGTCAGTGTTCTTCTTTCTCGCGCCGGTAGATGTGCGCTATAACCCTGTCGGTATCGTCAGCGCGAATTGTTGTAGAAGCTGGAAAGTTCGCCTCGATCCACGACATCAAACGCGGATTCCGCAGATAGCGAGCGCTCGCGATGATACCGGCGACGGAATACTGACGGAGGGTGGTCTCCAAACGTGTACCGCTCGTTTGGTCGAACTTAAAGGTCGCTGCGAAGCTCAGATTGATTGCGGATGGTGGGACAAGACGATTTGCCAAATATGGCATCATGACGTCGTCACTCAGCAGATAATCGCCGGGGTCCGTGTTCTCTTGGAGATAACGAACCACCGCCTCTAAGCCGTCCGGCGGCGGATGGAGTGCGCGGCGATCATAACGGACGATCCATGGAAGATCGGCGCATGTGATGAGGAGCGCCGCAACAAAGATCATCGCCAGCAACCGTCTTGAAGTGATCGCGCGATCGCGACGAAGATCAGCGATCGTCTGTTTGAGAGCGATAACGCCACGCTCCAAACCAATGATGGAAAAGACAATCAACACGGGTACGAGCAACGTGTAGTGATTCATCCATGGCGGCAGTTCGAGGAGAATCGCTGTGGATATCAATTCGCCCGCGAGCAAGACTGAAACGGCAGCTCGAAACGGCCGGAGAGCTGCAATCCCAACAGCCGCGAAAGCGAGCCAGGGGATGTTTCGCCGAGTGAACCCAAGCAGAGCGCTCCAGCGATCCATCGCTGTGGATACCAGCCAATTCCTTTCGGCTAAATGAAAACCGATCGTGCGCCTGTATTCCTCTATCGGATGGAGCAAATCGGCAAAAGGCGCCGCGACAATCGCTCCGGCTGCGACAAACACGAGGAGATCGATCGTCAGGCCCGCTACATCAAAGCGCGGCCCATCGGCCTCCCGCCGCGCGCGGCGGATAAACAGAAGGACGACAAACGCAATGGCGAATCCAATTGCGACCGGCTTGATGATTAGACTGGCGCCTGCCCATGCACCGCTCGCTACCAGCCACAATCGACGGCCTCGTTTTTGAAACGCTAGCAGAAATACCAGCGACCAGATCAAGCATGCGGCACTTGGAACATCAGCGATCACTTCACGCGACTGCCTGAGGTAAATCGGCTCGACCGCCCCACAAAGAATCGCAACCGGCGCTGTCCATCGAGCGCCGACTTGATAACTCAAGAGTGCCATGCCGATCAATCCCACTAATGAAAATCCGAAGACCGTGAGTCGTGCCACTACCAACGAATCCCCGAACCACCGAAAAACTTCCACGAGTGTTCTTGGGAATAGCCAGAATTGGTCGAAGAAGAAAGTGCTGGAGGAGTAGCCACGATTAAGAAGACGCGCCACCATCAGATAAACGCCTTCGTCGATATCCCTCCTGCGCGAGACGACCGCGTCTGGCATCAGGTACCAGGCCGCGAGGCCGGTCGCCAAGGCGATGCCGAGCACCAACAGGACACGCCGCTGCATCGACCTGACAATGAAGATACCACTTTTCGGGTCAATCGAATTCTAAACAGGCGACGATAAATCGGGCCGGTGGGGTCAGACTTCTCGCCAGCAGCCGGCGTCTTGAGATAACTTCCCTGAGCCACCGCCGCTTCGTTGAATACAAAATCGACATCTTCCTTTGCTCGCCAGGCAGCTGATTTTTTTGGGATGCCATCTGCGGCGGAATTCATCGCTGCAGCAACACTGTTCGTAATCTTGGTCGTCGCGAACGTTCTCAATGTTCTCCATCACGGTTTCGACAGCGACGAGCCTTATCATGTCCATGTCATTTGGTCGTGGACGCGCGGTTTGGTGCAATACCGGGACGTCTTCGATAATCACATGCCGTTATTTCATCTCATGTTCGCACCCATCGCGGGTCTAATCGGGGAACGGCCAACCATTCTTTTTTGGATGCGGTTTCTTCTTCTGCCGATGTATTTCGTCACCGCATGGTCCGCTTACCGAATTGGAAGCGCTCTTTTTTCTCGTCGAACTGGTGTTTGGGCGGTCTTGTTACTGGGATTTTTTAGCGGCTACTATTCTCTCGCTTATCAATTTCGAACTGACAACTTGTGGACGCCGCTTTGGATGTTATGCATCGCAGCACTCGTCTGCGATGAAATGACGACACGCCGAGCGGCAAGTGCCGGCGTGCTACTCGGACTCTGCTTTGCGATATCGATGAAATCGATTCTGTTTTTAGCTTCCATCATCGGAAGCTTTCTTGTCCTCGCACTAATCGTCGGCTATCGCGGCAAAATCGTGCAGCCGGCAGGTCTGGCGAAGTCCATTGCGATACTTTGTGGCACGGCTGCGCTTGTGCCCGGCGTAATCGTGATCTTTTTCGCCGCCAAAGGACTCTGGTCCGATTTTCGATACCAGGTTTTTGAATTCAATTTCCTGGCCAAGCTCGTGCCCTCGGGCCACTCGTTTACTGCCATCCTAATCCTAACGTTGGCGACGTTGGGTCTCGTTTATGTCGCGCGGCAAATCTTTCGTTTGTCGGCCGACCCGAATGTCGGTCTTCGCCGCGCTTTCGTTCTTTTACTTTGCGTCATCTATTTATTTCTAATCGAAGCATTCTGGCCTTTGTCGAAAACGTATCTGCCGGCTTATCCTCTTGGCGCGATCCTTTTTACTGCCGGACTGTTTGCTTTGGCTCAAAAGCTTTCGCCCGATCGCGTGAGCGCGGGCCGGACTTTGCGTTTCGTTCCGCTGCCAGCGATTGCTGCTCTCTGCGAAATTGCGGTGTTGTTTACGGGTAAACCGGTTTGGAAAGACCGGACATCCGACCAGACGAAACTCGTGCGCGACGTCCTGGCCCTGACTCAACCGGACGATTATGTCCTCGATTGCAAAGGCGAAACCATTTTTCGTCGCCGCTGTTTTCGGCTGCTCTTGGAACGAATTACGAGGAAGGCAATTAAGCGCGGAGTAATTACCGACGACGCTCCTCAGCGATGCATCGAAACCCGCACGTGTGTCGTCGCCACCATGCTCCATCGCTATTCAGACTCGACGCGCGAATTCATCGAGCGCAATTATTTACCTGTGACCGAGAATTTGCGCGTCGCGGGCTTGGTCCTGACAAGTTCATCCGAAAATACCCGGCAGTACAATTTCGAGGTTCTAATCCCCGCCGACTACGAAATTATCGGGCGCGATGGAATTATCTCAGGAACACTTGACGGCAGCGCATATCACGGCGCGCGGTTTCTCGGCACCGGTCCACACATCTTTGACTCAACATCAACATCTGGCCCTATCATTTGCCTCTGGGCCCAAGCCGCTGACCGAAACTTTACCCCCTTCTGCTTAATATCTCGTTTTCAAAGATAATTCATTTGCCGATCGTCCTTATTTCATTTTGAATTAACTATTCCGGCACATGAGTAATCCCACGTTCGACTCAGATTCGCGTTTGATGCTGATTGCGCCGCATCCGGACGATGAATCCCTGGCTTGTGGAGTCGCTTTGCAATGGGCGGTCCGCGCAGGCGCCGCGATCCGTGTCGCTTATGCAACCGACGGCGAGGATAATCCTTGGCCGCAGCGGGTTCTGGAACGCAAATGGCGCCTCAACGACGCGGATCGCAAACGCTGGGGAAAATTGCGCCGTACGGAAGCCCTTGCCGCCCTGAGCGTCCTCGGGGTGAAGGCATCAGCCGCATGTTTTCTAGGTTTACCCGATCAAAAGTTGACCGCGCTGTTAAGCCGCGATTGCCGTTTCGTGCTCGAACGACTTGCATCGATGATCAGCCAATGGGGTCCGACTCATCTTATCTTTCCTTCACATTTTGATCGGCATCCTGATCACAGCGCGGTCGCGGTCATGGTCCAGCTCATTTTGCCCGAACTTGTTTTGAACGGCATTACGACATCGGCCTGGACCTATGCGGTCCATGGGAACAGCCGCGCGTTTCTTGGTCGGGCGGAGCCGATGCAATCGTCGGACCCGGAACAATTGATCAAACTTCAAGCGATTCGATGTCACGCGACCCAGTTGAGACTCTCCAGGAGGCGGTTTCTCGGATATGTTCGCCGGCCGGAGTTTTTCATCAATTGGCGAGCGGGCAAAGCAGGCGTGGATGATTGTTTTATTCAGTCAATCGCGAGAGGCCCAAATTTCCTTCGCCTCAAACTTCGGATCCCGATCGTGCGCCGGGCGCTGCTCGCACCGACGCTTTTGCTCGCCGGCTGCAATGACTCCGGCGAATTGTGCTCGGCCCGCTTCCAGCTGCCCACGCGCCTTGGCGAATTAAAGGTGCCGCTCTTTTCGCCGGTCCAACCGATTTTTCTGAAACTGGAGCGCCGCTCATTATTTTTCGACCAAGCGGGCTGGGTCGAAGTACCGACACCGCGTTCCGAGCCAGAGTCGCTTAGTGCGGATTGCCTCGAAGAGCCGGCAATTGCTACTCGTTAGCACGTTCTGCCTTTCTCGCGCGCGTAGCTAAGATCGACAATTACGTTCCGGCATCGTAATTTTCCCGCGTGAGTTTATCCGAGCAGGTTGATTTAGATTTGAAACAGGCGATGCGCGCCAAAGAAGCGACGCGCCTCAGCGTTTTGCGAATGCTGAAAGCCGCTCTCACGAACGCGACAATCGAAAAAGGTGGCGCGGATTCAAAGTTAACCGATGCGGAAGCGATCCAGGTGATTCGCAAACAGGTGAAGCAACGCCAAGATTCAATTAAAAGTTTTGAGAAAGGCGGGCGTCCGGAGCTGGCCGCAAAAGAAAAAGAAGAATTGTCGATCTTGCAATCGTATTTGCCGCAAGGAATCAGCGCCGACGAGATTTCGAAAGTTGTGCGCGACACGATCGCCGAAGTTGGCGCCAGTTCGAAAGCGCAAATGGGCGCGGTGATGAAGGCGTTGCAAGCGAAAGTGGCCGGCCGCGCCGATGGCAAGACGCTAAGCAGAGAAGTGCAGAAGCAGCTGTCGTAGTTTCCATGCTAAGCGCCATCATCGTCGCCGCCGGCAGCAGCGAACGAATGGGCTTCGACAAATTGTTCGCGCTGGTGAGCGGAAAGCCCGTGATCGCGCACACCATCGCCGCGTTCGAGCGCACGAGTTGCGTTGACGAAATTATTTTGGTCGGCCGCGCCGATAGTCTAGAAGAAATGAGAAAGATCATCGACCAACCGACAAAAGTGAAACAGATCGTCGCAGGCGGAGCAGAACGGACTGATTCGGTGCGCGCCGGACTCGATCACTTAAATCCAAAGTCTGATTTTGTTGCGGTGCACGATGCCGCGCGCCCACTGGTAACTCCTGAAAAAATCACGCGCGTCTTCGAAATTTGCCGGACGAGTGGTGGAGCGGCGACATTGGCCGAACCAATCAACGACACACTGAAACGCGCCGATGTCGATCTTGCCGTCAAGGAGTCAGTCGATCGCAACGGCATTTACGGGATGCAAACGCCCCAGGTCTTCGCGCGCGATTTACTCGAAGAAGCTTACCGTCTTCTCGCGAAAAAGAATATCTCGGTCACCGACGAAGTTTCAGCCGTCGAACTTCTCGGCCGCAAAGTCGTACTCGCCCCCAATCACGATTTCAATTTCAAGATCACTTACCCGCGCGACCTCCCAATGGCCGAATTCGTTCTTCGGCAAAGAGCCAGAAACAAATAACATTCAGATCGTGGCGGAGAAAATCGACCAGCTGCTGAAGCGTGCCGAATCTGCCGATCTCTCGGAATTGATGTCCATCTGGCGATCGCGGTTGCCGGAAGAAGGATCGGGATCGCCGGCGTTATTTCGCTGTCTTGGCGAACGTATTCTTGCGCAGGGCGAACCTTTGCTGGCTTACGATGTTGTCACCGCTGGCTTAGCGACGTGGCCGAAAGACACTCGGTTGCGCCAGCTGCAAGGTTTGGCACTCGCACGGAGCGGCGCTACCGATCGGGCAAATGCTATTCTCGAGGATTTGCGGCGCGAAGCGCAACCAGCTGAAGAAACGCTTGGGATGCTTGGGCGGACGTATAAAGACCTCGCAATCGCAGCCGCGACATCTGATCAACGCGCCCAGTTTCTAAAACGGGCCGCGAAGACTTACGCCGAAGCGTATCGAACAAGTGGCGGTTACTGGTCCGGAATCAATGCCGCGACGATGAATCTGCTCGTCGGCCAAACCGCGCAAGCCAATGAGCTGGCCCGAAAAGTTCGCGTGGAATGTTTGAAAGAAGTTGAAGCATCGCGCGGTGATTCCTACTGGCAGCTCGCAGCTCTCGGCGAAGCCGCATTGATTTTGCGTGATCTTTCACAAGCGGGGAAATGGTACGGCCGTGCGGCCAAGAAAGGTCGAAATCGCTTTGGTGATCTTCAGTCGAGCCGGCGCAACGCGCGTTTGATCCTCCAACACTGGAACGAAGATCTCGGTTGGATCGACAATTATCTTCGTATCCCAGGTGTCATCGTTTTTGCCGGTCATATGATCGACCGTCCGGATCGGACAAGGCCGCGGTTTCCGCTGCAACTTGAACCGCTGGTGGCGAAAGAAATTCGCCGGAAGCTCGACGAGCTGAAGCCGGGCTTTGGTTTTTCTTCGGCTGCATGCGGCTCCGATATTTTGTTCCTGGAAGCGATGCTCGATCGCGGAGCGGAAGTCTCAATCGTGTTGCCGTACAACGAAGAAGAATTCATTCGCGACAGCGTTGAGATTGGCCTCGATTCAAAAAAGTGGCGTGCTCGCTTCGACAATATTCTCGCGCGTGCGGCTCGCATCATCACGGCGTCGAATCAACGCCTCGAAATCGGCGGCGTTTCGTATGAGTTCTGTAATCAACTTGTTCTCGGTCTCGCCACAATCCGCTCCCGCCAACTGGAGACCAGGCTGATTCCGCTTGCGGTTTGGAACCAACAGCTCGGCGACGGACCCGGTGGCGCCGCAAGTGTCGTTCAGAATTGGCGCTCGTTGGGCTACAACCCGGAAATTGTTGATCTTGCAGAAATCGGCAGGCGAAGCGGTTCTCTTTCCACCGTTGACGCTGCCGTCTCTGACCTTCGAAACCAAAGCTCCCATCGTCACACACTAGCGTCAGAGAATTTCCGCTCTCGGATCGTCGCGATTCTTTTCGCGGACGCCGTCGGCTTTAGCAGGCTGAGCGAACCGGAAGTGCCGCGATTCGTGCAGCATTTTTTCGGCGCTATTGCGCACCTGATGGAGAAATTTTCCGGCTCGATCATTGCCAACAATACGTGGGGCGACGGTTTGTATTTCGTCTTCTCCGAAATCGATCTCGCCGGCGAGTTTGCTTTGCAACTGGCGGAACTGGCCACGACAACGGATTGGGCGGTGAAAGGCCTGCGCGCGGAATTAAATCTGCGGATCGCCTTGCACGCAGGTCCTGTTTACGAGTTTGATGATCCAATAACGCGCCGGCGGAACTACAGCGGGACGCACGTGAGCCGCGCCGCGCGCATCGAACCCATCACGCCACCTGGCCAGGTTTACGCCAGTGAGGCCTTTGCCGCGCTCGCCGTTGCTTGCCGCGCAAAAAATTTCACCTGCGATTACGTCGGCCAAACTCCCATGGCCAAAGGCTACGGTACGTTACCGACCTATCACGTACGAAGCCGCGCTACGGAGCTATGAAAATTTTTCCTGTGAACGGACACTTCACTTGTGCGCCTTTGGCGTAGCGACGAATATCAATCTCGCCTTTTGTAGGCGCATATGGGCTGCGGACTATTCCCGGCTTACCTTGAACTGGAATTCCGGACGGTAAACCTCTGGCCGTGCTGCTTGGCTTTGGACTCGCCCCGGGTCTGCCTTTTTGCTGGTGCACCGTTTTCTCTCGGATTGCTGTGATCTTCGGAAGTCCGTCAATAAGAGTAATCTCAAGATCGATCGCGAACTGTCCTTTCGTCCAAATATTCCGCTGCGGACTTTCGGCATAAAAGTTCAGTTTGAAACTAGCGATGCACTGTTGTCCGGGAACTTTTTCCTGGAGGTGAATGTCTCCTTCAATCTCGTCGTGCCGAATTGGCCAGCGCACATTATATCTTTCTATATCCTGTCGGATGTAAGCTTGATCTTGGTTCTTCTCGTCGAAGTAAGAGACATTCGGTGCGTAGCACGCAAGCGGTGGGTTTGGGTCTGGAGATTCGTTTGCCATCACAAACTGGCGTACGAAGTCGCTGATCCAAGCTTGCCAAGCTCGTCCGTTTTGCGCCGCCGGATTTAGCGACGGAGTTGGAATTGGCGAACTCGGCGATGGAGTCGGTCGAATCGCCAGATTGTCCGTCGCGTAGTCAAATTGAATTTCAGAGATGGGCGTCGCATCGTATCTGGTCCCGCGGTAGACGCCGATAATTTCAAATTTTGCCCACTCTGTGGTAACCAAGCGCGGAAATTGAAATCGCTGGAGTGACATCCGATCTTCGAATTCAAGATCTTGCGCGGTACCGTCGCTGAAACTCACACGAAGAGTTCGCACACGATTGTTTGTTTTGTAACGATCACTATCGCTTCCGTAGCCGCCGTAAACCCAGACGCCGCGAAGACTGGCCGGAGATTCGAAACGTACCATCACCCAATCTCCAGGCCCCCCACCATTTGAACACCAGGCAGTATCGTTCTTACCGTCGAATGCCAAGCTCGCGTCATAACCTTTCCACTCTCCTTGATAGCTTTGCGGCTTGAGCTCTGAAGACGCTTTAATCTCTGAAATCCGAGGTGCAATTCCAACAGAGGACTGAGCACTCGCCGGGGTTGGGCTTGGATTCAACTGCGTCGAGGTCTTGAGCCGATAATCCTCGGGAAAATTCCACGTCACAGATGGCTTTGTATTGGCTGCGATCCAAACAGTCTCGCTGTGGTCAGAAAATCCTTCTCGTTTGAAGATCACTTGGGCGTATCCGCCCGGTAGGTCTTCGAGCGTTTCGGGTGTTTTGCCTATGTGATGCTTACTATTCGCGTCGATGACTTCGTATGCTTCGCCTTGTGGTGTGCTATCGACGAGTAGCGCTCCCCGTATTTGTGTCGGCGCTGGTGACGTGATCGGTGATACTGTAAGTGGATTCTCTCTTCCGCGCGGCACTACACCGTTTGGTTGTGGCGACGACTGGTTGCCATTGCTGACGTTTCTTGATTTGAAGAATTTAGTCGTTTGAACAAGCAGGACTTGAAAAGTGCCACTGCGAAGTCCGAAGTAGATGGCGCCTGCTCCCGTCGCTAACACGAGCAAACAGAGTGCCGACAGGCCTATAGCTTTGCGGTGGCGATATAGACGATCAGTTGAGATTCGGACACACCGATGCACAGACATTTGCACTGAGTCGAAAAAACGAACAGCGCGGGACTTTGCAGCTGACAGGGCGTTGTGAGTGGCTTGCCACAGACATCTAAATGCTGCCTTGATGGCGCCGATTTTGGCCTTCCAATTAATGATCGGCGGCCTTGGTGGGCGATGTGTTGCTGTAGCAGGACGTATAGCAGCCGTTTGCGTGTTTGTTCGTCTGTCTCGTGTCTCATCCTCAGCTTCGGTGGGCGGGGGTCTCAACGGCTCCCGACTAAGTGGTTTTTCTATGATTGGCACGGATGACGGCTGCATTGCTTCTAGCTGCGATTCAGACGGAACGAGCGGGACGTGAGGTGCACCCGGAATTTCCTGTGGTCGGGTTTCCTCAAGGTCGGGTGGCTTAGGTTGTACAGCGGTCAATATTCGATTAATCGCCACGGCAAGTTTCTCAGCGTGATGGTGGAAATCGATTCCGACATCGAGGTTGAGTGCATTTCGGAATGCCAGTCCTTCGATATCTTTAGGCAACTGCTCCGGACTCGGCATTTGCGCGCTGTTTACGAGAACCGGAATGATGGGAAGCTTGCGATTCAACGCATAAGCAATTTCAATCCGAACAAAGTCGCCCGGATCGTCGATTCGTCGACCTCGATGCCTGCGCCTTCCGACCCAGTCAGGGCCGATCATTGCTACGAGGACCTTCGACTGATCGATCATTTGTTTGATGTGATCGCGAAAATCGACGCCGTAAGGAATGGAATCGAAATCCATGAACACATTGCCTTTGCCGAATTCAGTTTGCAGTCGGTCATAAAGGCGGCCAGCGACTGGCAGCGAATCTTCCCGGCGATATGAAATGGCGATCATGAGTACGCCTTTCGCCGATTGTAAGAACTACGCGTTACGGGTGTAAAGGAGATTGGTTAGGCTGAGTGCCTGCCGACACGGCAGATGCCCGTCCAACTACACGAGCATCGGGTCGATCGGACTCCGCACTTGTGAGATCGAAAACAATTTGTTAGGAAGTCCCGGCGGTGACGCCGCGTCCGCTCATTTTTATTTCGGCGGTCAGTCGGGAATTACGAAATGCCCGGCAACTGGTAGCCAACACGCTGACTTTTCTCGGTTATCAGCCAATCTGGCAGGATATTTTCGGCACCGAGACAGGCGATCTGCGTTCAGTGCTGCGGGGAAAAATCGACCAGTGCAAGGGTGTCGTGCAGCTGGTTGGTCAATGTTACGGTGTCGAACCTCCGACTCCCGATGAAGAGTTCAGCCGAGTGAGTTACACGCAATACGAAGCGCTCTACGCGCGGCAGCGCGGGAAAAAAGTCTGGTACCTGTTCATCGATGAGAGCTTCCCGATTGACTCGCATGAACCAGAGCCTGCGGAACTGCGGGAATTTCAAGCAGCTTATCGACAGCGCTTGCAAACCGATACCCACATTTTTCATCCGCTGACGAGCAGCGAAGCGTTGGAGGCCAGTGTTCTCAAATTACGGGATGATCTCACCCGTCTTCGCCGTGGCGTGAAGCAATGGGCTGTTGGCGTTACCGCGCTGCTCGCCCTCATCGCCGGTTTGGTGATCTGGCAATTATGGAGCCAGGCGCTGATGAAGAGAGAGATGAAATCGGAAATGGCCAAGCTGCGAGAGGGCATCATGGCGTATCCGCAGATGGAAGCTCAGGTCCGCG
>Ga0070697_100002953_pt1 | contig 13088 bp, 15 predicted proteins | sample KBSK1501metaG_FD_65475 | JGI IMG/M metagenome (GOLD analysis project Ga0070697, IMG submission 65475) | Corn, switchgrass and miscanthus rhizosphere microbial communities from Kellogg Biological Station, Michigan, USA - KBS K1-50-1 metaG | ecosystem: Host-associated > Plants > Roots >... | reverse complement strand
ACATTGAGTAGTGGTCAAAGCTCCTATGATTTTGCGACCGATAGGATTGCAGTCACTGCTCCATCCAATGTCTCTGTGACCGTTGACACGAGTAGCCAGGGGCTCTACTTTGCGCCAGGGTCGAGCTTCTCGTTGGGCATCATCACGGACAAGTACAATTTCGAATTCGGGTTCAGCATAGTCTATCCTCCTGAAACACTAATCAAGCAAGGCTACACTATCGGATACGACCCAGGCCAGACGAACGCGACGGTCCTGAACTTCACTATGCTCAATGTTGGAGGATCATCTGCGACACTTGCATCTCTCACAATAAAGGATGTAACAACTAATTCGAATCCCTTCAACTTCACGGTGAACGGACCTACTATAACACAGCCAGGCGGTTGGGCTCAGGTCGTCCTCGACACTCGCTGGTCAGGCTTCTACTTCACACACCAACACGCATACATTCTCACGATTACGCCATCGACGGGACCCTCGTCAACTTCCTCAATTGTGTTCCAATAGGGTTCCACATTCTGTCCACCTTTAAGCCCGAGCAGTTCTTCGGGCCTAGTCCTCAGGACGACCTCGCTGCTTCTTCAATTGCTCAAGTCTTTCGCTGAGCCGGTTCATTTCCCCGATGTTCTGAGACATGCGTAGTGCGTGGTCGGTTTTCTCGATCTCGTAACAAAGATTGCAAAGATACCCGGGGCAAACATCTGGTCGTAGACTAACGTCAGGCTTGTTCTGACGGCATAAAGCGCAAAGCATTAGTTCGAATCGGAAAAGGCGACCTAAAGAACCGCAGAGGTATCCGAAAACTCATTAGCGTCCTGACGGTTGAACCATAGCCGTACAACACTTGCAGCGCTTATCCATACATTGACCTTGTAGGCCGTGCTTGCAGGTCTCGCACACGCAGTAGCTTCTTCCCTCTTTGGTCTTGTTCTTCGTGTGGATCAGGAAGGGCTGGACACTGACTGAGTATGTTTTTGGAGACCACGTTCCGGTGCGACTTTTCCCTGTTAGGCAGGTTTAACTGGCTGTCGTAACCTCTCACTCAAAACCGGTTACACGAAGGTGTCAAGGCCTCGTGTCTATTGAAGAGTCCTGGTCGCCTCTACCTTTGCGTTTCTTTCGCAAATCCAGGATGAATCAGCTATCGCTTCCGCGAGCAAAGAAAAAATGAGCTAAGCAACATTCTTCCTCGTCACATTCGGTTCCACCTACTAGCACCGTCTAATTGATGTAGAGACATGGTACGACTTGCGATCCTCGGCGTGGTTGTACTGTTTATTGGAATCAATCTTAATTTTGGAGTGATTGTTTTTGCACTAGCGGGTGGCATGGGTCCAATATCGCTATTGCAAACGCTCTTCTTCGGCGGAATCGCGCTGAACTTCGTCGGATTTGCAATCGTCGTTTACTCGATAGTTTCTCGGTGGTATGAGAGAAACACAAAACAGGCTGATTGAGGCGATGGTCTAAGAACAACAAAGCGCTAAGTAGCATCCTAAGAATTTGGGGACATGGATCTCAAGGACAGAGTGACCGTTTGCCAAACCCTCAAGGGATGCCTCCAATCTGGCCAACTTGGAAATGGGTTCTATGGGGCCTCGCAGCTTTCATCGCTCTCGCACTACTGATCTGGCTGTATTCCATGGGTCGAATTCCCTAAGACGCGAACTAACGGTGGCCGTCGAGAGAAATGCGCTGATCCCGGAAAACAGTGCCAGATCGAGAAACATCATAACACCACTGGCCGAGTGAACATACACTCCATGATTACTGGACAAATGCCCCGAGCCTTCAGCGGCGATTATCCGGTTCACTGGTGGACAGGCGAGAAATAGGTTTGCGGCTAGAGCAGTACCGCAGCGTCGAGCCTCTTCAACTTGACTCTGATGTCCTCGGAAGCTGTAGACTCCAGTAATCCTTTTTCCCAAGTCTTCCTATTTTCAATTGGGCAACTGGGACTTGAAGCGTCGAACTGGGAATTGGCGCGTCATGCTAATACTCAATATGGCGGTATTCGTGCCTTTGTTAGCGGGTTCCATTCTAATCTGGTTAGGTCTCGCACAGCCACGTGACTACTGGTGGGCGGTGACAGTTGCACTCCCTTTCGTGTTTATTGGATTAGCCTATCTGAGTCTCTACCATCTGCCCAGAAAAAGAGTTCCACACAACCGTGACGTTTAACGGGTTGGTTGATCATTGCTCCATGTCTCTTGAGTCAATGAGTCTTTGTGTTGGAAGCGATGTTCTTCAGCCTTTGAGGGATTGTGGGGGTCCACGAGAGGTGCGCATACTTGCGCGCGCGATGAAATAACAGCTTGTAGACTTTTTCGAGCACCAGCGTTAGCTCACTCCCGATGCCCAACTCCTTCACCGCCTGAAGATCAGCTCGGAATTTCATTCGTCTGAAGTAGGGGGCCGTGATGGCGATAAGGCCGACAAGGATACCTACAGGGACCAGAAAGAGCTCTCCTCCACAACCTCTGTAGCTACATGCGGGTATGTTCAACGATGACCGGAAGGGAGTGTAATACCAGTAGAATATTCCTGTTAGCGCGATAAAAGCTGCGAGAATCGAAAGTCGTGCTGCCCATCGTTTTCGGCGAAATCTGTAGCTGTAGATCAGAGCGGCGGCCAAAAGCGGTCGCCATTCTTCTGCCAGAAGTTTTCCTTTCAAGTCAGAGCACAGCCATAACGTTTCCCTAAGATACCAAGGTCTTTCCACCACCCAGGCCGCGGGCGACCAAATGACCCTCCGTACGCTTTGTTGCAAACCCAACGTTCCACTGAGTTCCTCAGCGATCTCCACAATTCGAGAGTCATCAGAAGACTCGGAGAATTGGCGGTTGATCTCCAACAGAGCCATCTACGGCGAAGGGAAAACTGACAGATATTCGTTTGCGTTAGGTCTCCAAATGCATTGAACCCACAGAAGCTAACAAGTGGCTTGAAGCGGACTCGGCTCAGCCGTTTCAAAAGGGAATGGAGCACTGCTTGCTTGCGAACTAACCTAAGACCTTGATCGGGCACGAGACTAGCGAAATGTGAACCAGTCAAGACGCAACCACACTTCTATTCCGGCTCTTATGCTAAGCTAAGTTGAGAGACGACAGAATGTCCCGCGAGGACTAAGCTCACTTTCATAAGGCCTCGCGACCATACCTATTGGACATGGGCTTCACGGGAGGAACGACAAAGATCACCCAGCAGTCGCAGATCGCGAACGCTCTTATCGGTGATCCGTTGATGGCGGGTCTCGGAGTGAGCACGGCTGACCTGGCTGTGGATACTAGGCCCTACTGGGGAAGATGGCTCTGGCCAGTCAGACGAACTAGCGGCGGAACACAAGTTGCTACAGCCAACAGGGCATTCATCTGCCCAATCTACGTACCACGAAAAATGACGTTGGACCAGGCATCAGTATCTCTAACAGTTGCCGGCAACGGCAACCTAAAATTCGGAATCTATAGCGACAACACGGACACTGTCGTGGGTGGAAATCTCAAGGCGACCATTGGGCCGCTTGCGACGGGGTTTCAAACTACCGGAGCATTTGCTCCAGCGCTTCAACTGCCGCAGGGACTCTACTGGGGTGGGGTCATCCTGGACAACGCTGTTGACACCTTCGTTCATGCCAGCGGCATCAATGAGCTCGGCAACGACTTCGACGGATGCAGATACAACGCTGGAAGTTTCAACTTTACAGACCCCTGCCCGGCCGTCACTGACGACAGCTCTGCTGCCCCCAACATTCTCTTGAGGATCAAGTCGATAGACGCTTAGCTCGGTTCTTTCATGGAAGAGAGCTAGTTTCTGCGTGGATCGCGAAGCGGTGCAAAACGTTTATACGCATGCAATGCATGCATTTACAATGAGAACAATGCCCGAAAGCATATTCAAAATAGAACGCCCAACTGCGCTGCTTACGTCAGAAGGAGGAACTGTTGTAAGATCACTCACACATAGCGGACGAACTCAAAAATCAATAGAGATGAAGATCAGACAAATCTTTGTCTCTGGCGAGATAAAGGATTCTCTTGGGCCCGCTAAGGAGTTTACGAATCAAATACTGGGCATATTTGGTGCGTCACGTTGCATCATAGGGCTCGACCGGGAACCCACAGTTTCAACCATAGCACATTTTTCCAATTTGAATCGGAACCTTGTCAGCAACTTCGCCAGTGCGCTCGAACCTATGGGTCTAATAGAGAAGAAACATGGCCCGAAACGTAGCGAGATTATCTCGCCAACTCGTCTTGCAGATCTCTACTCTGACATAATCCTCGGAAGTTCAGGAGCTGTCATTGAAACGCTGAAACAAGTAGGTTTGGTGGCCAGCAGCGGTCAATCTTCCCTAATACAGCTGGAGAGTCTTGAAATAATAGAGACAGCATTTGACTTCGCGAAGCAAATCTATCCGAGTAATACCTTGAACTATAGTATCATTGACAATTTTCACGACCAGATCGTAATGCTAATTGGTGCTGTCAGAAGGGAAAATGTAGAGGAAGCCAAGAAGATAATAGATGAATTGATTGACGGTCTCAAGGCCAGGGCCGAGGCAAGACGAAAAGCCGAAGAAATGGGGCTGAAACCTCTGCTCCTTCAGGATACAGGTGAACGTGTCGGAAGGGGGCGAGTATTCCGTCCAGCACGCAAGAGATAGTCAGAATTTGTGGATCGACCCCCGAGCGGGTTCATTGTCTAGGATCTACTCATTATTTCTATTGGAATTGGGATCTCTACAAGCCGTTCGACTACGAGCCTGTAATGGTCCATCCTCTGGATAACCACGCCCCGATTGTGATCAGCCGATTTCACTGGCATGTCGCCACAATATGGACCGAGCCAATCTTGACAAACGGGATGCCGTGCGCCAGCTTTACGAAGCTCGTTCACACGCCCATAATTGAGTCCTCAAACTACGACTGGCGTTACTTGGAGATTGAGCCCAATCTCCCACAAATTGAAAGAAGCCAGATTGTCGAGTTGTACTTACCCGCCTTCAAAAGAACGTTGAGAAGTAAGAAGAACAAGTTCCTCAACTCTGCGGGCTACGGAAATTTGATCGTATCAAACGGTGTACCTACAAGATACGAGATGAAGCTTGACGACTTCAAGAGCGCTGTGGTCGTGGGACGCATGTTCAATGAGGCGGACGCCCCGGTGCCGATTCGGCGAAAACTTTGGGGCATGTCGTCTTCAATAGTAGGATAGGATGGTACACTAGCCAAACATTGCTTCGTCCCGCTTGTTCTTGTCGCTTCCAGGTCGAGGGGCAGAGGTGTCACCCTTCAGGAAATCGATACCCTGGCCGGATTCTTGAACTGGCCCCTGGTAGTAGATCGGGGAGCCCGGCGTGCCGTAGTTATTGATCGCTGCCATATTAACACCCCGAGGCACTTTTTTCTCATTGCCATCCGCAAAAAAATCTACGCCCTTCCCGTAAAGTGCAACCAGCTCAGGCTTGCCCGTCAGAAAGTGAGGCCGGTAGCGATAGCCCGGCGGAGGCAATGGGAACTGTTCATCCTCAACAAGGACCAAGGGACCTAATCCGAACCACGATTTGACCCACTTGAACCCTGGTGGGGCTGCGTAAGGAGGTTGCTCGCTCAACTTGCTACTCACTCCTCTGTGTGATCTACTGCGCTTAAAACGCTGAGCTTAGTTCGTTGCGGGGAGTGGTCGAGACTCACTCAAGACTATTGTTTAACTCTTCTCTTCGACGCGAACAAACAGCGGGCGTGGCGTGTGATCGACGCTGAATTTCGGAGATGCTACTTTGTGCGATTTCAAATGTTCAATCAATCGTTCCTCGGCCTGAATCTGTGATGCAGACTTTGCGAGCCAAGACCCGCAAATTGCACATACTGTGGCGAACGCCCTGGTGGAGTGTTCTACTGCCCAGATTCTACCGTCAAGACTTGGGTCTGATCTAGGCGACAGTTGTGCCCCCTTCGTCTTTCCTCTGATCGTCATTTTTTAGCTGGTAAGCCTCGGAGCATCCCGGACACAACCATCTGCCTTGATTGTTCTCCGCAATCGCGACTAGGTCTTTTGTGCTGAAGAAGCTTTTTCGGTGGCATTTCGGGCAGTCGAAGATGCGTTCTGCGGCCAGCGGATTCTCTAGATATTTGACCTGTTCCTGTGCTGTTCTTGTCTGAGCTGTCGATAAGGGATTGTCGTTGACACCAATCTTCTTTCCTACACTTTTTCCCAGTTCCTTTACGACGGGGCTCTCTAGTGCACGGCTCAACCCGCCTGTTATTCCCTTGATCAGTTCTGTCTGTCGTTTTTCCTTCGCTGATTCCAGCCGGTACTCGTGTTCCCTCTGTTCGGTAGCGGCTTGAAGGTCCAGCTTCTTCATGGCGACCTCGGGTCGGTCCGGAGCGGTGCCAATGAGGCCCTGCAACTCTCGATATGATTTTAGTGAGTCGACCAACGTGGGTTGCGATTGTTGTAGTTCACGCATTTGTTCAAAGTGTCTTTGCTGCATTTCTAACGTGTTTTTGTGTGTCTCGTTCAGCATGGAGATCATGCTCATTTGGTCAACGCCGCCGTTGTTGTTGCTCTTTACGAGTTCTGCGCCCGTCTTCAACGCATTCGTCATCGCATTCGCAACTCCCGCGACGTCTGTCTGCGGTTGTTGCTGTGAACCTCGTAGTTGATTCACCGTCGTGATCAGTTCGATTATGTCTTTGGTCCTCAACTCTGGTTGATTACTGCCCATGATCTTGGAATACAATAGGCTCTGCGCGATCGGATCGCTTCCTACTAGCATGGCTGCGTCCAAGAACGGAGAAAGTTTCTCAAGGTATGTTTCGATCTGTTCGGGCGTATGGTTGGGCGCTAGGGCTTTGATGATCTCAGCCTTATACTGGACGAGGGCCATCGGGTTTACTTGCGGCTTCTGCTGACCGGTTGCGCCGCCACCGTTTAATCCCTTTTCGAAATGCGCGACCTCCAAGCCTGATATGCGCGCTTCTTTGACTCTTTCCAGGGCCGAGGGTCGCCCAAACTTACTGGGCCGCATCTGGACTCCGGGATTTCCGATGCCTTCTATCGTTGGATCGAGATTCGAAAGCCTCGCCCTCGTCTCCTCCGCTTCTAACCAGTTGCGCGCGATGGTTCGCGCTCGCTTGCTCCGTTCGAGTTCTGCGGCGGTTATTCGTTCTGGAATTGACATACCTATGATCCCTCCAGTTTTACCCCATTGTTTGCGGCCTCAGACTCCTCGTAGGACTTGATCTGCTCGAAGAATTTGGCAACGATCCGGAGGTACCTTTTCAGGTTGTGTGTCCTCTCCGCAGAGTCAGCACCGGGAATGTAGGCCTCCCATTCTTCGAGGGTTCTGAATCTTGGGATTACATCTAGTCTGAAGTAGTCGGCAAAGTCAAGGAAGTTCTTTCGGAGCATGTCGTTCCCAAAGAGCATCAGCAGCTGTCCTATCGTCTCCTGGTCTACCGTCGGGAGAGGTAGACGCTGACGCGAGTACTGTTCGTATCTGCGACCGTTAGGCTCGTACTCTGTCTCGCGGAGGACTGTTCTCTCAGGGTCGTCTTCCCCTGAATTAGGGATCTCGACTATCTTTGGGGGTGGTGGAGAAGGCGATGAAGAGGAAGTGGGTTGACCGAGTGTCGAGGTTGGAAGATTCGGCGGCGCGGTAAGCTCTGGCCTTTGGCTCTGTTCAGGTGGAGGAGGGGGTGGCGGCTCGATTCCTTTCACATATTTGTATATCGTTGCCGCGGAATTTCCCGTTAGGCTTGCGATCTCTTTGACCTTGAGGCCTATCCGGTAGTCATTTTGGATCGCTGCGATCTGCCTCGCCGTCAACTTGCCTGGGCTTTCAACCTCGGCATCTGAAGAGTCTGATGCCTGTAGAAGGGTAGAAATTGTCGGAGGAATCGTAGAATCTTCACTTTCTACGTCGTTTTCTTGCTTAGGGTTTTCACGCTTGGCTCTAGTAGGCCCAGGCTGTGGCCGCGTTTTCCTTCGTGATTCTATGGTTATTTCTTTCTCTCTGCCCTCGTGAAAGTTGTTCTTTGGAGAACTTTTCTTTTCCACCATTTTACGCATCAACGCCTCTTCGATTCTACGCTTCTATGCCTCTCTGTTCGGACTTCGCATGTCCATTGACCAGCTTCAACAGCAGACTCTTCACGATCGCATATCGGCTGATTTCCGTCTCTCCACCGGGGAGAATTTTCGGCTGGATGATGCGCCCCCGCTCGTCGCGGAGCTTGAGCTTGAGAGCGGCCTTCTGGATCAGAACATCAGTCTCATCGCTTACCCATGCAGCGTAATTCTTCCCGCTTGTCGGCATTTCTGTTTCACATATCTCTGTTGAAAAAATCTGTTGTAGAGACAATGTACCCTTACGAGTATTTTACATTAAGCGTAGTAGGCGGTATCTTTGGATAGATCTTTTTCTGAGACAACATCGCTTGGAGAGCGACGCTCGGCCATTCTTAGCTCTCGCCCTGAGTCTTGCGGTTCAATAATTCTTCCAGTGGCGGCGGCACTAGCACGCGACAGGTTTGACTGAAGGGTCCCGGATTGTTGGTGATGATCAGAATCTTTCGAAGATATTTTCTTGACTCGCTAACAAAATCCATGAAGGCAGTCGATCGGATTAGTCTATGTGCTTCTTCCGCGACAAAGATCCATCGCCGAAGCGCGCCACTTGGATACTGGTTGGCGACGAAGCCTTCCAGCTTTACGCTGTTTAGTCTTTGAAAAAGCATCGCGATCTCCGCATCGGCAAGTAGGCTGTTTTCGTTCGGAACGAATCGAAACCATGTTCCCTCTTTCACAGCGTTCCACTTTAGTGTGAAGATGTCAGGGAGAGAGATTCGTGGGATGCCAGTGTATTCGGCCGCCGTGTCCAGGACCAGAAGACAGGTTTTCGCGGCTTTGAGGGCCGGGAGTAGCAGGGTCTTTGCCGCTAACGTCTTGCCTACGCCTGATCCGCCTATGAGCGCGTCGGGTCGATCATCGGCTAGGACGAGATCGCTACGTAGCGGTAGCGCCAAGTCTTCTTGACGGGCATTTTCGATGAGCCATGTTAGCGTTGAGTTGAGAGATTGGAAACCGCCTTGCTGTTGAAATCGTAGGAGCCATGCGCGATTCCAGCGGGAGAACCTTGTCATAATCGTTGACGTTTTTAGGCTCGGCCACTGTTGTGGATCGTCTAGCTGTTGTGTGAGGGCGCGTGCTGCTTCCCGTCCTTGGCGAGTTATGCGATTGTCGCCTACAATCTTCGAGCTACCATGAGCTACCGTTGACCTCTGTGCCTTATCTTCTGCGGCGACACTTTGCAACCGTTGCTACTCCCGGGCCGCTCCATTAGAAGAGAGACTCCCGTGAGTGGACGCAGCAGATTCCTTAAGCTTGTTTCTTGGGCCAGAAAAAGTCGCCCGTTTGGTGGTGAATCCGGGCGGGCCCACCACTTATCTAGGTCACAGTGTCCGTCGTGCTCATGAAGGCCACCACGGCCTACGTTGCGGTTAGAGGATCAAAGATCTTCTATCAGAACGCTGGACATGGCGAGCCCTTACTACTGCTACACGGTGGGTTTGGGACTGTTGGGGACTTCTCTCTGCAGATCCCCGAGCTGGCGAAGCACTTTAGGGTAGTTGCCTTCGAACGGGTGGGACACGGACACACTGCGGACAACGAGGAACCCTTCAGCTTTCTTACTATGTCAGATTATACGGTCGACCTCATCGAAGCACTCCGACTAGGTCCTACCCACCTCTTGGGCTGGAGTGACGGGGCAGCTATTGCTCTTCTTGTATCAATTTCACGACCCGACTTAGTCAGACGCGTCATTTCTGTGGGCGGGTTTTTCAACACCAACTCTGTACCTAAGAAAGATCATGAGTGGATTAGGTCCGCCACGCCTGAATCCTTCAGGAAGAGTCAGCCGTCGCTCGTAAGAAGATACGATGACGCGAGTCCCGATGGTCCCGCTCACTTCTCGGTAGTGTTTGAGAAAACCAAAAAGCTCTGGCTTACAGAGCCAGACATCAAGAAGGAAGAACTGGCAAGAATCAAGGCTTCTACACTATTAATGGTCGGGGACCGGGACGCGATCATTCCCGAACACACACTGGAACTCTACAGGTCAATCAGACACGCACAGCTATGCGTCGTCCCTGACGCTACCCATTGGTTACTGTCAGAGAAGCCAGCTATAGCCAACAAACTAATCTTGGAATTTCTGCGCGCTGGACCGGACCCGAGCAAGTAGGAGCTTCAGATACCTCAAACGCGTTGAAGGCTGCGGGTCCAGTCTGACTAGCCCGACACTCCTCAAACAGATCCTTTGCGGAGGTTGATTCCATATTCTAAGAAGGCTTTGAGACACATGCTCATTTGTGTCCAGCCTTCGCAGTTCTGGTATGAGCCTCGAAGGCCCGCTACTGTTGGCCGCCACTTGCCCTCGACGATCTTGACGAGCGTCTCGTCAGCGCTCAGAGGCTCAAAGCTCATCTCGACGAGAGTGTCATACCCCGCTCCTGCTGGCATCTGACCAGTCTTAGCGTCGTAAACCCCCTCGCTAGCTTCCCAGGAGAATTGGATCAGCTTGTTCCTCACTACCTTCTTCACTTTGACAGGGAAGGGAGGAATCTTGATCCCATTGTCTACGAAGCTCCACATTACTGTCTTCCCTTCGTCTAGCGGACCGTCGGCTCCGCCAGTTGTGAAGTACTTGCTAAGCTTCTTGGGGTTGTAAACGGCGTCGAAGACTTCGCTTACAGGTTTCTGGATCTTCGTCTGAACGGTGAATCTGAAGTCCATATCCAATCCAGGCGCGGTGAATATGTTATATCTTTATAACACTTTGCGCACTACTCCAGACGTGACCGTAGGATGCCACATGAAGCAAGGTATGATCTAATTTTCAGAGCTCTCGGCGATTCTAGAAGGCGCGAAATACTCGACCTCCTCAAGAACAGAGGAAGAACGACGGGAGAGCTTTGCGAACACTTCAAACAGCTAGACCGGTGCACTGTGATGCAACACCTACGTGTTCTCGAAAAAGCCGACCTCGTTATCGTGAAGCGTGAGGGGCGTCTTCGCTGGAATTACATCAACCCGCTGCCGATCAAGGAGCTGCACGACAGATGGATCGGTGGATTCGCAGACGCCGCGGTAGATCTGCTGGCGCGCATGAAGCGCGAAATCGAAGATACGAGTCTAGACTAGTGATCAATGATCTCTCTAGTGCCTAAATAGTGAATTGGGCACATTCAGGCGTTTTCAAGTAAAGGCCTTGGCGATGTCTGACAACAGAGAAGAGCGGTGGCAGGATCTTGACCTTGCAGCCCAGAATGTGACCCGTGCGGGTACCCTAGTAGGGTCAACTATTGCCGTCTTCAGCTTCCTCCTCTTCTTCCTCTATCCTCATTATTCCTTAGGACAGATCGACGCAATCCTCTTCCAAGTGACTCTGACGATCATCGTCCTCACAAATCCTCACTTTCAGCATCTCAGGACTCTTCTACTATCGAATCGGCGTGCTGAAACTTAGCAACGCCAAGAAAACGCGCGAACATGCAGAGAGGAGCCTTATTCTGGCTCTTCGAAACAGTGTTCATTGTGTTGGAACCCGCTCTAATATTGTTCACAGTCGGACTGACAGTCGTCGGCATCGTAGCTTTGATTGCATGGCTACTGTACGTCCTCATCACTCTGCGCGATGCCACTGCCTACGGAAATCTCTACGGTTCCTAAAGGGAGAACCGGAACATGAAACTGGAAATTCTTGGTGAATCTCGCCTGAAATCCTGTTACTTGACTGACAGAGATGGGAGCCCGTGTTGGTGAACAACAGACTAATTGCCGATGCTTTTTCCGATCTTTCAACCCCCCTCATCGCAGATGCGTGCCTGCGCGTCAAGGTCCTACTGCGCCTTGCACCAGCTGGGATCCGTCCGTTGATGCAAGGGATGCGCGTTGCAGGCCGAGTATTGCCTGCCCGTCACAGAGGCAGCATAGACGTCTTCCTTGAAGTCATGAAGAAAGCCCTGCCCGGAGACGTGCTGGTTGTAGACAACGATGGTCGAAGCGATGAGAGTTGTATCGGTGATCTTACCGTACTAGAGGCGCGCGCATGGGGCCTAGTGGGGTTGGTGGTGCGGGGCTACCATCGGGACACGCGAGACCTGGTCCAGATCGGCTTTCCAGTCTTTAGCTATGGCTCATACCCAGCGGGTCCTCGTCGGCTCGATCAGAGAATGCCCCTGGATCTTTCTTCTGCTCAGTGGGACGGTTTTACGGTTAACCATGATGACGTGGTATTTGCGGATGATGACGGAGTACTCTTCGTGTCGCTACATGATGCCGAAAAGGTGCTAGAGGCGGCTGGTGCCATACGGAAGGTCGAGCGTCGACAAGCCGAATCTATTCGGGCTGGAAAGAAGCTTTCTGAACAATTAGACTTCGATTCCTACTTGGACAAGCGCAGATCCGATCCTTCCTACACTCTCCGTAAGCACTTGCGAGAACGAGGTGGAGCGGTAGAAGAGTAGATCCCGCACGAAAAATAGCCTCTCCTCAGAAAGTCTACACGGCCACCCTAAATCGTCGATCTGATGGAGCCGTTCTATCTCTCCACTTCGAACGTAACGTGCGTTCTTCCTTCGATGCAACGGCTTCCTTGATCCTTACGTGGATGTCCTTACTTGCTCCCGAAAACAGCTGCGCTCCTTGACCGAAAAACACTGCAGAGTAGTGGATCGTAAACTCGTCAACCAATCCAGCGTTAAGATACTGCTGAATGACGTTGGCGCCTCCTGCGACTCTTATGTCTCGGCTGCCTGCAGCCTTTCGCGCCTGTACAAGCGCACTCTCTAAACCATCGGTGACGAAGTAGAAAGTGGTCCCGCCAGGCCGTTCCCAGGGCTTCCGAACTTGATGGGTCAAGACGAAGACTGGTGTGTGAAACGGCGCTTCTTCGGCCCAGAAGCGTTCTCCCCCGTCAAACATTCGCTTTCCCATGATGCTCACCCCCGTACGGTTGAAGGTCTCTTCCAACATTCGATTGTCACGCCCGGTTTCGCCAACGTCACCGAGCTTGAGAT
>Ga0070697_100002948_pt1 | contig 13099 bp, 13 predicted proteins | sample KBSK1501metaG_FD_65475 | JGI IMG/M metagenome (GOLD analysis project Ga0070697, IMG submission 65475) | Corn, switchgrass and miscanthus rhizosphere microbial communities from Kellogg Biological Station, Michigan, USA - KBS K1-50-1 metaG | ecosystem: Host-associated > Plants > Roots >... | reverse complement strand
TGAACCTCGCCCTCCTGATCTGGTTGATCACGGGCGTCGTCACCAAGGTCTACGCCCGCTTCGAGCTGATCCCCTTGTGGTTGGTCTTCGCCTTCGACCACACGATGTTCATCGGCGTCATGTCGAACTCGCTCTTTGGATTGATCCAGCAGGCGAGCCGTGGCGCCGAGCGATTCTGGCCCTGGGCCGAGCAGGTCCTCTTCTGGGGCATGAACGGCGGCATGATCGGGTTCGTCCTCACCCTCGCAACCGACCAGCGCCAACTCGAGAAGCTCTTTACGCCGATCATGGGCGGCAGCATCCTGGTGGGCATCGTCACCTACTCGGTGCGGCTTCGCCGTTTCCGTTTGTCCTCCGCGCGTGGCGACGCGGCAGCTACGGCACCGTCAGCGCCGTGATCGCGCTCGCCATCGTCTTCATGATCGTCGTGAAGCCTTTTCCCTAGAGTTGTTTGAACCCGTTGCACGCTGGGTAGCCTGATGGTGCACCCATTCGGGGTGCGCTCGCCGTGGGCCCCGCTCGAACAGGCCTCGACAGCGCGAGGCAGTACGTTCGGGAAAGGAGGTCCACACAATGTCTGGAACCATCAAGAAGCTCGTCGCCGAGCGCGGATTCGGGTTTATCACCGCCGAAGACGGCAACGACTACTTCTTCCACCGCAGCGGCTCGATCGATTTCGATCGGCTGGATACCGGGGTCAAGGTCAGTTTCGTGACTGAGCCGAGCGCCAAGGGTCCACGAGCGACCAACGTTCGCGCCGAGGTCTAAGCAGACCATAAGAAACCCCGCGCCACCCGGCGCGGGGTTTTTGTTTTGACCCCAGGCATTACCGCCGATCAGGGGAAAGAGTCACCGAGTGGTGACGGGCTGGCCGGAAGGAACGACGTCACCGGATGGTCACACCCATGGGCCTCTGCCCAAGACCATGCCTAGCCGTCCACTGTTGCATCCCTACGTCCTGCGGCACAAAAACCGTGACTTCGCGATCGCCTGTGCCGTGGCCGCCCTGCTTACGCTTGGGTTCGGCACCTGGATGGTGCTGCGGATCGCGGGCGTCGACGTCAGCCAGGCGGTCGATGATGTCGGCGAGGGGGTGGCGGCATTGATCGCCGCGGCAGCCTGCGCGCTGGCGGCATGGCGCCATGGGGGCCGCATCCGCCTTGCCTGGGCATTGCTCGGGGCATCGGCACTCGTGTGGACCGTAGGCGAAGGCGCCTGGTCCTACTTCGAACTCGTCCTCAAGCAGCAGGTTCCCTTTCCGTCAGCGGCCGACGCCGGGTTCCTGGCCGCGGTGCCCCTCGCCGTCGCCGGCGTCGCGTTCTTCCCAGGGCGTCATCGCGCCGCCCCGCGGCTCGCCTCGCTGCTGGACGGCGCAATCATCGCGGGCGCGCTGTTGCTGATCAGCTGGGCGACCGTGCTCGGCGCCGTCTATCTCGCCGGCTCCGACTCGACGCTGTCGATGCTGCTCGGGCTCGCCTATCCGATCAGCGACATCGTGATCGCGGTCATGGCGCTGTTGCTGATTGGCCGGACGGCGGGCTCGGCGCGCCTCCCGCTGCTGCTGGTGGTGGCCGGCCTGTTCGCGAACCTCCTGGCCGACAGTGCCTTCGCCTACCTCACGGCCGGCAACTCCTACGGCAAGGTGCAGCTGATCGATACCGCCTGGGTCGCCGGCTATCTCCTGATCGCGCTCGGCGCCGTTCGCGCGGCGCTTTCTGGCGGGCCGGCCGCGCAGGCTGATGACCGGCCCTTTGGTCGCTGGACGCTCGTGTTGCCCTACGTTCCGGTGACGATTGCCGCCCTCCTGGCGGTGCTTAAGAATGTCAGCAGCGCACCGGATCCCTTCCTGCTCTGGGACCTGATCATCGTCGTCGGGCTCGTCATGCTCCGTCAGTTCATTGTCCTTTGGGACAACTACACGCTCAACCAGCGGCTGGAATCCCAGTCCATCGCCCTGCGCGAGAGTGAAGCGCATTTCCGCTCGCTGGTGCAGAACTCCGGCGACGTCGTGATGCTCGCCGATGCGGATGGGGTGGTTCGCTTCGTCAGCACCTCGATCGACCGGTTCTTTGCCTACTCGCCGACCGAGCTGGTGGGCCAGCCTTTCCTGGAGCTCCTGCATCCATCGGACCAGGCGGCCTTTGCCGCCGGCTTGAAGAAGGCGTTGACGGCGTCGGCGCTCCCCGTGACGGTCGATTGCCGCTTCCGCCACAAGCTGGGCAGCTGGACCCATTGCGAGGTCACGATCACCAACCTGCTACACCGTTCGAGCTCGCAGGCGCTGGTGCTGAACATCCGCGACGTGACCGACCGCAAGGAGATGGAAGAGCGCCTCGCCTACCTCGGAGCCCACGACCCGCTCACGAACCTGCCGAACCGCATCGCTTTCCGCAAGCAGGTCGACGAGGCCCTCGAAAAGAGCACGCCCGGCCGCGTGATCGCCGTGCTGGCGGTCGACATCGATGACTTCAAGCTGCTCAACGATGCGCTGGGCCAACGCGCGGGCGACGACGTCCTGGGGATGATCGGCGGGCGGCTGGGAAAGCTTGTGTCGGCCGGGGACGTGGTGGCGCGGATCGGTGGGGACGGGTTTGGGATCTTGATGAAAACCGTCATGAACGACGATCAGCCGGCGCGCCTCGCCGAACGCATCTTCCAGCATTTCCGAGTTCCCTTCAAGATCGAAGGGCGCGAGATGGTCATGCGGCTTAGCATCGGGATCGCCGCGCAGACGGCGCCCGAGGATACCGCCGAGAACTTGATGCGCAATGCCGACATCGCCCTCAATGCGGCCAAAACGCGAGGCAAGGGTAGGTACGAGCGATACGAGCCAACGCAGCATGCGGCGATCAGCGACCGGATGGATCTCGAGTCCGACCTGGCTCACGCGCTGGAAGGCCGCCAGTTCGTGCTCCACTATCAGCCGGCGGTTCGCCTCCGCGACGGGACGATCATCGGCTTCGAGGCGCTCCTGCGCTGGCACCATCCGCGGCGTGGGTTGCTTTCGCCCGCCGACTTTCTGGACCAGGCCGAGGAGACCGGGATGGTCAGCGCCGTCCAACGGTGGGTGCTGGGCCAGGCCTGCGCCGATGGGCGGCAGTGGCAGCTCCGGTTTCCGGTCGAGCCGGCGCTCCAGGTCAGTGTCAACATCAGCCAGCGCGGACTGACGGAGGCCGATCTGGTGGCCGATGTCACCCACGCCTGCACCGCGGCCGCGTTTCCACCCGCGCAGCTCATCCTGGAACTGACTCAGGGCGCGACGCTGGAAGGCAAAGCGATCGTCTCCCGCTTGCTCGACCTGCACGAACGCGGGGTGAGCGTCGCGCTGGATAACTTCGGCGCCGACGCGGCGCCCCTGAGCGCGTTGCGCGACTTACCGGTGGATATCGTCAAGCTCGATCATTCGTTTGTCGCTCGGATGGCCACCAGCTCGACCGATGCCACGGTGGCCCGAGCCGTCATCGACCTGGGCAATGCCCTGGGGATGGTCACCATCGCCGACGGGATCGAGCGGGCGGATCAGCTCACGGCGCTGCGCGAGATGAGCTGCCCTGCGGGGCAGGGCTATTACCTCTCGCGGCCATTGGCGGCCGCGGGCGTCGAACGACTGCTCGCCGAGTGTGGCGGCGATGGCGGCCTGGTGCTACCGTCCTTCCGCCTCGAGCGCGCGAGCTGACCGCCCACGGTTAGAAAGCTGGCCCGCCAACAGCCCGGTGGCGCCAGCCAGGACGACAATCACGAGCGACGCCACGAGCGATGGCTTCAGCGTCATGAGGAGGACGATGCCGAGGACGATCGCCAACCGCGTTCGGATCGAGATCAAGAGCACCGGATCCCGAAGCGCGGCCCGCAGATCATCCGTGAGTGGCTCGCTCGACCGGGCGACGGCCGGGCCGATCCGCGCCATGCGCACCCCGGTGAGCAGCCCGCCGATCACGGCGTAGGCCACGAGCCCGCCAAGGGAAACCAGGATCCAACCCCTCGGTCCCCAGGTGGTCGCGGTCATGTACAGACCCATCACGAGGATCAGGCCAAGCGATGCCGGTGCCAGCCGCTGGACGACTCGCGCGACGCTGAGCCACCTGATGGCGTCCTCCTTCTGGCTCGCCCGCCGCAGACCCTGGAGACCGACCACCTCGAAGGTCATGGCAGCGACCAGGCCGAAGGCACCCATGATGTGAAGGAAGAGGGCGAGGTGGTAGAAAAGGGTCGACTCCATAGCGGCCTCCTAACGGTCTTCAGAATCGATCCGTCGAAACTCCTTTTCGTTCTATCACAAATGCTTTGAGTAATGCAAATATCGTATAGATGCTATAGTTGGATAAGTTGAAGCAACGATCAAAACCGGGTCGGCCGGCGGGCGGCACCGCGAGCCCGCGAACGAAGGCAGCAGTCGCGGCCGAGGCGTGGCGGCCGATCATGGACTTCATCGTGGCTACGGCCCCCGAGCGCAACCGCGCGATCGGCGAGTCCGGGCTCACCCCGAACGATGCACGGGCGCTGACCAGCCTGAGCCAGAAGTCTGGCCGTACCATGGGGTCGCTCGCCGCGGAATGGAAGTGCGATGCCTCAACGGCAACCTGGATCGTTGATCGGCTGGAGGCGAGAGGCCTGGTCGAGCGCCGGGCTCACGCAACCGATCGTCGCGTCAAGCTCGTCGGTCTGACCGCACTCGGCGTGCGGACGAAGGCGAAGCAGATGGAGCGCGTCTACGTCCCCCCGCGTGAACTCCTCGAGCTCGATCTGGCGGACCTCGTCGCGCTCCGGGATGCGGTCGCGAAGTTGCCGATCGGCGAGCCGCCTCCATAGCGCCCGCACCGCGCCGAAAGTCTCCCTCCCCCGCCTGCGGGGGGAGGGAGATGCAATTACATGTCGATTTGACTGCCCCTCGTTCGACGTTTGAGTAGGGGAGCCAACACAACGAGAAGGAGAATCACATGGGAAGGATCGTTGTCACCGAGTTCATCTCACTCGATGGCGTGATGGAGGATCCGGGCGGGAGCGAGCACTCGAAGCACGGTGCGTGGACCTTCAAGTTCAAACGTGGCGAGGAGGGCGATAAGTTCAAACTCGACGAGACGCTCAACGCCGAGGCGCAGCTGTTAGGCCGGGTAACGTATGCGGGCTTTGCCGCGGCCTGGCCACCGAGGAGCGGTGACCCATTCTCCGCCAAGTTCAACAGCATGCCCAAATACGTCGTCTCCCAGACACTGCAGAAAGCGGACTGGAATAACTCCACCATCCTCAAGGGCAACGTTCTCGAGGAGGTCAAAAAGCTGAAGCAGCGGCTGAAGGGAGATATCCTCGTCAGCGGGAGCGCCAGGCTCGTCCAGACGCTGATCGCGAACGACCTCGTGGACCAACTGAACTTGATGGTCTTTCCCGTCATCCTGGGAAGCGGCAAGCGCCTCTTCGGTGATCCGAAAGACCCGAAGACCCTGAAATTGGCGGAGTCAAAGACCGTTGGGGACGGCGTCCTCATCCTGATCTACCGGCCGGCCAAGTAGCGTCGTGGCGGAGGGGCCTACGCAGCTTGACGTAGGCGCCGTGCCGGTTTCACCGATCCGTCACTTTTTCCGCGCAGACTGTGTGCAGCGGTTCAACCTCCTGCAGCGAATTGGATGCCACACTAGGTCAAGCTTCTTTCGCAGGAGGTGAATCCAATGTTTTCGAGCCTGTACAACCGCATTCGCTCACTGCTCAACCGTGAGGAAGGGCAGGGTATGGTCGAGTACGCCCTTATCCTCGTGTTGATCGCAGTCGTCGTTATCGTAGTCCTGATCATTCTTGGCAACCAGGTCAAGAACGTCTTCTGCAACATCTCGGGCGGTCTGGGCCAGTAGGCTCTCAACCGCAAGCGAGAAAGGGTCCCAACGCGGGGCCCTTTCTCTTTTGTCCAGTTAGGCGGCGGTCTCCTCCGCGACCCGTGCGGTCTGCGGACCGCGGGCCCCGCGGAAGACCGCGAGGGCAATCACAAAGCCCAGCAGCGCGATGCCGACGGCGAGCAGAAATCCGGCACTGTATCCCGCCGCCAGGGCATGATTCACGACCGCATGCGTGGGTTGGACACCGGCCAGCTGATTCTTCGTCGTGGTCGCGGCAATCGTCCCCAGGAGCGCAATACCGATCGATCCACCGATCTGCTGCCCGACATTGAGGAGAGCCGAGGCAAGACCGGACTCCGCCGGACTGGCGCCCGAGACCGCCATCAGCGTCAGCGGAACGAAGATGTTGCCCATCCCGATGGCGATGAGCAGCATCGGTCCGACCAGGCCGGTCAGATACGTCGTCTGATCATTGATTTGCGCAAGCCAGAAGAGGCCGCCGGCAACCAGCAGCGGGCCGATCGTGATAAAGGGTCGTGGCCCGACGCGGCCCACCAGCCGGGCGACGATCTGCGCGGTGATGATGATGCCCGCCGTCATGGGCAGAAACGCGAGTCCGGCGACAACGGGGCTGAAGCCAAGAATGTTTTGTACGAACTGCGTCAGGAAGAAGAAGACGCCGAAGACGGCCACCCCGATGACGAGGGAAAGCACGTAGGCGCCATCGCGGTTCCGCCGCCGAAAGATGGTGAACGGCATGAGCGCGTGCTCGCTACGAGACTCGATGGTCAGGAACACGAGCAGGAGCGCTGCCGCCAGGCCGAGTGATGCGAGCGTCATCGTCTCGGTCCAGCCGTAGGTGGCGGCGCGAGACAGACCGTAAACGAGCAAGACCATCCCACCGGTGGCCGTGAATGCTCCAGGCAGGTCAAGCCGGCCGTCCCGCCCCGGCGTTGCCGCAAGCACCCGCGGGGCCACGATCGCGAGCACGATGCCAATCGGCACGTTCACGAAGAGCACCCATCGCCATGTCGCAAAACTCGTGAGCAAACCCCCCAGCAGCAGCCCCAGGGCGCCGCCGGCACCAGCCACCGCTCCATAAACACCGAGTGCCCGGTTGCGATCGGGGCCCTCGCGGAATGTATCGGCGATCAGGGATAGGGCAGTCGGAGCCACGATCGCGGCACCAATTCCCTGCGCCGCACGGGCGATGATCAGCCACGTCGCGCTGGTCGCAAAGCCCCCGGCCAGGGAGCCGAGCGTGAAGACCGCGATACCCACGACGAACATCCGGCGCCGTCCGAATAGGTCGCCGGCCCGGCCGCCGAGGAGCAGCAATCCACCGAACGTCAGTGCGTACGCATTGATAACCCATTCGAGCCCCGTGGGGGTGAAGTGCAGCGCTCGCTGGATCGAAGGCAGTGCGATGTTCACGATCGTGGCGTCGAGAACGACCATCAATTGCGCCGCCGCGATCACGGCGAGCGCGAGGCCGAGGTTGCGGGGGAGGGGAGTGATCTTGCGATCCGTGTCGGAGGCGGCCAATATCTGAGTGCTCATGTAGGCGAAACCCTGCGCGTTCGCTGATTATTCAGACCGGCACCCCGTACTTTCGGGGGAGCGCCCCGAACCTAGCGGGTCTTGATCTCGAGGTCTTCGCGTGCCGCTGCCTGCCCCTCGCGGAACGCGCGCCTACGAACTGGGTTCAGGCTGGCTGCTCGATCGCCACCGGAGCCTTGAGGTCGGACTCGTAGGGCTCGAGGAGGCGCCGGATCACTCCGTTCAGCTCCTCGCACTTCTCGAGGATGAGCTGGCAGGCCCGCGCCCGCTGTTCCGGCGAGAGCTCCTCGGAACGCATCAGCTGTGCGTAGCCGTTGATGACGGCCAGCGGTGTGCGCAGATCGTGACCAAGGGCCCTCAGGTCAGCGTTTCCTACGTCCACGACTTCCTCCACCGCATAGCTTGGCCCGTCAACGCCGATTGTCAAGCTTCGGATTCGGAGCTCTGGGGAGCGGCTCACAGCTTATAATGTCCTTAACGGATAACCTGACAGCCCTGTTAGGGGATCGGAGGTAGTGGGCATGATGCGTTTCATAACCCTGGTCCAGATTCGACCGGGAGGCGAATCAGCCGAAACCGGCTCGCGGGTCGCGGCGCGTGTTGCCCAATGGGATCATCTCCAGCGTCAGATCCAGCTGGTGGGCGGCCGAGTCGATCAGATCTGGAATGTCCTCGGCAACGACTACGACCTGCTGCTACTGGGCGAGGCGGACGACCCCAAGGCCCTTCACCGGATCGACTCCGTCTGCAAGGCGGAGGGCTACGCATCGAAGACCCATCCCGCGATCGAGGCCGCGGAATATGCCCAGCTGGTCGAGGACACGGCTGACGTTCTGAGCTACGGTCGGAATCGCCGCCCCCGAAACGGGGAACGGGACGAGGCTTAAGCAGGGCAGCCGGGGCAAAAAGCGCGGTAGAGAAAGCAGCGCGAAGATCGCGCCGGCCGGCGAACAGGACAGAACTAGCGAGAGCCGGCTGTGGCAGCCTCGAGGTCGGCCACGGCGGGGATGAGCTTTTCGCCGATCAGCTCGAGCCGTTTCGTCTCGTACATCTTCGGCACGTGCCCGATGACCGTCTGGATGCCCATGCTGGCCAGCCACTTCAGGCCGCCGATCACCTTGCCAAGGTTTTCGCCGTTGTCGCCCAGGTCGAAGGTGAACAGCGAGGTCTTCTCGATCTCGTCGTAGTTACGGCCGACGGCCCGGCAATGTTCACGCAAGATGTCGAGCTTGCGCGGGATTTCGGGAGTGGGAAAGAGGTTGGTGGCGTCGGCATACTGGGCGACGAGGCGCAGGGTTTTCTTTTCGCCACCGCCGCCGATGAGGATCGGTGGATGGGGGCGCGTCAGCGATTGCGGTGAGTTGAGCGGCCGCTCGAGCTGGTAGTGCTCGCCCCGGAACGGTTTTTCGCTGCCCCGCTTGCCTTCCCACATCTGCTGGCAAATCTGGAGCGTTTCCTCGAGCCGCTCGAACCGCTCCTTGATCGCCGGGAAGGGGATGCCGAGACCGCGGCTCTCCGCCTCGTTCCAGGCGGCCCCGATGCCGAGCCAGGCGCGCCCGCCCGAGAGGACATCGAGGGTGGTGACGGTCTTCGCCAGGATGCCCGGGTTGTGGTAAACGACTCCGGTCACCATGGTGCCGAGCTTGGCTCGCTTGGTCACCGCGGCGATGTAGGCGAGCGCACTGTAGCCTTCGAGCATCTCGTGATGTTCCGGGCCGTTCATGCGGATCTGCCAGAAGTGATCCATCACCCAGATCGAGTCGAAGCCAGCCTGGTCGGCGGTGCGCGCAATGTCGCCGAGGGTGCTCCCGAGTTTGCCCGGGCCCGATGGCCAGGTGAAGTCAGCAATATCGAGTCCGATCTTCATGCCGGTTGCCTCCTATGATGCAGCGAAATCCAATGAGACCGGTAGTTGGTATTCGCAATGACCGCGACGACACCCTCGGGATCACGGCGGCGGTGCTCGGCGCGGCAGGGATCCATTCGTGCGCTTTGATGCTTTCGAGGCCGATGGCAGGTGGCCGGACCTGGAGGAAATCGGCGGCCTGATGGTGTTCGGCGGCGAGATGAATGCTGACGAGACCGACCGGCATCCCCAGTTGCTCAGCCAGCGAGCGCTGATGCGGCGGGCGGTGGACGCTGGGCTACCGGTGCTCGGCAGCGCCTTCCAGACCGGCGATCGAGTCTTCCAGTGGCACGAGGACACCTTCGACCTCCCCGCCGGGGCCGACCTCCTGGCGGTGGGCGATGACGTGCCGAATCAGGCCTTCCGGCTCGACCGCAACGCCTGGGCCGTGCAGTTTCATTTCGAAGTTGACGCCGATGGCGTGGAGGCGCGGCTGCGAGCCGCCGAGCCACGCTCAGCAGGGTCTGGAAGCGGACCGCCGGCGAGGTGCGAGAGGAGCTGCGAATGAACCTCGATGCGCAACAGCACCGGTCACGGGCCCTGCTCGCTGGTTTCGCCGGCCAGGTACGGTCCCGGGGGCTGGATGGCCAGGTAGCTGAGTAAGAGGCCGATCGCGCCGGAGACCGCGATGGAGCCGAGCCAGAGATTGATGGGCCAGCCAATGCCGCGGGTCATCTCGAGGGCAAGAAGATAGAGGGAGCTGACGCCCACCGGTCCGATGAAGGAGGCGACCCGAAGCGCCGCAATCCGTTGCGGTCCGGGCCGCAGCCACACCATCACCAGGTCGGCCAGCAGCCCGCCGACGATGGCGACCGGGATAAGGTCGAAGTTCTGTTCCAGCGACCCTAGCAACGCCCCATTCAGACCGGCAAGCAGTGTGATGCTGCCAAACGGCAGCGTAAAGCGACTGAGCAGGTAGAGCACGACGCCGGTGAGCAAGGCCGTCTGCACCATGATGCCGAGGATGCCGAGCTCCTGCGCGTATTTGAGGCTCGCCGTCGGCACGGAGCTCGCCGCCCAGGTGCTGACGAGCGGCTGGTTGAACTGATCGAAAAACGTGAACATCGAGACCAGTAGGGTGGCAGAAATGATGGCCGTCCAGGGAGCGCGCACTCCCGGCCGCCGCCAGGCGGCCCGCAACGGCCCGGTCACGATCAGTCCGAGGGCCAGCATCAGGAGGAGATGGGGCGGGCTGACGAGCGCCTGGAGGCTGACTTCGATGCCGAAGCGGAGGTGCCAGAACATGTCGAGCACGCCGCCGATTCCAAAGAGCGCACAACCAATCAACGAGAGCCCGTACCCGGTGGGCAGCATTCGATCAGGCTCGCTGCCACGGGATTGGTTCCGGAGCGCCGTCGCCGCAAGGAAGATCAGGAGCGCAAAGAGCCCTGAGTAGAGGACCGCGTGCCAGGGTGTGAAGAAGGTCTCGAGCTTTGTGAGGTGCCGATGCGCCCAGGCGTCCAGATAGGCGCCCGCCAGCAGCCAGGTGGATAGGGCAACGACGGTCCACTCGAACCCGTTGCTCGGGGGGACCGATCCGCGGTCATGAAGCAACTCGTAGGCGAGTGCCCGACTTCTCAGGGCTCCCCTCCTTCGCGATCAGTAAATTCCGTGATGACAGGCTCCAGGTGCGGCCATAGGCTGCGCGTGTGGACCAGGAAGAACTCCTTCTCGTCGAGCGAGCGAAGGTTGACGCCGATGCCTTTGGCGTTCTCTACGAACGCCACGTCGCGGGTATCTACCGCTACGCGTACGCACGTCTCCAAAACGCAGCCGCTGCCGAAGACATAACGGCGGACGTTTTCATCAAAGCGCTCCGCAACATCAGCCGCTACCAGGCTCGCGGGCGCCCCTTCGCCTGCTGGCTCTACCGGATCGCCGGGAACGCGGTGGCCGATCATTTCCGCCACGAGCCGGTGAGCCGCGAATTGTCGGATGAGCTGCCGGACCGGAGCACTCATGTGGAGACCGCGACGATCCGCCGCCTCGAAATGGAAGATCTCTGGGGGCTGGTGGCACGGCTGCCCCGCCAACAGCGTCTCGCGATGACGCTCCGCTTCGCGGAGGACCGCAGCGCGAGGGAAACGGCCCAGATCATGGGGAAATCGGAGCCTGCGGTAAAACAACTGATTTACCGTGCGGTCGCCCGTCTCCGTTCGGAGACGGCTCATCGCGAGCTCGCGCCAATGCCATCAGCTCTCGCTGTGAGTTGATGCCGAGCTTCCGAAAGATGCGCTGCATATGGGTCTCAACGGTATTGACGGCTACGAAGAGTTGCTCCGCGATCCTGGCCGATTTGACCCCTCGCTCGGCGAGCGCCGAGACGCGCAGCTCGGCTTCGGTCAACGCGTCGGGGTCGACCCTGCGACCGCGCTGGCGCCCGTGCGCCAGTCTGAGCTCGCCGCGAGCTTTGTTCGCCCAGCCTTCGGCACCGCATCCCTCCGCGAGTTCCAGAGCCCGCCGCAGGAGAGGCCGCGCGGCCACGTCCTGGCCGGATCTCCGCAACTGCGCGCCGAGTCGATAGCGGAGGCGCGCCTCCAGTAAGGGCATGCCGCTCCCGGTCGCCAGAACGATCGCTTCGTCCAGCAGACGGCGGCTCGCCGCGGGATCGTCCCTCTGGGCGAACGTCGCTCGGCTCCCGAGGACGATGACGCGCGGAAAGCGGCACGGCAGCCGTTGAGCCAGGGATTCCACTGACTCGAGCACGGCCAGCGCATCCTCGATGCGGCCACCATAAAGGTATGCCGTGATGGCATCCCCCGACCAGGGGACGATGCACGGCTCCAGGACTTGTAGCTCGTTGGCGAGGGTTCGCAGGCGATCGAACAGGGCGCACGCGTCGTCCGTACGCCGGTCGTGCATCGCGAGCACCGCCCCCACGTGAAGCAGCCACAGATGTCCCGCCCATTTCTCGTTCGGCTCGGCGAGCGCGGTGGCGTGCCCGTGCCACTTCGCGGATTCCTCCATCCGACCCATATCGGCCAGCGCGTACGCGTGTATCATGGCGGCCCAGAAGGCTCGCTCCGGCGCGAGATCGGCGAGCATGGTGGCCCGGTCAGCGAGCTGAAGGGCTTCGTGTAAACGGCCCGTCCGAAGGCAGGTGTCGCCGTGCATGACGGCGACCATCGCGATTGCCACGGGAAGGCGCATCCGCTCCGCGGCCTGCATGCCGATTTCGTACGCGCGAGTCGCCTCCGGGAACCGCTCGGTCCATTTCGCCATGTTCCCGTAGGTCCCCAACGTTCCCCAGCTCCAGGCAAAGTCGGTGGTGTCTGCGTCGGGGTTCGCCAACGCCTCGCCAACGGCGCCTTCGAGCACCGGAATTCCGGTCGGATCTCCTCCGACAAAGGTGCTGAATGCCCAGGCGGTGTCCGCCCGGACGCGAAGGTGCGGCGAACTCGCGACGGCAAGCTCGCGAGCCTGCACCAGTAGCGGCGTGGCCAACGCGGGTCCGCCGCTGGGCCAGGAAATGAACGCCGCGTCGAGCAGGGCACGGACGGCTTCCGACTTATCCGACGGGAGCGCGGTCACGACCGCGGCCTTGAAGGCTTCGGCGGCCTCCCCCAGCGCCCCGCGGACGAAGAGGGCTCGGCCGAGCAAGCGCTGTCCGGCAATCCTCTGCTGATCAGTCAGGTCCGAAAGGTCGAGCAGACGACGGCCGGCCACAATCGCCCCGCGCCCGTCCCCGCTATCGAGGAGCGCCTCTCCGAGATCCAGCAACAGCTCCGCGTCGGCCCTTGAACCAGCCAGCTCGGCTCCCGCCAGCAGCCACTGTTTGGCGCGGGCGATCGCACCTTCGCGCAAGGCC
>Ga0070697_100002946_pt1 | contig 13103 bp, 15 predicted proteins | sample KBSK1501metaG_FD_65475 | JGI IMG/M metagenome (GOLD analysis project Ga0070697, IMG submission 65475) | Corn, switchgrass and miscanthus rhizosphere microbial communities from Kellogg Biological Station, Michigan, USA - KBS K1-50-1 metaG | ecosystem: Host-associated > Plants > Roots >... | reverse complement strand
TTTGTGTATCGTCGTGAGGATCCACACTGGTGAGTAGCCACTCTAGATATGGTGCCGAACCCGCCACCAAAGGTATGGCGACTATCTCAGGAGTTTCGTAGCTATGCAGAGCCCGCACTTCGCGCTCGAGCTCGTCAAACTTCGCCTTAGTAGTCTTCGCGATGAGCAGGATTTCTGCTTCTCGCTCGATCTTTCCGTGCCAGCGATAGACAGATTCCATTTCCGGTAAGATCTGAACACATGCGGCGAGATGGGCGCCCACAAGCATATCAGCAAGCCGTGTTGCTTCCTCCCCGTTGGCCGCAGTCACCAGTACTGCGATTGCGTCACTTCCTTGCCCTGACATTTAGATCCAAGATGGCTAATTCAATTCGAATTGGTTGATGCGATTGCAAACCAGAAGGCCAAGCTCTGATTCTACTCTTCATTGAGGTCCTCGCCGGGAACGCCGCCCGTAAGTGGAGTAGCATCGTTACCAAAAAAGGCGGTGTAGACCTCTTGTGCTCGATCGAAATCCCGCTCGTCTACCAAAATCGTGGATCCATCTGCTGTGGCAGAGAGCAAAGGTGAGAATGCATCTGCTCCGCCAGACTGGACGACTGACCGGATACCATTCTTTCTTAAAAGGTCATTCACCATCTCTGCTTCGGCAGGTGATCCGAGATGGTGGAGCGGCAGAAAACGCGCCTCGCTACTATCGTGAACCGTGTTCTCGGACGTCAGTCGGTCGACAAGCGGCGAATTATCATCCGGACAAGTGGTAATACCTGCTTCGTATTCGGCTTCACAAACAGGACAGAACATACCCCCCCTTACGTTGGCTCCGCCAACATGTAGCCTGTGCATTTGTCCTTTGAGCTTTGTACTTTGAGCTTTGTTCTCTGAAGCTCCGACTTTGGGGTAGAAGAACAAAGTACCAAGTTCAAAGTACAAAGCACAAAGAATCGCGCGCCAAAAAAGATCCGGGCAAAATTCATTTTACCGCCTCCACCGCCCTTTCAAAAGGTATCTCTTCAAAGTTTGTCATTCTCTTGAAAGCACGAAATCTTTCGTTGATCTCGTCGTGTGTCAGGCGGCGCACTCGCTCAGTACCAAACTCTTCCACGTTGAACGAGGCCATGACAGAGCCGAAGATCATCGCCCTTCTCATGGCATCCTCACCCAGTTTCTCCTGGCTCGAAAGATAGCCCATGAAACCACCCGCGAAGGTGTCGCCAGCTCCGGTTGGATCAAAAACCGATTCAAGCGGATAAGCAGGAATAGCAAAATAATTTTCCTCCGTGAACAAGGCAGCACCATATTCGCCACGTTTTACGACCAAAGCCTTTGGCCCCCAGGAAAGAATCGTGCGGGCAGCCTTGATGAGGTTGGGAATACCGGTTAACTGACGCGCCTCTGCGTCGTTGATGATCACGACATCCACTCCTTTAATCGTGCGCAGCAAAGAGTCTCGCGTGTTCTCGATCCAAAGATTCATCGTGTCGAGGGCCACAAGCTCGGCACTGGGGATTTGTTCGCGCACTTCGCGTTGAAGATCTGGCTGAATATTACCCAGGAAGACCAGTCGCGCTGCTTTTGAATCTTCAGAGAGCTTCGGCTTGAAGTCGGCAAAAACATTCAACTGTGTCTCGAGAGTATGAGCAACATTGAGGTCATAATCGTAACGACCTCGCCAGCGAAAGGTCTTGCCGCTGTCAATACGCTCCAGATCGTGAGTGCCAATGCCATGCTGGTCAAATACCCGGCGATCTTCGCCGCTGAAGTCGCCGCCGACAACGCCAACAATACTAACGTCGGTAAAAAAGCTCGCGGAGATTGAGAAGTGTGATGCCGACCCGCCGAGCATTTTCTCACATTTACCGAACGGGGTTTCGACGGCATCGAAAGCTACCGAACCTACTACCAGGAGGGACATTCTACAGATTTACTCTCCTTAAGAACATTGAAACTGTGCTTAGAATTTTGCACTTTGAACTTTGTGCTTGCGTTAAGATCTGCCACCTGACAATGGGACCGCCTATCTTACTCTACAAACCTACTTCGTCTGCTACCAGCCCTACTGCTTGCTGACTGGCGGCTTCGGTCCACCAAGCGCGCGCAAATCTTCTTCGGCATCCTTATTGAAAGTACTGTTAGGATGATCGATAGCAAGTTGCGTCAGATAGTCGCGGGCCTCATCGCGTAATTGATCTGGCGTCAACTTCGACTGCTTTTGTTTACCTTTGCTCTCAGCCAATCGCAGGCTGCTCTCACCTGCGATAAAGAGCACTTCATCAATTTTGGCAAAGTTTGGGTTACCGGCGATGATCTCTTCGCAGCGCTTGATCGCGGCGACATAAGCTTTCTTAAGTTTGAAATAGTGGCGCGCAACCTCGAGGTTGTGGAGGGAGTCCTTTTCGAGATCAGGATCCCGAATTGTGGACGGATCAGGTCCGGAGCGCACGCCTCCCTGCGCATAGACAGCGGGCCCGCAAACCAGAAAGAAAAACAACAGAACAACGAATGGTCGAAATCTAATTCTCATGTATTACCTCTTCAAAATATCTGGCTGTGCGTCAAGCCGCGCTGGCCGAGACCGCGAAGCGACCAACATGGAGCATCATGCCCATCACGCCTCGTACTTTTTGATGATTGCCTCCAGCTTTTTTGTTGTTGCTTCGGGCCAGAGATTCGGAGCCGTAAAAATTGCATTCTTCAATGCCGTGCCACATTTGCAGTCCCGATCCGCCTTTCTTAATCGTTTCACTGCCTCCCGCATGATGGTTTGGGCATTGCGCACGTTCTTGTTCAGATATTCGATTACCGTCTCAACACTGACGGCGTCATGTCCCGGATGCCAGCAGTCATAATCCGTAACGAGAGCCAGTGTTGCGTAGCAGATCTCGGCTTCGCGCGCCAACTTCGCCTCCTGCAGGTTTGTCATCCCAATGATATCCATTCCCCATGAGCGATAGACCTTGGATTCTGCCACAGAAGAAAAGGCAGGTCCCTCCATACACAAATAAGTCCCACCGCGATGCGCCTTTACTTCCGCGCTGCGGCACGACTCTTCGAGCACGTCGCCGAGAGCACCGCAAACCGGATGAGCAAATGAGACATGGGCCACAATACCTTCTCCGAAAAAGGTCGATTCGTGCACGCGTCCGCGTGTGCGATCGAAGAATTGATCGGGGATAACCATGTCCAGCGGGGCGTACCTCTCCTGCAACGATCCAACGGCTGAGGCCGAGAGAATACGCTCGACGCCCAGCAGTTTCATGGCGTAGATATTAGCGCGAAAAGGAACTTCAGTCGGTGTTAAGCGGTGGCCCCGCCCGTGGCGCGGCAGAAATGCCACTCGTTCATTCTCGAGAGTACCGATGACGAACGAGTCGGAAGGACTTCCGAAAGGAGTGTCGACGCGGACTTCTTCGACATTCGTTAATTCCGGCATCTGGTAGAGACCACTGCCGCCGATCATCCCAATGCGCACATGTTCCATAGAAACTTATTTCTTACACCTTCTCGGCTACATACCTGGACAGTGAACCATTCCTCATAACTGTTCCTTCTCTCTTATGGGAATTGGAACGGCGGTGAGCTTTCGGCCTTCCTCAACAATCCGGCAAAGAGGCTCATCAGGGTCATGATAGAACAGGCACAACCAATTCTCTCGCGCTGCCTGCGGCAGAAGTTTTTTCTTGGCCTCGAGGGTTTCTACCGGGTAAAGATCGTAACCCATGATCCAGGCAGACGGTACATGCGCGCGCATTGGCACGAGATCGGAAAAACCGAACACTGTTTTTCCCCCGGCATCCAAACGCCAGCACTGCATTGATCGGTTGTGCCCCGGATGCGTTTCCATTTTCAGCCCGGGTATAACTTCGTAATCAGCATCCTTCGCTTCGAGTTGTCCCGATTCGCGGAGCGGTTCCCAATTGTCGGGCAAATAACTCGCGCGATCGCGCTCGCTTGGACTCTCAGCGTGTTCTATCTCGGCCCGCGACACGAAATACCGGGCATTTGAAAACGCCGGCACTGCGGCGCCGGCATGATTGAGTGTGGTATTGCCGCCAGCATGATCGAAGTGAAGATGAGTATTGATGACGATAGTAATTTCGTCCGGCGATAATCCGGTCCTCATGCTTAGGGTCTCACCCAATGGTCGCACGCGTTCGATAGCATAGAGCGAGGTTTGTTTCGGCGGCCACTTATTTCCAATACCAGTCTCAATCAATATTTTTTCGGAGCCGGCATCGATGAACACGCAGTTCATATTCATGCGAATGCGGTTCTGCTCGTCGGGTGGACACAGTTGCGCCCAAAGGTTGCGTGGGACGACTCCAAACATCGCGCCTCCGTCGAGACGGAATTCGGTGTCAGGAATGATTTCGACCCGATAATCTCCTACCTGCATCCGCTGTTACCTGGATTGGCCTTCCACAAAACCCGCCTCCCCATCCTACTTGTGCGGCTTGGCGGGGCTCTTGCTCGCAGGTTGTCCGGCTTTAGGCTTCGCTGGCGCAGCCGGGGCCTCTTCAGGAGTTTCCTGACCGGGTTGCGAGCCCGGCGTGACTCCTGGTGGCAGGCCTTGCGGCGGCGGCTGCTCCGGCATCTTCACTTGGAAGTTTTCAGCGACGGTGACATGCGAACGTTTTACTATCTCGTCCAAAACCTTCTTGGCCTTCTCCTGTTCGACGGCGGCCCTTGCCTTCTCACGCGAACTTTGCGGCGGCGCAAATGGATTGTCCGCCTTGGCTTGGTCTCCGATCAGGATGTGGCGTGCATGCCACTGTTCTTCAGGCTTCCCATCCTTATTATTCTGGGTCCGCTTCTCTTCGAGCTTGATAATGTGAAAACCAAATTTGGTCTGGACAACGTCACTGATCTCCCCAGGCTTCAACGCTGCTGCCGCTTGTTCGAATTCCGCTACCATTTGGCCGTGTCCAAACCATCCAAGATCTCCGCCTTTATCCTTCGTGCCATCGATGGAGAACTCTTGCGCTAACTTTGCGAAGTCTTCTCCGGCACGAGCCCGCTTTAGTACTTCGTCAGCCTTAGCGCGTTGCTGCTTCTCGGTATCGAGTTCAGGATGGCTGGCAATGTATGCGTTTACTTCCTGGTCTGTTGCTTTCATCTTTTCGCGGAGGTGATCCACCGCGTACGTTTCTGCCAGAGCACGAGCCTGTTGCAGCATCGTTTGCAACTTAACGGACGGCTTTTTGTCGAGTCCGGCGGCAGTCGCCTTTTGCTCGGCTAGATAGATCCGGCCTACTCGCTGCTTGAGCATCGTCATTTGCTCCGGTGGAATCTCCTGAGCAGCAAGCTGCGGGTCTTTACTCTTAGCATCCTTAATAATCTGATCAAACCTCTCCTGATTACCGGGTTGTTTGAAGTATTCGTCGACTTCCTGGTCGGAAATGTTTGGACCATTCTGCCCCTGTTGCTCAAAATAATTTTGCGCGAGCACGCTGGCGCGTTGAAACTCAAGCTGGCGTTTCATTTCCGGCGTCTTGTCGATACCCTTCACTTGCGCTTCCTCAGCCACGGCGAGCAACCGGCGCACATCCTGGGAAAAGTCTTTGCGAGCCGCTTCATCGGAGGCGAGGCGTGCGCGCATCTGCGGCGACTGGTCTTCAGCAATGAGGCTCATGTCCTCCGCTGATAAGTTAACGGCGCTGGCGTTCCTGGCTTTAACTTGCCAGAAAATAAGACCGGCGGAAAAAAGTACCGCTACTGCGGCTGCGATAAGTGCTTTTGTTGTAGAAGTCAAAATACTTTCCTTTCTCAATAAACTATCCGCGCTGCACTAGCTCGAGCAGCACACCATCGGTTGACGACGGATGAACAAATGCAACCAGGCAACCGCCCGCGCCGGCACGCGGCGTTTCATCGATCAGGCGGGCGCCTTTGCTTTTTAGGTCTGCAAGCGACCCAGCGATGTCGTCAACCTCCAGGGCAATATGGTGAATCCCCGGGCCTCGCTTCGTCAGAAATTTTCCCACTGGTGAATCGGGAGTCAGGGCCTCCAACAGTTCCACATGGGCCTCTCCAACTGCCAACATAGCAACGCGCACACCCTGCTCGGCGATCTCGTCAGTGGAGTCTACCCTCAATCCAAGCACATCCCGCCAAACGGCCAACCCGTCAGCCAATTGCCGCGTCGCGATGCCTATATGATCGATTTTCATTTCTTGGTTGTCCGTTGTCCGTGGTCAGTGGTCAGTGGTCAGTGGTCAACTAGCTACTGACAACTGACGACTGACTACTGACTCCTGACTACTGACTCCTGACTACTGACTACGGGCAATCTCAATAATCTCCTCCATTGCAGAATAAGGGTCTCGACGCCGGGTTGCAACTTCCTCCGCCAGCCTATCGAGCGCAGCTGATGCGGAAGGTAAATCCAGGACCGCCGTCACTAACTGCTCACGCAATAACTCAATTATGCGCCAGCGGGCGATAGCTCGACGGCGTTCGCTGTTGACTGCTCCAGTGAGCCGGGCTTCGCGAAAACCTTCGATGGCGTTGGCCAATTCCGCGATGCCTCTGCTCTCCGTAGCAACCGTTTTGACGATCGGCGGATGCCAGCCATCCTCGCGCGAGGATAGTGACAGCAGGGCTTCAAGTTCCTTCTCAGTGGCGTAGACGCCCTCTCGATCGGCTTTGTTAATAACAAAGATATCGCCAATTTCCATGATACCCGCTTTGATGGCCTGAATATCATCTCCCATGCCTGGCACCAGGACCACCACCGAAATGTCGGCGGCCTTAACAATCTCCACTTCGTCCTGCCCCACCCCGACAGTTTCAACAATGACCTTCTGATACCCGGCAGCGTCCAGTATTGCCACTGCATCAACCGTGGCCCGCGCGAGTCCGCCCAGATTTCCCCGCGTGGCCATCGAGCGAATAAAAACACCCTTATCAAGTCCCAGCGCCTGCATCCTAATGCGGTCGCCCAGAATCGCTCCGCCTGAAAAAGGACTCGATGGATCAACGGCAACGATACCCACTCGCTCGCCACGCTTGCGATAGAACAGTGCAAGCTTATCGACCAACGACGATTTTCCAGCTCCCGGAGCACCGGTGATACCGACTACAAGGCCGCCACCGGTAAGCGGGTAGATTTGCTTCATCAAGGAAGCGGCGTCCGCGGTACCATCCTCGATCTTCGAGATTGCGCGCGCGACCGCCGCCGCATCTCCACTGCTCACACGATCAACCAGGGTACTGTTTGCAGATGCCATCTTAGAAACAGGAACAAGGGTCAAACCTGCCGCAAAACTTCGCGCGCGATAATGATGCGCTGGATTTCCGACGTTCCCTCCCCGATCGTGCATAGCTTTGAATCACGCCAGTATTTTTCTGGCGGGTAATCTTTGGTATAGCCATAGCCGCCGTGGACCTGAATTGCCTCCTCACAAACGTTCACGCTGATCTCAGAAGAAAACAGCTTGGCCATCGAAGACTCTTTAGTGGTTTTCTTGCCCTGGTCCTTCATCCAGGCAGCGCGATACATCAGCAATCTTGCGGCGTCAATCTGAGTAGCCATGTTGGCTAGTTTGAACTGAATGGCCTGGAACTCGGAGATTGGCTTGCCAAACTGTTGGCGTTCAATCGAATAACGGACGGCCGATTCGAAAGCGCCCTGGGCTATACCCACCGCGAGGGCGGCGATCGAGATACGCCCACCATCGAGTATTTCCATCGCGTTTATGAAACCTTGTCCCTCCTCGCCAAGAAGGCCTTCGTCAGGCACGAAACAATCTTCAAAAACAACGCTGGCGGTCTCGGATGCGCGCAATCCCAGCTTGTTCTCCTTTTTAGATGGCGAAAACCCCTTCATGCCTTTTTCAAAAATGAAGGCCGAGATGCCTTTGCTGTGTTCGGCGCGGTCTGTCACTGCCATTGCGACGCACGTGTCCGCGTGAATTGCGTGGGTGATGAAGTTCTTGGAACCGTTGACAACCCATCCGCCTTCGCTACGCACGGCAGTCGACTTTGTTCCTGATGCATCCGAACCCGCGCCCGGTTCTGTCAGTCCCCATGCACCCAAATGCTCCCCACGCGCCAGAGGCGTCAAATACTTTCTCTTTTGCTCCTCGGTTCCGTATTTATAGATGTGATTCCCACAAAGTGAATTGTGTGCTGCGACCGAGATCCCAACCGAGCCATCGACGCGGGAGAGTTCCTCAATGATCGTGGCATACTCGACATAGCCCATTCCGGCGCCGCCGTACTCTTCCGGAAATAACACGCCCATTAGACCCAGGTCTGCCAGTTTCGGCTTCAGTTCAATGGGAAAATGCTGCGCCTCATCCCATTCCATTACATGAGGTGCAATCTCCGACTCGGCAAACTCGCGCACGCTCATCTTGATCTGTCGCTGTTCTTCGCTTAATTCAAATTCCATTTGTATTTTCCAGCGAAATTCGGCCTCACGAACAACGGGCATTCGGTCGAAATCATAACAGGCCAGACATGCCTACACGAACACTGCCAGAGCAAAACACTGATTCTACCTCAAGGGAGTGACTAGCCATGATTGGACTCTCACGCGGGTAGTTCCCTAAGTTCACGTCCCACGGGCTTCTCCGTGTTCTCCGTGCCTCAGTGGTGAAATCGTTTTCGGCACTCTTATCACCACGGAGGCACGGAGAACACTGAGAAGGCGCTAATAGAATCTCAAATTAGGGCACTACTCGCGTGCTTTTCCGGGCTTTCTGGCTTTTGTACTATTTCGCGGCTTCATTATCCGCGCGACTTCCGCCGGAGTGAGGCGTCGCCAATAGCCCATTTTGAGACCATCGTCGGTAAGGAAACCAATGCGCACGCGCCGCAGCTTCACTACCGAATAGCCGATGAGATCAAACATCCGCCTGATCTGCTGATTCCGACCCTGGTGAAGTTTTATCTCGAACCAGGAGTTCGTGGAGGTCTCTTGCAGCCTTTTGATCTCAGCGGGCGCAGTGCGAGTGCCGTCGTCGAGAGTAACACCGCGCCTCAGTCTTTGCAGCGCCGGTTCCGGCGGCACCCCTTTGACCTTAACTTCGTAAACCTTTTCCACGCGATTGCGGGCAGCCGTCACGAAGTTGGTCAACTCGCCGTCATTGGTCATCAGCAACAGGCCTTCAGTATTGAAATCCAGACGCCCTACCGGATGCAGGCGGCCCAGGGAGGGGGGCAATAAATCCACGACCAGCGGTCGATCTTCTGGATCTGAAACGCTGGAAAGATAGCCCCTTGGCTTGTTGAGCAGGACGTAAACATTTTCGCGCGCTTTTAACTGCGGATTGATCAGTTTACCGTTTACCTTTATGTGATCTTTATCCGGGTCCGCTTTGGTTCCCAGTGCAGTAATCACCTTGCCATTGACGGTAACTTTTCCTGAAATGATCAGTTCTTCGGCGTGCCGGCGGGAAGCGATGCCTGCTGCGGCGATCAGTTTTTGCAAACGCTGCTCCATATTTTGATGTCCGATATGCTTTATTAGCTTGTCGAACAGTCCATCGAGGAGGTCTCCAACGCACAACGACGACAAGCGAAAAGCATATCGGGCATTACGATCCACCGCTCAGATCGTGAAAGTCCTCGACACTCGGCAACTCTGTTAAGTCTTTCAATCCAAATTGAAGCAGGAACTCCCTGGATGTGCCATACATCATTGGCCGTCCTACCGTCTCTTTTCGTCCCTTTGCCACTATCAACTTCTTGTCCAGCAGAGTCTTGATGGCTGACGGCGACTGCACACCGCGTATCTCGAGAATCTCCGGCACCGTAACAGGTTGACGATATGCGATCACAGCCAGGGTCTCCAGGGAGGCCAGCGTTAGCTTGGCGCTTGGCCGTGTCTTCAGAAATGCCCGCACATGTTCGTGATACTCAGGGCGGGTCGCAAACTGCCAACCACCGGCTACCTCGCGCAGCTGCAGGCCTCCGTTGCGGTCATTAAACTCCTTCACAAGCAGTTGAAGCGCATCATCTACCACTGCGCGATCGTCTTTGAGTACTTCCGCGATCGTCTTACCGCTCAGTGGTTCCTCAGAAACAAAGATCAATGCTTCGATCACGCCGGCGCGCTCGGCCTGGCTCTGCAACGTATAAGGCGCGGGCTCGGCGCCGGCATCAGACGCCGCCGACACTGCTGACGACTCGACCTCGGCGACCATCGCTGCGAGCTCCCGGCTTGCCTCTTCGTTGAGCGCCGCTTCGCTCACGGCGTCTGCTGGATCGTTTTTCGCTCTCTCTTCTTTCATCACTATTCCTAACTGGCTACGCGCGCGACAATATCTCCAAAAGTTTCGTTCTGGAAAAGTCTTATCTCAGTAGTTCTCACCAACTCGAGCACGGATAAGAAAGCAAGAACAAGTTCACGGCGCGACTTGGCGCGCTCGAAAAACACCCGGAGATTTAACTCGCTTGCAGACATTACCATGTTGCGCAAACGTTCAAGCATTTCCGCCATGGAGATTTCTTCGCGTTCAATCTCCAACATTACTTCTTCTTTGTGACGGGCCAGAATAACCTGGAAGACTTTCAACAGATCGAACAGACCAACGGCGACCTCAGGATTGTTTTTGTCTGTCTCGATTTCGGCGCGCTTGAAAACAGCTCGCTCAACTGTGGCACGCGACCAAAGCATCTCAGCGGCAGCCTTGTACTTCTGATACTCAAGTAGCTGATTGACCAGATCGGCGCGCGGATCTTCTTCTTCGGCGAGCTCCGCCAGTGGGTCTCGCGGCAGGAGCATCTTCGTTTTCAACTCGATCAACGTAGCCGCCATGACCAGAAAATCACCAGCCACGGCGATATCCATTTCCTGCATTACCCGCAGGTAACGCAGATACTCGTCAGTAATGCGCGCGACGGGAATGTCGTAGATACTGACCTGTTCCTGCCGGATCAAATGCAACAGTAAATCAAGTGGGCCTTCGAATTCACCAAGCAGAAGCTTCAGATCGTCAGTTGTGTCATCGGAAACAATCTGTGGCATGGCACCCGCCACCTTTAACGGAGCCGAGGGCTGATCAGGTGGTTCCACTGTTGTTTCCGGTGAGTCGTCCATCTGCTCCTGTTTCTAGGCTCCTGCGATTCCCATTTTCTCGAACACTTGCCCCAGGGTAGCGCCGGCAATCTTTTTCGCCCGCTCACGGCCCGCGCCGAGAATATGGTCCAACCTTTCGTCGGTGATGTCGCGAACCCGTTGCTGAAGGGGCCGCAAGAATTCAACCGTTACTTCCGCGATTTGCGTTTTCAGTTGAGCATAGCCCTTGCCCTCAAAATGCGCCTCGACTTCCTGCGTCGTCTGGCCCGTGATCAAATGATAGATTGTCAGTAGATTGGTGATTGCGGGTCGTGATTCGTCAAAGCGAATTTCGGTTCCCGAATCTGTTACCGCGCGCTTGAATTTGCGCTGAATTATGTCTGCATCATCCAGCAACATTACGCAGCCATTTGGATCGTCGTCTGACTTCGACATCTTTTTTGCCGGATCCGATAAAGACATTATCCGCGAACCTACTTTGGGTATGTAAGGATCAGGAATGCGGAAAGTGTCGCCATAGTCGCGATTAAAGCGTATGGCGAGGTCGCGCGTCAGCTCGAGATGCTGTTTCTGGTCTTCGCCCACGGGAACCAGGTCAGTCTGGTAAAGCAGAATGTCTGAAGCCATCAAGACTGGATAATCAAATAGTCCAACAGCAACACTTTCCGTCTGCCGGCGCGCTTTGTCTTTGAACTGAGTCATACGCTCCAGCTCAGACACTCGTGCAATACAGTTCAATATCCAGGTTAACTGCGCGTGCTCAGATACATCTGACTGCACGAAGATTGTCGACACGTTTGGATCAATTCCCGCTGCCAGATAAATCCTGGCTAGTTCCCGCGTTTTCTCCGCCAACAACTTGGGATCCTGCGGCACCGTGATCGCATGAAGATTAACAATACAGAAGAAGCTTTCGTATTCGTGCTGCAGTGCCACCCAATTGCGCAATGCTCCCAGATAGTTTCCGAGGTGTATGTTGCCTGTAGGTTGTATTCCACTAAAGATTCGCTTAGGCATGTTCTATTAGATCGGTGAACCCGAGCGGGAGTCAGCTTACGCCGAGCAATAACAGATAATCCACCAGGCTTATGATCGGTCTGATGATCGCGCTAAAAAAACCCATGTACATCAAGACCATTAAGATCAGAAATCCATACCGTTCCAACATCATCAAGATGGGTTGCATACTGGCCGGAAGAAACGTCTCCAGAATCTTACTGCCATCAAGTGGAGGAAAGGGCAACAGGTTGAAAACAGCCAACGAGATATTCATATACAAGAGATACTGGAGAAACAGAAAGACCGGCTCCCTCAACGAGTCGGGGATTGACGCAAGACCTCCGCTCATGAGGATCACTTTAAAAATGGTAAAAGCACAAATGGCGATTAAAAGGTTAGCCATGATGCCAGCCGCGGAAACCATTACGTTAGCCAGGTCTTTGTTATGCCAACGAAGAGGGTTAACCGGCGTCGGCTTGCCCCAACCGATAAGCGGAATCCGTCCCAACCCCCCCATATTTCCAAGGACGAAGCTGACTATTGGGATCAGAAGGGTACCGATGGGGTCGGTATGAGCGACCGGATTTAGAGTTATCCTCCCGAGCAGCCGCGCAGTGTCGTCTCCAAACTTGTAGGACATCCAGGCGTGCGCCGCTTCGTGTGCCGAGATCGCGAGAAGCAGCACCACCATGTAGATAACGAGTTGTGGAATCAGTTGTTCGACGCTCAATAAGGTACTCGCGGCAATAAAATGCAGGGACGTAACAGATCGGTGAAGGTAGCATTCTGGCTGATGAGTGTCAAAACAGAGTCCAGTGCATTCTCGGTGTTCTCCGTGCCTCAGTGCTGATAAAAGTGCCGAAAACCATCTCACCACGGAGAAACGGAGAACACGGAAAACCCCGTGGGACTTGAAATTAGGACACTACCTCCTCAGGGGACTTAGTGCATTTTGGTCCAACGGCGAAGTGCCGCTCAATTACAGAACCGGGGAGCGGTAGCGACCGGGTCAATCTGGGATGGCACTCAAGTATCGTTCTTACCAGCCCCCAGGAATACAAGTTGGGCACAGAAGGCT
>Ga0070697_100002944_pt1 | contig 13107 bp, 12 predicted proteins | sample KBSK1501metaG_FD_65475 | JGI IMG/M metagenome (GOLD analysis project Ga0070697, IMG submission 65475) | Corn, switchgrass and miscanthus rhizosphere microbial communities from Kellogg Biological Station, Michigan, USA - KBS K1-50-1 metaG | ecosystem: Host-associated > Plants > Roots >... | reverse complement strand
CTCGGACAGTTTCGCCGCTTGCTGGTCCGTCATGAGCATCTGCTCTCCACCTACTACGCCTTCTTTTACCTTGCTTGCTTCTGGATCACGCTCCGGAGGTATTTTTGAAACACGCTCTAGTCTCTTTTCGCTGGAATTGAAGAGTTGGTCAACCAAGTCCTCTTCGTATCGGATATTCCGTGCCAGCAGATACGTTACGAACATATCGGAAAACGCGTGTTCCCGGTGAAGCACTTCCACCATGGACTTCTTATCGATTCGCATCACCGAGCAATCGGTCATTGCGGTTGCGGAGCACAGGCGGAGAGGCTGCCCTGTAAGGCACCCTTCTCCAAAGAACTGGCCTTCGTTCAGAATGCCTATGGTGGCTTCCTTCCCAATCTTCGATACGACGGTGAGTTTTACCTTTCCTGTCTGTATGTAGAAAACAGCATCGGACGGGTCACCCTGAACAAAGATCGTCTGCTTCTTTGGAAAAACCGCGACCTTCCTACCACCGTTGATGGTCGAAAGGAATATCTTGGGATCGAATTGGCCGCGTTTCCTGGCCGCTGCTACCACGGGTGCCATGATTGGTCCCCTATTTAAGAGAGCCCCGGAGTGATTGCGTGGATTCCGTAATCGTTTATGAAAAATAGGCTATGAAGGCGGAAACAGTATGCTGCTGCGAAGCGCCACGCCTCGCTTGATGCATTCATGCTGTCACCTGCTCATGGTGGAAGTCAATGCTGTTTTGCACAGGGTCGCCATCAAAGTCGCCATCCAGACTAGGCAGTTGTGGCGCTGTTGCAGGCTCATGAAATGCGAAAAAAGCTAGATGAGGAAAGAATTTGGGGGTTCTGACCTCAGGAAATTCAAGCGGCAGACCTCGAGATGGAACCAAGCCATGCGGGATTGCGCGTCCGAGGAAGGCATCTCTCTTGGTGAGTGCTGTTCCCAATGTGAGCGGTTGTGAACAGACAGTCAAATCCATATCGTATAGGGTTTGTGCTGTTCCACTCCGGATGCTCCAGGTTCCCAGGCCGGGACTCAACCGGCGCACAACCCGCGCGATGTTCTGCGCAAGGACCGACAGCAAGATCAAATCCCAAGTGAAACCTCAGACCGCCGCAAGGCGAGAATCTTAGGAGGATTCCATGAAAAGAGTATTCCTACTGATGGTTGTATCGGCCCTGCTGGTGATGTTGGGGTTTGCACAGACTCCCGACGCTGGCAGCAACATGGACCAAGCCAATGTTAAAGGTTGCTTGGGTGGATCTGAAGGTAACTACACAGTTGCGGAAGACGGCACGCATCAGATTTTCACGATCACCACCAGCAGTGTTGATCTCAAGCCGCATCTGGGCCATGACGTACAACTCATAGGGCACAAAGCAAGTGGAGCGGTGAGTTCCGGCGCTGGTGATAACAGCTTTGCCGTCACCGAACTGAACATGATCTCCGAACACTGTGTCGCGCCCGCTGCTGCACCCGTTGCGACGGTCATGCCTTCTTCGGAGACTATCATCGCACCCGCTGCGGCCGCCCCTGCACCCAGCGCGACCGTCAGCACGCCCGCTGTGGACGCTGCGGCACTTGCTGCGGCGGTCAGCCTGTCTTCGGCGACTGTCGGCACGCCCGTCGCGGATGCTACTTCACCCGCTGCAATCGTCAGTCCGCCTCCGGCGACTGTCAGCACGCCGGCTGTGGACGCCGCTGCACCGGCTGCGACGGTCAGTCCATCCCCGGCGACTGTCAGCACGCTCGCTGTGGACGCTGCTCACTCATCACGGCTGTCAGCCCATCCTCGCAGACTCTCAGCAACACAGACTGCAGCAGCTACAGCACCTGCTGCGACGGTTAGCCCGTCCGCTGCGGACGCCGCAACATCCGCTGCGGACTCCGCAACTGGCAGCCCGTCCTCGGAGACTGACAGCACACCTGCTGCAGGCGCCACTACACGCACCGTGACTCACAGGCGCGGGTCTCTGTCGCTCTTGATTTCGTTTGTCGTGCTGGTAATCGTCTTAGGCACGCTGGCCCCTCTCCTCAACAGGTGGAGAAAACGAAAAATACTGGAGAGGACCGGCACTCCAAATCTTTCTTTCACGAATGAAGTGAGCTCCGACCGAGGGGACAAGCCAGAAATACGCAAAGCTGCCTAGGCCGAGTGAGAGTAATTCTGCAGTGACGTAGAAGAGCGGCCCTTCAGGACCGAATAACCCGGAAGGCGGAGTTTAACTCCGCCTTCTCGTGCGATAGGCTCACAGCCCTTCCTCTGATATTCCAACGGCGATCTGTCTGTTGCGTTCAGGATGGTTTGTGGAAAGCAAAGATCTCCAAGTGAGTAAGCTTCGCGCCAGCGATGGCGCGAAGTTGGGGACATTTTCTGTCGGCACGAGCCCTCTTTGGTGTGCCTTTGACGGAGCTAACGTCTGGGTTTCCAATACCGGAACTAATACGGTGACGAAAATCCGGGCACGGGACGGCAGTGTGCTGGGCACATTCACCGTAGAAACCGGTGTCGTTCGTCAAAACCTCGCGCAGAGCTTAGAAGCGTTCGCCTGCGGCGTGTTGGCTTTGGATTTTTTCGTCCCAAGAGTCGTCCAAGTCTCGAATTCGAGGGTTTGAGCATCGTTAGGAGGGCTTTGTCTGCAGCTTTTCCGATTGATTTATCAAGGCTTTAATTCCAACTTGTAGAGTGGCGGAAGTTAGGCTGCATAACGATGGTGCAGCCCGCCGAGTCGCGGCAAGGCTCGAATCTTGCTTCCGGCTATAGAAAGCAGTGCAGTAGGCCGACCTGCTGGTGTGTCTTTCGCGAGCCCCAGATGCGTCCGGTCCTCGTGGTAGTAGCGCACGTACTCGGCCAAGAGCCGTTTAAGATGCCGCTCATTGAGCACGATGACGTGATCCAGCAAGTCTCGTCGGCAACTTCCTACCCAACGCTCCGCAACTCCGTTCTGCCACGGACTACGAAACGCCGTTCGCGCTGGCCGAATTCCCATATCTCGCACGAACGATACCACGTCATTGCCAAACTTGGAGTCGCGGTCGAACAGCAGGAATTTCTGGACCGGTTGATATGGCCATGCTTCCCGCATTTGCTGCACGATCCACATGGCATTGGGATTTCTCGTGACATTGAAACGGAGAATCTTGCGCCGATCGTGTCCAATCACAAGGAAGCAGTACAGAACACCGAACGTGATCGTCGGCACCGTGAAGAAATCCATGGCTGCGATTGCGTCGCGGTGATTCCGCAGGAACGTAAGCCAGCGATGGGCGGAATCTGGACTTCTCGGAGCATGTCGAAGCCATCGTGAGACCGTCGGTTCCGAGAGATCGAACCCCAGCTTGAGCAACTCGCCGTGGATGCGCGGTGCTCCCCAGGTTGGATTCTCAGCCGCCATGCGGAAGATCAAGGCCCGGATATCCTTGCTTACACGCTGTCTGCCTCCCACTCGTCTGACTCGGGAGAGCCATCTCCAGTAGAGCCGGAAGCCCGCCCGATGCCAAGCCACAACCGTTCTAGGTGTGACCAAGATGAGCGGCTCCTTCCATCCGGACCAGACTCTCCGCAGGGCAATCCAGAACAGCTCGTGCACGATCGTCAGTCGCCGACGAGGTCGTTCCGCGTGCAGGACTAGCAGCTGCTGACGAAGAGCCAAGTTTTCAAGGATGAGATCCTCGCGGGAGCGGAAGACGCCAACGATCCAGCCGATCAGGTGCCGGAGGGAGGGGATCATGAGCCAAAATCTTATCGCATCGCCGGCAGCGCGTAGTTTCGCGAAGTCGTTCATTTTACGAATGCAGGAGGTTTTGACGAGGGACAGCTCTTACATTGAACTCAACCACCCTTTCGCGCGAGCGTACCCTAATATACCCCCGCGGGAGGGCTATCGTTATGAAACTGCTCAGGATGGCTGGGGTGGGAGATGGGAATCGAACCCACAACGTCCGGAGCCACAGTCCGGTGCTCTGCCAGTTGAGCTACTCCCACCGTATGGTTTGATTATAGCTCAGAGCCCGGACTTCGGACTTCGGACATCGGACCTCAGACGTCAGACCTGGATCTCAGCACATCTTCCACCGCAGTGCAGATCACATGCTTGGTAGAGGTTTACGGCAATCGGCCAAAACCTGAATTTTAGAAGTCAGAAGCAGAATACAAATGTCTGAAATTCCGAGGTCAGAGGTCTGAAGTTCGAGGTCCGAAGTCCGAGGTCTGAAGTCCGCAGCCGGGTTTTACCCGCGGCCCACTCCCACGTACTCGAATCCCATGGCGCGCAAGCGGATGGAGTCCAGAAGGTTTTTCGTGTCCACAATCAGTGGACGCTTTAGAAGCTGCTTGATTTTGCCGAAATCCAGCTCGCGAAATTCCGGCCAGGCGGTGCCTACGACCAATGCGTCCACGCCTTCAGCCGCTGCGTAGGCGTTCTCACAGTAATAGACGGTTCCATTCAGTTGCATGCGGGCTTCCGGAATCGCCACCGGGTCGTAGGCGCGAACCCTGGCGCCCTTGGCAATCAAGCTTTGTGCCAGCCGGACGGAAGAAGATCCCGCAACGGAATTCGTATTCGGCTTGAACGCCAGACCGAGAAGACCTACATCTTTGTTCTGTAGGGATTTGATCAGGTTCGAGATCTTGTCGACCATACGATCCGCCATGCCGTGATTCACTTCCCGGGCAGCGCTCAGGATTTTCAACGACACTCCCTTGGCGCGCGCGAGTTCCGCCAGCGAGTCCATATTCGACTCCGCAAAGACGCCACCCATGCCAGCGCCAGCTTGCAGGCAGCGCGGCGCAATCTTCTTATCGAGGCCTAGCGCCAAGGAGAGATTCACTGCGTCAGCGTTCACGTGCTCACACAAGGTGGCGAGTTCATTGATGAACGAAATCTTGGTAGCGAGAAACGCAGTAGCGGCTTCCCGCGCCAGTTCGGCCGTTTCGTGATTGGTGACAATCACGGGAACTCCACGCATCACCAGGGGATGAAATATCTGCTTGATAGCCAGTACTGCCTCGTTCGAAGACGTGCCCAGCAGAATCCGATCAGGCCAGTTGAAGTCTTCCACCGCGCATCCGGGGGTAAAAAACATAGGCTGTGAAACAAGCGTGGCTTTGAGCCCGGCTTCTCGTATCTCGCTTTCGACTCGCGTACCGGTTCCAACTCCGACTGGCGTGACCAGCGACAGAATCGGAGGCTTGGGAGCCAGTTTGGCGATGCGAACGGCGAGGTTGGCCAGGTGTTGAGGAGAATCTTCCGCCAGAAAAATGACGCCGGCTTTGCGCGCAAATGACTCCAGGTCGGTCGAGTAGAGCAGACGTCCGGCGCGCACATTACGCTTGATGACCTCGGTGAGATTTTTCTCGTGAAACGGAACATTGCCCTGCGCCATCTCCACCATGCGCGAGCTGTCGGGATGGCAGCAGATCACCGGCGTGCCGAAGTCGGCCAGGCAAGCTGAGGCCACCGTGCCCAGATATCCTGCTCCATATACTCCGATCTGCATAATGGTGACTCCCCAACCGCCGACGGGCCCAAACGCCGCCCAGGGCGCGGCAATTGCGCCGCGTGCGCGGGACTACCCATCCTTTATGTACGCTGCTAAGGGGTGGTTGGCAACGCACGAGAGGGACATGTACCAGGGGCCTACGACGAACGTACTCACGACATCTGGAAGGTTGGCAATTAAACGCGAGCGCCTGAAGCCAAAGCCTGAAGGAGGACACCCGCGTTCTGGTACCTGAGACCTGCTATCTGCTACGGGGTCACCAGTCTGCGGCCGAGATGAAGTTCCGCCAGATCGACCCAGCAGTTCAGCTTGTCTTCGCGAACAAATGTAAGGTCCTGAACCGGAACTCTCCGCGACCCGGCAAACTCGGCCCAACGATCCCGCGCCAGCCGATAGGCCTGCTCGGCCTGCTTCTCATCCGCCATCTTGACGATGGTCAGGTGCGGCATGTAGGGCCATTCTTCCGCCGCACGTAAAGCTTCGGTATTCAGCCGGTCGTGCAATTCCCGCATACGGTATGCGGCATGCGCCACGCGGATGAACACGGTCGGTGTAACCGGCACAAAGGTTTCCACCTCGCCCAGTGTGATCTCAAAAGGATCGGCGTGCCCGCACAGTTCTTCCAGCGTTTGCAACGCGGAAAATTCGCTGCCCTGCAATGAACGTGGCGGAAGAAGGGTGAGGTGAGCCGCCAGATGAGGCAGTTCGGGATGCAGTTCCCGGCGGAGACGCTCCACAACTTCTCCAACCGGATTCCTCACGTAAGCCACCAGGGCGTAACGGGGAGTCATCGATCTTGCATTATAAACCCGCCCGCGGCGAAACAGGGCTGGATTAGGTCGTTTACCAGAGGCAAGCTGGATGACGTGCGCCATCAAAGAAGAGACGGCGCGGTATGGCTCCGCACGCAACACCTAGGCCCGCTGCTTTCAGACTAGCGCCAGATGCAGGTCGTTACGGAATCTCGTGGCAGCGATATCTCAGCTTTCGCTTGTCCCATCTGTAATTCCACTTTTTTCTCTGCAGCGGGATTGGTGAGTATCAGCACCTTTTCGCCATCCGGATTTTCAAATGCAACGTGAGAGAGCTCCCCAGCCTCGCTCTTAGTGTCGAAACGATGCGCACCACGCCGAAGGCTACGGGAATAATGGGCGAAGCCCCAGAACTGACCGCTGCGGACGATCTCTTTGGTCTGCGAGTGAATCGTCACCACGCCGCCGCAAGGAAACGGTCCGATATTGGGGCGGCCCTGCTCGTCGAGAGCAAGATTCCATCCAGTAATGGAACGGCACCAATTGCGCATGACGCCGGTGAACGTGCCGCTCCACTTGCACCAGTCGGTGAGGTAGTCGGGAGAGGTATAGTCTGGACCTCCCTCCGTCCAATACATCTCGGCATCAGGGTAGGCATCGTGTACCCGAGTCATCCACTCGGGCTGGCCGAGATAGCCGTGCCATGCGATCGCATTGCAGTATTTGCGCAGTTCAGGAGTTTCGAATTCACCAATCGCGCGACCCCAAAGATTGTAATTGTGATCGAGGATCCAGATTTTTGTCTTCACGCCGCTGCGCTCGAAAGCTGGACCCAGACTCTGGCGTACAAAGTCGGCTTCGTATTCCTGGGGCCAAATGCATGCCGGCATGCGTCCATCCTGGTCGGTATCAACTTCATTCTGGACAGTCACCGCTTGTACCGCCACACCTTCGGCTTCGTAGCCCTGCAGAAACTTCACAAAATAATTTGCATAAGGGGGCATGTATTTGCGGCGCATCGAACCACCCAGCATCGAACCGTTGGCCTTCATCCAGCCTGGAGGGCTCCAGGGCGACGAGAACAGGAAGAGATCGGGATTAACTTTTCGCGCTTCACGAAGCATGGGAAGGATGTACTCGCGATCGTGATCGATAGAGAATCGCGTCAGTTCCGGGTCGGGCTCGCCTTCGTCATAGCTGTACACCTTGGTCGAGTAATCGCTCGAGCCAATGCAGGTACGGCATACGCTTAATCCCATCTCTGAAGGATGAAACAGTTCGTGGAAAAGCTGTTCGCGGCTGGCTGCCGGAAGTTGATTGAACATGTAGCATGCCGCGTCGGTAAAAGCTGCGCCAAAGCCGAGGATGTCCTGAAACTTTCTTGCTGGGTCAAGGACAATGGCAACGACGGGCGCCTTGGCTGAAGCCGAGGTCGAGGACCAGCGCAGTGGATCGCCTGTAACGAAACGTTTGTCGCCATAAGTCATCTTTACCGTGATGTTGCCCGGAGGCGCGTCAACTGCAGCGCCCGCGTGCAAACTGGCGGGAAAGCGCGGGGCGGCCACGGCCGCTATGCCTAAGGATGAAAACTTCAGGAAATCCCGTCGAGTATTTTTTCCAGACATCGCGTTCTCCTGATGCGTGGGTTGTTCGACCGCTTACCTGGGGATGCGAGCCCCATGAAGCCGCCGCGTTGTTGCGCTTCAGGCACTTCACGGAAATCACGCTATAATCGCATACCCTGCTCGCCGTTAGTAAATCACAGATGAGAATTCTGCAAGGCTTGGCGAAGAAAACTTCAATTCTGCGGGCACACACCCGCTGGCAACGACGAAGATGGCGATTGCCCGCTATTCTTCTTCTGACGATTTCCGCCACTGCTGGCGCGGAGCACAGCCACAAGCATGACTGGGTTCTGGCATGGAGTGATGAATTTAACGACATGAGCACTGCGGGCGTGGACCACGCGAAATGGGTTGTGGAAACGGGTGGAGGTGGCTTTGGCAATAATGAGCTCGAGTATTACACCAATCGCCCACGGAACCTCGCGGTGCATGATGGGATGCTCGTTATCACAGCTGAGAAGGAGAGGTTTACCGGCCCCGATGGAGTCGCCAGGGATTACACCTCGGCACGCTTGAAGACCTACGGTAAATTCAGCCAGGCTTACGGCAGGTTTGAAGCACGCATTAAGATCCCGCGAGGGCAGGGCCTGTGGCCGGCTTTTTGGATGTTAGGCGACGATACGAACAAGGTAGGTTGGCCGGCTGGGGGCGAGATTGACATCATGGAAAACATCGGCAAAGAACCGTCCACGGTTCACGGCACGATTCACGGGCCAGGTTATTCGGGGGCGAACGGCGTCAGCGCATCCTACTCTTTGCCGCGACACCGGCGCTTTGCCGACGATTTTCATGTGTTCGCCGTAGAGTGGGAACCGGACGCGATCCGCTTCTACGTTGACGGGCATCGCTATGCGACCCGCACGCCAAAAGACCTGCCGGCCGGGAAGAAGTGGGTGTACGACCATCCTTTTTTCCTGTTGCTGAACGTCGCTGTAGGTGGAAATTGGCCCCGACCGCCTGACAACTCGACCGTCTTTCCCCAAACTATGTTGATTGATTACGTTCGGGTGTATCGCAGGCAGTGAGTGATGGCGCGCAACCCGCGAAATTTGTCCTGCTGCTGTAGATTCACAAAACTGCAACGTGGGCCGAAGTTCGAGAGCCCGCCGTGGTGCCGTTCATGGAAGTGGTTTAGAATCAGTGAAGCAATAGAGTCGGGGCGTAGCGCAGCCTGGTAGCGCACCTGCCTTGGGCGCAGGGGGTCGTAGGTTCAAATCCTATCGCCCCGACCAATATCTCCAGTAGCATCAGCAAATTCTGGAAGCATCAGTTGATGCAAACCATAATTTGGGTCCGATTTGGGTCCGATAACTAGAGATTCCAGTTTTTCTACTGCCGCCCGCCTGTCCTCCGTGAGCGAATGCAGATACACCTGGCGCGTGATCTCGCTCGATGAGTGACCGAGAAGCGCCTGCACCGTTCCCAAAGGAGTTCCGATTGAGTCATGCAGAGTGGCATTCGAGTGACGCAGCAGATGCCAGTTCACGTTGCCCAATCCCAGGGCCTTTGCCGTGGGCTTGAGTTGCCGTGATAGCAGCGTGTGCCGATCAAGCACGGTTCCCTTTCCACTCGAGAACACTAAGGCTGCTGGATCGCGTGGAGCCCGAACATGCCTGGCCGAAAGAACCGCAATTGCAAGCGGTCCCAAGGGGACTAGGCGCACGCTATGCCTGCTCTTGGGCTCATCGAAGTGCCCGTCGTAGACTGCCTCTTCCACACGGAGCAAAGCTGCCCCCAGATCGACGTTGCGCCAGCGCAACGCCAGCAGCTCGCCAATCCGGAGTCCACTGACAATCAACAGCAGGACCAAGGATCGCGATGGCTCAGGGAGCGTGGCCAGCAGCAAGCGAAGTTGCTCTGGCGTCAGCACTGCCTTTTGCCTGGTTCGAGATCGTCTTGGGAGTCTTGTCATTCGCACCGGATTTGCTTCGATGTACCCCCACTCGACTGCGGTACCAAGTATCTTGCTGAGGGCGCACTGCAGGTGATGAACCGTCTCCCAAGCCAAACCATTCGCCAACTTGGAATTCAGCATTGCCTGTATCCGCTCCCGGGAAACCTCCCTCAAGGCGAGATCACCAAGCGCGGGGATCAGGTGCGCCCGAAGAAAATACGAGTACGACTTCTGGGTGGCATACTTCATGGTCGGAAGCATTACAGGTTCCCAATCCACTCGGACGAAGTCAGTGAACCTGCGAGCAGACTGAGAAGAGCAGTGGTCGCTGTTAACCCGCTGCATCCGCCGCGTGAGCACCTGCTCTGCTTGACGATGACTGGCTAGCTCCGCGACCGACCCGATGGTCTCAGAACGACGAATCCTCGACCGCTTCCCCTCAGGATCAATCGTTTGTTCCCACCAGCGAGCCACCCACACTTTGTTGCGTTTGCCTCGTTGAAACAATGAACCGTACTGAAAACGTCTTTTGCGAGCCAATTTTCCTCCTTTCGATGGCCCGCTCAGCCGGTTCTGCGTCGCCCGCAGTGTAGTGCTCTTGTCCATCAGCAGCAAGTCAGTTCTGGTTTAGACTTTCCAACCATTGCCGCACTGCCGCCCAGCGGAAACGCAGGTATTTCCCCAGCTTGATGTGGGGAATTCGATCGCCGCCAGACCGGCGCGTTCTCTCATAAACCCATGAGACGGGCACTTTCAGCGCTGAGGCAATCTCAGAAACTGTCAGGAGCTCGTCATTAAGTGTATTGTCGTTTTCCATAGCCCCTTCCAAGGCCAAGACCTCGTTGATCATTCGTCAAGTAACTCCTCCACGGACTGCTCGATCAAAGCCTCGATTTCCTCGTCGGACAGGTCTTGGCGTTGAAGCTCCTCAAGCACCGCCTTGCGAATTCGTGGTGTTATGCGGCTACAGAAATTCAAGAGATCCAAATAATCATCGAACTGAACCTGGCCCACTTTTTGCATCTCTTCTAAGTAATGTCGAAGATGAGGGAGCTTGCGCTCGGCTCGTTGTTGCTGGGCTGCATCCTGCTCCCGCCGTTTGCGTGTCTCGCGGAAACGGGCCAGAACCTGTTCGCGTGACCGTTCCAGGATTTTCCTTGCTGTCCCCTTAGGGAGTTCCTTGAGTGCCTCTTGGATCGCTTCTTTCGCTTCTTCCTGTTGGGCATAGTCGATGTCCCACAAGTAAGCCTCCCGCAGAAGCGCCTCTCGCATTGCGGAGTCCTCATATTCGCGGGATATTGGCTGTACCGCCGCAGTACCGGCCTCAAGTTTCATGTCGTAAGGAGAATCCCATGGCAACTTTCGAATCGCGGCAGCAACGACCTCGTTCGCACGGATTTGCCAGACGCTCGGTTTTGAATAGCTCTTGGCATCCCAAGGCAGAGTGTCGCAAGCTGCGACAATGGCTTTTGCTGTTTCTTTTTCTTTTAGCCATGGCTCAAGAGCTTTTAGAACAGCGGCCACCACGAGCGGCCTGACCACTTCTGCCGAGTTCTGTGGTCCAAGTCCAGCCAGCGTTTCCGCGACATTCTCTCGAACCCCCAGACGAGAGTCTGCGGGGGCGTCTTTCGGAACACTGACCAGCGCAGCGGCCAGCCAAGAATCCTCCCAAGCGATCCGGGCTTTCTCCGCTTCGGTACGGGCATTCCTTTCAGCTTCCGTCTGGCGCTTTTTCGCCTTCATTTCAGTCTTAAGTCTCTTGCGCTCGCGGAACCAGTCGCGCGTTTCCTCGGTCTCTCTTTCGACCTTCAGTTTCTTCAGGCAGTTTTCCGCCATAACTACGTCCTCGGCGGAGATGACAACATCTTTCGAAGGAGGTGCCAGCAGTCTGTGGTCAGCCGCCTCTTTGCAGTCCTCCTCCTCCCCATCTTGTTCTTCCCCCTCGCCGTCGGCTGAAGACGGAATCGGGGGTATGCCCTCGCGTTTGAGTCGCTCGATCTCTGATACAGGGATTCTCCACTGCCCGCCATCGCTGAGTTCTGCTTCAATGAGCCCGGTCTCACCCAAACGACGTATGGAGTGCGCAGAGATGCCCAGCATCTGCGCCGCTTGCCCGGACCGGTAAAATGCTGCACCCATGTAGTAATTCCTACGATGCGGTTTTAAGTAACGCGCGCATCATGCTCGCTGCGGTCACCCAAACTAAGCCAGTGCCATCGCGAGTGAGGCGTACTAGCCAGCATCGTCCTCCTCGAAGTCCTTCCCGCCATAATCGTCTGACCCAGAATCCTCGATCTCTTCGTCATTAACGATATCCGCAATTTCGTCTAGCGCTTCTCGCAGCTGCGTGTTCTCCGCCTTTAGGCGAGCAATCCGAGCCAACAGCTCGGTTCTTGTCTGAATTCTTGACATAGCTATCCCCTCTGCTAAGTTGCAGGCAAGCAGTGCTACTCGGTATGCTAATTTTGATGATCCGGAAGGGCAGGTCATGAAGGAATCACAGGTATATTAAGCGCAAGGAATCTGGAACATGGCCACCGTGCTGACTTCTAAGGACGTCCTTGACTTTGTGGTCTGGACCTTGTCTAACGTCGCACGACGGTCACCCTCAAAGACGAAACATCAAAACCGGCCATTCCGGAGCGAGCACTTCTTGATGCAACCTCAACCTGGATACCTGCGCGGCTCCGATCTTTCAGAAAGACTCTTCGTTTGCGTGAAGGCTCTGGAACTTTCCGGCTATACAAACAAGCATGCTTGCGTCACGGTCGCGGAGTGCTGTGGTGACTTGGTCGGCAAATCCAAGCGCGGCAGACGGAGCACAGACACTAGAGAACGTGATCTTCTGTCAAAGGCACAGAGTATCCGCACGAGAGTGAACGTGTTCGGGCGACGCCAGGAATACACGGTGGGTCTCGTGGATTATCGCATTGGACAATTCTTACATTTGCGAAGAGCCGGAGTAGTCTGCGGCTCCAAGTACGTCCCCGATCCTGGCCCGGAAGATGCATGAGTTCTGGCGAGAATCGATCCGAAAGCTCGTTCACGAGAGAGATTTTCGCGCAAGTCCACACACACAGGTTCCATAGGTGTCGCACCCATCTCGCTCGAAACCTGGATATTCTTGGGATTCTTGCTGAAATTTCGACGATTCATGCTCAAATATGCGGCAAATGTTTTGTGAACAGGTGGATCGTTCACGATAAATCTTCAAACGCTTGCGCTTTGAGAAACCAATGCCTTGTCATTCATTTGGGTTGTGAACCCAAAAGCGCAGGAAGAAAAACTATGTCGCGGCCACCAAATTGATCAGGGCGTTGGTGTACTGCCTGGTTTCAGA
>Ga0070697_100002942_pt1 | contig 13110 bp, 14 predicted proteins | sample KBSK1501metaG_FD_65475 | JGI IMG/M metagenome (GOLD analysis project Ga0070697, IMG submission 65475) | Corn, switchgrass and miscanthus rhizosphere microbial communities from Kellogg Biological Station, Michigan, USA - KBS K1-50-1 metaG | ecosystem: Host-associated > Plants > Roots >... | reverse complement strand
GTCCACGAGCACCGCGGTCACCGTGGCGGGCCGCAACGACACCGTACCGGGGAAACCGGCCGCGAAGTCCGCGGCGGTGTAGGCGAGGGGCGGGAGCAACACCACGTCATGGCCGCGCGCCGCGAGCCGCGCGCCCGCGGAGCGGGCCATGGTCTCTGCGATGATCACGTCCGTCGAAAGAGGCAGATGCGGGCCATGTGCCTCGACGGCGCCGACGGGGAGGATGGCCACCGCCTTCGTCCGGTCGAGGTCGCGGACCTCCTCCCAGGTCAGGTGCGCGAAATCGAGGACCGCCATGAGTGGCTGTATGGTAGGGGACGGGGCGGTTGACCGCCAGCCGTCGGCGGCCGATATCTGTCACCATGACCTTCCAGCCGCCCGAGCAGTTCAACATCGCGGACCATTTCCTCGACGCCCGGGTGCGGGAAGGGAAGGGCGACCGGCCGGCGGTGCTCACGGACACGGGCACGCTCACCTACCGGCAGGTCCAAGCGCTGGCGAATCGGTTCGGCCACCTGCTCACGGAGGCCGGCGTCGGGCCTGAGCAGCGCGTGATGATCGCGCTCCCGGACGGGCCGGCGTTCGTCGGGGCGCTGTTCGGGACGCTCAAGATCGGCGCAGTGGTCGTCATGGTGAACCCCGAGCTCAAGGCCGAGGCGATCGCATACTTCTACGCCTACACGCGCGCTCGGGTCGTGATCGCGTTCCGCGACACGGTGGGCTCGTTCCGCACCGCGGCACGCGGTGCGCGTCACCTCAAGACGATGCTCGTGGTCGGCGAGCAGGAATTCGAGGAGCGGCTGGCGCGAGCCCCTGCGGCCTGGGACAACTTCCCGACGCACCGCGACGACGCGGCGATCTGGCTCTTCTCAGGGGGCACTACCGGGCAGCCGAAGGCCGTCGTGCAGACGCACACGTCGTTCGCGAATACCGCCGAATGCTACGCCAAGGGCGTGATCGGCTACACCGAGCGCGACGTCACCCTCAGCGTGCCCAAGCTCTACTTCGGCTATGCGACCGGCTCGAACCTGTTGTTTCCATTCGCCGTGGGCGCGGCCACGGTGCTGTTCCCAGAAGCCGCGACCCCCGACGTCCTGTTTCGGAAGATCGATCGCTTCCGGCCGACGATCCTGGTCAACGTCCCGACGATGATCAACCAGATGGTGAGCCACCCCGCCGCCGCGACGCAGGATCTCTCCTGCCTGCGCCTCGCCACGTCGGCGGGCGAGGCGCTCCCGATCGAGCTGTACCACCGCTGGCAGCGGGCGTTCGGGGTGGAGCTGCTGGACGGCCTCGGTACGGCAGAGATGTGGCACATCTTCATCTCGAATCGTCCGGGACAGGTGCGGCCGGGGACGCTCGGTACCGTCGTGCCCGGCTTCGAGGTGAAGGTGTGCGACGACGACGGGCGGGAGCTGCCCGGCGGCGAGGTGGGTGCGCTGTGGGTGCGCGGCGACTCCCGGGCGATCGGCTACTGGCAGCAGATGGACAAGACCAAGCAGGGATTCCGGGGAGAGTGGTACGTGTCGGGCGACATGGTGCGGCGCGACGCCGACGGCTACTTCACCTACTGCGGCCGGGCCGACGACCTGCTCAAGGTGTCAGGCAAGTGGCTGGCGCCGCAGGAGGTCGAGAATTGTCTGCTGCAGCACCCGGCGGTCAAGGAAGTCGCCGTGGTCGGCGTCGTGGGGGAGCACGGCCTGGTCAAGCCACATGCGTTCGTGGTCGCGAAAGCGGCGCACGACGGCTTGGCCGAGGAGCTGCAGGCGTTCGTGCGGGAGCGGCTCGAGCCCTACAAGTATCCGCGCGAGGTCATCTTTCTCGACGCGCTGCCGCGGACCCATCTGGGGAAGGTCGATCGGGCGCGGCTGCGCCGCGCCTAGCCCTTCTTCCCGGCTCGCTCTTCGAGCTTCGCGATCAGCTTTTCGATCTCGGTCTTGAGCCGCTTCAGGGCGGGCAGGAGCCGCGGCTCGAGGTCGCGCTCGAGGTCCTTGCCTTCCTTGATGAAGTCCTTCATCACGTCGCGCACCCGGTCGCCCAGCTCACGCCACGTGGGCGTCTCTCCGATTTCGGGCGGCTCGGCGGGCTCGCGTTTCGTCGGCAGCTTATTCATGTGACCGTCTCCATTGAGGGATCGAGTGGTGCCGGAATGCTCCTGGTGAATACGCGGGCCGGGGGGTTTAGGGTTCACCGGGAGGTCGGCCCGTAGCGAAACCGGGAAGCGTTGCTTATTTACTGAGCGTCGGTGCGTCTCGGCGTCTGAGCGTCTAGTAGTTCGGACAGGTGCGTGAGCGGTTGAAACGGCCGGTCTCGAAAACCGGTGTACCCGCAAGGGTACCGTGGGTTCGAATCCCACCCTGTCCGTAGCTCTCCCGCGATTTTTTGCCCTTGTCATATCCCGCTGCATCGTCCTAGGGTGACCCCGTGCCCGGGGACTCTTCGACGCCCGTTGCGGGCGCGCGGACGCTGCTGGGGCGGTTGCGCGCCGCCCTGCGGGCGCGGCATTACAGCCCGCGCACCGAGGAGTCGTATGTCAGCTGGGCGAGCCCGACGTGGCGCGCTTCCTCACCAGTCTCGCGGTGGACCGCGAGGTGAGCGCGTCAACGCAGAACCAAGCGCTGTCGGCGCTGCTGTTTCTGTACGACGCGGTGCTGGGTCGTGCGCTCGGCGTGTGCGACGGGGTGGTGCGTGCTAAGCGCCCCAAGCGCTTGCCGGTCGTGCGCAGTGCTCGGCGCGATGCAGGGCACCCCGCAGCTCGTGGCGGCGCTGCTGTACGGGTCCGGGCTGCGGCTGCTCGAGGCGTTGCGGCTGCGGGTGAAGGATGTGGACTTCTCGGGCGGCGAGATTGTGGTACGGGGTGGCAAGGGAGATCGCGACCGGGTGACGGTGTTGCCGGCGGTCGTGGTCGCTCCGCTGCAGCGTCATCTCGGGGGAGTGCGGGTGTTGCATCAGCGGGATCTTGGCCGCCGGGCGGGGCGGGTGGCGCTGCCGGCGGGACTGGTGCGCAAGTATCCGAACGCGGCGGCCGAGTGGCGGTGGCAGTGGGTGTTTCCGGCGACGCGGGAGCACCGGGACGAAGCGGGTGGCGCGCGGGGCCGCCATCACCTGCACGAGACGGTGGTGCAGCGGGCATTTCGCGCCGCCTTGCGCCGCGCCGGGATCGCCAAGCGCGCCACGTGCCACAGCTTGCGCCATTCGTTCGCCACGCATCTACTCGAGGATGGTTACGACATCCGGACCGTGCAGGAGCTACTCGGCCATCGCGACGTCAGAACCACGATGGTCTACACGCATGTGCTGAACCGCGGGGGCCGAGGCGTGCGGAGTCCCGCGGACCGCCTCGCGGAGTCGGGGCTCGGCCAGGCCCTAACGCGTCTGGGGGGTCGGTTTGGGCAGCTCCTTTTGCCGTCCAATTCGTCCGGGCAGGCGCCATAGGCTGAGATAGGCAGCGGCCGTTGCAGGCCAAATCCCCGAGTTGCGAGGTCGGGGGGAGAAGACTAAGCTGTCGAATCAATAGTTAGGCTGCCACCTCCTCTAGATCATCATGAGCCTCACACAGCCGGCCCCCCACCGCGGACAATTCGCGCAGAACTTCCGCTGGGCCCTCGGTTGGACCTTCTCATTCGCCACCGCCTTCTCCGCATACGTGATCCTCATTACGCTCGCGCGCCGCTCAACCTGGTTCGAGAGCTATCAAATGAGCACATGGACCATCATCCTCGCGTACTACCTCGCGGCCCTGCTCGCCGGCGTAGCTCTCGCCACCCTCCGCCCCTGGGGCGATTCGCGGATCGGTTCCTACTTTCTCGGGGTCATCATTGGTTTCCTTGTCTACGGTTCCATTGGCGTGATGATGGTAGGATTCAAGCCCCTAGCCTTCTGGATCGCCGCAATCGTGAGCCTCTTTACCGGAGGCCTCGGCGTCGTTGTGCATGACGAAGGCTTCGTTGGCTGGAGTCATGCCTGGAGTGATGCCGCCACGTTCTCGCGGCGCAGGAAAATCCTCTATGGTCTTGCGCTGGTGCTGGTGCTCATCTTCCTTTGGCTCGACCTCCACTACCACGTCGTAAACAAGTGATTCTGGCGCGGCAGCCTAACAAGCGCTTGAAGCTGGCGGGCGCGCTCGCTTCAAAGGAAACCATTCGGTCGTGCCCTAACGGGCACGGGACTGTCGTCCACTACTCTTGCGCCAGTGGGCGAGTCGCCCGCAGCTTAAGCGCGATCCGTTAGGCAGCCCTTAAACCTTCGGCGCGCCGACCACCTGCGCCGCGAGTGATTTCAGCCGAACCCACCAGCCTGCCACGACAATGCCACTCCCCATCACGCATTTCGTCCGCGGTTCTATCGGCGCCTGGCGAGTCGAGCGCATCCAAGCAGTGGTCGGCCCACCGCTCGACCCCGTCGAGCGTATCCTCATCCTGGACGAGCGAGGCCCCACGCCGCCCGCCCAGGGCCGCTGGCTGCTGCGCGGGGTTGCCAGTTACGAGCGCTACGTGACGCGCCGAGAGCGCGCCGAGCTGGAGGCTCGCCAGCCAGCGCTCGGCCGCCGCGAGGCCACCTGCGCCGCGCTCATTCCCATAGCCAAGTCGCCTGCCTGGTGGGACCTGCCTCACGATGAGCGCCGCACGATCTTCGAGGAGCGGTCGGCGCACATTGCCACCGGGCTGCGCTATCTTCCTGCCGTCGCCCGCCGACTGTACCAGTGCCGCGACCTCGGCGAGCCGTTCGACTTCCTCACTTGGTTTGAGTATGCGCCGCTAGATGCCTCCCGCTTCGAGGAGCTGGTGAGCACCCTCCGGCGCTCGGAGGAGTGGCGGTACGTGGAGCGGGAAGTTGATATCCGCCTTCGGCGCGCGGCTGCCTAACAAGCGCTTGAAGCTAGCGGGTGGTGATCGCTCTAGGGGAAGCGGAGTGTTGTGCCCTGGCGAGCACGGACGGTCGTCCACGTCACCTTGCGCCGGCGGGCGAGTCGCCCGCAGCTTAAGCGCGATTCGTTAGGCCGCGGGAGGGAAGTATGTTTGCAAGACTGATCTGCAGTCCTGTCCTCGCACTCCTCGTCCCGAGCCTTTGCGCTGCTCAGACAGAGCGAGAAGCATTGGACTCGCTCCGTGCAGCTAATCCCGGCATTCGGTGGGAGGCGCACGCCACGCGCCTCGATTTCGATTGCGACAGCGCAATCGACTACGCGTTTCTCGGACGGGCTTCACGACACATCTACGTTGCAGTCTTCCTGACGCGTACACGGAAGGTGACGGGGCTTCAATTCGGCATATCTGCGGGGGTCCAGGCGGCGATTTGCGCGGAGCCGGCGTCGCTAACGGCGGAAAGCCTCGACTTCGATCCCTCAACGTCCGAGGAGATCGGGCCGCTCGAGGGCTTCCGCCGGTCTGCTAGCTGCAAGGGGCTGGAGCTTTCAGGCGGCGAATGCGACCCAATTCATCTTTACTGGAACCACACGCAAGGCCGGATGAGTTGGTGGCGTTTGTGATCCCGCGGCCTAACAAGCGCTTGAAGCTGACGGGCGCGGCCAAGAGGGGTAGAATTGGATTTGTGCGCCTGTTGATTGGCGGTAACCGAGCGAGGCTGCGACACGCCCGCATTCATTCAAGAATCAAGTGTCAAGACTTCACCGGCAACTTGGTGCGGCCTAACAAGCGCTTGAAGCTGTCGGCCCGCGGCGGCCGCGTGGTAGGGAACCGGTCTGTCTTGAGTGCGGCCGCCGCAGGCCGCAGCTTAAGCGCGATCCGTTAGGCCGCGGCGTTCGACGCGGCCGACGACGAGCCAGGCGGTACGTCCTCCGGCAACACGGAGACCATCAGTGAACAACAATGGCGTGCTGAAGATCACGTCCCTGCTCTCGCTCCTCTTGCTGACGCTTCACGTGACGGACGACATCGTCCGCGGGATATCGAAGGCCGAGTCCTCAAACACCGCGCTGGTCGTCCTGGTGGTCTTTCTGTACGGGACCCTGGTGCTCGCCGAACGGCGATCGGGGCACGTCATCATGTTTCTCGTGGGATTGTTCGCGGCAGGCATACCCGTCATTCACATGAGGGGGGCACACTATCCCGAGATCGCCGCGTCCACTGGCGGCTTCTTCTTCGTCTGGACACTCTGGGCGCTCGGCGCGCTCGGGGGCGTCACCATGATCCTCTCGGTGCGCGGACTGTGGAGCCTGCGACGGGGAGGCTCACGTAATTGAACGATGCCGCGGCCTAACAAGCGCTTGAAGCTGACGGGCGCGATCGTTTTGAAGGAATCTGAGTGTTTGTGCGCTGGCGCGCACGAACTATCGTTCAACAGCACTGCGCCCTGCGAGCGAGTCGCCCGCAGCTTAAGCGCGATCCGTTAGGCGGCACATGGCGATGGCCAACGGACCTCCACGCCCCCGACTGGTTCTCGTGGCCTTCGCGTGTCTCCTTTCCGATTGCTCCCACGCAGATATCGAGACGCAATGCCTGTCGCGGTATCCACGCCCCATCGATGCCCGCGTCGCCAGTGACACCACATCGATTCCACACTCGCAAGCCCTGCCGCTTTATCGTCCTTCCGATTCCTTGCCGCAGATCTACAATACGGACTCATCCACCGGCTGGTTCCGCACTCTCTTCTACGCCGACCTTGGAGCCTTTCCGGGAGGCGATCGAGCAGTGCACAGTTTCCTGCTTCGGTTCCAGGCCCGCATCGTCGGGCGAACGGATGAGCCAGGGTGGTACGCCGTCATAGTCCCGGATCCCGGTCCGGACACCGCCCGATTCTCCCTCCTGCGGCACTGCATCGGCGCCACTTACGGGGTGTATGTGCACGGCGCCTTTTCGCGTGGGCTGCCGCTACTGCTCCGCGACACCGTCCGCCATGTGCTGCCTAACTAGCGGTTGAAGCTGACGCCGCCCGGCCTTGGCAGAATTCCCTTTGTGCGCCAACGTACAGCCGTGCTCCACACATCATCTCAGATCGCCCCCACGCGGGGCGGCGCAGCTTAACCGCGGTGCGTTAGAGCGCACATGAAGAGCCATCGGTAGCCCAACGTCGGCGACCCCAAGAACTGCTCGATCTCTGCATAACAGGCTGACTGACATGAAGGCCTTCGCCGTCGAGGAGTATGGCAAGAGCGGCCTTCGCGCCGCCCATGTGCCCGAGCCCATCGTCGGGCCACGTGACGTCCTGGTCCGGGTGAGTGCTGCGAGCATCAACCCGCTGGACAGGATGGTCCGCAACGGCGAGTTCAGGCGGCTCCTGAAGTACAAGACGCCGTTCGTGCTCGGACACGACCTCGCCGGCGTCGTGACGCAGGTCGGCGCCGATGTGTGGGACTACAAGGTCGGCGATGAGGTCTACGCCCGACCCCGCGACCTGCGTATCGGGGCCTTCGCGGAGTACATCGCCATCGACCATGCCGACATCGCCCTCAAGCCGAACTCACTCACGATGGAAGAGTCTGCAGCTGTCCCGCTGGTAGCGCTTGCCGCGTGGCAGGTCCTGGTCAACCTCGCACAGGCCAAACTGGGGCAGAAGATCCTCGTTCACGCTGGCGCGGGCGGACTGGGCTCGACAGTCGTCCAGCTCGCCAGGCACCTGGGCGCATACGTCGCCACAACTGCGCACGGCGACGACGAGGAGAAGGTGCGCGGCTACGGCGCCAATGAAGTCATCGACTACACGAATGCAGACTTCGCCGAGTTGCTCTCGGGATACGATGTCGTGCTCGACTCCCTTGGTGGCGACAATCTCGCGAAGTCACTGACCGTGCTCAAACCTGGTGGCCTTGCGATCAGCGTCGTTGGCCCGCCGGACGCCGCGTTCGCCGAGCAGGTCGGTCGGCCACTACTGAAGCCTGTGATGGCACTGATGAGCCGCAAGGTCCGGGCGCGGGCCAGGAAGCTAGGCGTGCGCTACTCGTTCTTCTTCATGCGGGCCGATGGCGCGCAACTGAAGACGTTGGCGGCTCTCTATGATGCGGGCACCCTGCGGCCGGTGCTCGACCGCACGTTCCCATTCGACGAAACGCTCGATGCGATGGCATATGTGGAACAGGGGCGCGCGAAGGGCAAGATCGTTGTCACCATGTCGCCCCCAGGCACCTGACAAGAGAACCTGTACATGCTGGTGCAAGGCATCAGCGCCGGTGAGGGCTCGGGCCCAAAACACCGTCCCCATTACCTAATGTCAGTTCTCTTGCGGTCAGTTTAGAGGCTTGTGCGCTCTAACTAGGCGTTGAAGCTGTCGGCCCGACTGGCCTTGCTGGCGCGGGTCGGATTCAGGAGGTACGCTACGCTATGGCTTTCCAGGAACGGCCCGCGCCAGCGGCGGCCAGGACGCCGGGCCGCAGCTTAACGCCAGTCCGTTAGGCCGCCCGATCAGGATCGTTGCGGTTTCCCCATCACGTGCGACCGAGATACACTGAACCCTCATGGTGCTTGAGCCACAGGACCCAGATTTCCGGGCGCGGGTCAAGGCCAGTTTCTCACGTCAAGCATTCATGGCAACTATCGGCGCTTCATTGGAACTCGTTGAGCCGGGCGAAGTGCACATCGCACTGCCGTTTTCGACGCACCTGTCGCAGCAAGATGGGTACTTGCATGCGGGGGCGACAACCGCAATCGCCGATAGTGCAAATGGATATGCTGCGCTCACACTCGCACCTGCAGGTGCCGATGTACTGGCGGTGGAATTCAAGATCAACCTGATGGCCCCGGCATCGGCGGGCCGATTTCTCGCCCGCGGAAGGGTCCTTAGGCCAGGTCGTCGCCTTTCGGTTTGCCTTGCCGAAGTCGTTGCCTTGAACGGTGTCGATCAAGAGGTAATCGCGACCATGCTCTCGACGATTAGCATCAGACCAGGTGGTCGGGCGGCCTAACAAGCGCTTGAAGCTGACGGCGCGCGTAGATTAAGGAGTGAGTCTTTTTTCTGCGCGCCGCAGCTTAAGCGCCATCCGTTAGGCCGCCCCGTTCGTTCACGTGCTCGACTTCAATGACCTGTAGCTTTTCGGGGAGGCTTTCAAGCTCGGAGCGACTCGCGTCGCCTTCGAACAGCATCCCGCGCTCCGCAATTGGATAGCCATACAGCGAGGGCGCGAAATCCCCGAGCCTCCACTGCGAGTGCGGGAGATCACAGGCAAACGCGCTTATGACCTCGTTGGATCCACCATCCTACTACATCTCGTCTCACCGAGGCTCCGGACCGCGTTCCAGAGCGGAGGGATCACCGGTTGGGACACACTGTCAGTCGACACAAACTCTTTCGAGTTGATACATGGCTATGAGGTGCTAAGGATCTTAGGTCGTTGCGGCTCTATAGATGATTCGCAGAGCGAGCGAGTAATCCTTCCTCCACCAACGAAGAGCGGCAACGCGGTCGATGGTTGGCGCGGTCTCTACTTTGAGCCGGCGTCGTGGGATGGCTCGGATCTCTTTGGGCCGCCGGAGACCGGCCAGATTTTCATGACCAACAAGGCGGCCGAACTCGTCCGTCAAATGAGGCCGTCCAATGCTACTCTGCAGCCCTTACCAGCGGTTGAACGTCTCGTGCTTTGAGCGGCGGCCTAACATGCGCCTGAAGCTGACGGCGCCCGTCGTCTGTGGTAGAATTGCGTTTGTGCACCGTACAGTGTGGCGCCGCAGCTTAGGCGCAGTCCGTTAGGCGGCGAAACAACCGATCTTATGCCAATCCGCATCCTAGTTTGGCTCCTGGTTCTCGCGGCCTTTCTTGCCGCCCTTTGGCTATATGGTAGTCGGACCGGCGTGATCTTTGCCTTTCTGGTTCTGCTCTTTGTAACGCTCACGGGCACTCTAATTCAAGAGATTGGTCGTCTGAACAGAGCCCGAGGGACCGGCGCCGAGACGATTTCGCCCACTGAACAGAAAACCTATGTCTCACTCGCAGCAGTGGCGATCCTCGCGTTTCCTTCGTTGGGTCTTGCAGAGGCCAGCGTATTGCTCAAAGACCCGGACATGTTTTGGGCGGTTTATGGATTCGGGCTTCTTCTTGGAATTCCGCTCGTCATCGCTTCGTTGATTGCGTTGGCCTTGACGCTGCGTGGCTTCGCCAGCGGTGCCGACCCCTTAAGAACGCGTCTTCTCGTTTGGTCTGGCTGCGCAGCTGTTTTCGCTCTACATATCGTGGTCCTAGACCGCGTTGCCGAGCGAACTGCTCTCACTGGCCGATTGTGGTTCGGTCTTCTTGGATTCGCTCTACTACTCGCAGCAGGCGTGTTGCCCGTTTGGTGGCTTCGTCAAGACTTGCGCCATCTGCCGCCCGATGACAAAGAGGGCTAGGCCCGACCTCTCAAAGCCTCAAACACATCGGCACTCTTCACAACTCCCCTAGGGGCACGTCCGCCGCCTAACCAGCGCTTGAAGCTGCCGGGCCCTGCTTCTAGGGGAATCGTCGGTTTGTGCGCCCCCCTACGGCGGGCGCGGTGGCGCGGCGCGTTGCGCCGGCCGCCAAAGGCCCGCAGCTTAAGCGCGATCCGTTAGGCGGCGTGCGGCGACCATGAAGCCAGATTGGGTCGGTTGGATCGTTTCGAGCGTACTTGCACTGTTCGGCGCTTGGATAATCATCTTCAACTACGCGACAGTCATCAGGTGGTATCGCCACCGTGCGGCCTCGTCTCGCGGGCGAGCAGCACCGGCGTATGACGGTTAGCTTGAGGGTGACCCGTCCGATTCTGAGCACTCTTCACAAGAGGGAAACATGTCATCTCACGGAGGTTCGGTTCCTTCCCAGACCAGTCCCATTCTGGTCGGCATCCTCTTCGCGCTCGTCACGCCGCTTATCGGACAAGGGACGCCAGGCCACTTCTATCACGTCAATTACTATCAGGTCCAACAAGGCCAGGAGAAGGCATACGATTCCGCCCTCGCGCACGTCGTCTCCCCGGTGTTCGACGAAATGGTGAAGCGCAAAGCCGCCGTGTCATACCTCTTGCTGAAAAAGGTCGCCGGCTCTGGCGACTACACCCATCTCGTGATTGTCGAGGTGGCAAAGCCATCTGCTGCTGAGGGCATTTTTCAGCAGCAACTGGAGGCAGCGTCGCAAGCGACGTTGCACCGGTCCTGGAACGATGCGACTGCGGGATTCCCGGAGCTGCGGCGCTTCGTCCACGCCGAGCAGTACACGACCGTGGGCCAAGGGCACTGAGATACGCAGCGCGCCGGCAAGGTCGGCGGCGTTGTCCCGTGAACCCCGATTCCTTCACGATGCGGCCGATAGGTGTAGTACGCAGCCCCTACACCGACACCGCGCAAATCCCCAAAGGTCCTGGTGCCACACACGAGGCCGAGGGCGTGCTCGAGATCTTGCCCACCCTCGAGCGCGGCCTCACGGACATCGACGGGTTCTCACATCTCTACGTTCTTTGGGTCTTTGACCGGGCCGCTGGTTATGAGCTCCTCGGCACGCCGCCCACCGATACGCGCCCTCACGGCGTCTTTGCCACCCGCTCCCCCCGTCGCCCCAACCCCATCGGCCTGACAGTGGTGCGGCTGGTGCGCCGAGAAGGCTCACGCCTAGTGGTGCAGGGCGTCGACATGCTGGACGGCACCCCGATTCTCGATATCAAACCCTACCTGAGCAGTGTGCCGTCCGTGCAGCTGCGCCGCGGCTGGCTCGCGGAGGCAGAGCGTGCTGCAGAAGCGAGTGCGTCTGATAACAACGCCGCCGAACAAGCGCTTGAAGCTGGCGGGCGGTGATCGCTCTAAAGGAAGCGGAGTGTCTGCACCCTGGCGGGCGCGGAGGTTCGTCCACTTCTCTTGCGCCGGCGGGCGGGTCGCCCGCAGCTTAAGCGCGATCCGTTAGGCGGCTCGTAATGACGCTTCGAGCAGGGATGAAGAACCCCAGAGACATGCTTGCGAAGCTACGCGACGACCATGCTCGCCTGCAGGCCCGCGTGACGAGCGGCGATCTCATGAATTTCGCAATCACCGGCTACCACATGATCGAGTGGATAAGGAAAGATCCGTCCACACCGGGCGCGGCCAAGGTCGACCTGACCACGATGTACGACAGTTCCGATATCCGTGCCTGTCGAGATATCGCCAATGAGAGCAAGCATTTTGAGCTGAAAGACGATTACAAGGATCGTGTGACCGACAAGACGAGCGCAGTCGCCGGTTGGGGGGCGGGCAGGTTCGGAGTCGGTCCATATGGCGAGGGCGAGGAATCCATCGTTGTGGTCCTCCTCGATGGTACAAGATTCGACTCGCTCACATGGGCGAAGAGAGTCGTGGGCGCGTGGGAAGCCTTCTTTGCTAAGCATGGCTTGTGAAGCACTGTCGTGGCGACGAGCCGTCTAACAAGCGCTTGAAGCTGACGGGGCCTGTCCTTAGAGGAATCGTACATTTGGTCGCCGCCATGCTGGCGGTGAACGGCGAGGTGCGTTGCGCCAGCCACCGTTCGCCCCGCAGCTTAAGCGCGATCCGTTAGGCAGCTACGACCCCTCATGAAATCCCAGAGCCCTAGTAGTAAATTTCCGGTCGCTGGCTGCGCCAACGAGCGCCGATGGTTGTCTCGGCGTCACGCGGCGCGGCTCGGGTGGTGGAATTGGTAGACGCGCCAGGTTCCGCAAGGATCCCTGGTGGGGAGAAATCCCCGTGCGGGTTCGAATCCCGCCCCGGGCAATCCTTCCCTGAAGGCCCAGCTGCCTAACAAGCGCTTGAAGCTGACGGGCGTTGAACGTCTTCAGGGAATCGGAGTGTTGAATCGCCAGCCGCTTTCGGCCCACATTCAGCGTCAGTTGCGCCAGCGTGGGGTCGCCCGCAGCTTAAGCGCGATTCGTTAGGCGGCTGGCCATAGCATGATCATCGGCGCGCATTCGATCATCTACAGTAAGAGCCCCGAAGCCGACCGGGCACTGTTGCGCGAGGTGTTCGAACTCCCGCATGTCGATGTGGGCGATGGCTGGTTGATCTTTGGATTGCCGCCGGCCGAACTTGCCGTTCATCCATCAGAGACGAACGACGTGCATCAGTTCTACCTGATGTCCGATGATATCGACGGCTTTGTCACGGAGATGCGGACGCGGGGCGTCGCCTGCGGACCGGTACGCAACGAGGGGTGGGGTTTGCTCACGCAGGTCACCTTGCCGGGCGGAGGGAAGCTTGGTGTCTACCA
>Ga0070697_100002941_pt1 | contig 13112 bp, 17 predicted proteins | sample KBSK1501metaG_FD_65475 | JGI IMG/M metagenome (GOLD analysis project Ga0070697, IMG submission 65475) | Corn, switchgrass and miscanthus rhizosphere microbial communities from Kellogg Biological Station, Michigan, USA - KBS K1-50-1 metaG | ecosystem: Host-associated > Plants > Roots >... | reverse complement strand
TGCCAAGACCGCGGCCACCGCGGTGCCGAGCAGCGCGATCTCCACCGTCTTGAGCGCGCCCAGCAGCGCCGCCGGCAGCACGCGAAGATCGGGCGGGAGCATGCGCCGCAGGAAGTCGGCGATCCACGGGATCCCACGTCCCAGCCGCACAGGGTCGGCGCCGGTATCCCACACCGTCCACGCCAACACCACCAGCGCGATGACGACGGTCGCGCGCTTCATCGATGCTCACCGTAGATCGTCGCCGCGACCGCCGGCGTGAGCGCGGACGGCGCGCCGTCGAACACGACGCGGCCGCGCCGGAACCCGACGACGCGCGTGGCGTACGCCACGGCGGTCTCGAGCTGATGCTGGCTCACGATCAGCGTGAGCCCGCGGCGCACGCCGATCGTCTTGAGCAGGTCCATGATGCTGCCGGTCAGCGCGGGATCGAGGCTCGCCGTCGGCTCGTCGGCCAGGATCACCGAGGGCGCCTGGGCGAGCGCGCGTGCGATCGCGACGCGCTGCTGCTCGCCGCCCGACAGCGTGTCGGCGCGTCGCGCGGCGAAGTCGGCGAGACCGACCTGGGCGAGACACTCCAGCGCGATGCGCCGGTCCTCGGCGCCGAAGCGTCCGAGCAGCGTCGGCAGCGGCCGCGCCCAGCCGAGCCGTCCGGCCAGCACGTTGTCGAGCACCGACACGCGTCGCACCAGGTTGAATTGCTGGAAGACCATCCCGATCTGGCGTCGCACCGCGCGCAGCCCGGCCGCGTCCGCGCCGGTGACCGCACGGCCTCCGACGCGCACCACGCCCGCCGTCGGCTCCACCAGGCGATTGAGCGCGCGCAGGAACGTCGTCTTGCCGGCGCCGGAGCGGCCGAGAATCACCACGAACTCGCCCGCGCCGATCGTGAGATCGACGCCGTCGACGGCGACGACGGCGGGTGGCAGGACCACGCGCAGGCCGCCGACCTCGATCATCGCGGACGGGGCGGCGGCGACGGCGTTCAGCGCGGTCGGACGCCGAGCAGCTCGACGGCCGCGCGCACGGGATCGTAGTCGCGGTCCTCGGCAGGCTCGAAGCCGTCGATGTCGTACATGCGCTTGAGCAGCGACGCGTAGGCGGGGCCGCGCATCTGCAGCAGCGCGGCACGCACCTTCGCGAAGGCTTCAGGACTGAGGCCGTCGCGCGCGGCGATGCCGGCCTCGGGGATCGGCGTCGTCTCGGCGACGAAGATGATCTTGTCGCGCTCGGCCGGATCGGTCAGGTACTGCTCGCGCGCCATGTCGAACGACGCGATGGCGTCGACGTGGCCGTTCAACAGCGCCCGCATGGCCGCGTCGTGGGCGCCGGCGAACATCACCTCACGGAAGAACGTCTTCGGGTCCCGGTCCTTCACGAAGCCGCGCTGGATCAGCAGCACCATCGGATAGGTGTAGCCCGACGAGGAGCTGGGATCCACGAAGGCCATCGTCTTGCCGCGCAGCGCCTCCAGCGTCTTGATCCCGCTGTCCCGGCGCACATAGATGCGTGAGGTGAACGTGCTCTTGCCGTGCCAGAGATTTCGCGCCACGATGCGCGCCTTCGCCTCGCGGCTGGCCAGCACGTAGCCCACCGGGTGGACGAACGCGAGGTCGGCGGTGCGATTGCGCAGTGCCTCGATGACGGCGGCGTAGTCGGAGGCGACCGTCACGCGCACCGGCGCGCCGTAGAGCTTGCCGAGCGCCTGACCGAACTCGTCGCCGGCGGCCAGCAAGTCGGTCGGTTTTTGCGAGGGCGTCAGCACCAGATGCAGCGGCTGCGCGTCGGCCGGCAGGGGCGCCACGCAGGCGACGGCGGCGGCGAGGAGCACGCCCAAAAGCGTTTTCATTGCGCGCGAGCATAACAGGCGGCTTGGCAAATCCCGTCAGGGTAGAGCTTGACCACCGGTCAGGACCTCCGCTGGCCCGGCCGTTGCTCTCCTTTTCTACGGACCTCGCTCCGATAAGCGCTCGAGGCGTTCAAGCAGGCCCCGCCCCCGACGTGCTGGTGTCCGATCTCCGCATGCCGCCCGGCGAGGACGGCTTCTGGCTCATCGCCGCCATCCGCGCGCTGACTGCGGCCCAAGGCGGACAGGTGCCCGCGGTGGCCGTGACCGGTGACGTGACGGCGGCCTCCCAGGCGGTGGGCGCAGGGTTTCACGCCGTGCACGGCAAGCCGCCACGCCTGCCCGATCTGGCCGCGCTCGTCGCGCGGCTCGCCGGCGTGCCTTAGTAACGCGGCTCGCCGGTCTTGCGGTCGACGCGCACGAGGTTGTAGCCCTTCGTGCGCATGCAGCGATCGTAGGCGCGCTGCTCGGCGGCCAACTCCGCCGATGGGTCGGGCCACCATCCATACCAGCCCGGACCGCCGTACCAGGCTGGGCCCCAGGGGCGATACATGGGTCCCCAGCCAAGCGCGGCGTCGGACCAGACGGGTTGGACGAGGTTGGCCGTCTCCGCGCGACAGCGCTGCTCGTCGGCGCGCGCCTGAGCCGGCGTCGCGTCGGGCCGGACCCAGGCGTACGAGCAACCGCCCAGCAGGAACACCAGAGCGAGCCACGGCCCGAGACGTCGCATGGCGGCAACGGGCTACACGCCGCATGCCAGCGACTGGCGGACGCCACGCGCTGCTGCGGCGCCTCTCAGCTCTTCTTGTCTGTGCGGACGAGCTCGTAGCCGCGGCCCCGCATACAGCGGTCGTACACGCGCTGCTCGGCGACGACCTGCCACGAGGGATCCGGGTACGGGACCGGCTGCCATGGCGGATAGCCCCACGGCGCGCCGACGCCGCCGTATACGAATCCCGTGGCCAGGTCGCGGGCCTCGGCGCGGCAGGCTGCCTCGTCGCGCGCGGTCATCTCTGCCGTCGCATCCGGCTTGACCCAGGCGTACGAGGCGCAGCCGCCGAGCAACATCATGAGCGTTGCGGCGAGGAGGCGACGGCGCATGGCGTCGTTCATTATGCCTAGCGCCTCAGCACGACGTCGGCGAACATCGCGAGGATCTCCTCGCGCGCCGCGAAGCCCGCGCCGGGCGCCTGCGGAAACGCGATCACGCGCGTGAGGCCGGGGACGCCTGCCAGCCCCGCGACTTGCGCGCCGACGTCGTCCGGCGTTCCGGCCAGCGCCATGAGGTCCACCAGGCGATCGGTGACGAGCGCGCGGTGACGCGACGCGGCCGTCGCGTGCTCGTACGCGTCGTAGGCCTCGCGCACGCGACGGATTGCCGTCTCGTCCTCGTCGGACAATCGGACGGGCAGTGGGTGACGGCACGCCGATGCCACGCGGCCGCGAGCGTGATCGCGCGAACGCTCGCGGTCGCGTCCGATCGACATCGGCGCCCAGAGCGCGACGTCGAGCCCACCGGGATCGCGACCGGCCGCACGTGCGCCCGCCGCCACGCGATCGATGGCGACGCGCAGGACGTCCGGCGAGACGGTGGCGTAGACGATGGCGCCGTCGCCGAGCCGGCCCGCCGTCTCGAGCATCCGCGGGCCGGAGCCCGCGAGGTAGATGGGAATCGCACGCGGCGCGTCGAGCCAGGCCAGGCGCCCGTCGATGCCGGTCTCGAACCGCGTCGCACGACCGGCCAGGAGCGCTCGCAGCGCGCTCGCCGTCCGCGCGAGCGTCTCCGACTTGCCGACCTGGGCCAGCGACAACCCCATCGTCTGCGCGCTCGATCCGCCGGTGCCGACGCCGATGACCACGCGCCCGGGTGCGAGATCGTGCAGCGTGGCGATCGCGCTCGCGGTGACGGACACGTGGCGCGAGTGCGGCACCGTCACGCCGGGGCCGAGGCGGATGCGCGAGGTCGCCGTCGCACAGGCGGCGAGCGTGACCCACAGCTCGCGGCAGACCAGGTGCGAGTCGGTGATCCACGCGGTGTCGTAGCCGAGGCGCTCGGCGAGCTGGACCTGTCGGATGACGTCCGGCAACGGCTCGGTCGCGAGGATCGCGACGTCGAATTTCACGCGCCGGGGCGGGCGGCCGAGGCGCGCTGCACCTCGTTGCGGAAGCCGACGGGATCGTGCACGCGCGCGAAGACCTCGCGCGCGCCGCCCGTCCCCGTCACGATGAGGTCGCCGTAATTGAGCATGCGGCCAAGCAGCCCCTGCGTGACGGAGATCGACTCGACCTTTGCGAGCAGCAGCTCGGTGGTGTAGCGCGCCACGAGTCCGACCTTGAAGATGAGCCGCATCGAGGTGACCGCAAACTCCGACGTTCGCAGCTCGATCCAGCGCACGATCCACCAGAGTGCGCCGGCCACGGCCACGGCGACGCCGACGTACCAGGCCCAGGGCGGATCGGCGACCTGGGTGAGGACAATGGCGAGGACGACGCCGAAGAGCGTCACCAGCATCGCCTTGACGTAGAGGATCCAGTGCAGCCGCGTCTTGTAGAGCACCCGTTCATCGGGCAGGAGATGGCGCTCGACGTAACCCACGCGGGCGAGCCTAGTCCCAGCCGCGTGGGCCGTCAACGCGCTCAGGAGCCTTGCAGTGCCTCGTGAACTTTGCCCACCATCTTGGCGCCGGGATTGACCAGCGTCTTGTCCCCCTCGTCCTTCCAGCGAAGGTCGCGGTGCTGACAGTAAAGCCGCCATTCACGGCGGCCGTTCGGCACAAGGAGCCCGAGGACGGATGCCCCGGGCTCCCGGCCGCGCTAAAACCTGGCGCCAAGCCTCGCTGGCTCGGCTGCGGCGTCTACCTGAAGCTGGTCGGCTTCACGTGCGCTTCGGTCGTCACCGCGTTCTGCTTGCCGCCGGACTCGAAGACGAGCAACCCGGCGACCCCCATCTGCGGTTTGTCGAGCGGGATTAGCCGCTCTTCCGACCACACCTTGTCCTGAATGGTCACCTTGAGCTTCACGGTGCTCCCGGGGTCCACCGTCGCCGGCTGGGCCACGAGCCCCTTGCCCTCGCTGAACGTCAGGTTCGACGTGGTGAACCCGACGAGCTTCATGGGCTGGCTGCCGGTGTTGGTGACCTGCGACTCGAGGACGAGCGTGTCGGTTTTGGGGTCGTACGACGCCCCGAGGCCGTTCCCCTGCGCGAACTTGGCGGGCTCGATAAGCCGGGGCGGCGTGATCCTCAAGACCTGCTGGGGGATCCTGGTCGGCCACGCCCAATTCATATAGAGCCACCCCAGCCCGAGGAGGACCACGCTGACGACCGCGATGAGGGACGAGGTCCTATGGTCCGCCTTGGTGATCAGGCCGATGTCCTCACCCGGATCGTTGAGGGGGATCTGGCTCGTCACGGCCAGGTTCGTGACGGTCCGATGCTTGAGCGTCCACCACAGCATCCACCAGACACCCGGGATGAACCCGAGGAACGAGAACCAGAAAACCCACCCGGTCGCGTAGGTGTCGAGGTCGATGACCTTGCCATCGAGCAGCGTCACCTTGTTCTGATAGCCGCCGGGCACCGCCGTGACGGTCGTCCACTGGCCGGGCCCGAGGAGCCCGCCGGTGTGCAGCACGAAAAAGGTCGGATGCACGTGCCAGTAACCCTCCGTCCGCCCTTCCAGGACCATCTTGAACTCGTACACGCCGCCCACGTCCACGAAGATCGCGGCGGGCGCCGGCTCCCCGTTGACGTACCGCTCCTTCATAACGAAGTGAGGCCCGCTGGCGCTCACGTTGAGGTACGCCTGCACGGGCTTCTCCAACGTCGCCGGCCAGGACTCCAGCACCTTGACCTTGCCGGTGATGATCAGCTGCTCGCCCTGCTTCACGCTGGTCCCAGAAAACTTCACGTCTTGCCAAGCGACGGTCTTCATCCTCAAGAAGCCTTCCTGCGCGCGCTCGCCGTGCGCAAAGACGACCCCTGCCGTTCCGAGGATGAACAGCGGCGCGAGGATGAAGGCCAACACAAGGCTGAGTATTCTCGTCTGGGGCATCGTCGTCCCCCCTCTTCCTTGATTCAGTGCGCCGGTATCGGGACCGCCGCTCACTTGCGCCCCCCCTGCGGGTCCCACACCATGACCGCGAAACAGATGAGCCACACCAGGAACGACGTGATGAGCGCCAGGGGCAGGCTGTCCCAGGAAAAGAGGCGCCCATCGTCCGTCCCGCCGCCGTGAGCCAGCGCGGCAGGAGCGCGCATCAGCATCAGCGTCAGGCCCAGCAGCGTGGCTCGGATCGGTCGTGTGCTCATCGCCGGCCGACCTCCGCTTCCTCAGAACTTCTTCATGAACCGCATGATCGGCCAGATCGCGAGCCAGCGGGCGATGGCCTGCCCCACCCAATAGCCGAAGGTGCACAGGGTCGCCCCGAAGAAGAGCGCCACGAGCGTCGTCTCTTCCAGGAAGCTCCGCAGCGTGCCGTGCTCGATCATCCGGAGATACTCCGGTGTCGCGCTGCGCAGATAGGCCACGCCCTGGACGTCAGCCAGGGTGGCCGTGCTCCCCATCAGGTCGACGGGCTGCAGGAACGGCGCCAGGGTGATGTAGTTCGCGACCCAGAAGCCGAACGTGAAGGCCAGGCCACCGAAGATGGAGGTCAGGACGAAGCTCCGGGTCTTCAGCAGAATCCAGTCAGTGAAAATGGCGGCGGGGACGATCGTGGCGGGCCAGACGAAGTTGAGCGGGTAGTTCACGAAGACGTCCCACTGCAACCACCGGCCGAGCCACGCGACCACCCACAGACCGACCGCCGTGTACGTGCACCCGGTGGGGAATTTCCACGCGAGCCACTGGATGTACTGAAGGGCCGACGGGATGATGATCATGGCGAACGGCGTGATGGTCATCCACCACTGCCGGTCCTTCCAGTCAGTCCAGAAGTCCCAGTCGCCGGCGAACAGCAGCTTGGTGATGTCGGCGGCCGCCGCCACGACGGGCAGGGCCGTGACCCAGAAGACCAGGTCCCACTTGTAATCCATGTAGCGGTACTTCTTGTTCAGCAACGCGGTGAACTGCGCCGCTTCCTGAGCTGTGCGAGCCATCTCCACCCTCCCCTTGAAACAGTTGCTTGGTGCTCGAGTCAGGTTCCGCGGGGCCCCGCCGGGATCGCGACACGGATCCGGGCGGGGCCCGTCGGATCAGGCCGCCCTAGCGGGGGACGCGGCGGCGTCCGCCACCTCCTTCTCGATGCCCAAGAGGCGGATGATCGTCTCCGCCCACAGGGCGAAGATGCCGGAGGCGAGCCAGCCATACGTGACGAAGGGCCAGTGGAACGGCGCCGCGAAGATCTCCTCGAGGATCCACAGGCTGTGGGCCCACTCATTGAAGGCCACCTGCATCATCTCGGTGACCGATGCGGCGATCAGGAAGAAGAATGACCAGGGGAAGCCCTTGTCAGGCCCGTAGACCTTGGGGAGCCGGTAGCGCCCGTAGAGGTACGTCCCGACCGTCATCGTGATGCCCAGCGGGAACCACCAGTAGAACATGGGGATGTGTGTCGGGGTAAGCGCCGTGTCCCGGATCGCGGTCTGATGCCAGCTGCCGTCCTGGTTGGGCCAGAAGCTCGCCATGACGTAGAGGGTGAAGCTGGTCATCGAGATGAGGCCCCAGAACACGGCGATCCGGCGAACCTCCTCGTTGGCCGTCACCTCTACGGTGAGAACCTGCCGGCCCGTCCGAACGAGCCAGCCCCACCAGAGACCGGTGCCGGCCCCCGCAACGATCAGCTGTGCCCAAACCAGGCTCCGGAAGTACTTGGTAAACTCGGGGCTGGACGAGTCGATGCCCGCCGTCCAGGCGTATCGCGAGATGTACCACCAGTGCACCGCGGCCACCACTACGACTGCGAGGGAGCCCCAGACGCAAGTCTTCCAGCCACCCATCCAGTCGATCGGGCCATAGCCCGCCTTCGGAGCGGTGCGCTCGTCAAATGCGGCTCGTGTTGCCATCGTCCTCTCCTCTAAGCTGTCGCTTAGCGTCAGCGTTTTGCTTTTCGAGCTACGGAATGAGCACTGCCCGCCCTTTGATCCGACCGTGGTGCAGGTCGGCGATCGCCTGGTTGATCTCGTCCAACGGGTAGAAGACGGTGGCCAGCCGCACCCTGCCCTCTCCCGCGAGCGTCATGAGCTCGGTCAGATCGGCGTAGGTGCCCACCAGGTTGCCGATGATGTTCTTCTCGCTGAAGATCATGTCGATCGCCGGCACCTGGATGGTGCCGCCGTAGCCGATGATGTAGTAGGAGCCGGCGTTGCGGGTCATGGCGAGGCCCTGCTCGATAGACCCGCCTTCGCCGACGAAGTCCAGGACGGCCTCCGCGCCCTTGGCGCGCGTCAGCTGGAGCACGTCGCGCACCGCGTTGTCTCCAGCGCCGATCAAGTACTTAGCCCCCAGCTCTTCGGCCAGACTCAGCGCCAGCTTCGAGCGGTCCACCACGATGATCTGGGCCGCGCTCTTGGCCGCGAGCACCTGGTAGGCGATGTGGCCAAGGCCGCCGAAGCCGATGATCACCGCGAAGTCGCCGGGCTGCAGAATCTTCGCCGCCTTGTTGGCCGCGTGATAGGCCGTGAGGCCGGCGTCGGCGTGAGGCGCGACCTGCTTGGGCGTGACGGTGTCGGGAAGACGAACCAGGTTTCGTTCCTTTACTTGGAGGTACTGAGCAAAGCCGCCGTCCCGGGCGATGCCTGGGAACGAGCCGTTCTCGCAGTGCATGTCGTTGCCCCTGCGGCAGGCGGGGCACGACCCATCGGTGATGAGGGGGTGGACGATCACGGCGTCGCCCCGCTTGAAGTGGCGCACCTCCGCCCCGGTGTCTTCCACCCAGCCCGCATTCTCGTGTCCGGGCGTGTAGGGTAGCTGAACGCCCACCTTGCTCCGCCAGATGCCCTCGATGATGTGCAGGTCGGTTCGGCAGAGCCCCGCTCCCCCGATCCGGACGATCACGTCATCGGCTTCCTGGATCTTTGGATCGGGGACCTGTTCCAACTTGAGGAACTCGGGGCCCTGAACCGCCGAGTCGTATTTATGGAGCCGCGCGGCTTTCATTCGAGCACCCTCCTGATGGGGTGCCTGACCGAAGCCGATTCGTCAGAGCACCCCAGTATGTGCGACTCACCCTCCCCGTACCGAGTCTCGAGGAGGCCGCGGCAAAACGAGGCGTTGAACTCTACCGACAGGCGGGTGCGTTGTGCGCGCGCGAGGTAGGCCCGGAACTCGAGCGCGTCGATCGGCCGGCCGTCGGGGTGGACGAAGGCCGGCGCGGTGACGTCACCGGCCAGTCCACGCTCCTTCAGGATGGAGCCATACCGGTGAGCCAGAGCCGCGCCGTGGCTGTCGAGGGGCAGGCCCGGCAAGTCGCCGATGCGTAACGCGAGGATCGCCTCGTCCCTCCATCCCAGCGCGAGCAACGACCGGAGGAGACGCTCCTGTCGCGCCTCGAAGGCCTTGACCCGAAAGGTCTCGCGCAGTTCGTGGAGATCGTCCGTCGCAAGCGACGGGAACGTTTCCACGAAGGTCAGGCCGCCGTTGATCCCGCTGTTGATCTCCTCCGTGAAGAAGTGGTCCTGCAGCTGAACGTCTACCCGTTCCACCCACGGCAGCTCGGACACGCGCTCCCGGATGTCGGCGGCCATCATGAAGGCGAAGTTGGCCGCGCACCAGAAAGTGGGCAGCCGGAAGCGCACGGTCACCACGCTACCCTCGATGCTCACCCCGCCGATGAACCCGAGCTCCGTCAGCGGCTGATCCAGCTCAGGATCGTATACCTGCGCCAGTTGAACGTAGATCTCGTCGCGGCGCATGCGCCTGTCCTCCGTGCCCGCCCCGCCTCACCTCATGGCGGCCACCGCATCCTTGGCCAGCTCTTTCTTCTGCACGTCGATGTCGATGCCATAGATCCGGGCGGCGTTCTCGCCGAGGATCTTCCTCTTGACGTCCAAGGTGAGGGACACGCCGAACTCTTTCTGGACGTCATCCGGAAGCTCGAACGCCATGAACTTCTCCACGATCCAGCGGGGATGCCAGATCGCGTAGTCGCTGGCAAAGAGCAGCTTGTCGGCGCCGACCCACCACAGGAGATTGGCCAGCACCTCGGCGAAATAGCGCGGGCGGCTATGGATGAACGGCATCACCACAGCCAGGCCGCCGTAAACATTGCGCTCCTGGGTGGCGATCCAGCAGAAATCCTCCAGGCGGGGCAGCCCACAATGTTCGATGATGAAGTTGAGATCGGTAAACGCGGTGGCGGCTTCGTCGATGTCGGCGACGTCGAAGGCATCTTTATTGAGTGGCCAGATCGTCGGCCCTTTGTGGACGTGAATGTTCTTGATCCCCAGTTGCCGGCACTTTTCCAGGTAACGCGTGGCCCAGGGGTCGGTGAGCTTCCATCCCCTGGAATTTCCCTTCCACTCGGCCGTGTAGAGCTTGACGCCCCGGATTCCGAAGCGATGGACCAGGGATTCGAGGTACTCCAAGCCCGCTTCGCCGTCCCGCGGATCCCACGAACCATTGAGGACGAACCGCTGGGGATAGCGGTCCTTGAGGATGCTGTTCTGCTCGGTGGTGTTGAACCCGTTCTTGTAGAAATCCTTCAAGTAGGTGGGTTGAAAAATGCCCATGTCGACATACCCCTGGACGAAGACATCCTTCACCATCCTGTCGGCGCCGTACTTCTGGAACAGCGGCTGCTCCCACACGTAGTCGGCCGGGCTCAGATTCCGATGGTAGTCGTAGAAGCAGCCGATGAACCCGGCGCCGTACTTGTTGGCCTGGTTGTCGGGGCTGGCATCCCACAGGTGCATATGCCCGTCGATGATGAAGATCTCCTCGCCTCGGCTCGTCTTGAACATGGTGTCGCCTCCCTAATGAAAGCCGCCACCCCTGACGGCAGTCCCCTCCTCGACAACGCCATGGCCTCGATCAGGTCGAGGGGCTGGATCTGGTCGCCGGTGGGCGGCCCGATCGGACGAACGAGGGCCACAGGGAACCCGGGGGAGAGTGAAAGATAGAACGGAGCACGGGTTTGCAAGCGTCGGGCACTCGACAGCCTGGCGTGGATCGCCACGACCACAGGTACCGTTGACCGTCACATCGACCATAGCTCGGACCCTCCATCCATTGGGCCAGGCCAGGCTCAGGTCTCGCACGTGGTTCCAGGTGCCGCGGAGGATGCCACAAGCGGCATCGGATCGCAAGGCACGAACCTCAGGCACGAACCTCGGCGTGTTCGACCGACGGCGCCGCGTGCCGTCTCCGAAGCGGGCACCTCTCGCCGAATTGCAGCGCGTCCTCACGCTCTACGGCGATCACTATCCAGACTTCGATATCCGCCATTTTCATCAGCTCGCGTGGCGCCAGCATCATGTGCGGTTCTGCTATGCGTTCGTCGATCTGCGTCGTCGACGCGCGACGAAGCGCATCCTGCATGCGGAGCTGTGGGAGGGCGGGGAAAGCATTGCGGCGATCATGAGTCGCACGCTGCAGGATCGGCTGGTGAACGAATGCGCGGATTGCGGGCATTGCAACCGTCGCGGCGGCCAATCGCTACCTGCGCGAACACTTCCTGCCCGCCTTCAATGCCGAGCTCGGGCGCGCGCCGGCCGATCCCGTCTCGGCCTTCGTCCTGGGGCGCGGCGTCGCGCTCGAGCACATTCTCTGCATCGAAGAAGAGCGCGTCGTCGGCCGCGACAATGTCGTCACGACCGAGCGGGTCGCGCTCCAGCTCGCCAAGCAGCCGGGCCGCCGCACCTGTGCCGGGCTGCGTGCTGGTGCGGCGCCACCTGAACGGCCAGCATTCGGTCTATCAACAACAGGCACGAACCTCGGCGTTGTCGGGATCACGGCCACACCACCAGCACCCGGGCCCGCAGGCGACGGGGGAGAATGCGCAGAGTCGTGAGGCCCGCCCTGTCGGCGAGCGCGCGGAGCTCGTCCGGCGCATAGGCGCGCCGCACTGACAGTGGCCCGTCGTGACGCGAGAAGCGATGGCGGGCCAGGAGTCGCGTGGCCAGCCAAACCAGCGTCCACGACCACCACGCGCGCAGTAGGTCGTTCACCACCACCACGCCTCGCGAGGCCGCCGCCATCTCGGCCAGACTGGCCACCACGGCGTCGGGCCCGAGGTGATGCAGCACGAGCGAGGAGGTCACCACGTCAGCAGACGCCGCCCGGATCGGCAAGGCGCTGGCATCGGCCCGCACCCGCACAATCTCGCCGTAGGCCGCGCAGGCACTCGCGCCGAGGCCAAGGCTGGTCGCGTTGCGGTCGACGACGATGAACACCTGGCGACCGACCCGGCGGGCCCACCGCGCCACCCGCACAGCCAGATCGCCGCGCGCGCCGCCCACGTCGACGACGACGAAGGAGCGTCCGCGCACCAGCGGGGCGGCGGTGTGGCGGATCTCGCGCAGGGTGAGTGCGTAGCCACCGAACCACGCGTTCAGCCGGTCGATGTCGTCGAGGGACGCGGCCAAGTCGGCCGGCGCCGCCGGTCCGTCGAGATACTCGCGGGCCGTCTCCTCGCGCCGCATCATCAGCGCAGCAGGGCTCCCTCGGCAGCGCAGCCCGGGCCCAGCCCGATCATCACGCCCAACTCTCCGGGGACCGGACTCTTCGCGCGCAACGTCTCCTCGAGCACGAACAGGATGGTGGCTGACGACATGTTGCCGTGGCGTCGCAGGACGGCACGTGCATGCACCGTGTGGGCAACATGGGTCAGCGCGCGTCGGGCGGCTGTCTCGCTCAGGGCGAGGAGGGCGCTCCAGAGGGCGCGGCCGTCGATGTCGCTCTGGGCGAAGAAGCCGTGCCGGCGCTCGTCAGTGTAACCGGCGAGGGCGAGGATCGCGCCCTGCGTGAACCGGCGCGGCGGCGTGGCAGTAGCCACGGCGACGATCTTCGGCGCGGGCATTGGCTCCCTCCGGCGACGACAGGACTCGCGTAAGATCCCAGTTCCGAGCATCCTGCGAGGGTCGAGCACATGCCATCGACGTTCTTGCCGTCGAGATACTCCGTAATCGCGATATGCGTGATGCTGGTCGTTGGCGTGGCTCGATGCCAGTGTTTCTGACTAGCCGAGCTCACCGCCAAACTGCGTCGCTGGGAGCACGAGTACAACCATCGCCGACCTCACCTCGCCCTCGCAGGCAAGACGCCGGCAGAACGTTTCTGCGAGCTGCGCATCGTCGAGCGGGATGTGCGGGCGATGGCTTGACTAGCAC
>Ga0070697_100002939_pt1 | contig 13113 bp, 9 predicted proteins | sample KBSK1501metaG_FD_65475 | JGI IMG/M metagenome (GOLD analysis project Ga0070697, IMG submission 65475) | Corn, switchgrass and miscanthus rhizosphere microbial communities from Kellogg Biological Station, Michigan, USA - KBS K1-50-1 metaG | ecosystem: Host-associated > Plants > Roots >... | reverse complement strand
AGTGGAAGTCTCGGGATCAGCGCAATCGTTGCCAGCGGTGACTATTCGCAAACTAACAATTGTCCGTCCTCTCCGTCCTCGCTGACCGCGGGTCAGAGCTGCCAAATTTCGCTCAGGTTCAGGCCCACTCTCGGTGGAACTGTGCCCGGCGCGTTGAGCGTAACTACCGACGCGTCCCCTGGAACGGAGCCAGTGGGACTGACGGGAGTTGGTACTGGTTCGGCGTCGTCGAGCGTGAGCTTGTCGCCCACAACCCTGGCATTTGGGAGTAGGGAGGCCGGAACAGCAAGCGCATCGAAGACGGTGACTCTTAGCAACCAGGGCAATATTAGTTTGACCATTCAAAATGTCAGCGTTTCCGCTGGTTACACCAGTACGGACAATTGCGCGGGCAAAATGCTCTCGCCAAGCGGCAGTTGCTCCATCAACGTGATTTTTAACCCCAGCGCGGATTTCGCTCCTGTTGCCTACCCGGGCGCGATCACGGTAACAGACAGCGACGGCACGAGCCCTCAGGTCGTTGGATTATCCGGGATGGGAGTCGCCCCTGTGACAACCTCGCCGTCGGCGCTCGACTTCGGACAAGTCTTGTCCGGTGCAACCAGCCCGGCTCAAACCGTGACATTAACCAACCACCATGCCGCATCGGAGGGCCTCACGCTGACCCCGACCGGCGGCTTCAGTCTGGGCAACAACACGTGCGGCAGCAGCCTGGGCTCGGGAGCGAGTTGCAAAACTGACCTTACATTAAGTACCGGCTCGCTCGGCTCTGGACCGATCAACGGAGCATTGACAATCAACCCGTCGAGCGGAGGCTTTCTTTCTCCAGAAGTGGTTAGTCTGAAGGCGTGCGTAACCACTATCACGGTTTCTCCATCCAGCTTTAACTTTGGTGCGGTTGCGGTTGGGAGCACCAGCTCACCCGAGACTGTAACTATCAGCAGTCCGAACGGCAGTTTCAGCGTCTCCGCGGTTTCCATCACCGGGACGAACCCGGGCGACTTCACAATTTCAAACAACACGTGCAACTCCGGCCCGACAAGTAGCTGCACGATCGACGTCACCTTCGCTCCGAAAGCCAGTGGCGTTCGCACCGGCACGCTCACCGTCGCCGACGATGACGGATGCAGTCCCCACCAACAGGCTCTGAGCGGAGGCTCGTCAGCCGGACCATTCACCGCATCGGTAGCCGTGAATGCTGGCAATGGCAGCGGGAACGTAACCAGCAAACCAGCCGGGATCCAGTGTGGCTCGGCCAATAACGTTTGTTCAGCTCCATTCACCAGCGGGACCTCAGTTACTCTCACTGCGACGCCGGATCCGGGTTCCAGGTTGACTGGCTGGAGCGGAGCATGCACCGGCGCCGGATCATGTGTACTCGACATGAATTCCGATAAGCAAGTCACAGCCACGTTCGACCGCAATCCTCAGGTCCAGGTGATGATCAGCGGCGGAGGTGATGGATCTGTAATCAGCAAGCCAGCGGGCATCGATTGCGAGGTTCCAGTAACTGCGAACACGAATTGCTTTGCGTCATTTCCTATCGGCACTTCGGTGACTCTCACCGCCGCAGCCGCTTCAGGATCAACCTTTGGCGGCTGGAGTGGTGGTGGATGCTCCGGGGTTGGAACGTGCACCTTCACTTTGAACACCGATCAAATCATTACGGCAACATTTAATTCTCTATTCCCGGCGGATTTCTCAGTGTCCGCGACGCCGTTGACGCCAGCCTCGGTCAGCGCCGGACAATCCGCAGGATCCACATTAAGCGTTGCCGGAGTACACGGGTTCAGCAATTCCGTATCCTTCACGTGTTCAGTTCAGCCATCGCCCGCGCTCGCGCCACGCTGCTCGGTCGATCCGAATCCAATCGGGCCCGGCAATTCGGCAACGCTCACCGTCAGCACGACCGCACCCAGTCTTGCACGAAATTTCTCTTTGCTTCGCATGTCCTACGCATTATGGCTGCCGCTGCTCGGCATAGTTCTGGCCAACGCGGGACGGAACCAAAAACGCGGGGCGAAAGAAAAGGTTTTGGGGATTCTATTGTGCTGTCTACTGATGTTCGGGTTGACCTTGCAGGTAGCTTGTGGGGGAGGAGGCAGCAGCAGTGGCGGTAGTGGTGGCACTCCCAGAGGCAATTACACGGTCACGATTTCGGGTACATCGGGTTCCTTACACCATTCCACCCCGGTGACGCTGACAGTTCAGTAATCAGCGGGATGGCAGAGATATAGCAGAGAAAGTATCGCGTCCATCTGTTCTGATCAGCTTGATTTGGGTGCTAGTGGGTGATTGGAATGGTTGGGTTCTGAACGTGGAACTATCACGTTTCTATCGCAGCACTATCGCGGTTCTCCACGCTCTGAAAAAAGTGGGTTTCAAACAAGCGTCTATCACGAATCGGATTGTTTGGTGTAATGATGATGTTACGTCAACAATCCCGCTGACTCCTGGCCGTAGAAGAAAAATGGGGCAGCATCTCCGCCCCACTCCTGGAAACGCAATCCACTAGCCTTTTCTTGTAACCAGTTATTACCTAAAGTTAAAACGAAAGCTTCAGCGCGAACTGGATTATGCGCGGATCGCGCGTTTGATTAACCTGCCCGAAGCTACCGGTAAACCCAAAGGCGGTCGACGAATTGCCCGAGATCAGGAACTGAGTGTGATTGAACGCGTTAAAGAACTCCGTGCGGAACTGCAAGTTGGTCCGCTCAGAGAACTTGAAATTCTTGAAGATCGACAGATCAACGTTGTTAATTCCCGGCCCTCGGACCGAGTTACGTCCGGAATTGCCGAAGCTGAAGAGTGGGATGCCGCCACCCTCGGTAACATTGGCGCAATCATAAGCGGTTGGGTCGAAGTAAAAGTGGCCGGCTACACCCGGGCTTCCGAGACAGCTCCCGGTATCGAATGTGCGCAGGGTGCGAGGATCGAAGGTGTGCGGCTTCCCCACCAGATCCGCTCTGTCCAAGCCACTGGCCTGCTGACTTTGATTGTCGTTTGAAAAAATAGTGAATGGATTACCAGACTGGAATGTAGCAATTCCGTTGAGCTGCCAGCCCTCCGTCAACGTGCGCAGGAAGACATTGCCATGCCGGAACGGCCTATCCCAGGGGATTTCCCATGAACCGCTGAGGACCAAACGGTGAGGGGCATCGAAGTCGGCCAAGCCCCGGTCGAAACGCGGGTTGAGGGGGTCAGTTTGCAGTGACGAACGGGCGCGGAAGCCGGACTGTATGTCAATGGTCTTCGACCAGGTGTAGGCGCCGCGGATATTAAAGCCCCCACTGAAGCGCTTGTCGAGTGTTACCTGGAGCTGATGGCTATCTGAGAGGCCGTTGCTGTGATCAGTCAAGAGCTGGCCAGCCTCCGTCAGCGATGAGTTCGGATCTGTCGGATCGTCGCAACCCGCGAGCGCGCGCGCGCAATCTGCGTTGGTAAAACCGACTCCCGGTCCGCCTGAGTTTTCGAGCTGGGACATCAATATGGAAGGCTGAGGAAAGTTCACATCCGCTGAAGTGATCAGCTTCCTGCCCAGGCTGCCGACGTAATAAGCCTCCAGCACTGTGTCTTTTGTGAGCTGGTACTGGAATCCGAAGTTGTAGTTCTCCGAGTAGGGTGTGCGGAAGTGTGGATCCACTACGAATGCAAATGACACCTTTGGGACAAAGAACTGTCCCAGGCGACCGCCCGCAATGAATGGGAACGGATTCACCGTTCCCGGGTTGAAAGAGTTAAATGGGTCAGCGATAGGATCAACCCCCGGACTGAAGCTAGAGTAGTTCAGGTTCGACACATCTCCGAAGGGTGGTTGTCCTCCAAATTGCAAGTTTAGAGCCCCGTCTTCGATGTCATAGAAGATTCCAAAACCACCGCGCATGACCAGCTTGGCATTCCCGAGCATGTCCCACGCAAATCCGAATCGTGGCGCGAAGTTATTTTTGTCAGGGGAGACCATGCCTCGACCAGGCGTTCCTTGATCGCCCGGATAAAGCAAGCTATTCGGTGCGTCTGGGAACTTTGTGGACTGTTGACCCGGAAAGAACCCGATAATCTCATCATGTGGATCATATTGAGGCGTGTTGTATTCGTAACGAAGGCCGAAATTCAGGGTCAGGCGAGGAAGAATCTTCCAGGAATCCTGGCCGTAAAAACCAAACGACGAGGTTCTTATTCCATACACCGCACTTGAGAACTGGAAGTAGTTGTCTGGGAAGCCCCCGACAAAATCAGCAAACCCGTCCCCGGTAAAAGGGGTCACAAAATTTGCGAAATCAAAGCTGCCGTTGTTGAAGAAGTCGAACGAGAAATTGTTGCGGACACGGCGAATATCAGCGCCAAACTTCATATCATGATGTCCCTTGTGCCAGGAGAGATTGTCCTGCCAATGGAAAGTCACATCATGCAGTTTGGTGGGTCCTTGAGGTGAAGGCCCGAGTTGGAATGTGTTGCTGAACATAATCGGTGGCGCCGCTCCCGCGGGATCATCGGGATTAACATTCGTGAACCCCAAGGCCGCAGGTGTAGTTGTGTCCGCCGGTACCGCCTGTAAGGTGGCCGCGCGGTTCGCACCAAAGATGAATTCATTAACCACGGTGGGACCAAAGGTGTGGACCCAGGTGACCGCTCCCTGCTGATCGCGCGTCAGGTCCGAGAATCCGGAGCCCACGGGCACGTTGCCACCGCTCGACGCGCCGTTGACAATCCGAAACGGAAATGCGTCCCTGACGTCGTCAATGACGTAGTTTCCGTAGATCGTGTCACGGGCGGAAAGGCGGTGATCGATCCGAACGATACCCTGATCTTCCTGAATCCTCCCAATGGGATTGGCCACGAAGTTGTTGCCGCCTGCGTTAGGCAGAGGCAAGTACTTGCTGATGTAGTTGCCGATTACCGGGTTCACCGGGATCTGATTGCATGCCGAGCCTTTACACAAATACGGATTCCCGCCGTTCGTCGGGTCAAACAACTGGCCCGTGTCGCACCCTTCCGCCGGGCAACCCGGCAGCCCTATCGTTTGAGGGTCAGGCACCCCAGTGTACAGTTCAGAAAAGTCCCCCGTGCGCTCTGCCTGGCTAAGCACTTCAAGCACCGGCGCGACTTGTCCCTCAATGCGGCGCTTGCCCTGGTAGGACACGAAAAAAAACGTTTTGTCCTCACGAATCGGCCCGCCCAGGGCTCCCCCAAAGATGTTCCGGTTGAATCTCGTGCGCGGCTGGCCGGCTTCGTTTAGGAAGTAGCCGTTGGCATTCAAATCCTCATTGCGGAAGAACTCAAACAAGGTACCGTGAAGCGCATTGCTCCCGGACTTTAGCACCTGATTGATAATTCCCCCGGAGGTTCGACCATACTCGGCTTCGTAATTATTGGTCAGTATTTTGAACTCCTGCACCGCATCAGGGTTGGGGTTGACAACCACGTTGTTGCCGAGAAAATCATTATTGTCGACGCCGTCGAGAAGAAACGTCAGCGATTCGGAACGCTGCCCGCTGACGGAAAATGGGTTTCCGGACCCGTCGTCCGGATCTGGGGCAAATACACCCGCTTGCAGCAAGCCGAGCTGAAACGTATCCCTCTCGACCAAAGGCAAATCCACAATGCGTTTTTGAGTTTCCACTGACCCCAGGGTTGCCGTTACAGTATCGATGGTAGAGACGTTTTCGGTGACTTCTACGACTTCGGCCATGGTACCGACCTGTAACGAGACGTCCTGTTTCGCTGCCTGATTGACCTGGAGCACAATACCCGCTTGAACGTACTTGCGGAATCCAACTTGTTCAACGGTCAGCCTGTAACTGCCGACCGGAACGTTGGTGAAGGTGTAGGAGCCGTCGCTCGCGCTCTTCAACGTCTGCGAGATATTGGTTTGCGTGTTCGTCAGCGTAATCGTGGCTCCGGGGATGAGCGCCCCGGAAGTATCCTTTACCGTTCCCGAGAGCACGGCATTCACGTCGGCCCCAAGCAGTGGCAAAGCAGCAAGCCATATACAAGCGATCAGAACGAGAACTTCTCCTACCCAATTCTTGGAAGAGCGCATGCCTTCACCTCGTGCCAGCCCGGATTCCCTTGAATTCCGGCTCGCGGGATTTTGCCCAGAATTGTCTACCCCGGGTCCTTCTGGTTGTCGCCGATTACGGCGGAACCTGGATAACGACTCTGCATCGTCGGTGCGCCCGAGAGTCTGGCTCTGCATTAAGAGTCTGGGAACTTCGGGGACTAGGCTGCAATTGCCCATCCACTAAATGCAAGTTGATTTCACGTGGTTTAGAGAGTCGAAGGCTCCAGGGGCTCCCGATTTTAGGAGGCAGCCTACACATTCCGGGAACGCTGTCGCATATTTCCAAAAATGTCTAACCGAAAGCAGTGATTGAGGCTCTGGATTTGGTTCGCGTTTCTAATTTGGTCGGTCAAATTCCATCCAATGAAACCGGCTCTGTCCGACCGAAGAGACAAGAAGTATCACGTTTTTATCACACCCCACGATTCAGTTCCCTTCCGAGTGATTCGACCCCGCAGCTGATTGGCGGTAAACAATTGAAATGCATTGGCGGAAGCGAGTGGGGGTCGAACCCACCGGTGACGGGGTGACCCGCCACCCGCCGGTTTTGAAGACCGGGACGATCACCGGACCGCATGCGCTTCCGGGCGCAGGACAATGTTAGCTGGAGTGCAGCCTGATGCATAGGCCTGCCTCGTGACTTGCAGAATCGTCGAAGTGTTCCACGTGGAACATTTGTACTTGCAATACTGTCTGTACATAAGTATACATATATAATGAAACGACGCGTGAGAGTGAGTCAAGGTCGCAAGATTGCCCGGCTTAAGGCTTCCGCCGACGAGGGGAAACGCGCGCATGATCTCAGTGACGACCTGGCGCAGTTCTATAAGCCGATTAAGAAGCCGGTCACGCTTCGTCTGGATGCGGATGTGTTGGCCTGGTTCAAGAAAAAAGGACGGGGCTACCAGACGCGGATCAACCGGGCGTTGCGGACATTCGTGAAGGAACACGGGAAAGAACCCGCGGACTGAGCGACCGCCATTTAATTCCAGAAAGAATGTAAGAGCTGGCCCCAGGCTCGAAACCCACCGCACGACGGGGCAGCAACACTTGAGAGGCGGCTGCCTAGAGAGTATCGTACTGCCACTAACTCAGGAGGCGATCATGTCGGATCGTGGTGGACTCAATCGTCGAGAGATTCTACAGAAATGCCTGGCGCTGGGTTCGATGACTCTCATTGCATCCAGTGATAGCGCGGCGATGCTGTTGGCATTTGAGGGAAAAGAACTGCGCAAGCCGACGCCCGCGAATGAACTTGGCCCTTTCTACAAGAAGCGGGCTCCGGAAACCGCAATGCTGCGGGCTGCAGGTGATCCTGGTATGCCCCTTTCGGTTTCCGGGCAAATTCTTGATACGCGCGGTGAGAAGCTCCCCGACGTTGTGGTGGAAGTCTGGCAAACCGATCACTTGGGCCACTACGATCTGGATGGATACCGTTATCGAGCCAAGCTGCCGGCTGACAGTTCCGGCAACTACAAATTCGAATCGGTGATGCCCGGTCACTATCCCGACCGAGTGTGCCAGCATATCCATTATTTGGTGACGGCGCCGGGACACAAGCCGCTGGTCACGCAACTTTACTTTGCGACCGATCCGGTGTTTGAGGGTGATCCCGACAAGAACTTCAATCGCGATCCGCTGATCCACAGTCGCGAACTCGTGCGGCCCGTGATGCTGGTGGGCGATCCCAAGGATATCCATGCGGCGGTAAGTTTCGAGCTCTGCCTGGAGCGCGTCTGATGTGGCGGGCGCTCGCGGTAATTGCGGTTACGCTATCGCTCGCGCCCGTGCTGTTTGCGGAGAAACTGCATCTAGAAAAGACCATCAGTTTGCCGGGAGATGTTGTTGTCAGGTTTACGGCGATTTCGCCGGCGGGCACTTTTGTAGCTGGGATCTGTCGTGATCAGAAATTGCGGCTATGGGATGCTTCGTCAGGATCGCTTTCGCGAACCTTGGACCTTGCGGGAGAGAAACTAACAACCGCCCGTTTCTCTGATAACGGTCAACTGCTGGCGCTAGGCGGGGCCGGGGGCCGCGTCAGAATTTGGGAGCTACCATCCGCAACACTCAAGCTGGACTTCAGCGCTCCCAACTCTATTAACGCGCTGACAATTTCATCCGATCGCAAACTGCTTGCCGCTGCGCCTCTCGAGGAGGGCGCGGAAATCTGGGACTTATCGTCAGCGAAGCAGGTGGCGAAGATGCGCGCTCCGTTCAGCGGTACGTCCGCTTTGGCATTCTCGCCCGACGGCCGCTGGCTTGCCACCGCCGATGGCGACACCAGCATCCGGCTGTACGATGCTCGCACTGGTATGTTGAGGAATAGCACGGACGATCTGCTACTGGAGTCATTCGCAATTGTGTTTTCCACCGATGGCAAGTACCTCCTGACCGGCGGAGCGGACAAAGTGATCAACGTAATCGACGCCAGCAACGGGAAAGTCCTGCGAGCGCTTGCGAAGCAAGACGACGCGCTCCTCGATCTTCGCCAGTCGCGTGATGGCAAGCTTCTTGCGGCCGCTTACGTCAATGCTGACGATCCAAGTAAACCTGCTCCGGTAGTGATTTGGGATCTTGAGACCCGATCGCCCCGAACCCGCATCCTGGAGCCCGGCGTCGCACCTAACGGAGGCGAATTTTTATCGGACGGACGATTATTGATGACCAGCGGTTCGGAAAAAGAGCTGAAGATCTGGTCGGTAGGCCCATAGAGGCGCTTGATGTTCGAGTTGCCGGCGGGACGCCGGCGCTACGGTAATGCGGGCAGAGCCAGACTTGACTTCCCTTGCAAAGAGGGGCAACATTCACAGCGCTTCTTCGAGCTACCAGGAGATGCGAATCGCCTGGTAGACCGCGGCGATGAAATCTCACCTTTACTTTTTCTGGAGATAAACTATGAAATGGCCCAGGACTGCCTTCGCGGGACTTCTTTTGATCACGCTTGCGCTGCTGGTAATTAGCGGCTCGGCTAAATCGTCCGGAGAGAAAAAGCCCTCGGGGGACGAAAGCAGGATTCGAATCGGCTTCGCCATTGCTCCTGTTCATCTCAACCTGGAGGGAAAAAACCGAGCGCTCGTGGGCTTAGGCAGTTATATCGTCAATGCCCAAGCAGCTTGCGCTAACTGTCACAGTTGCCCAACGTATGCCCCAGGGCATAATCCGTACTTCGGCCAGGCGAAACAGTTCAATGCAGACAACTATCTTGCAGGCGGCGTCCCGTTTGGACCCTTCACCTCACGAAACATTACCCCGGATCCGGACAGTGGATTGCCAGCGGAACTGACCTTCGATCAGTTCAAGCTGGTGATGCGCACCGGCATTGACCTGGAACATGAACACCCTCAATTTGGACCTTTGCTTCAGGTGATGCCTTGGCCGATATACCAAAGCATGACCGACCGCGACCTGAGGGCAATATACGAGTACTTGGGATCCATTCCGCACGCTGAACCAGGAAGCTGCTCTGGTGCCGGGGAGTAGATTCGAGTTGCTAGCGGGACGCCAGGGGCTACATTTTGCTGGCAGGACGGCGGCGCTATGCGGCTGGGCGTTCGTCGGCGGAGGGGCCGTAGATAGCTGGGACTTTCCCGCCCATCGGGCGCAGGTATGCCGAGAGTTGGCCTCGATGATGGATGGCATCGAAGAGGATGAACCAGAGAAACGTTCCTACAGGCTGCTCCGATGCGAGCTTGCCACCATAGTAAAACTGTGCGGTGCCGTCCCATGACGCTTCATCTATCTTGGAAACTCGATCGATGAGTTCCTTTGACCAGCGCTCGAACAGATTTACCATCTCCTCCAATGGCGGTGGCGGCACGGCCTTCCTTTCAAATTTTTTCTCGATGACGGCCCCTAGACAGGCTTGAAGGTTGCTGGTCAGTCTCCAGGCCAGTTGTTCAGCCGAGGGGGAGCGGTCGTTGGGTTTGTAGCTGAGTTGGTCCTTGGGAAGCGCCTTTAGTACGTTTAGGAAAACCGGCAATTCGGCCTGCTGACGCTGAACATAGAATTCGCGAAGTGTCATTTTCAATCTCCCAGTTATTTTAAACGTGAGTTTGCGGGCATTGCGGTCCCTTCGCGGCTGAAGCCGCCTTAACAATGACCTTGAGGCGCTATTCGACACGAGTGAACTCGTGTCCTTTCAAAGCGCGCCCCTTTTCACGCGTTTGTGCGGGACCCCACTTCTAGCAAAGGACGCGAGAAATGGGGCACTCGGCCGGCGGGGATGCCGGCGCTACCAAGACCGCTACTTTGGTTGTGGGACAATCCGTAAATATGGCTTGGGCGACTTCCAGCCATCGGGGTACTTCTGTTGCGCTTCTTCGTTGGAGACCGACGACAGGATGATGACGTCGCCGCCCTGTTTCCAATTTGCGGGGGTGGCAACTTTGTGCTTCGCCGTGAGCTGAATAGAATCGAGGACGCGCAGCACTTCATCGAAATTGCGGCCGGTACTCATGGGATAACTGAGCTGGAGTTTGATCTTCTTGTCGGGGCCGATAACGAATACTGTGCGCACGGTGGCATTGTCCGCCGCAGTGCGTCCTTCAGAGGTATTCCCGCTCTCGGCAGGCAACATGCCATAGAGTTTGGCGATTTTCAGTTGAGGGTCGCCGATCATCGGATAGTTGACTTTGTGACCCTGTGTCTCTTCGATATCAGCTGCCCACTTGGCATGGTTGGACACGGGATCCACACTCAGCCCAATAATTTTGGTATTGCGTTTGGCGAATTCAGGCTCGAGTCCTGCCATGTAGCCGAGTTCAGTGGTGCAAACCGGCGTGAAATCTTTAGGGTGGGAAAACAAGATCGCCCAGCCATCGCCGATCCACTCATGAAAACGAATCGTGCCCTGTGTGGTTTCGGCAGTGAAATCGGGAGCCGTGTCATTAATACGGGGGACGGAGGAAACGGCTGGAGTTAAGGTTGCGGTGCTCATAGTTATTCTCCTCAAACAGCTGAATTGATCGTCCCGAAATATCAGGACGGGGTGCCACCGCGGCATTCAAAAATGGGTGAGTGACAAAAAAGAAGCCCACCCAATCAGCGCCGGGTGGGTATTAAGGACCTTGGCGTGCTACCCACACACCGGCGCCTGCGTACAACAACACAGGCCGGCCAGCATGGAGCACATGCGCATATAGAAAGGATACGCGGGGGGTGGAGCGCAGTCAAATGGGGTTTGCTGTTTTGCGCGCGCGCCGAGAGTAATCAAACATCACAGCTGGCTTTGGGAGTGGCGGTAGGGATGAGAGTGCGGGGTGTCTTCCATCCGACTGAGAGAATCCAGGACAGGCGCTACAATATGCCGGCATGACAAGCAAACAGCGGCGATTTCCCTTCGTCCAGTTGGACGTCTTTTCTTCAGTTGCCCTGGAGGGCAATCCCCTGGCGGTTTTTCCCGACGGCCGAGGGCTCAGCGACGAGCAGATGCAGGCAGTGGCGCGGGAGATGAATCTCTCCGAAACAACTTTCGTTCTGCCCAATGATCCGGCGCTGGAACGAGAGCGCGGAGTGCGGGTACGTATCTTCACAGTGCAGGAAGAACTGCCGTTTGCAGGTCATCCTACGTTGGGGACCGCGTTCGTATTGCGCAAGGCGAAGGCCAGCGAAGTTGTGCTTGATCTGAACGTCGGCAAAGTTCCGGTCCGCTTCGTAGAAACGCGCGGCCAGCCGGTGTTCGGAGAAATGACGCAGATGGATCCGAAATTTGGTCCGCGGCATGATCGCGAGGCGGTGGTGCGTGCGGCAGGATTGCGCGATGGCGATATCGACCCATCTTTGCCCATTGAAACGGTTTCAACCGGCGTGTCATTCACGGTTGTGCCTTTGCGCGGATTAGAAGTAATGAGGCGGCTGCAAGTGGATCTCAGAGGGTCTGAGGAGTACCTGCGAAAAATTGGCGGGCAGTTTTTTTATTTCGTCACCCGGGAAACGGTGGACTCCGCGGCCCGGCTGCACGCGCGGATGATATTTTACAACGGCGAAGATCCTGCCACGGGCTCCGCTGCGGGATGCGCCGCCGCATGGATGGTAGCCAATGGCATTGCTGATCCAGAGGAGCAGGTGTTGATCGAGCAAGGGATCGAAATGCATCGGCCGAGCCGGATTTTTGTCCGCGCATCGCGCATAGATGACCGAGTGGTTAACGTGCGCGTTGGTGGCAATGTGATGGAAGTAGTTCGCGGCGAAATTTTCTTCTGACTTTTGTATCAATTTGTGCCGAAAAATCGCGCCATGCACAAGCGGAAAAGAAATTCAATGGGGCAAGTGCCCCATTAGCATCGGCGTCACTTTACAGAGGACGCTTTCGGCTTTAGGATGCAATCACTCTGATTTTCCCAGCCAATAATTGAAAGGTTCTCAGGCCTGCCGCGAAGATATGGTTTTGTGGGCGGCCACTCCATAAAGAAAAATGAAGCCGAAACGAACCATCCTTTGTGTTGACGACAACGAACAGTCGCTTTCCATCCGCAAAGTTCTGCTGGAAACCCGCGGTTACCGGGTGCTCACTTGCGCCACAGGGGAAGAAGCGCTGGAACGATTCAAGAAGGGCGGAGTGGATTTGGTGCTCACTGATCTCATCATGCCCGGCCTGGATGGAACCCGACTGATCGAACAGATCAAGGGACTCTCGCCCCAGACTCCTGCGATTCTGCTCTCCGGCAGGGTCAGGATGTACGATCGCGACACTCGTGCCGATGTTTTTCTTCCGAAAGGGATGTATGCTCCCGCGGAATTGTTAGAGAGGATTCGTCTGCTGCTGGTGCGTAAGCGCGGGCCCAAACGGGCGCAGTCACGAACTCCCAGCGCTTCCGCTCAAATCGGCGTTGCTTAGTGCTTCGATTTGTCGGACCTTGCCAATTTCGCTTAGAGATGGAATTTTGTCTGTCCTAGCTGCCCGATAGCCGGCGGGGACGCCGGCGCTAAGTTTTCCACCTGACTACAATCCGCTGCTGCCACAACCTTTTTGCGGTTCGTGTAATATCCATTACTTGGATGTCCGCTATTATCGAAGCCGTAGACCTGCGCAAGACTTACCGAGTGGGCAAGAT
>Ga0070697_100002938_pt1 | contig 13116 bp, 11 predicted proteins | sample KBSK1501metaG_FD_65475 | JGI IMG/M metagenome (GOLD analysis project Ga0070697, IMG submission 65475) | Corn, switchgrass and miscanthus rhizosphere microbial communities from Kellogg Biological Station, Michigan, USA - KBS K1-50-1 metaG | ecosystem: Host-associated > Plants > Roots >... | reverse complement strand
GAGCTGGTCAAGGAACTCACCGCCGCTTGATCGGAAGAGCGGGGCTCTTCGACCTCGGCACATTAGTCATCTCGTTCGCGATCGCTGTCGTTCTTTATCCGGCGTTCATCCGTCTCCTGCGCCGCATGAAGTCAGGCCAGGTCATCCAGGAGGAGCTGCCGGAGACCCATCAGCGCAAGGCGGGGACGCCGACCGGCGGCGGCATCCTCTTTGTCCTCCTTGGGATTCTGGGCGGCGCCCTCGCGACGATCGCCGGGCATCCGGGCGCGCTGCCCGTGGTGGCGGGGCTCATCGTCGGCGGGCTCATCGGATTCGCAGACGACCGAAGCAAGCTCGCGGTCGGCACGCGCGGCATTCCCGCGCGCCTCAAGTTGCCGATCCAGGTTGTGCTCGCGCTGCCGGTGGCCTGGCTCGCCACCGTGGAGGGTGGTCAACAACTTTTCCTGCCCGCGACGCCGTGGGTCCTGTTTCCGCTCGCGGTGATCGCGATCGTCGGCGCCGCCAACGCGGTGAACATCACCGACGGCATGGACGGCCTCGCCGGGGGTCTGTCCATCATCGCCCTGGGCGCGGTCGCGCTCTTCTTGCCGGGCGCGCCCGCCGGCGAAAAGGCCGTGGCGATGTCGCTGTGCGGCTCCATTGGGGCCTTTCTCGTCTTCAACCGTTACCCGGCGCGCGTCTTCATGGGTGACACAGGGGCGCTCGCCATCGGCTTCGCGCTGGCCGCGATGGCCATCCAGCAAGGGGTTCTGTTGCTGCTGCCAATCGTCGGTCTCGTGTTTGTGCTCGAGACCCTGTCTGTCATCATTCAGGTGGCTTACTTCAAAGCCAGCGGCGGACGCCGCGTCTTCACCATGACCCCGATCCACTACACGTTCCACCACGAGGGATGGTCTGAGAACCGCATCGCGCTCACGTTTTGGGGCGCGGGGTTGATCTCGGCGCTAGCGGCGATCGCTCTCGTGCGGCTTCTGGCTTGAGGATCCCCACGAACTCGGAGGACCCGCGCCGCAGGCCGCAGAGCGGGCTGCGAAGCGGCTTGCCCTGAGCTCGCGGGGGCCCCTATGACCGCCCTGGTGGTCGGCGCGGCGCGCAGCGGCGTCGCGCTCGCCATGCATCTCAGCTCCGAGGGTGCGACGGTTCGACTCGCCGATCGCAAGGCGGCCGCCGACCTGCAGTCGACCATCGCGCAGCTGCCGCCGGGAGTCGACCTGCGCCTGGGCGGATACGACGACCGGGTCCTGGACGGCGTCGATGTCGTGTACGCAAGCCCCGGCGTGCCGTGGGACTCGGAGCTCCTGAACCAGGCGCGCAAGAAAGGCATCCCCGTATCGAGCGAGATCGACCTTTTCCTCCGTCTATGCAAGGGAACGGTGGTCGGCATCACCGGCACCAACGGCAAGACCACCACGACGGCGCTCACCGGCGCGGTCCTCGAGGCAGGCAAGCGTCCTGTGATCGTCGGGGGCAACATCGGCGACACCGTCCTCGATCGTGTTAGCGAGATCACGCCGGAGCACTGGGTCGTGCTCGAGCTTTCGAGCTTCCAGCTCGAGTCCGTCGAAAGACCCAAGCTCCACGTCGGGGTGATCCTCAACATCACTCCCGACCATCTCGATCGCCACCTCACGCTCGAGCGCTACACCGCGATCAAGGCGCGAGCGATCGAGGACGCCGACTATGCGCTGCTCAACAGCCGCGACCCCGTTGTCAGCGGACTCTCCGACCGGGCGAGGGGACAGGTCGTCTGGTTCGACCAGCACCAGCCCCTCCCGCCGATGCCCCTGCCGGGACGGCACAACATGGAGAACGCGCTCGCCGCCGCCGCGGTGGGGAGGATCGCAGGGCTCAGCGACGACGCCATCAACCAGGCGATCCGGAGCTTCAAAGGTGTTGAGCACCGGCTCGAGCTCGTGGGCGAGTGGGCCGGCGTGCGCTGGTACAACGACTCGAAGGCGACCAATCCCGACGCTGGGCGCGTGGCGCTTAGTGCGTTCCCAGGTGCGCCGGTGATCCTGATCGCCGGCGGCTACGGCGGTGGGTTCGACCTCCGCGACTGGGTGGCCGACGTTTTGGCACACACGGAGGCCGTCATCCTTATCGGCGCGTCGGCGGATGACCTGGCCGAAGCTCTGCGCGCGCATTCCAGGGTTCTTCGCGCGCAGACGCTCGAGGAGGCCGTCTCGATGGCCGCCGGCATGGCCCGCCAGGGCAGCGTCGTCCTGCTCAGCCCCGCCTACAAGAGCTTCGACATGTTCAAAGACTTCGAGGACCGCGGCAACCGGTTCAAAGAGCTTGTGCGGCAGCGGTTCGCCGCATGAGCTCCGCCGGCGCGGCACGACCGCTGCCCGACCGGCTGCTGCTCTTCACAACCGTCGCGCTGTGCGCCGGGGGACTCGTCATGGTCACGAGCGCGAGCGTCGCCTTTGCGTACAACCAGCACCAATCGACCTTCTATTACGCGGAGCGGCAGGCGGCCTGGCTCTTGATCGGCTTCGTCGCTCTCTTCGTCCTTGGTCGCATCGACTACAGGCGGATCAGGCCGCTCGCGCCGGCCGGGGCTGTCGCGGCGGGGCTGTTGATGCTGCTCGTCCTCGTGCCTCACCTCGGGGTCACTGTCAACGGAGCGCGTCGCTGGTTCGACGCCGGCCCGCTCGGAACGTTTCAGCCTTCCGAGCTTGGCAAGCTTGCTTTCGCCGTGTTCGTCGCGCACTGGGTCGACCGCAACGCTCAACGCATGGGCGATTTCAACCAGGTGTTCGTCCCGTTCGCGGCGATGCTGGCCGGGGTGATCGTCCTGCTGCTGCTGGAGCCGGACCTCGGCACGTCGATCATCATGGTCGGGATTTTCGTCAGCGCCTACTGGGCCGGTGGCGGCAGGCTCCGGCATCTCATCCTGATCGCGGGCGCGCTGGGCCTGGCCCTGGTCGCCGTGACCTTGATCGAGCCGTACCGAATGTCCCGGCTCGTCGCGTTCAAGAACCCGTGGGCAGACCCTCTTGGGGCCGGCTTTCAGGCCACCCAATCGCTCTACGGGCTCGCGTCCGGCGGCTGGTTCGGCGTGGGCATCGGCCACTCGATCGAAAAGTACGGGTGGCTGCCGGAAGCCCACACCGACTTCATCTTCGCCATCGTGGGCGAGGAGACCGGGCTGATCGGGACCTCGCTCGTGATGCTGGGGTTCCTCGTGTTCGGGATTCGCGGCTACCGCGCCTCGTTGAGGGCGCCCGACCGCTTTGGCATGGCCCTGGCGGCGTCCATCACGACGTGGATCACATTCGAGGCGCTCCTGAACATGGCGACCGTCACGAACACGCTGCCGATCACCGGTGTCCCATTGCCTTTTTTCAGCTACGGCGGCACCGCCCTCGCCACGACGCTGGCCGCCGTGGGCCTGCTGCTGAGCATCGCCCGCAACGGGTCCGGTTCCGCGTTGCGGAACAATCGGAGCTCGGATGAGACTTTTGATCGCTGGCGGCGGAACCGGCGGGCACCTGTTTCCCGCGCTCGCGGTCGCGCGAGCGTTCCGCGCTGAGGAGCCTGACGGTGCGATCTTGGTGGTCGGGCGAGCGGGTGGGCCCGAGGAGCGGCTGGTGCCTGCCGCAGGTTTCGATCTGCGGACGGTCAGGATCCGAGGCTTCGACCGCGACGCGCCCTGGAAGAACGTCGCGTTGCCTGCCGTCATCCCGATGGCGCTTTGGGCCGCGCTGGGCATCGTGGATCGGTTTCGACCCGATGTCGTGCTGGGCATGGGCGGCTACGTGATGGCGCCGGCCGTGGCCGCGGCGCGGATGCGACGCATCCCCTACGTCCTCCACGAGAAGGACGTGAGGCCAGGGCTTGCGACAAGGTATTTCGCCGCCGGCGCGGCCGCGGTGTGCACCACCCTGCCCGGCACGGATGCGCGACTGCCGGGTGTGCGGACCGAGCTCACAGGTGTCCCTTTGCGCGACGGCTTCGAACCGCGCACCCCCGACGTGCCGGCTCGCCGCCTCCTCGTGACCGGAGGCAGCCAGGGCGCGCGTCGCCTGAACGAGGCAACATGGTCGGCCCTCGACCGGCTGTGTGCGAGGTTCGAGGACGTCGTCCACGTCGCCGGGGAGCAGGGCAAGGAAGGCGTCGCACGCCATTCACACGTGCGCTACCGCGGAATGGCGTTTGCCGACGATATGGCCGCCCTCATGGGGCAAGCCGACCTGGTCGTCAGCCGGGCGGGCGTCGGCACCATCGCCGAGGCCGCGGCCGTCGGCCTGCCGATGATCCTCGTGCCGGGCACGTTTGGCGGCGGGCACCAGGAAGAGAACGCGGCGGCGATGGTGGCGACCGGAGCTGCGATCCGCCTGGCGGACGAGGAGCTCACCGGCGACAGCCTGGTCCGCGCGATCGAGAGCCTTGACGACGGTCGCTTGCGCGCCATGGCCAGGGCGTCCGCGGCCGCCGGGCGTCCGGATGCCGCAGTGCGCGTTCTACGAGTGCTTCACAGAGTGACACGCAAATGAGGGTCCACCTGATGGGCGCCGGGGGAGCCGGAGTTTCCGCGCTGGCGCGGGTTTTCCTGGCGCGCGGCGATGACGTCAGCGGGTGCGACACCAAAGAGTCGGAGACCACGGCCGAGTTGGAGGAGGCGGGGGTCGATATCAGCCTGGGCCATGACCCTGAGCACGTCCTGGGCAAGGACCTGCTCGTCTACAGCGGGGCGATCAAGCGCTCCGCCGAGCTGGACGCCGCGCGCGCCATGGGAGTCCAGGTTGTGAGCCGCGCCGAGATGCTCGCTCGGCTCATCGGCGAGACGAACTCGATCGCGGTCGCAGGGACCGCGGGCAAGACCACGGTCACCCACATGATCGGCCACATCCTCGTCACCGCCGGCTACGACCCGACGGTGCTCGTCGGCGACGGATCGAGCGCCAGAGCCGGAAAATCGGAGTGGCTGGTCGCCGAGACGGACGAGTCGGACGGGACTCTGACCTTGCATCACCCACAGCGGGCGATCGTGACGAACATCGAGCTCGACCACCCCGACCACTTTCGCGACGTCTCGGCGGTGCGCGACCTTTTCCAGTGGTTCATCGAAGCGATTCCCGAGTCCGGGCTTGCGGTGGTCTGTGCCGACGACGAGCTGGCGCGGGAGCTCAGGCCAAAGGCGCGCAAGGTGACCTATGGGTTCCGTCACGGCGCCACCTACCGCTGCGAGCCCGTCCGTCCATTTCCGATCTATCGCGGAGCCGACCTGCTCGGCCACGTCGACCTGCGGCAGCCGGGCCGGCACAACATCCAGAACGCCACGGGCGCGGCAGCGATGGCGCTGGAGCTGGGGATCCCGTTCGGCGACGTGGCCGGCGCCCTGCGCACTTTTCCAGGAGCGCATCGCCGGATGGAGTTCCTCGGCATGTTCCAGGGCGCGGCGGTCTACGACGACTACGCCCATCACCCGACCAAGGTGCGAGCCACCATCGAGGCGGCGCGCGAGCTGCGTCACCGGCGGCTTCTCGTCGTCTTCCAGCCGCACCGATATTCGCGACTGAGCGCGCTCATGCACGATTTTGCTCGCTCGTTCGAAGGTGCGGACCGCGTCTACGTCCTAGACGTGTACAGCGCGGGCGAGGACAACGTCTCGGGCGTCCAGGCGGCAGACCTGGCCCACCAGGTCCCGCAGGCGATCTACGTCGGCGACTTCACGAAGGCGAAGGAAGCCCTGCAGGAGATAGTCGGGCCTGATGACCTGGTCCTGCTGATGGGAGCGGGCGACATCAAGAAGCTGGGCGATGAGCTGGCGCACAAAGTCTGAAAAAACCGGGGGATCAGGATCCCCCCGCCGGCCGCCAGCATGAGCTGGAGAAGAAAGGCGAATCTCAGCTGGCTTCGCGAGCTCCCTGGTGTGAGCGAAGAAGAGCCCCTTGCTCCGCGTACGTCTTTCGGCATCGGGGGCCCGGCCGACTTCTTTGTCGAGCTGGCTCGGCCGGAGGCGATCGAGCAAGCGATCGACGGATGCCGGGAGCGCGACATTCCTTATCTGTTGCTGGGCGCCGGGACAAACCTCCTGATCGCGGATCGTGGGGTCGAGGGCCTGGTGGTACGGGTGGTCAACCGCGAGCACCAGATCGAGGGCACCCGCGTGCGAGCGGGAGCCGGGCTCAAGATGATGCGGCTCGCTCGGATCGTCGCCGACGCCAACCTCCGCGGCTTCGAGTTTGCGATCGGCGTCCCGGGAACTGTCGGCGGGGCCGTGTACCAGGACGCCGGCTGCTGGGGCAAAGAAGTCCGCGAGGTGCTGGTCGAGGTCGAGGGCTTCCTGCCGGGCGAGGGCAGGCAGACATGGACGCCGCATATGTTGAAGTTCGGCTACCGCACCTCCGCGCTCCGCGAGGGGGAGCTGAAAGGCGGGCTCGTGATCGCCGCCACCCTCCAGCTTGCGCGCGGCGACGGGGAAGCAGCGAGACAGCTGATGGCAAAGCTGACCAGGGAGCGAAGCGAGACACAGCCGATCAAGACCAAGAACTGCGGCAGCGTCTTCAAGAACCCGCCCGGCGACTCGGCGGGCCGGTTGGTCCAGGCGGCCGGGCTCAAAGGCACCCGCGAAGGCGCGGCGGTGGTTTCGCCGCTGCACGGCAACTTCATCGTCAACGAGGGCGGCGCGACGGCAAGCGACGTCAAGAAGCTGATCGAGCGCGTCATGGCGGAGGTGAAGCGCCGATTCGGCGCCGACCTGGAGCCCGAGGTCGAGATGGTCGGCCGATGGACATGACTGGTTGAGGCTCGCCGTTTTGCGAGGAGGGAGGTCGGCGGAGCGTGATGTTTCGATGCGCTCTGGGGAGCAGGTCGCCAAAGCGCTGCGCGGTCGCGGGCACGACGTCACGCCTGTCGACCTCGATGCGGATACGTGGGACGTGCTGCGCGACGGGAAGTTCGATTGCGTGTTCAACGCCCTCCACGGGCGCCTCGGAGAGGACGGCACCGTGCAGGGGATGCTGGAGCTCCTCGGCCTCCCGTACACCGGATCCGGTGTCCTCGCGTCGGCGCTCTGCATGGACAAGGCGCGTGCCGGAAAGGTCATGGCGGGCGTCGGGCTCCGCGTGCCGGAGTTCGAGGAGCTCGAGATCAAGGAGGGCGTGGCCGTCGATGTCGTGGAGCGACTCGTGGCCACGTTGGGCCTGCCGCTTGTCGTCAAGCCGGTGCGAGAGGGCTCGACCATCGGATTGACGATCGCGAAGGACGCAGACGCGGTCGCCTCCGGGCTGATCCTTGCCGCGCGTTACGACCGCCGCGTGCTCGCACAGCGCTTCGCCGTCGGGACGGAGATCACCGTTGGCGTGCTGGCCACGCCTGACCTGCAGGTCCTACCCACGCTCGAGATCGTCAGCGAAAACCCGGTGTACGACTACGACGCGAAGTACACGGCAGGCAAGTCGCACCACATCATCCCAGCGCGGATCTCGGAGACGGCCCGCGACGCGGCGTCACAGGCCGCGGCGCGCGCATTCGCAGAGCTCGGCTGCTCCGGCATGGGGAGGGTGGACATCATCGTCGACTCGGCCGGGACGCCCTGGATCCTCGAGGTGAACACCGTGCCCGGGCTCACGGAGCTGTCGCTGCTGCCTGACGCGGCGCGTGCGGCGGGCATCGCGTTCGACGAGCTTTGCCAGCGCCTGGTCGACCATGCCGTCGGGAGATTCCAGCACCACGTGGGCCCCACAGCTCATTGAGGTGGGCCCTGTGAAGTTTCGGCGCCGCAGCTCGGTCTTGCCCAAGGCGCCGTGGCCCAACGGCATCGAGCGCACCGAGCCATTGCGTGGCCAGCTGTGGACCCGCTCGGAGAAGGCTTTGCGCGAGCCGGACGTGCCGTGGGGCTGGCGGGCGCTCGCGCTCGTCTGTGGCGGACTGGAGGCGGCGCTCCTCGTCTGGCTGTGGTTTGGTCCCGCGCTTGCGGTCCACTCGGTGCAGGTGACGGGGGCGCACCACCTGACCTCGAGCCAGGTCGCCCAGGCCGCGGGCCTGTCCAGTGGTTCGTCAGTGATCTCGGTCGACGGCATGAGCGCCCACAACAAGTTGATGAGCCAGGTGTGGCTGCGCAGCGTGTCGGTGCAGCCGCAGCTGCCGGGCACGGTGGTCATCCAGGTCAGCGAGTGGCAGCCAGTCGCGGTCTATCACGCTGGACCTTCGACCAAGCTCTACTTCCTGTCGAGCCAGGCGGTCGTCCTCGGCGCGACTTCCACGGCGGCGGGGTTGGTCGACGTCCAGGGCCCGGCGGGAAACGAGCCGCGTGCAGGCGACAAGCCGCTCGACCCCCAACTCCTGACCGCGATGGTGAACATGCAGCGAGCCATGCCGACTCTCGTCGGTCAGGACGTCTCTGGATTCAACCTCGACTCATGTGGCGACCTGACGATGATCGCGAAGAAGGGCTGGAAGGTTTACTTTGGCCGCGTGCTGACGCCCGAAGAGTTCGCGGCCTTGCGTGACAAGCTGTCGGCGCTGAAGGCGATTGCCGGCAACGGCAACGTCGACTACGGATCCGCCGACCTGCTGTACGTCAACGTGATGAATCCCTCCGAGCCCGCCGTGGGTTACAAGTCGCGCCAGACTCCCGCAGTCTCACCTTCGCCGGGGGCGACGCCCGCCCCGACGCCATCCCCGAGCGCGTGCAAGTAATCGTCGTCGCGATCGTCTTCGTCGTCCTCGGGGTGATCCTCGGCCTGCTCTCGCCGGTCACCATTCCGATCACGTATGCGCGCTACACCGCGGTGGCGCTGCTCGCGGCTCTTGATTCCATCTTCGGCGCGTTCAAGGCGTACATCGCGGGCACTTTCGAGCCGCGCGTCTTCTTCAGCGGCCTGATCACGAACATGACGCTCGCCGGCGGCCTGACCTACTTCGGCGACAAGCTTGGCGTCGACCTGTCGATCGCGGCGATCGTCGCCTTCGGCGTCCGGATCTTCAACAACCTAGGCGCCATCCGCCGCCATTACCTCTAGCCGGGACGCCATCCAGCCGCGGAACAGGCGGTAGCGGCAGAAGGTCGCGACCAGGTTCGCCGCGGTCAGGACCAGGACTTCGACGATTGGCGCGGCATGGGGGGCCGCGTCTCGCAGGACCTCGCCGGCGGTCGTCGTCAGCAAGAGCGCGAGCACGAACGCCGCGAGCCCCGCCGCGTGGTCGCCGCCAAGACCCTCGCGGCCGCGGACCCCGAAGGTGAAGCGCCGGTTCGCGGCCGTGTTGGCGACCGCGGTGACGACCAGGGCCAGCGCGTTGGCCGTCCACGCGGGCAGGAAGTCGCGCAGCGCGAGATAGATAAGGACGTAAGCGATGGTGCTCGTGATGCCGACGGTGGCAAAGCGCGCGAAACGGGTCGGGCGTGCGATCGCCAGACGCCAGACGCCGAGCAGGTCCTCGAGAGCCGTCGGGAGGAGGCGAACACGCGAGTCGAGATCGTCGTTCCAGTCGACGGGCACCTCGGCGATGCGCAGCCGTGCGCGCTGCGCGAGGACCAGCAGCTCGGTGTCGAAAAACCAGGATCGGTTCTGGACCTGCGGGACCAAACGCCGCGCCGTCTCCGCGCGAATCGCTTTGAAGCCGCACTGGGCGTCGCTGAAAGTCGCGCCGAGGGTGACGCGCAGCAAGGTGTTGTAGCAGCGGGAGATGAGCTCGCGCTTCCACCCGCGGCGCACCCGGGCTCCGGTCGAGAGCCGGCTGCCGATGGCGACGTCGCTATGACCGCTTATCACCGGTGCGACAAGAGGGAGGAGCGCGTCGAGATCGGTGGAAAGGTCGACGTCCATGTACGCGACCACGTCGGCGCTGCTGATGAGCCAGGCCGCCGCCAGTGCGCGGCCGCGGCCCATATCGTTGAGCCGCATGTAGCGCACGCCCTGAACTGACGCGGCGAGCTGCTCGCCGATGCCCTGGGTACGATCGACGCTTGCGTTGTCGACGATGGTGACCATCGCGTGGAACGGGAAGCAAGCGTCGAGGTATGCCCGCAGGCGCCGCACGCTGCGCTCGAGGTCGCGCTCCTCGTTGTAGACGGGAACCACGATTTCGACAGTTGGCTCCCTGACCACCGCGAGTGCTGCCCGCTCCACGTCACGAGACGATCCGCCCCGCGGCTTGGCCGGCCCTGCGAGGTGGCTTGGAAGTTACTGAGAGCGGCCTGCCCTGGGCGGCGACACAACGTTGCCTGGCTATCGGCGGATCCTCGAGCTTGACCAGCCACCTCGGGTGGCCTAACGTCACGAATTGGCCCGATGGGCTGGGGAGCAACCGAGGAACCCCTCCGCAAGGAGGAGCGACTCGGAAGCGACTCAGTTCGTTGGGTCACTTGATTTCTGGGCGCACGACGTCTAAGGCAGCATCAAATGCGCTGCCATCCCCCAGAATCCCGGCGATGTCCATTCCGGCTGGGCCGCAAGGCCCGCAGGCGGGGGGCGCGCCGATCTCGCCTGACGGGCATTACTGGTGGGACGGCCAGGCGTGGCAGCCCATGCCAGTCGCGGCTCCCGCTCCGCCGCCCCAGCTCGCTGGCGGCGCACCGCCGCCCAACCAGCCCGCGGGGCTGGAGCAACCGCCGGCCTGGCTCGCAGCCCCACCCGAGGCAGCGGCGCCGATGCCGCCGCCCGAACAGGTCGAGCAGCCGGCGCCAACCCCCGCGTGGGCCACGCCGCAGCCGCCCGCCTCTCGGATGTGGATCTACATGACCGGGTTCCTGATGATCGCGATCCTCGTCATAGGAGGCTTCGTCGTCTACCCGATGGTGAGGCCAAGCGCGAACATCACGGCGTCAGTGCAGGTATCCCCGTCGCCGCTGATCTCCGACTACGAGCGCGCGGACCGATTCCTGAACGTCGACCTGGCGCCATCGCTGGCGAGCACGAACGTGGCCCTGCCGGCGGTGACGAGCAAGTGCACGTCGAGCCTGCCGCCGCCCTGCAAGGACGCCCTGATCGCGCTCGACAAAGCGATGGGCGACGTGGACCAGGCGATGATCAACTACCAGCGCGACATCCCGGTGTGCATCGGGCGTGCCGTCCAGCAGTTCAAGGATGACTGGACCGGGATGGAGCAGGGCGTGGCGCTCGCGGTCAGCGGCTACGACGCGAACAGCCGGGCGCTGATCATCCAGGGGCTCCAGAAGTTCGCCGCCATCGCCAAATTCGTCAAACCGGACGTCGACAGGATCAACAAAGCCGAGCTGTCCTGCTCCAAAACCGTCTGAACCACAAGAGCTAGGCGCCGGCCGGGGCCAACCCACAAAATCTAGCCCCGCAACGGGTCGGGAGTCGATATAATCCCGGCAACCCGCCCTCTACATCTACACGTTCCAGGAGGCGTTTCAGCACAGTTTTGTCGCGGCGGAAGAAAACCGTCGGTCTCGACCTGGGCACAAGCCGGGTCGCGGTGGTCATCGCGGAATCTGACGAGCCGGGGACTCCCGTAAGCATCCTCGGCGTGGGCGAGAGCCCGTCCGACGGCCTGCGCAAGGGCGTGGTCGTCAACCTCGAGAAAACGATCGCGTCGATCCAGGCCGCGACCGTCGCCGCCGAGCGCATGGCAGGCCAACGCATCGAGTCCGTCGTCGTCAACGTGGGCGGCACCAATCTCTGGAGCCAGAACTCCACCGGCGTCGTCGCCGTCGCGCATCCAGATCACGAGATCGGCGAGGACGATGTCCATCGCGTGGTCGAGGCGAGTCGCGCGATCAGCATCGCTTCCGACCGCCAGGTGATTCACGTCATCCCGCGCGCCTACACGGTGGACGGCCAGGACGGCGTGAGGGACGCGGTTGGGATGACCGGTCACCGCCTCGAAGTCGAGACCAACATCATCACCGGCGCGCAGACGGCGATCCAGAACGTGATCAAGTGCGTCCACGGCGCCGGGTTCGACGTCGAGGACGTCGTGTGCGCCGGCCTTGCCGCCGGCGAGGGCGTGCTCAGTCAGCAGGAGATGGAGCTCGGCGTTTGCCTCGTCGAGATCGGCGCCGGGACCACCAACGTCGTCGTGTACAACGAGGGGTCGGCGCGTCACGTCGCGGTGCTGCCCGTCGGCGGCAACCACGTCACCAGCGACATCGCGATCGGCCTGCGGACGACGCTCGACGAGGCCGAGAGCCTCAAGCTCAACTACGGCCACGCGCTGCCTGAGGTGATCGACCACGGTGAGAAAGTCGAGGTGCGCCAGGTTGGCGGCGACCGCATCCAGGCGCTGCCCCGCCGCTTCCTGGCCGAGATCATCGGGCCGCGGATGGTCGAGATCTTCCAGATGGCGCGCGAGGAGGTCCGGAAGACCGGATTCGACCAGCTCCTGCCGGCCGGCGTGGTCGTCGCGGGGGGAGGCTCGAGGCTGATGGGGACGATGGACGCCGCGCAGATGGTGTTCAACACCTCGGCGCGCCTGGGGCAGCCCATCGGGCTCGCCGGGCTCGCCGACAAGGCACACGGACCGTCGTTCGCCGTCTCAGGCGGGCTGGTGAAGTGGGGAGCTCACTCACGCGCGATCTTCGGCAACCCGCGCCAGCCGGTCACGTTCGGCAACACGTATCAAAAAACAGTGAGGTGGCTGCGCGATTTTTTCTAGAGAACACACCAAGAACCAGCTTGAGCTCGCCATGGCAAAAGCAAATTCGAAGGAGGATCACCTGATCGTCATGACGAAAGAAAGCGAGTTGCATGAAGGGCGAGCCCGCATCAAGGTCGTGGGCTGCGGCGGCGGTGGCGGCAATGCCGTCAATCGCATGATCTCGAAGGCCCTCAAGGTCCAGTTCATCGCGGTCAACACCGACAAGCAGGCGCTCGAGCGCTGCCAGGCCGACGTCAAGGTCCAGATCGGCAACAAGGTCACGCGCGGCCTGGGCGCGGGCGGTGATTGGACGCGGGGCCGCGACGCCGCTGACGAGAGTCGCACAGAGCTGGGCGCGGTCGTCCAGGAGTCCGACATGGTCTTCATCACCGCCGGCATGGGCGGCGGCACCGGCACCGGGTCGGCGGCGATCGTGGCCGAGATGGCCAAGGAGGCGGGAGCGCTGACCATCGGCGTGGTCACGCGGCCGTTTGGTTTCGAAGGTCGCATCCGCAACGACACCGCGGAGGAAGGCATCAAGGCTCTCCGCGGCCAGGTCGACGC
>Ga0070697_100002935_pt1 | contig 13122 bp, 11 predicted proteins | sample KBSK1501metaG_FD_65475 | JGI IMG/M metagenome (GOLD analysis project Ga0070697, IMG submission 65475) | Corn, switchgrass and miscanthus rhizosphere microbial communities from Kellogg Biological Station, Michigan, USA - KBS K1-50-1 metaG | ecosystem: Host-associated > Plants > Roots >... | reverse complement strand
ATGGCAACGTTGATAATGAGGGACAACGGATCTAGCTCTTGGCTGTTTTTCATCTTGGCGATAGCTTCTACCTGCCAGCCCATGGTCATCGCATACTCGGCGTGCCAATGATTGGCAGTTGGATAGGCGGGACTTAGTTGAAGGCTGCGTTTAAATTCCGCGTGAGCCTCTGGCCAGCGCCAATCGTAGAGCCAGAGCACGGCTGCGAGGGACGTGTGGGCTTCGCCAAGACCTGGGTCGAGCTGCAGAGCGGTCATTGCGGCCGCTTTGCCTTTCGGGAACGCGTCCTTGGGAGGCAGATAGCTGTTCCATCCCAAAAGCACGTACGAATCGGCCAAACCAGCGTAGGCGAGAGCATAGCTGGAGTCTTTGTCGACCGCTTGCTGAAAGTGCCCGAGTGCTTTGTAGAAGCCTTCTTCCGTCCACCTGTTCCAGTGATGACGGCCCTGCAGGTAGAGCCGGTAAGCCTCGGCATCTTCCGTGTGGCGTTTGACTAGTCGCTTTTTTTCTGCCCGGGTTAGCTGTAACCGCAATTTTCCCGATATCTCGTTGGAGATTTCGTCCTGGATGACAAAGATATCGCCAGGCTTACGATCGAATTGCGCGCCCCATAATTGGGCCCCTGTTGCCACATCGACTAACTCGGTCCCAATGCGCAAAGAGCCGCCGCTTTGCATCATCCTGCCGGTGAGCACGGCGCGCACATTCAGCTCCCGGCCAACGGCTTGAGGGTCAACCTGCCGGCCCTTATACCGAAATACTGTGCTCTGTGCGATTACCCGCAGCCTTGGAATCGTTGCCAGGATATTGATTAGGCTCCCAGGGATTCCGTCACTGAGGTACTCGTTCTCGGGGTCGCGACTAACGTTCTCGAAAGGAAAAACTGCCAGCGAGCCGATGACTTTTGGCGGTCGCGCTGGGCGGAGGGACGTGGTTCGCACTGTTGAAGTTTGCGAGCTTGGTTTTTCGGTCGAGCGCGCAGGACTTAGGGTTTGTATGGGGACTGATTCGGTATCGACTTTGCGATCTGTCCGGTTGAAATCCGTATTTCGCTGCAGCTGTTGCAAGTCGGCGAGCAAGTTGGCGGCGTGCTGATAACGCTGGTCGCGGTCTTTGTGCAGAGCCTTGTCAACAATTTGCTCAAGGCGCGGCGGAATATCGGGATTGATACTTCGCACCGAAACAGGCGGCCGCGTCAGAATAGCCTCGATAATCGTGCCACCCTTGCCGCCAAACGCTTTGTGCCCTGTCGCCATTTCATAGAGCACGAGACCGAGCGAGAAGATGTCGGTGCGCTGGTCCAGTTCGTCTCCCCGTATCTGCTCAGGTGACATATAGGAAGGAGTGCCGCTTATGATTCCAACGATCGAACTGAAATCCGGCGATTCGACGCCGAAATCCTCGTTGGCACTCGCGAACCCTTTGGGAACAAGCTTTGCAAGGCCGAAATCGAGCACTTTCGCTTGTCCACGCTTTGTCAGCAGGATATTCGCGGGTTTGATATCGCGGTGAATAATTCCTTCGGCGTGCGCTGCATCCAGAGCTTCCGCTATCTGGATCCCAAGCTTCAGTATTTCTTCGAGGGTAAGCGCCTTCCCATGGATGTGACTGCGCAGAGTTTCGCCGTCTATGAATTCCATGGCGATGAACGCGCGGCCGTAGTGTTCGCCGATGTCGAAGATCGTGCAAATGCCGGGATGGTTTAGAGTGGACGCGGCTCGCGCCTCGCGTCGAAACCGCGCGAGCGCCAGCGGATCATGCGCTACGTCTTCGGGCAGGAATTTGAGGGCGACGAAGCGTGCGAGGCGCGTGTCCTTAGCCTTATAGACGACACCCATGCCCCCGCCACCGATTTTTTCGACCATGAGGTAATGCGAGATGGTCTGGCCAATGAGAGAGCCGGACGTCATGGTGTCGTCATGTTAGTTGCCGACCGCGAAGCAAGTCAACGAATAGAGCTTTGTCATGGGATCTCGAATTCAAGTCCGGTAAGGGCTTGGTTAACGCACAATAAAAGGGCGCGCCTTTGGAGTAGGCTTTGATCGTTCGCATCAGCGCCTATATCAAGGAGCGCCTTCATGAATGATGCCAACTATATTGGGCTGGATGTTCATCAGGCAGCCGACCCGTAAAGGCATCGGCCGAATTTACGAACGAAGCTGGAGGGGCAGGACGCAAGCCTTCTCGCTGTGCGTCCTGCCAATGAAGTAATCGGGTGTGATTGACGCAAGTATTTGAGCCAGCACTGTCTGAATCAATCAGGTGAGTTTCTTAGCCCTGGGATTAGCCCTGAGAACAGTAACGGAACTGCCTGCCGGACCCATTTCGCGCGAATTGGGGATGCTCGGTTTCACTTGGATGCCTACTAACGGGTGCTCCTTCCTTCGCGAGAGGCCGACTGAATCCCTTACTTCTGTACTTCTGCGCGTGGCGCAGCGTGGCAGAACCGTTTGAGCTCGAAAGCGAATAATCCTCAGCATTGAGAACCGGAAAGTGCGATTCATCGGAACGTGTCCCAGCCTGCCGAGACAGTTCTCCGCCTGGAGGGATAGGCACTGTCTAGCGTGAGACCGGAAGCACACTGTGTTTGATAAGCCCCTAGCCGAGCCGACCAAATGCAGTTGAACGGAGCGCCCGAGAACAGCAGCCATTGAACCGCTCACGCCACATTCCAGCTGCGTTTTCATTCTGGATGCAACAACCTGGCCAGCAATCTTATCTCTTGAGACATGGCGCCAATGAGCGCGCCTGCTTCGGTTGCGAAGCAGGGCAGGCGCGGAGCCTTGCCCCGCCCCGAAAGGAATCAGCCGATTTGCGGGCAAATCGCTGGACGTGCTTCTTTTACGAAGCGCGGTTTTGCTTCGCTTACGAAGCAAGCTGTCGGTGTTTCAGTCCTGTCCGGTTCTTTTTTCTAAGCTAAAGCCGCAGTTCAGTTACCACGCACCTGATTTCACCTTTATGGAGGATACAAATGTATTCGAAAAAGGATGTTTGTTTCACAGTGGTCCTAGCGTTGGCTGCTTCCTTGTATCTCGGGTCGCAGCTGGTTGCGACTCCCACGGGCGCTGCCGACTCTGTTCCGATGCTTGCGGACGGCACGCACCCACCACCGGTGCCACCGCGGCTCGAGGGGGAAAGCGTGCTTCGGGCTGATGGGACGCATCCACCCCCGGTACCATGGCTCTGGGCCGCTTCGCAAGTCAGCTAGAGGAGTGCAGCAAAAGAAAGGGAAGGCTTTTGAAGCCTTCCCTTTCATGCTACGATTTGCTTCCCGCGATTAATATGAAGCCGTCTGTATTATGGTCTGTATGGGTATTGGGCGTCGCACTGGAGAGTCTTTTGCTGGTGCGCGCCGTGGCGTCGCGGTGGTGGCGCAGGTATCCTTTCTTCTTTGCATACGTGGCTTCTGTGTTCGTTCAGGAAGTATCGCTCCTGGTTATTTTCCTTCTCAAATTTAAGTACTACGCATCGTTCTATTGGTACGGTGAATTCATCAGTCTATTGATCGGCTGCGGAGTGTCCTGGGAGATTTTTCGCCAGGTGCTTGGCCGGTTTCCAGGTGCAGGTCGTATGGCCCGTAACGTGCTCCTCTTTGCGCTAATCATGGTCTGTACGAAGGGTGTAGTGGATGCTTGCAACGGTAGTGCGCCTTTGCCGAGCACGGCAATCGAGCTGGAACGAAATCTGCGAGCAATTCAGGCTGTGTCGCTCATCGTGCTGGCCGTGTTCGCCACGTACTACGCGATTCCGATGGGACGCAATATTAAAGGAATTTTTGTTGGATATGGTCTGTTTATCGGCACGAGCGTGATGACACTGACGCTACTCGCCGCACTCGGCGAGACATTTCAAAAGGTCTGGGTTTTTCTTCAGCCTTTTTGCTATGCCGCGGTATTGGGGATCTGGTGCACGGCGCTTTGGAAATACGAAGATGGCCGGCAGTTGGAGTCGCAGGCAAAAATTGAAGAGGACTACCAGTCTCTGGTCCTAGTTGCGAGAAAGGGTCTTCTTCAAGCGCGTACGTTCTTGAGCAAGGGCATGCGTCCATGATCGGAATACTGAGTTTGTCTGCGGTTGCGTTATTGCTGATCGGGCTTTTGCTGTTCCTCCTCCGCCGGTCGGAGGCAACACTATCGTCAGACCTTTCGCCGCTGGGCTCTGACGACGAGCTGTCAAACGCCTATGAGTCCTTCGAAGCTTGCTGTGGAGAGTTGCTTGATCGCATGTTCGGTCCCGACGACTGGGATTTTGTTTTGAACTGCGCTCCGAAGCAGGTTCAGCGGTTGTTCCTGAGTGAGCGCAAAGAACTCGCGCGCTACTGGCTTTGCCAGGTACGAATTCGAGCGAAGACTGCCATGCGGATTCATGTTGCGCATGCTAGAAACAGCGACAAACTCGAACCGTTTTTGGAATTAAGATTAGCGATTGACTACCTGATGGTCCGGGCAAAGTGCGAGCTTGTCGCCGCCGTTCTGTCGCTGCGTGGTCCGATGGCGCTGCGAAAGATGATCAAACAGGCAGACGGACTCAGCGACCAGCTTACGGCATTGCTTGCGCTTGTTTCGAAAGCGGACGCCTTGCCAAGCCATACGAGAGTCAGGCGATGATTAGAAAGCGCGTGCCGTCGTGTTAGAGCCGTCTGAACAGCCCAGCCCGATCATTGTTGAGGAAGCTCTACGCGACCTTAGGAATCGGACGCTAGCAAGACTCGATGGGGATTTCGCGAAATTGGTTTACCTCGCCTCGACCCGCGACTACAACACGGGACGTTATGTGCACGACGGCCTCTCCTTTCGGTTTTCGGAGCCAATCGTAGAAAGAGCCTTGGCAGCAGCACACCGCGAAGTGTTCGCAAGCCTGGCTGTCAGTCCGCTCAGAACTTTTGTCGCCCAGGTTGAGCAGTATATTCGATCCGGCTGCGCGCGTCCGGATGAGCTCGTGACCACGTGGAATAGTTCGGAGGCTTATCGCGTCTTGGCGCCCGCTGCAGACCATCCCTTGACGGTTAGACTCTTCATGTCAAACGTTAAGGTCGCTTTAGCAATCGTGAAGGCAACCTTGGTGGAACATCAGCGGTCTCAGGATCCACAATCCTCATTGCAACTGCCGTCACCTGGCCGATGATTTCCGCCTCCTTCAACGGGAAGCGGCGGTGAGCACGGGACGAAAGCGGATGAGGGGTTAAGGTAAGTTCGTCGCCTCTCGTCTCACACCAGCAACACGCGTATCCCGTCCGAAGCTCAATGAAATAGATGGGACGGTCGAATTCGGTTCGCCAGTGGCTCGCGCGGATGTCCCGCAGATTCTCATCAATGATGACAAAACTTCCGGGCCGAAGCAGCGGATACATCGTGAAATCTTGTAGCCCGATATAACCATAGCGGCCACGCCTGATGTCTAGCTGCCGGATCAGGGCGACCGGTACTTCGCCCCAAACCTGTACCATCCGGGACAGCAAATTGGTTTCTTCAACCCGAAAACCGGGATCAAATCGGACCGGAAAGTTGACTGTTTTCGCCGCATCGGTTTCCTCCAAATTGACTAGGTGCGTATGTTGTGGCGGAGTTTCAATTTGGTATTTTTCGAGCAGGTTCTGGTCAATGCCGAACATCGGAAGTAGATCGGAAACCTTCACACGATACACCGCACTCAGGCTGAAAAGTTTGTGAATGCTCGGAACTGCATCCGTGTTTTCGAGCCTCGTGAGCCAATTATTTGACACAAAAAACTCGGAGTTCCCCTGCGCCTCCGCGATTTTTTGGCTTTCCTCCTCAACTTCTCGCACAGTAATTCCGAGGCGGGCTCGAAGTTCTTTTAAGTTTTTGCCAGAGTCCATGAGTTGTCAGTTGGGATGATAGCGCGAAAGTTTACCAGAATGGCCGGACCTCTGCTCGCAAGACACTAGCAGAACGATAAATACCCAGACTCGAAATCGACAGGGTGGTGGGACCCTTGCTTCCTATACGAAGCAGGAACGTTTTTTTCCCACTGCAGTGAAGCAGCACCAGCAGAATCAACGGGTGGTGAACAGGCGCGCACTTTGCAAGGCCGCCTACTGCCTACCGCCAGAACTAGCCCGGTACGACAGAGAGTCCTGGGGCGGGTGAGAAGGGAAAACGCTTAACATGACGATGCGAGAAGGGGAACGCTGGATTTGCGCGAACTCGAGGTGCAAATGTGAAGTTCTAGTCGTGTTTTCAGCCGGAACCCACGAAGGGAGAAATCCCAGGTGCTCGTGCGGCTCCCCCATGAAGAAAACATACACAGCACCGAAACTGAGGAGCATCGAGGAGGATGAAGCCAAGTCTTTGCATGAGAAGTTCTTCTCGAAGGTATCGTGACGTACTTTGAGGGCCATCCAGTCGACTCTTTCGGCGGGGACCAGATGACGCGCCATTTTTTGAAAATCATGCTTCCGTTTACAGTTGGTGTTTTTTGTGTTCAGCGGGTTGGGTGGGTTCTTGGTTTTCGACTCGGTGTGGAATTCGGGGTCTGTTCCTAATTCGGGGTCTCTTGTTGAGGTTATCGGCGGAGCTGTATTACTCGCTTTGGGTTTGTTTGCCGTGTACCCCACAGGTGCGTTTGGCTCTATGTTGGATGCAAGCAGCACGGGGAGAATATGATCGAAACGTAGAGTGCGAAAACTTGCGGCGTTAAGTCCAGATTGCACCTGCCTAAAACAGTTCCATCGGAAGCTGGAAAGAATTACCGTTTCGCGAACACGCGAAATGCAGCCACTGTTTTGCACGAAACATCTTGTGTCTCGTGGTGGGCTCTGCTTCCTATAGGAAGCAAGACACCTCTTGGTTTAATTACCTCCCAATAGACTGTTACGTTTTCTTCTGCCCTGACAAAGGTCATCGACAAAAGTAATTGAGTGTGGGTGGGAGCGGTTCTTGCCTGGAGCGCCAGAAAGGCACAGCAGAGCAAAACGCCGCGGACGAGTTCAAGGATAGGGATGAGCTCTACAAAAATGGAATTGGGGACCGAAGGCTACTCGGAGCGAGGACAGGAGCAGGCTCGTTCCCGGCTTCGCCACATCGAGCGACGTGAATGGTGGCTCTGGGCAACGGCGGTCATGATCACGCTCCTGCTGACCGCAGGCATTCTCTCTTTCCTGCCGATGTTTCTGCAGTCAAACGAGCCCACCGGGTATTTCTCGACGTTGCGGCGTGCCATGTGGGGCCTGGTGGGGATGGTGTTGCTTTTTGATGGCTATACGGTCTATCAGCAGCTGCAAATTCATCGAATGCGAAGGCGATTGTTCGAGAGAGAGGAGTTGTTCCGCTTGATTAGCGACAACGCCGCCGACATGATCGCGGTTGTGGACATGAATGGAAACCGTATTTACAACAGTCAATCCTACAGCAGGGTACTGGGCTACAACCAAGAGGAGCTCAAGCATTCGTCGGCATTCGAACAGATTCATCCCGAGGATCGCGAAAAGGTTCAGCGGGCCGCGGCAGACGCGCGGCAGACTGGTATAGGCAGAACGCTCGAATATCGAATCCGGCACAAGGATGGGAGCTGGCGCGTTCTTGAATCCACGGCCAGCGTAATTCGGGGGCCGAGCGGCGAGCCCCAAAAGCTGGTGATCGTGAACCGCGATGTCACGGAAAGAAGGGAAGCAGCAGAATCCCTCCGCCAATCGGAGTCCGGATTTCGATCGATGGTCGAGGATGCACCATATGGCATCTTTCGCTGCCGTTCGAACGGCAAACTTCTCAGCGCGAATCCGGCATTTCAGAGGATGCTGCGATACGACCTTGCCGACGAGCTGCTGCAAACGAACCTTGTCGAAGATGTTTTCGATAGTCCTTCAGAGTTTCAGAAGTTGAAGAATCTAGTGGACGACGGAAAGGAGTTCAAGGACGTAGCGGTCGAACTGAGGCGGAAGGATGGAAGCAAAATCACAGTTCGCTGTAGAGGTCGAAACGTCAGCGACCATGAAGGCCTGGCCAGCTTCGATGTATTTGCCGAAGACGTGACCGAGAAACGAATTCTGGAACGCCAGCTGCAAATGGCCGCCAAAATGGAAGCTGTTGGCCGGCTCTCGGGTGGAATCGCTCACGATTTCAACAACCTGCTCGGCGTGATCATCGGCTACAGCCAGTTGTTCAAGAAAAAACTGGATCCGGAGAGTCCTCTTCGCGAACACGCCGAGGAAATTGAAAAGGCCGGCCAGCGCGCCGCGGCACTGACCCGGCAGTTGCTCGCTTTTAGCCGTCAACAAGTGCTTAAGCCTGCAGTTTTGAATCTGAACGACCTGGTTAGCGACATGGTGAAAATGCTTCCCCGGCTGATCGGAGAGGACATTGCGGTGAGCACGTCGCTCGCTGCAGACTTGGGACAAGTCAAGGCTGATCACGGTCAGATCGAACAGGTGATCATGAATCTGGCGGTCAATGCCCGTGACGCCATGCCATCGGGTGGGGAGCTGCGCATCGAAACAGCCAACCGGGAATTCGATCAAGCCTATACCAGGCATCACCCGGGAGCCAGGCCCGGTCTGTACGTCATGTTGTCGGTCGTCGATTCCGGAATGGGAATCGACGCAGAAACACTCGCGCATATCTTCGAACCGTTCTTCACGACCAAGGAGGTTGGAAAAGGAACGGGTCTGGGCTTGGCTACTGTATACGGGGTGGTAAAGCAGAGTGAAGGCTACGTATGGGTTGACAGCGCGGTAGGCAAAGGAGCTTCGTTCCAAGTATTCTTACCGAGAGTTGACGAAGAGCAGTCCATTCAGTTTCCGACGCGGGGACAAGAAGCTAAAACGGCCGGAGGATCGGAAACGATTCTGCTGGTCGAGGATTCCGAACCGCTCAGAAAGCTGACGCAGTCCTTTCTCGAGTCCAATGGATTTGCAGTGCTCGTTGCCCAGGATGGAGAGGACGCCGTCAAGATCGAAGCCGCCGCCGCAAGAAAAATTCATCTACTGGTGACGGATGTTGTCATGCCGGGCATCAATGGAAGAGTTCTTGCCGAGCGGCTGCGTCTGAATCAACCCGAGATGAAGGTATTGTACATTTCAGGTTATACCGACAGTTTTATCGCAATTCACGGCGTGCTCGAACGAGGCATGACGCTCCTTAACAAACCTTATACCGAGAATGAATTGGTCCAGAAGGTTCGAGAGACATTGCGCGCCGCTTCAGGCGAAACGAACGAGGAAAGTCTTCCGGTGATAGGTCGTCAGAGACAACCGCAAGGATAATGAATAAAGAGGCGCGCCCGAATGAATACAATTCTGGTTGTGGACGATGACGAGTCGATGCGGCGCCTGATACGACTAAACCTAGAAGACAGTTACCGCGTGCTGGAAACGGGGGAACCGGAGGACGCTCTGGCCCTGACGCTCGAGCACAAACCAGACGCTATTTTGCTTGACCTGAGAATGCCGAAGTATTCGGGGTTTGAGCTATGTCAGACCTTGGCCTCTTTCAATGCGACGCAATTGATTCCGGTCGTCATTGTTAGCGGTGAAGCCGGAGCGAGAACCAAACAACTGTGCAAGGATTTGCGAGCCGTCGATTATTTTGAAAAACCTGTCGACTTCGACGCTTTACGGTCGCGACTGGCGGATTTGCTGCGCGGACGGCAGAGGGAACGGCGATCGGAAGTGCGGGTTCGATTGAAGGTAGCTATCCGTCTTACCGGCCAGGATGAGTCCGGACAGGCGTTCGACGTCGTTACGACTACGGAAAATGTAGGCAGCAACAGCTTCCTGTGCGCATGCGGCGTTGCCATCGACGGGCGTGCCAGGATCGACGTCCACCTGCGGTTGGCAGGAGGGCCCGACGATTACGTCGGCCAAGCAATAATCGTTCGCTCCGAGTGGAATGAAACGCACTACCCCCGATATGGATGCCGGTTCAGTGAGAAGACTGGGACTTGGGTGTTGCACTAGTGACCCGCGAAATAATCCCTAGCCGCAACTTCGTCTCGCTGTTGGATTCGATTCAGCCAAGAGCCGAAACTGCGATTTCAACGCGATTACGTCCAGCGCGTTTCGCAGAATAAAGAGCTGCGTCCGCCTGGCTGACCAATTCACTGAAAGCAAGTTTTGCCTGTCCGACTCCGAATCCCGTAATTCCGAAGCTCGCCGTTGCCAATATATTGCAGCCGCCAAAATTTAGTGGAGTGGTTTCGAATTCTGCCCGAATGCGGTCGATTGCTTTTTCTGCGTCCTTTACCGTGGTGTGGGTCATGATCATCATGAATTCCTCACCGCCCTGCCTCCCGCAGATATCGCTGCGTCGTGTATGAGCCTTTAGAATTTTGGCAAATGTTTTCAGAACCGCATCCCCGGCGTTGTGCCCGAAGGTATCGTTGATCCGCTTGAAGCGGTCGAGGTCGGCAACGATAAGGCATAGAGAATAGTCATGTCTGGTGGCTCCGCTGACTTCACGTGTGCCCCATTCCTCGATCGCGCGACGGTTCGGTAATCCAGTCAAGTCATCGGTCAGCGCGAGTTTTTCGAGTTTCTTGTTCTTGGCCTCGATCCGACGGTGAAGCTCCAGAGTGCGTAGACCGACGCCCACGCGTGCCAGGAGCTCTTCCTCATGGAACGGCTTTGTGAGGTAATCATCCGCTCCGGCCCGCAGCCCTTCGACCACGCTGGCTTTGTCCGTCTTGGCGGTCAGCATAATAATGTGGGTATAAGAACTTGAAGAAATGGAACGCATGCGACGGCAGATCTCGACACCGTTCAGATCGGGCATCATCCGATCCATGATGACCAGCGAGGGACGATGCTTCAAAAAGAGATCGACTGCCTGTTGTCCTGTCGCGGCGAAGATCAGAGAGTAAGGCTGGCCGAATAGTGCTTGTTCTACGCTTTTGCGTGCTACAGCCGAATCGTCAACGATCAATAGTTTCATTTCCGATTCCGTCGCCCGCGCAGATTCTCCACTGGCAACGGAGGCTTCCTTCTCGCGCCGCTCGGGGAAGGCGAATGCTGGAATCCCTGGGATCGTCATGCTTGCCATAAACTTAGTCTCCCATCAGGTAAGCTGTTTCTTCACGGGGGTAAATGCAATCCCGCCGCCAATCGGCTCTTGTGGTTATCTCCTGTGGTTACAATGAAATACGGATGAAGCAGTGCGCCGACTCCGCAGCTTCGCAGGAGAGCGACTGGCTCGAAACCAGACACGCTGTCTGGAATTGAGGCAATCAGAGCCGACGCGAGTAGGTGCCTCGGATCAGCAAGGACGGAGTTACATCATTGATTGCATGGGGATTGCGAAATGAATGCCGACAGCTTGTGACGCCGGCATGGATATTGCACACCTGATCTCAGTATGCCGAATTCACGCTGGTAAAACGCGGACTACTGAATTGGAAGGAACAGAAATCAATTGCGTCTCTAGAGAAGGAATACCGGACAGCGTCCGGGAGCAAAGAGTACCGGTTGCCGAGAGTTCGAAGAAACCGACGATTCTAGTCGTCGACGATGAAGTCGCTCCGGGCCAAGTGTTATCGGTAAGGCTCAAGCTCGCCGGATTTCGTTCCTCGTTTGTCTCATCGGGCGAACAGGCGCTTGGAGTTCTATCAGGCACTCATGTCGACGCAGTTATTTGCGATCTGAAAATGCCTGGGTTGGGTGGACTTGAGTTATGGACCAGAACTCGGAAGGACCATCCGTCGCTTGCATTTCTTTTGTTGGTGAGCCGCAGCGACGCGCATATGGGCGCACAAGCGATTAAAGACGGGGCCGACGACTATCTCACAAAGCCCGTCGAGGCCAAAGATGTCCTGAGGAACCTTCGGCGGGCCTTGGACAGGAAACGCGTTGAACGAGAAGCGCTTGAGTTGCAAAGACGGCTTGAGCAGCTAGTGCTTGAACGTACCACGCAACTGCGCTCTGCACTCCAGAGCGCGGAACAGAGTTACGAAAATACGTTGCTGGCGCTGGGGGCGGCACTGGACTTGCGAGATGGACAGACTGCCGACCATTGCCGGCGAGTCTGTGAGTACTCGCTCGAAATCGCCAAACGCATGGGTTGCTCGGATGCTCAGCTGAAGAGCCTTAGCCAAGGCGCGCTTTTACATGACATCGGAAAGTTGGCCATCCCAGATTCAATTCTTTCGAAGCCGGGCAAGCTCACTCCCGAGGAGTGGAACATTATGCGAACTCATGTGCAGATCGGATATGACCTGGTGAGCCGTATCCCGTTCCTCCAGGACGCGGCCGATCTAGTGCTAAACCATCATGAACGGTATGATGGAACCGGTTACCCCAGAAGACTGCAACGGGGACAGATCCCGTTGCGTGCGCGAATTTTCGCAGTCGCGGACGCATTTGACGCGATGACTTCGCCGCGTCCCTATCAAACCACCAGGTTAATATCACAGGCAATCGAGGAGGTGGCTTTTCAGGCAGGCCGGCAATTCGATCCACAAGTTCTTGAGGTATTTCTCGCTATACCGACAGAAGTGTTGAAAGAGATTCATGGAGAATCAAAGGAAAAAACATACCGTAAACCTGCCGCAAGACAGATAGAAGTGGAAACTTCCAGGCCTTTCGGCGTTCCCGTCGTCGCTTGCAGCTAACTGACGCTGCTGTTTTCCAAGTCGCTATCCGCCAGGATGCGATAGAGTTTGGCGCGACTTATGCCCAAGAGCTCCGCCGCACGTACTTTGTTCCCATGAAGACTTTCGAGCACGCGACGGACGTGTGCCCTCTCGACTTCGTCAAGGGTGGCGACCGTTCCTTCGCTATTGATCTCGGACGGTTCTACAAGACGGATGTATTCGGGCAGATCTTCAATATCTACCGCTTCTCCGTCGGTCATCATGCAAGCGTTTCCGAGGACGTTTTCAAGCTCGCGAATATTTCCCGGCCAAGGATAGCGGGAAAGCAAGGCTTGTGCCCGGCGCGTTATTCCACGGATTGGCTTTCCGTATTGCGCAGCAAAACGTTTAATGAAATGCTGCTGGAGCATAGGCAGGTCCTCCTTTCTTTCAACGAGTGTCGGCAAGGTGATATGGACCATGGATAGCCGGTAGAAGAGGTCCTCCCGAAAGCGCTGTTCCCTGATCATTGAGCGGAGGTCCCTGTGCGTTGCTGCGATCACTCTGACATCGACGCGGCGGACGGAGGAAGAACCGACGCGTTGT
>Ga0070697_100002932_pt1 | contig 13126 bp, 23 predicted proteins | sample KBSK1501metaG_FD_65475 | JGI IMG/M metagenome (GOLD analysis project Ga0070697, IMG submission 65475) | Corn, switchgrass and miscanthus rhizosphere microbial communities from Kellogg Biological Station, Michigan, USA - KBS K1-50-1 metaG | ecosystem: Host-associated > Plants > Roots >... | reverse complement strand
CAGAAACCGGCAGCTATCAGGGACAGGGAGCAGATTCAGGCATGCCCGGGCCCAGACAACCGCGACCACATCAGCCTCACATCGAACCCTTGCGGTCACCGATGGATGCAGGTAAGGCGGCAAGGGACCAGGCGGAAGAAACACCACCTGAGAACCACAACCGCGCTGCCCGCCCTGGACCCTCGCAAAAGACCCAACGTCACCAGGTTGGAATCACGCTGTGACCTTTGGCTTTTCAACAGGCTGTCAGTTTGACGTACGGAACATTACCTTTATCTCATGGTGACGGTTGGGGGAGCAGATGAGTGAAGAACAGCCGCCCGGTAGCTCTGAGAACCCGGACGGGCCACCGCCCGGAGGCCCTGCAGCACAATCGCCGGAAAGCAATCCTCAGGGACCGAAGCCCTTCTGGCGGCGTACACCCTTCTTGATGGTGGCTCCACCACTGATTCTCGTAATCGTCATCACCATCGCTGTGCTCCTCACCAGCAGCAACACCAGCACGCCTGCGGCATCGCATCCCGGTAGTGCAGCTGCAGCGTGTCGTGCACTCGGAGCCTGGGAGAATGGCCCGGCGACCGATTCGCTGTTTGACGACCCGGCACGCCAGAAGATCGCAAACCTTGGCCACGGAACCCAGTTCGGGGTTGACTTCGCTAAATGGATGCATGACGGCGACTCGGGCAGCATCGATCAGGCCGTGAATGAAGGCACGCTTGTCGGCCAGGACTGCCAGGCTGCCGGGGTACCCGGAATACTCAGCGCATCGAGCGGCAGTGCCTCGGCACCAAGCCCGTCCGGGTCGGCAAGCGGGTCACCGAGCCCGTCAGCGCCCGCCGCGCCGACCATGACGCGCCAGACGGATAAGGTCGTGTTCAAGGTTTCGGGCAGCGGCTACCCCTCTATTCAGTACGGCTCCGATAGCGACAGCAGGTCCCCCGCGGGCGGGTACGGGCCATTGGGCGACGGGAACGCGCTGCCCTGGTCGGCGTCCGTGACCTATGACCCCAGCGCCCTGTACTACGCGGTTTCCGCCCAGCTTGAGGGCTACGGCGACATCTCGGACTCGGTGACCGAGGTGATCACCACATACTGCTCGGACGGTAGTCACAAAACCGAGAGCTTCCCGCTGGCACACGGCCACGCAAGCGGCGGCTACAACATTGCCCAGGCGGAATACGCGGGCGGCGACACTGGCAACGCCGCGCAGGCCGAGTCCGACGCCGGCTGCTAACGACACGGCGGCGCAATCAGCGCAGCATCCGGAGGCACGTGAGCCGGAGCTGCAGCCGGACCTCTAGCTCCAGCTGCGCAATGTGTGCCTGTTGGGTCAAGAACGACCAGCGTCATCCTCGCGGACAACCGTGTACCCGCCGCTGCCGTCCGGCGCGAGGCACCATCCCGTCGGCCATACATGTTCAGCGCTGGGTGACAGGACGCGCGACCGACCGAAATGCAAGCTACCCTCGCCGTCGCTGAAGGTCGCCCCGTCGAACTGGGCGTGGCCGCTGAAGGTCGTCATGGTGAACCCGGCGTCGCTGCTGAAGGTGGCCCCGTCGAACACGGCGGCGTCGCTGAAGGTCGCCCCGTCGAACCCGGCGGCGTCGCTGAAGTCCGTCTCGCCGAAGAAGGCGGCGTCGTTGAAGGCCGCGCCGCCGAAACTGACGCCGTGGCTGAAGGTCGCCTCGAGGAACCAGGCCTCGCCGCTGAAGGTCGCCCCTTCGAACCCGGCGTAGTCGCTGAAGGTCGCCCCGTCGAACCCGGCGCCGCCGCTGAAGGTCGCCCTGTCGAAATCGGCCTCGCCGCTGAAGATAGCCTCCCTGAAGTTGGCGTCAGCCATGACGCCGTTCGCGAGGTTGAAATCGATGAGGGTGGCATTGGCGAGGTCGAGGCGGATGCCGGGCCAGAAACGTGGGCTCGGCGGATCGGTGGAGCGCTGATCTTCGGCCCTGTCATCACGCAGGTGCTCGGCAAGAATACGCTGCGCGGTAAGCCGCACCTGCCGTTCTTGGTGCCAGGTGTCCCCGGGCACGACAGTGCTCGTTTCAGCCTCAACGGCGGGCTCTGCCGGGGCTTTGGTTGCCTCGGACTCTCGCTTGCTGGTCGGCGTGGCGGAAAACGGCATGCGCAAGTAGGCGCAGATGACGTTGACGATGGTCTGGCGGTGCGCGGTGTTGTCCTGGGCGAGCCGTTCCAGTGCGTACAGGCCGCCCAGCCGGACCGGGGCCTTGTCGTTGCCGAGCTGCTCGACCGCCTTGGTGTACAGCTCGGTGATGCGCCGCTCGGTCGCGTCATGGTCGGTCTGACGGGTGGCGATCTCCTGGTGGTGCTGGCGGCGGAAGGCAAGCATGAGCCCGACCGCCGCCCCAGCGCCCGCACCCGCCGCCAGCCCGGTGCGGACGGCATCCAGTCGGGCGTTGGCCTGGTCAGTACCGGGTTTGGCGTGGCCGGCGATGATCCACAGCCACATCGTCACCACGAAACCGACGATCAGGACTGCGGCGGCTGCGAAGAACATCCATCGCACCTTGAACGGCTGCCACGTCGGCCCGGCACCCTCATGTGCCTGGCGGCCACTGGAAGACTTCATGGGGGCATCATGTCGCGGCAATGAGGTCGGTCGCGGACGTTCAGGCTGGACTTGCCCCGTCAGCGCCTCCAGCGCGACCCCGGCCGCCCACGCTCCCCGGCCGCCTCCTGCACCGCCCGGCCCCTCTGCCCAGCTGTGAGGGGCCGGGCCTTTAATCTGCCGCCGGCACCAGCCCGCAGCTCCCCGGCTCCGCCGCCGATACGCGCCGGGCCCGGGGGCGCCACGGGAACGGCACGGGCCCCGGTCACCCCGGCTCGTACCGCGGCAGCTCATACGAAACCAGGCATTCTGAGCAGTCAACCCGGACCGTATCCTCCCGGACGAACAGCTGCACCGTGACCTCCCGCCGGCAGGATGAGCAGTAGCGGGTGGTGGAATAGGAGGAGTCACGGGCCATCGTGCTTCAGCCGAAGAACCCCGGATGCCGGGCCGCAATCGCATCCGCGGAGTCACCGAGCCGGGCCGCCTGCCGGGCCCGTTCCTGCGGGCCGGCGCTCAGCGAGATGGTCAGGCCGGCCTCGTCGTCGTCCCCGTCGTCGTCCAGGCCGGGCAGGCCGAGCCGCCGGGCGCTCTTGTTGATGTGGGCGCGCACCTCGCTCTTGCTGTGACCTGCGAGGTTGCCCTTCCGGTACGTCGCCTTGGCCAATCCGAGGTGGTGAGCGTCGTGGACCGGGAAATCGCCGTCCGGGCCGAGCGCCTTGCCCTGCTTGGCCAGCGCCCGCCGCTGCTCCGCGCTGACGGCCAGGCCGAAGATGTCCGCGTGGTCGGCGGCCAGCCGGACCTCCTCCTCCGCCGCCGGGCCGGTCACGGTTCCGGCCTGCGAGGCAGCGGACAGCTTCAGCACGTCACCGCGCAGCCCGGCCACCTTGTGCGCCGGGACCTGGCTCTCGCCGCAGCGCAGCGCCTGCACGACCTTGGACAGCACGACATGCCGCTCATTCTCGCTCCGGCCCAGGCCGGCCGAGGCGTGCGCGAGGTGAATCATGTCGTTTACCCTGGTGCGGCCGTACTTGGCGGCCACCTCGTCCTCGCCCGCGTCGAGCTCGGCGTGGCTCAGCCGGGTGCCGGTGTCCTCGACGCCGCCTCCCCGCATCGCCCGGTCGTAGGCAGCTGCGCCGGCGAGCTCGGGCCCGGTGATCTCCGGGCTGGACAGGAAGCGGTCGTCGTACACCGGGCGCTTTGCCCGGTGCAGCGCGGTCAGCCGCTCCACCTCGGCGAACACGGAATCGGTGGCGGATCCGTACCTCTCTTCGCGCATCACGCGCTCCCTTCAGCCGGCTGGTGAACGGCGCCCTCTGGCGGGCCGCCCGAGCCCGGCACTGTCCTGCTGACCTGCACCGGCACGCCGCGCTCATCCTGGGCCGCGAACCCCATGGGCGGCATGCTGGGCATCGGGCGCGGTCCCCGGCTGACGGCCTGGGCGCCGGTCCGGCCGTAGTACTCGTCCTGCCGGCGCTGCCGCTCGAATGCCTTCCCGTCGTACTCGGCCTTGACCTGCTGCCGGATCGTGCTGAGCTCGGCGTCGCTGGCGCCACGCAGCAGCGCCTGGACGACTCTCGAATCATGATCCGGGCTGCTGGCCCACAGCCCGGCAGTCGCGGACTGGCCTGCGGACGCCTGCCGCAGGCCATCCGCCCGCCACCTGCTGGTGATGCCGGCCACGTCGAACCCGCCCTCCTGCAGCAGCCGGACCGCCCGGCCGGGATCGCCGTGCTGGCGGGCCAGGGCGAGCACCGCATCCGGGCCGCCCGCGCCCATCACCTGCATCCAGGCGGCGTCACGGCGGGTCTGCTCCAGCCCGGCCGCCGCGGCCCGGTGCGCCTCAGCTGACCGCCGTTGCACGCACACGCCGCAGCCACACGACGGCTTATGGTTATCAGGCACTCGCCAGCACTCCCCTCCGGCGGCGGCCCAGCGGATCGTACGGCTCGGCCCGGACGCTCAGCGGGTAGAAATCACGCTTGATAACCTCGCCGTTCCTGCTCCGGTAGACGTAGGTGAACGGCATTTCCGACAGCTCAGCCAGCCACTCCGGGCAGCTCCAGTAGACATAGCCGACCACCCGGCACGACCGGGCGTTCCAGACCTGGTAGACCGCCCCGTCGCGGATGTCATCGAAGATCCGGCCGATGGAGCGGCCCAGCTCGTACACGCCGATCCGCACCGGCTCGCACCCGGGCGGGCTCTCCCGGGTAAACCAGGCCCTGTGGATTCCTGTCTGCTAGCTGACGATGCGGACGACCTTGCCGTACTCCACCTTCCGGGCCAGCTCCGGCAGGTGGTGCTGCAGCGCCGACCCGCCCGAGATCTCGATCTCCGGCAGCCGCCGCCTCGCTTTCATGCCTGCCTAAATCGGCAGTTACGTACATGAGCTCGGGTCTCGCTCCCGCCGCCGCCGGGCCCGCCGGTGTCCGGGCTGGCTGAGAAGCTATCACTCCCGCTGACGCCCGGGTGCCCGTGCTTCGGCTTCCTCTTTCGCGGCTCCTGCTTCAGCTTCGCCCCCTGCTCCGGCAATGGCGTCTTCCACTGCGGCTCCTGCTCCAGGGCACGCTGCTGGCCCTGAGCCATGTCGCCGCCCTCCAGCCCCCGGACAGCTCCCGCAGGCGGCTGCGGCGCACCCTGGGCGGGCTGGCCCGGGGATGGCGCACCGGCAGGCGGCTGCTGGACGCCCGGCGCAGACTGGCCCTGCGGGGCTCCTGCAGCCGACTCAGAGCCTCCCGCCATGCCGGGCGGGATGTAGCCGGGGTGCCCGCCGTAGTAGTGCGGGCGCTGCTGCCCGGAGAGCAGGTGAGCCCGGTTGTGCGGGTTCATGAGGGTGTGCGCGTAGGCGCTGTGCGCGACCGGCGCCGGCGGCACCAGCGGCCGGGCCGGGGGCAGGTTGGGCCGCCAGGTGCCGAACTCATCCCAGCTGCCGTTCTCCGTGACCTGCCAGCCGGGCGGGTGCCACTGCTGGCGGGCGGCGGCCTGCGCGCTCACCGCCTGCTGCTGCGCCTGCTGCCGCGCCGCCCTGGCCGCGTCGTCCGCGTCCACGGCCGACAGCATCGCCTCCGGCACCAGACCAGGTCTGGGCGGGTACCGGTGCAGTTTCCTGGCCTCGCAGGCCCTCGCGTTCGCGTCGGTGCACATCCACGCGCAGTCATCCGCGCCGAACGTGTCCTTATCCGGGCCGGGCTCGATCTGGTCCGGTCGGCGCAGCCGCAGATGTCGCCGTAATGCTTCCCGGGCCGGTCCGGGGTGGCCGGTAGGTCGGGGTTGGCGGCCTCGGCCATGCCCAGGGCGCGCGGGCCGAGGTGACGCCACTCGCGCGACCGGGGCGGATCAGGCGCCGGGGCGGGCGCCATCCTGGCCGCCAGGGCGATGGCCCGGCCGGCCGCAATCGAGTCAACGAGCTCGTTGCACAGGGACAGCAGGGCCGACTCGGCGGGGCTGACCGGCTCCCCGGTCTCAGTCTCGGTGGTCATGGCCGCGTCATCGTCTCCGTTGCCCAGGGCCGCCAGCAGTCCCGGCAGACGACCCGCCCGGCCTCGTTCTCGCCGATCATCCCGGCGCACAGCCGGGCCAGCCGCGTGATCACCGCGACCGGATCGCAGTTGGCCAGGATGGCGCGGGCGGCGGCCTCGTCCCCGGACCCGGCCAGCTCGACCAGGGCAATCGCGTCCATCGTGGCGTCATCGTGCTCAGCGGTCATGACAGCCGGTCCCAGGCGCCGGCCGGGACATACACGCTCTCCCCCGCGTCGGCCTCCGTCGTCTCGGTCAGGTGCTCCTCCCGCGAGTAGCACCGCTCCGGGTGCTCCGCAGCGAACCGGGCCAGGCAGAGATCGCATACCCAGCCGCTCACCCGGTCCCCGTCCGGGCCGGACGCCCACGCCAGGCCGGCGCCGGGAGCCTGGCAGTTGGCGCAGGGCTCGCCGTGCGCTGAATCAGCGCCCTCCGTCTCCTCCAGCGGGTCACCGGCAGGGTCCGGCTCAGCGGCCCGGACAGGGCCGCCTGAGGGCCGCGCCTCCAGCTCGGCCGTCAGCGACCGGACCGTCAGCTCCAGCGCCTCAGCCCGGCCGTGCGCCTTCTCCAGCGCCGCCGACCGGTCGGCCAGCTCCTGCTCGAGGTGCGCGCAGCGCTGGCACGGCTGCGGCTCCGGACCGGGTACGACGGGCGGCGGCTTGGTGGCAGTCACGGGCTCTTGTACCGGAGATGACGATCCCGGTGACGCCGCAGACGATCCCTTCCCGGCCAGCTGCCGGGGCCGCCCGCGCTTCGGCCTGGCGGGCTCCTCATCGCGGGGAAACGGGTCGTTCTTCGCCCGCTCCGCGGCCAGCTTCCGCGCTTCCTCCCGCGTCCACGGCTCCTCGCGGCTGACCAGCGCTTTCCTGTCATCCAGGGCGATGAACGCCAGCGCCACGCCAACGGAGCAATTTGGCTGGCCAAATTCAGCGACCGGGTACGCCTCGTCCACCGCGCGGTAATTGAGCACCGTGGCGTGCGCCAGGCCGGTGTCCTTCGCCGCGTCCCGCAGCTTCCCCTCACCGCCGTCGTCCTCGCCGCCGTACCGGTCCGCCATGGCGCCGATGATGCGGACCTTCACCCACGTGCTGCGGTTGTCAACTTCCTGCAGCGCGGCGATGAAGTCCGCATATGCCCAGTCCCGCGGGTCGGCGGGCAGCTGAGGAAGAACGTACGGGGCAAGCTCTGAATTTGCGCCCAATGGCGCACCTCCGGGGAGATCGCCGCGGCGGCACGGCCGCGATCTTCCCGGAAAGAGACCGCGCCGCCGCGATGCTGTTGTGAGCAATCACCCAGGGCCATCGTCATGACACCGGGCACCCCGGTGATACGGCCGGACCGGCCGGAGGTACCGGCTTGGCCGGGAATCAGCCCGGAACCGGAGACGGCCGGGCGCCGGTGTCTGCAGCCGGCACCCGGCCGCTACCTGCTTACTACGGTAGCCAGCTTCTCCAGCGCATCCGCGATCCGGTCCAGCCGGGCCATGAGCTCCTCATGCCGGCGCCCGGCCGCCTGCCCGGCGTCCTCGCGGGCCCGGTCCATCCGCGCCAGGTCCCGGCCCAGCCTCGCCTGGCGCTCCGCCATGGCCGCGTCCTCGCCGTCCACTGCCTACGGCGCCAGCTTCTCCAGCGCCGCCGCGATCCGGCTCAGCACGGCCAGCTGCTCCTCGTGGCGCCGGCCGGCGGCCTGCTGGTACAGCTCCACCCGCATGATGCCCTGCTCGTAGCCGGAGCGCAGCCGCTGCATCAGCTCCGCCATGGTCTCGTCGTCATCCATGCCCGCGTCCTACGGCTGCACCGGCTCCAGGATCTCCCCCAGCATGCCCAGCAGCGCCTGCGCGTGGAACACGTGCCGGGCGGCGGACGGGACCGTCCCGTGCTGCTCCGCGGCGGCGGCCATGGCCGTCAGCAGCTCGGCGTGGGCGCCCGGCTCCGCGGCCACCGCGTCGATGCGGGCCACCGCCTCCACCAGCCCGAACGCGGCCAGCACGGCGTCCAGCATGATGTCGTTCTCCGTGTTAGTGCTCATGCCCGCTGTCATCGGAGGGAGCTACGCCGGCACCGGGCCCAGGCGGATGCCGGCCTGCAGCGCCGCCACGTAGCACGACGCGCAGAACCCGCAGCGCTCGCGGGTCCGCAGCATGAACGCCGCCTCATGCCGGCCGCACCGGACGCACGGCACCGGACCGGGCAACTCAGTGCCCCGGATCGCTGGCTACGCGCTGCTCGTACAGGTTCCCGGCGGTGCCCGCGTTCTTGCCCTTGACCGTGGTCGTCAGGTGACCCGTCTCCTCCGCGTCGGTCGCGCGGTTCGCCTCGAAGGCGCTGGCCGCGGTGCCCGCGTTGGTGGCCGGGCCGGGGCTGATCGTGCTCATGCGCCCGCCTCTTGCATGGCCCGCCGCTCCGCCGCCTCGCGCTGGCGGGCCGCCTCGATGTCATCCGTGCCGTGCACCCTGCACAGGATCTCGTCATCGCACGGCTGGCACAGCACGAAGTGCAGGACAGAACCGGCGGCCACCCTGGTCAGCTGATGAGCGTCCGGCCCGGCCGGGCCGCCGCAGGCCGAGCGCCGCTTAGCATCCATGCCCCTGGCAATCGTCGGGCACGCGAAAGGCCCCGGCATCCTGCCAGGGCCCCCCGTACCCGCCAATCAGGCGCTCGCCTGCACGGATGCTGCCTGCAGCGCCAGCCGCTCCAGCCCGGACGCATCCAAGCCGGGCCAGCCGTGGATGGCCTTCACCCAGCGTGCCGGCACCACGCTGGCACCGTGGATACTCCCGAGGAGCGACCCGCAGATGGCTGCGGTCGTGTCCGTATCGCCCCCTGCGGCGATGCAGTCCTGGAGTGCCTGCTCCAGGCTGGTGCTGTGCGCCATGGCGCTCAGCGCGACGGACAGCGCGCCGACGCACCCGCCGCTGTTGCGGGCGAACGTAGCCGGCCGCTTGCACAGCGCCTCGTCTATGACGTGCTCCCAGTAGCCGCGCCGGCCGACGGGTATCAGCTCCAGGCCGGCCGCCACCTGCTCCGCGCCGAACCCGGTACCCAGCTCAATCGCGGTCGCGATGGCGATGCTCCAGATGACGCAGCTGTCGGCCGTGTACCCGGACGGGTCGAAGTGGGTCAGGTCGCTGATCTCGCGGGCCGCCTGCGCGATCTTGGCCCGGTTGCCCAGGTAGGGCAGGCAGACCGGCCCTGTCCTCATAAGCGAGCCATTCGGGCCGCCTTCATCAAACCCTGCGGGCTTGGGCCGGGCGGCCATCCTGACGCCGTATGCCCTGCTCGCAGCCGCCATGCCGCGCGGGCTCGACACCTTGCTGAGCACGCTCCTGGTAGCGATGCCGATGTCCGGCGGGCGGGTCCAGAACCAGCTCAGCAGTCCCTTAGCGACCTCCACCGGGACGCTGCGGCCTAGCGCCACCGCTATCGAGCCGACCGTGTCGTCGCTCCATTCTCCGGGGGAGAAACCGTACCCGCCGCCCTTCATCACCGCATGGCCGCGGCTCGGGAGGCCCGTTTCGTAGGGAACGCCGAGGCAATCGCCGGCAGCACTGGCCAGCATCACGCCGGCGATTCTGTCCTGCCTATCAGTGCTCATGCCTGCCTCTCCTCTGCCTGCCTGCGGGCTCCGCCCGCCTCCCACGCGGCCACGTAGCCGCTGCGCCGGCGCGTGCCCTTGTCCCTGGCGCCTGCCTGCCGGCCGACCGGCTTGCCCTCCGTGCGCCTGCGCTCGAGCCCGGCCTTGATCCGCTCGCTGCGCCGCTGGCTCTCATACCGGGCCAGCGTGCCCATGAGACCGACCAGGATCTCCCGGGCGAACGGGTCCACCGTGTTCAGCCACGGGGTCCTGCCGCGATCGCACGTCGGCGCCCGCCTCGGCGAGCAGCCGCAGGTAGCGCTGCATGTCCTCGGAGCCGTGCCGGCTGAGCCGGTCCAGCGCCCAGATCAGCACCACGGGGTGCTCACCGTGCCGCACGGCCGCCAGCATGGCGGTCCGGGCCTTATCGAACTCCGCGCCCTTGGCGCCGGCCGCCCCGCACCGTCCGCTACATCCACACCATCATCTCGGCCGCGCTGCGCGATGCCGTCGAGGCCGACCTGCTGCCCCGCAACCCGGCATCGAGGGCGCACCCGCCCACCGCCAAGCAGGCCGCGCCGCCGGAGATGCACCCGTGGACGGCCGCGCAGGTATCCGCATTCCTGGCCTGGTCGCGCCAGCACAGCGAACTGCACGCCGCCTGGCGCGTGCTGGCCATGACCGGGATGCGCCGCGGCGAGCTGCTCGCGCTGCGGTGGCGTGACACCGACCTGGACGCGGGCACGATCACCATCCGCAGGTCGGCCGGCGTGGTCAAGACCAGGGGGGAACGGGAGCAGATCACGGAAGGCCCGACCAAGACCAGCAAGCCGCGCGTCATCGACGTGGACCCCGGCACCATCGCGGTGCTCAAGTCCTGGAAGGCCGGGCGCGGCTCAGCAGCGCTGGCCCTGGCCAAGCCTGGCGCGCTCGTGCTCGGCAACCACGAGGGCAGGATCCGTCACCCGGAGACCTTCTCCAAGACGTTCACCAAGACGGCGGCCCGCTGCCGCCGGGACCTCGGCGAGGACGCGGTTCCGGCAATCCGGCTTCATGATCTCAGGCACACGCACGCGACGACCAGTAGACCGAGCGGGAGCCGGTGCACGTCGTCTCCCAGCGGCTCGGCCACACGAGCGCCGTCATCACGATGACGGTCTACGCGCACGTGCTGCCGGGCAGCCAGCGCGAGGCGGCCAACCGGTTCGCCGCCCTGGTCGGGGGTGCGCAGGCATGACCTGGAACCCGCAAGCATCAGACCGGCATCACGGGCTCTCCGGAGCGGGAGTCACACGCCGCTCACGTGCGCGGATGCCGTGCGGGCGGGGGGATTCGAACCCCCACGGTGTCGCCACCAACAGGACCTAAACCTGCCGCGTATGCCATTTCGCCACGCCCGCTGGGGGCCAGCACGGGGCTGGCCGCTTGTAACGGTACTGCCTAGGCGCCGACCTCGGCCCGCAGGCGGGCGACGTGACCGGTGGCCTTGACCCCGTACAGGGCCTTCTCGATAGTGCCGTCCGCGTCGACCACGAACGTGGACCTGATCACGCCGACGGTGGTCTTGCCGTACAGCTTCTTCTCGCCGTAGGCGCCGTAGGCCTCGAGCACGGCGTGATCGGGGTCGGCGAGCAGCGGGAAGGTGAGGCCCTCCTTGTCCCGGAACTTGGCCAGCTTGGCCGGCTGGTCGGGCGAGATGCCGAGGACGGTAATGCCCGCGGAGTTCAGGTCGGCTAGGTTGTCGCGGAAGTCACAGGCTTCCTTGGTGCAGCCGGGCGTCATCGCAGCCGGGTAGAAGTACACGATCACCCGCTGCCCGCGGAACGAGGACAGCGAGACCTCCTTGCCGTCGGCGTCCAGCAAGGTGAACTCGGGAGCGGGGTCGCCCGGCGAGAGCCGCTTATCGGTCATGTTGCCCTCCGTGTGTCCGCGAGCGGGACACCAACGCTACCGCCCGGGACCGTCAGCAGCCGAACTGGCCAGCCCGACGCCGGGCGGAGGGTCGACCTCTTCCAGGTAGGACACGCCGGCGGCGGCTTCGGGCGAAAGGCGTTCCCATTCCTCGCGGATCCTGATGCCGCCGCCACCCCGACGACGGATCGGCGTGCCGTGGCACCGGCCGGCCACCACCGCGCCATCGTCGAGCACCATGCAGTAGGCATAGTCGAAGGTGCCGTCGGCGGAGCACAGGCCCGCCAGCGAGCCGCGGCGGACGCCGCGGCCGGCCGGGATCTCGGCCCAGAGCAGGTTGCCGCCCTGGCAGTAGGTGAGCACGGGCCCGGCTTCGCCTTCGGGCCGGAAGCGCCGTCCGTCGTAGCTGAACACGCCAAACCTCCCCGCGCCGACCACCCCAGAACCCGTCGTACGCCAGCGCGGGCGAAACGGTCAAGGCGGGTCAGGGACGCGCGGGGACCGAGAGGGCTGAGCGCACGCGGGAGTCAGATGAGGGCGACGGCCTATTGCTCGATGCTCGTCGGCGGCGTCGCGGGCCACGTGCGGGACGCGGACGATGAACGGGGTCAGAGGGCGGAAGGTATAGCCGCGGCGATGAACGGGGCCAGGGCGCGGAAGGCGCGGCCGCGGTGGCTGATCGCGTCCTTGGCTTCCGCGGTCATCTCGGCGGTGGTCTGGTCGAACCCGTCGGGCAGGAAGATCGGGTCGTAACCGAACCCGCCGCTCCCGCGCGGCTCCCGGATCAGCCGGCCCTCGACCCGCCCGGTCACCACCCACTCCCCGGCGGCGGGGCGGCCTGGGCGGGCCAGGGGGGAACGGGGGGACGGGTAGTCCCCCCGTTCCCCCCGGGCTAGCAGAGCGCCGGGCACGACCAGCGCGGCGGCGCAGACGAACTGGGCGCCGAGCCGGGCGTCGGGCACGTCGGCCACCTGGGCTAGGACCAGTTTCAGGTTGGCCCGGTCGTCGCCGTGCCCGCCCGCCCAGCGGGCGGACAGCACGCCGGGCATGCCGCTGAGCGCGTCCACGCAGAGCCCGGAGTCGTCGGCGACCGCGGGCAGGCCGGCATAGTTCGCGATCGCACGCGCCTTGAGCAGCGCGTTCTCCTCGAAGGTGGCGCCCGTCTCCGGCACGTCGGGCGCGCCGGGGAACTCGTCGAGGCCGGCCAGCCTGATCTGCGTGCCGTGGTCCTCCGCAGCCAGGATCCTGGCCAGCTCACGCAGCTTAGCGGCGTTCCGCGTGGCCAGCACCACGGTGTCAGCGGCCATGGCGGTCACATCCGGACGGGCGGTGGCCACGGGTCGCCCGGCGATAACGCCAGGGTGGCATTCTGCAGCCTGGTCAGCTCGCCGCAACCCGCGACGGCGAGGTCGAGCAGCTGGCCGAGCAGGTCACGGCTGAACGGCTCCTGCTCGGCGGTGCCCTGGATCTCCACGAAGTCCCCGCTGGCGGTGCAGACCACGTTCATGTCGGTCTGCGCGGCCACGTCCTCCTCGTAGCACAGGTCGAGCCG
>Ga0070697_100002931_pt1 | contig 13126 bp, 16 predicted proteins | sample KBSK1501metaG_FD_65475 | JGI IMG/M metagenome (GOLD analysis project Ga0070697, IMG submission 65475) | Corn, switchgrass and miscanthus rhizosphere microbial communities from Kellogg Biological Station, Michigan, USA - KBS K1-50-1 metaG | ecosystem: Host-associated > Plants > Roots >... | reverse complement strand
CACGCTCGATACCGAGACCTTCAGCGGCATCACCGGGCACCTGGTGCAGAAGACCATCGCGCCCACGCGCAAGGCCCTGCGCGACGCGGGCTTGGCGGTGGAGGACGTCAAGGGCGTGGTGATGGTCGGCGGCGCGACGCGCATGCCGCAGATCCAGCGCGCCGTGGGCGAGTTCTTCCGGCGCGACCCGCTCAACAATCTGGATCCCGACAAGGTGGTGGCGCTCGGCGCCGCGATGCAGGCGAACGTGCTTGCCGGCAACCGGCCGCAGGGCGAGGACTGGCTGCTGCTCGACGTGATCCCGCTCTCGCTCGGCATCGAGACGATGGGCGCCTTGGTCGAGAAAATCATTCCGCGCAATACCACCATCCCGGCGGCTCGCGCTCAGGAGTTCACCACTTTCAAGGACGGGCAGACCGGGATGAGCTTCCACGTCGTGCAGGGCGAGCGCGAGCTCGTTTCCGACTGCCGCTCGCTGGCGCGCTTCGAGCTGAAGGGCATCCCGCCGATGGTCGCCGGCGCGGCGCGGGTGACGGTGACCTTCCAGGTCGACGCCGACGGCCTGCTTTCCGTCGCCGCAAAGGAAAATACCACCGGCGCGGAGGCCTCTGTCACGGTCAAGCCTTCGTATGGGCTCGCCGACGCCGACATCGAGCGCATGCTGCGGGACTCGTTCGAGCACGCGAGGGAGGACGTCCATGCGCGGGCGCTCGCCGAGCAGCGGGTCGAGGCTCAACGCCTGCTGGAAGCCACGCGCTCGGCGCTCAAGGCAGATGGGCATCTCCTGTCGGCGGAGGAAAAATCCGTCATCGAGAGCGCCGCGCAATCCCTGGACGAGCTGATGAAAGGCACCGATCACCGCGCGATCAAGCAGGCCGCCGACGCGCTCAACCGCGCCACCGAGCAATTCGCCGGGCGGCGCATGGACGAGGGAATCCGCCGCGCGCTCGCGGGGCGCAAGATCGGCAGCCTCTGATGCCGAAGCTGAAGGTGCTGCCGCATGCCACGCTGTGCCCGCAGGGCGCCGAGATCGAGGCGCCGAGTGGGAAGTCGATCTGCGACGCGCTGCTCGAGAGCCATATCGATATCGAGCACGCCTGCGAGAAATCCTGCGCCTGCACCACCTGCCACGTGGTCGTGCGCAAGGGCTACGAGTCGCTGGCCGCGGCGGAAGAAAAGGAAGAGGACCTGCTCGACAAGGCCTGGGGGCTGGAGGCCACCTCGCGGCTCTCCTGCCAGGCAAAAGTGGGCGCCGAGGACCTCATCATCGAGATCCCGAAGTACACCATCAACTACGAGCGGGAAGGGGGTGGCAAGAAATGAAGTGGACCGATACCCAGGAGATCGCGATGGCGCTCGCCGATCGGCACCCCGGCAAGGATCCCAGGTCGGTGAACTTCGTCGACCTGTATCAATGGGTGCTCGCGTTGCCCGATTTCAGCGACGATCCGAAGCGTTGCGGCGAGAAGATCCTCGAAGCCATCCAGATGGCCTGGATCGACGAGGTGGAGTAGGTCCGCGCTACTTCTTGCGCAGCGCGCCCCACAGCTGGTCGAGGCGATCGTAGCGGCCGCAGCCGGTGACGTAGAACTTGTAGCGCACCGGATTCTTCTTGTAGTAATCCTGGTGGTAGTCCTCGGCGGGCCAGAATTCCCCCGCCGGCACGATCGAGGTCAAGATCGGCTGCCTGAACGGCTTGTCTTTCTCCCACCTCGCCTTGGAGGCCTCGGCGAGGCGCTTCTGCTCGTCGCTGTGGTAGAAAATCGCCGGCCGGTACTGCGAGCCTGAGTCGCAGAACTGGCGGTTGGTCACCGTCGGATCATGGTTGAGCCAGAACTGCTCGAGCAGCCGCTCGTAGCTCAGCTTGGCCGGGTCATAGACCACCTGCACCACCTCGGCATGCCCGGTGGTTCCCGCGGACACTTCCTCGTAGGTGGGGTGCTTCTTCTGGCCGCCCATGTATCCGGAAGTGGTCGAGACCACGCCGGGCAGCTTGTCGAACGCTTCCTCCGTGCACCAGAAACAGCCCGCTGCGAACGTCGCCTTCTGCAGGTTCTGTCCGTGCAGGAGAGTCGGGATCAACAGCCAGGCGGCAAGAAAGACCCTGATCATTTCCTAAGCTCCTTCATTACGGCGTCGATGACGGGTTGGTCGCGCAGGCACAGCCGGACCTTACGCAGCGGCGAGCTCCGAACTGCCGCCACATAGGCCCTGGCGCAGATGTCGAGCGGCACGGCGAAGACGCCGCTGGAGACCGCCGGGAACGACACCGACTGCCAGCCGCGCTCCTCGGCGCAGCGAAATGCCGCGAGCAGCGCCTGCCGGAGCTTGTCTTCCTCTTCGCCCTCGCCAAAACGCGGGCCGACGGCGTGGATCACGCCCTTGAACGGCAGCTTTCCGGCGGTCGTGACCACCGCGCTGCCCGTCGGGATCGCGCCGCGGCCGCGGACGATGCGATCGGACTCCTCCTGCAGCGCCGCTCCCGCGGCGCGGGAAATGATCCCGGCGACGCCGCCGCCGTGCGCGAGCTGGCCGTTGGCGGCGTTGACGATCGCCTCGACCGGCTCTTCGAGCAGGTTGCCGCGGACGACCTCGAAGACCCGGCCGGGGGCTACTTCTTCCTGGAAGAGCGCTTTGCTCGCTTTTACTCCACCTTCGCTTTTGCCCTGAGCCCCCGCACCAGCTCTTCGACCTTGCCTTGCACCAATTGTTGCTGGATGCGCGGCCGGACTTCGGCGAGGGCTGGAAACTTCACCTGGCGCACGTCGTCGAGCTGGATGACATGGAAGCCGTAGCGCGTGCGCACCGGCGCCTCCGTGTACCGGCCTTTCTCGAGCTTCACCATGGCTTCGGAGAACTGCGGGTCGAACACGCTCGGCACGTTCCAGTCGAGGTCGCCGCCGCGGTCCTTGGTGCCGTTGTCCTTCGAGTTCTTGGTCGCCAGCTCGTCGAACTTCCCGCCCTTCTTCAGCTCGGCGATCATGCCCTTCGCCTGGTCCTCGGTCTCGACCAGGATGTGGCGCGCCCTGTACTCCTTATCGCCGGTCTGGGCCTTCGCGCGGTCGTATTCCTTCTGCACGTCGTCGTCCGAGATCGGGTGCTTGCGCACCCAGTCGCGGATATAGGCGTTGACCAGGATTTCCTGCCGCGCCAGGTCGAGCTGGGTCAGCACCTCGGGGGTCTTCGCCATCCCCGCGCGCTGCGCTTCCTGCGCCACGATCTCCCGGTTGACCAGCTCGTCGCGCACCATGGCGCGCGTCTGGTCGTTGTCGGCGGCGCCGCGCGCGGCCTGCTGCTGCATCATGAAGTCCATCCGCGAGCGCGGCACCGCCACGCCGTTCACGGTGGCGACCGCCCCCGCCTTGGCGGCGGGCTTCGCGGCGGGCTTCGCCGCCGGCTTGGCGTCGTCTTTCGGCTCCGCCTGGGCGAGGGCAAGGGCAGGCGCCGCGAGCAGGGCGACTGCGAGCATTCGAATCTTCATCGGCTTCCTTTCAGTTCTTCGGGGCTGCGCGCCGTGATGGCCAGCGCATGAATGGGATCCTGCATCAGCTCGCCGAGGGCATGGTACACCATGCGGTGACGCGCTACGGTCGGCTGGCCGGTGAAACGCGGCGACACGATCTGGACGCGCCAGTGCGTGCCGCCGCCGGGGCGCGCGCCGGCATGCCCGGCGTGCTGCGCGCTCTCGTCGACGAGATCGAGAGAGATCGGCTCGAGCGCCGCGAGGCGCTGCCGGATGCGCTCGGCCACGCTCATTGCTTCTCTTCGACGTATTTGGCGAGGAACAGGGCCTGCGCGACAACGAAGACCAGCATCAGGCCCATCCCGCCGAACAGCTTGAAATTGACCCACAGGTCGGTGGAGTAGTTGTAGGCCACGTACAGGTTCGCGGCGCCCATGAAAGCGAAGAATCCGATCCAGCTCCAGTTGAGCCGCCACCACACCGTCTCGGGCAGCTGCATCTGCTCCGACAGCATCGAGCGGATCAGGTTGCGGCGGAACAGCAGCGCTGCGCCGGCGAGCACCGCGCCCAGCAGCCAGTAGAGCACCGTCGGCTTCCACTTGATGAAGGTCTCGTCCTGCAGCAGCAGGGTGGCGCCGCCGAACACCGCGATGATGCCCAGGCTCGCCCACAGCATCGGCTCGACGCGGCGCCCTCTCAGCTTCAGCCAGCCGACCTGCACGAACGTCGCGGCGATCGCGACCGCGGTGGCGACGTAGATGTCCCACAGCTTGAAGGCGGCGAAGAACAGCACGACCGGAAGCAGGTCGAAGAGAAACTTCATGTGGCGCGGGATTCTACCAGCGGCTAGCGCCAGTCGCTGACCGCGCGGCGCGCGGCGCTGTTCTCCGGCCGCACCACCAGGCCGAAAGCCGATACCGAGACGGCGTAGCTGGCGTCCTGCGCGAGCGGCACGTAGGCGGCGCTGCCGTAGAGGGCGTCGGCGAAGGGCACGAAGCGGTGGTAGCGCCTGAGGACGCTCCACAGGTCGAGCCCGGGCTCGGGCGAGAGCGCATAGACGGTGCGAGGGGCGCTGCGCTCCTGCGCGATGTCGGCATAGCGCCCCGAAAGGCGGTCCAGCCGATAGACGGTATCGAAGCCGGCCAGCGTCGCGAGGCCGCGCCATTTGAGCACGCGCGCGTCGATCTGCCACTCGTCGCCGCGCAGTTCGAACTGGCGCGGCGTCTCCGCGGGCGGTTGCAGGGTCAGCGCGAAGTGACGCTCGCCGAGCTGGCGGATCGAAACCCTGGCGGCGAGCTGCTCATGGGTCAGGCGCTGATACGTGCGCAGGGACGCCGCCGTCAGCCCGGCCGCGACGCCGAGCAGGACCACGCAGGCGCCGAGCAGGAGGTAGAACGTGCCGCCGGCGAGGCGCAGCCGCCGCAGGCGGCCGAGCGCGACGACCACGAGCGGCAGCGCGAGCCCGATGCCGAGCACGGCAAAGCCCAGCAGCAGGACCTGGGGATCAAGACCGGCAAGCCATTCGATCACCTTGTTAATATAGCCAAAACGAATGGAGGGCAACGTGTCGCTGGTCACACTGATCGAATACGCCGACGCCAGCGCCGAGGTAAAGGCGGTGTACGACGACATCATGCGCACGCGCGGCGTCGACTGGGTCAACAATTTCTGGAAAGCGCTGGCGAACGACCCGGCTCAGCTCAGGCGCATCTGGGAAAACGTCAAGCAGGTGATGGCGCCCGGAGCGCTCGACCCGCTGGTGAAGGAGATGGTTTACGTGGCGGTGAGCGCCACCAATGGCTGCGAATACTGCACGTACTCGCACACCGCGGCGGCGCGCAAGAAAGGCATGACCGACGCAATGCTCATGGAGCTGCTGGCGGTAGCCGGCCTGGCGAACGAAACGAACCGGCTGGCCAACGGAATGCGCGTCCCGGTCGACCGGCAGTTCATTCCCTGAGCAGCTTCTGCTCGAGGGGCGGCAGGCGGACTTTTGTCACGGCTCGCCGCAGGGGCCGCTGCAAAAGAGTTTAAGGAAGATTGAAGTATTTTCTAGGTGGTGCTCTACTGTGGGGACCGCCTCAGGGGGGAGCATGGCAAGCAGGGATCGGAGCTACCGCCGCACGCCGGCCGGCCAGAAAGCCTGGGAAAAGCAGGACCCCGACGTCCCCGTTGAATACCTCCGCATTCTGGATCTGATCGGCAACGGCGCCCATTCTGCCGTGCTTCGACGCAATCTCGGCGGCCATCCCGAATCACACGTCGACGAGTGGCTGGCCAACATGGAAGAGCTGGGTTTCATCGAGTCGGTGTCGCACGGCGAAGACGATCTGGACTTCACCGGCGCCTTCAACATCACAGAGATCCGCAAGCAGCTCGAGGCCATGGCGAAGGACAAGCAGAAGCCTTCGCCGGCTAAGCACTGATTACGCTTTCATCCCGCGAGTAGAGTATCTCGACCAGCGCGGCGCGCCGCTCGAGTACCGCGCGCTGATTGATGTAGCCCTTGTCGGTGATCTCGTTGGCGTCGATCGACGGCGGCTCGGTCATCACCAGGAGCCGGGCGGGACAGGTGGAACTGCCACCCGAGAAACCTTGCAGCACGGTTCTGAGCCGTGAGCGGATTTCGTCAGGCTTCAGGTCCTTGGCCGCGGCACTGAGGAAGACGAGCGCGCCGAGCTCGTCGCGGTCGTGGCCCGTGATCACGGCATCCTGGATGAGGGGATCGGCCGCGGCAATGAGCCGGATGCGCACCGCGCCGGCGTTCACCCAGGTGCCGGTGGAGAGCTTGAAGTCCTCGGCGACGCGGCCGTCGAAGACGATGCCTTTCGCCGCGTCCGCCGGGTCGGCGAACTTCACGGCGTCGCCGATGCGGTAGAAACCTTCGTCGTCGAAGGCCGCCGCGGTCAGGTCGGGGCGCCGGTAGTAACCCGGCGTGACATTGGCGCCGCGCACCCGCACCTCGAGCTTTCCCGCCGACGGCACCAGCTTCAGCTCGCATCCGGCCACCGGCAGGCCGATGACGCCGGCGCGCTGCATGAGGAAGTGCACCGAGCTGGCGAGCGGCGAGGTCTCGGTCGAGCCCCACGCCGAGAGCATCGCCAGGCGCCCGCCTTTGTCGCTCTGCGCCAGCCGCTCGATGCGCTCCCAGAGGCTCTGCGGCAGCGCCGCCGCGGCGTAGAACAGCACGTCGAGCTGGCTGAAAAAGTTGCGCCTGAGCTGCGCGTCCTTCTCGAGAAAGGGCAGCAGAAGGTCGTAACCGCGCGGCACGTTGAAGTACATCGTCGGCGCGATTTCCTTCAGGTTGCGCGCCGTGACCTCCGCCAGCCCGGGCGCCGGCTTGCCGCCGTCGATATACAGCGTGCCGCCGTTGCGCAGCAGCAGGTTGAAGTTGTGATTGCCGCCGAAGGTGTGGTTCCACGGCAGCCAGTCGACGATCACCGGCGGCCGGTCCTCGACGAAGGGCCAGGCCTGCGCCAGCATCTGCTGGTTCGCGCACAGCATGCGATGCGTGTTGATCACGCCCTTTGGAGTTCCGGTGGAGCCCGAGGTGAACAGGATCTTCGCGATGCAATCGGGTTCCAGCTTCGCGAATTCCCTTTCCATCGTCGAACCGGGATTGGTCTCGAGAAGCTCGGCGACGGAAGTGGGGTTGGCGCCCACTGCCGCCAGAGCCGCCTTGTACTTCCCTGCATCGGAAACGAACGTCAACCCGGGCTGCAGCAGCTCGAAGATGGACTTCAGCTTGCCGAAGTCCGTGGACATCAGCGAGTACGCCGGGGAGATCGGCGCTACCGGCACGCCGACGTGCATCGCGCCCAGCGCGAGCAGGGCGTGATCGACGCTGTTGTCCGAGAGGATCGCGACCGGCCGCTCCTGATTCAGCCCGAGGTTGAGGAGCGCCTGCCCGATCCTGCGCACGGCGCCGTAGGTTTCCCGGTAGCTGATCCTGCGCCAGCCGTCGCCCGAGCGCTCGGCAAGGAAAACCCTCTCCGGCGAATGATCCGACCAGTGCACCAGCCATTCGGTCACGCAGCGCGCATAGGCGCCGAGTTTCTGCGGCGAGCGCAGCACGATCGAGCCATCGGGCCGGCTCTCGACATCGACTTGCGCCGGCGCGAACCTCAAGGAAGAGTGGAGCATGCCCTCTCGCAGGCTGCGATGCTGCGCAGGTGCGAATCCCGCATGCGCGTCAGGACGTCGCGCGCCTCCGGGCTGAGGTTGGGAAGGGATTCCTCGAACCGCTGCACCGCCCAGCGCAATCCGCGGATCAGGAACTCGATGCGCTCGCGCTTGCCTTTCACCGCGACCGCCTTGTCGTAGAACTCGCCGGTGGCATGGCTGTAGTCCTGGCCCGCGCGCTTCAGCAGCTCGCCGATGAGCACGCAGTTGTGGGCCTCGTCGGCCTGGATGCGCCGCAAGACTTTCCATTCCTCCGAATTTCTCGAATACGAATCCATGAAGACGACGAGCGCTTTCGCGCCCGCGCGCTCGGCCTCCAGCATGCGGTTCAGGAAGTCGGTCTCAATGAAGCTTGACGTACTCGTGCTCCAGGGGCAGGTTGTTGATGCCGCGCTCGGGCGGCGCGATCCAGCCGGCCATCCTGCCGGGCTCGATCACTTTGCGCATCAGCGAGTGCACGAACGCCTTGTCGGCTTCGCTCGGGATCCAGCCGGCAAGTGAATTTTCATACCGTTGCCTCGGCACCGGGTTTCCTTGAGGGTCCACGGCCTGTCCCGCCCAGGCGCCGATCGAGCGCCGGAAGCGCGCTGACGGCAGGCTCAGGCGCAAATCGTGTCCCGCACGCTCGATCATGCGGTTCCAGCGCTTCAGGCCGACCTCGCAGTCCTTCAGATAGGACTCGCGCATCACTTCGTTCAGCGCATTGAGCATGGGAACGTCGGCGGCGCCCTGCGGCGTGACCAGGTTGAGCGTTTGCTCCCGCAATACATGATCTTCGTACTGGCCCTCGTCCGGACGCCCCTTGAGGCCGTTGGCGAAGTTGGCCGCCGAGTTGGACGAGATCTCCGAGCCGAACAGGTCGAGCGAGGACGAGCACCAGAAGTTGAGATATCTCTGCAGCAGCGGCAGGTCCACCGCGCCGGCCGCGCGGATCCGGTCCGGGTCGTCGCTGCCCGTCTCCTTCATGACCTCGAGGCTGCGCTTCACCACGCGGCTCAGGCCGGTCTCGCCGACGAACATGTGGTGCGCTTCCTCGGTCAGCATGAAGCGGCAGGTGCGCGACAGCGGGTCGAAGGCGCTTTCGGCGAGGCTCTTCAGCTGGTACTTGCCGTCGCGGTCGGTGAAGTAGGTGAAGCAGTAAAGCGACAGCCAGTCAGAGACCGGCTCGTTGAAGGTGGTCAGGATGCGCGGCTTGTCGGCGTCGCCCGAATGCCGCGCCAGCAGCTCCCCGGCTTCTTCGCGGCCGTCGCGGCCGAAGTAGGCGTGCAGCAGGTACACCATCGCCCACAGATGGCGGCCTTCCTCGACGTTGATCTGGAACAGGTTGCGCAGGTCGTAGAGCGAGGGGCAGGTGTGGCCGAGCCGGCGCTGCTGCTCGACCGACGCCGGCTCGGTGTCGCCCTGGGTGACGATCAGGCGCCGCAGCGTCGAGCGGTACTCGCCCGGCACCTGCTGCCAGGCTGCCTGGCCCATGGCGTCGCCGAAGCCGATTTTGCGCTCGGCGACCGGGTCGGCGAGAAAGATGCCCCAGCGGTAGTCCGGCATTCTGACTTTTCCATAGTGCGCCCAGCCTTGCGCGTCGACCGAAATCGCGGTGCGCAGGTAGACCTCCGCGCCCGCGAAATCGTTCGGCCCCATCTCGCGCCACCACTGCAGGAATTGCGGCTGCCAGTGCTCGAGCGCGCGCTGCAGCGTGCGGTCGCCAGCCAGGTTGACGTTGTTCGGGATCTTTTCCGCGTAGTCGATCGCGCTCATACGCGCTCCCAGTTGAATTTTGCCTTCGCGCCGGTGCCGTAGACCTTGAGCGCGCCTTGCTCGCCCACTGCGTTCGGCCGGTTGAAGATCCAGTTCTGCCACGCGGTGAGCCGGCCGAAGACGCGGGTGGACATCGTTTCCGGGCCGGCGAAGCGCAGGCAGGCTTCCATCCCGGTCAGCGCGTCGGGGCTCAGGCTCGCGCGCTCCTCGATCGCGATGCGCACTTCGTCCTCCCAGTCGATCTCGTCGGGCGTCGAGGTGACCAGGCCGAGCTTTCCCGCGCGCGCGGAATCCAGCATCTCGTTCTGCGGAACAGGCGGCACCTCGCCGCAGAAATGGGTCTCGATGCGGGACAGGCCGTTGGCCATCGGGTAAGCGCCGAAGTTGAGCGGCGACAGCGCGATGTGCGGCCCGCCTTGCGCGTCGAGCATGTAGCTGCGGTCGGCGGCGAGGGCGACCTCCAGGAGCGTGCCGGCGAAGCAGGAGCCCGGCTCGATGAGCGCGAACATCGAGCGCGACGAAACGTCGAGGCGCGACAGCGTGCGCCGCAGATAGCCGATGACTTCGCGCACGAACCAGTCGTTCTTGTGCCTTTCAAGCAGCGCATCAAGTTCGAGAACCTGCCGGGGGTTGCCTTTGGTTTTCAAGATCCACAAACCCATGTCGCGCTGATTGTGCCGCAGGTCGAGGATGGCGCGATCGAGCTCGCGCGCCAGGCGCAGCGGATACCAGTCGGCATTTCTCTCGAGAACCGCTTCCTCGGGGCCCTTGAGCGTGATTTCCGCGGTCCTGGCTGCCGGGTCCAGCTTGACCTCGACCAGCCGGCTTTCCGCCAAAGGGGTCAGCGTAACTCCGGCCCCGCCGGGGCGGTCCGATTGCCCGGCCAGCTCGAGCGCCCGCTGCTTCACCGAGTCGGCGAACTGCTGCGGCTTGAAGACGTGATCGACGAGCTTCCATTGCCTGGCGCGGTCGGCGCGCACGCCCTCGGCGGTGGTGCAGAACACGTCGGCGAGGTCGCGTCGCAGCTTTCTTTTATCGACCAGCCTGGTCAATCCTCCGGTGCCCGGCAGCACGCCCAGAAGGGGAACCTCGGGCAGGCTGACGGTCGAGGAGCGGTCGTCGATCATGGCGATCTCGTCGCAGGCGAGCGCGAGCTCGTAGCCGCCGCCGGCGGTGGCGCCGTTGAGCGCGGCGAGGAACTTGAGGCCCGAGCGCGCGCTCGAGTCCTCGATGCCGTTGCGCGTCTCGTTGGTGAACTTGCAGAAGTTCACCTTCCACGCATGGCTGCTGGTGCCGAGCATGTAGATATTGGCGCCGGAGCAGAAGATGCGGCTCTTGCCGCTGGTGATCACCACCGCCTTCACCTCGGGATGCTCGAAGCGGATGCGGTTGAGCGCATCGTGCAGCTCGATGTCGACGCCGAGGTCGTAGCTGTTGAGCTTGAGCTTGTAGCCGGGCACCAGGGGCCTGTCCTCGGCCACGTCGAGGATGAGGCTCGCCAGCGCGCCCTCGAACGAGAGCTTCCAGTGGCTGTAGCGCCCGGGATGGGTTTCGAAGCTGATCATTGGATGGCTTTTCTCATTTCGGCCAGGCTTTGGCGCAGGGATTTGCCGGAGGTATCGAGCGTAACGTCGGCGCGCCCGTACAGGCGCTCGCGGTCGGCGAGGAGCCTGCGGATCTCGTCGAGCGCGGCCGAGCGGCCCTTGAAGGGCCGCATGTCGCCCTGGGCGATGACGCGCGCCATGTGCTCTTCGGGGGAGGCCTTCAGCCACACGCACAGGCAGCGATCGAGCAGCAGCTTGTAGGTATCCGGATCGGTGACCAGGCTGCCGCCGGCGGCGATGACCGCCCGCTCGTTCTGGTTCAGCACGCGCAGCAGAGCGCGGCGCTCGAAGCGCCGGAAGGCGTCCTGGCCGTACATCGCGAACACCTCGCCGAGCTTCGCGCCGGCTTCCTTCTCGACTTCGCGGTCGAGCTCGACGAACGGCAGGCCCAGGCCGTGCGCCAGCTTCTCCCCGAGCGTCGACTTGCCTGCGCCGCGCAGGCCGATGAGCGCGATGCGCCCGCTGCGCGCGGCGCTTTCTTCCTCGCGCACCAGGTGCTCGACCGCGACGCCCATGGCGCGCGCTACTTTGCGCAGCAGCAGCACCGAGATGTTGCCGCGGCCCGACTCGAGCTGCGCGAGATAGCGCTCGGACACGCCGCAGGCGAGCGAGAGCGCTTTTCGCGTCATGCCGTGCTCGGTGCGCCAGGCGCGCACGCGCTCGCCGAGGCGGGAGAGGTAGGCGTGCTCCTGCTGCGGAGCGGTGAGGGGAGCGTTCATGAACTATAGTGCTTGACGTGAATTTTATGATGCAATATAGTGACTGTCAATGAAGATCAGCATCCTGGTCGGCACCATGACCGGCACGGCGCAGCTGTGCGCGCAGGAAATGGAGCTGGCGCTCGACGACGGCGAGCACCGGGTCGAGACGCTCCTCATGGACCGGCTCGACAGCTCGGTCTTCTCGCGCGAGGGCGTGTTCCTGATCTGCACCTCGACGTACGGCCAGGGCGACGTCCCGGACAACGCGAAGGCGCTCTACGACGATCTGCGGGCCAAGCGCCCGGACCTGTCTGGCGTGCGCTACGGCGTGTTCGGCCTCGGCGACCGCACGTATGCCGAAACCTTCAACTTCGGCGGCAAGCGCTTCGACGACATCCTGACCGAGCTTGGCGCCACGCGCATCGGCGAGCGGCACAAGCACGACGCCTCGAGCGGGATCCTCCCCGAGGAAACCGCGCTCGAATGGTGCCAGCAGTGGCTTGCTCAGGCTACTTCTTCAAGCCGATCATCTGCATCAGGCGAGCCAGGGCAGCATCCTCCTGCGCAATCAGCGCGCTGAACTGGGCAGCCGGCATGAACGCCGGCCGCACTCCCAGGTTTTCGCTTGCTTTTTGAAACTCTCCCGACTCGACCGTAGTCAGAATTGCGGTTTCCAGCACGCTGATCACTGGGTGCGGCGCCCCATGCGGCACGGCGATGCCGCGCCACGCCTCGAGCGACACGTCGAAGCCCTGCTCCTTCGCCGTCGGCACGTCGGGCAGGGCGGGGTCGCGGCCGGGGATCAGCGCGGCAAGCAGCCGCACCTGCCCCTGCTTGACCGGACCCGCGAGCGCGGCGGGCAGCTGCACCAGCGCATCGACGTGGCCGCCGATCAGGCTCGGCACGACTTGCGCAGCGCCAAACGGCACTTCAGTCACTTCGACGCCCGCAGCATGGAACAGGGCAGCGAGCGCGATATGCGTGTGGCTGCCGATGCCGGAATGCCCCACGCTGATGAGCCTGGGTCTTGCTTTGGCTTCCCGCATCAGGTCGTTCAAGGTTTTCCATCCGGCATCCGCGCGCACGGCGATGACCGGCGACTCGACCAGCACGCGCGCCACGGCATCGAACGCCTGATAGTCGAACGGCAGCAGGCCGGAGTGGTGGGTGGTCGAGATCGAGTTGGAATTCCACACCAGCGAATAGCCGTCGGGCTTCTGGCTCGCCACGTGCTTGTAGCCGATCGCGCCGCCCGCGCCGGGCCGGTTCACGACCAGCACGCGCTGGCCGAGCGCTTTCGACATGCCGTCGGCGAGCATGCGCGCGGTGACGTCCGCCGAGGTGCCGGCCGGGAACAGCACCGTGATCTCGATCGGGCCGCGATTGGGGAATTGGGGTTCTTGACCAAAAACCGGCGCCGT
>Ga0070697_100002930_pt1 | contig 13129 bp, 9 predicted proteins | sample KBSK1501metaG_FD_65475 | JGI IMG/M metagenome (GOLD analysis project Ga0070697, IMG submission 65475) | Corn, switchgrass and miscanthus rhizosphere microbial communities from Kellogg Biological Station, Michigan, USA - KBS K1-50-1 metaG | ecosystem: Host-associated > Plants > Roots >... | reverse complement strand
GTTCACCACCGCCTTCGGGAGCAGCGCGACCCCGATCAGAGGAGCCGCGACGAGGAGCAGCAGCAAGGCGCCCACCACCACCCGCCGCCGCGACGAGAAGACGCCCAGGGCGGCGAGCACGAACGGGACGGAGAGGAACGACGCCCGCGAGAGCGTATAGGCGAGTGGCACGAGCATCAGCGCAAGCAGCGCGAGACAGGTGAGTCGCACCCGGAAGCGCTGCGTCTCGAGCGCAATGCCGCCCGCCAGCGCCATCATGAAGACCAGATAGCCTCCGAGGGTGTTCGGCTCGCCCTCAGTCCCCTCGAATGGCGCGGACACCCGCTGGCCCGACGGGATCTGGGCGGCACCGATGACGCTGACGATGGCAGCGGTCAGGAAGGCCGCCCCAACGAACCGCCACGCCTGGGAACGGTTGCTGAGGTTGTTGGCGACCATGTAGTAGACGACGAAGTATTCCGTATACTTCAGCACGTAGAAGAATCCACCCAACCCGTGCACCGTTCCGGTCGCGTATCCGACGAGCGTGGCGATGGTGGTCACGGCCACGTACCACAGGATCGGCCGGTTCAACGGAGTCTTGAGCGCCAGCCCCAGCTCTTTGTTCACCGCGGTCTTCGCGAGCCAGCTGAACGCGACGACGAGGAGGACGAGATCCTCTGTCCTGATGACGACCTGGCGGCCCTCGGCCAGCTCATTGGCCCCCGCGCCAATCTCCGGAGACAGCAGCATCGAGAAGATCACGAGGTAGAGTCCGAGCTCCGTCCTGACGAAGACGACGAGGAAGACGGCGAAGGCGATCAGCAGGATGAACGCGAAGTCCATCGTCAGCCCGCGGCCGGACGGGAGCCTACTTTACCCGGACGACCTGATTGGCCAGGCCGAGGCTCGCCAGGTCCCGGCTCTTCGCCTGGGCCTCCTCGGCGCTGGTGAAATTGCCGTGGCGGATCACGAACGTCGCGGCCTCGCCTGGCTGTGCTGCCACCCTCACGTGGTGGCCGGCGGCCCGGAGCCTCTCGGCCACCTGCACCGCGGCCCGAAGCGGCAGCGGCGTGCCGACCCGGACCCTCAGCGGCTCACCCTCGCCGAGCACGACCACACCGCCCAATCCTTCGTCGCGCAGGCTCGCGACGAGCGCCTGCGCGTCGCGCGCGGTCGGGATCCTCTCGACGATGACCGCAAAGACCGCGACCCCGGTCTGCCGACGGAAGCGCGCGGTCTGGTAGCCGGCCTGGTTCAGCTGTCGCTCGACCCGCTCCGCCTCCCCCGGCAGGAGGAAGGGGCCGAGCTCGACGGTGAAGCGCGCCCGTGCGGGTGGCGGCGGAGCCTCGAGCGCGGCGACGGCAGACGGGCCGACGGGTTCCCGCCGGCCCACCGCACCCGCCTTTCCGACGACGTTCGGCGTGTCGCCGAAAACGGGCGACGCCGCGCCCGGCTTCTCGATCGGGCTCGCCGCGGCGGGCGGCGGCGACACCGCGGCCTCCGGGGCTGGCGCGGGCTCACGGTCGGGCGGCAGGGCCGGCGCGAACGATGGCAAACTGGGCGCGAGCGGAGCGGGAGCCGCCGTCAGCGGCACCTCGAGCTTCTGTCGGAATAGCTCCCTCGGCCGGAGCTGGCTCCCGAGCCAGCCTGAGAGTCGCCAGCCGAATACGCCCCAGAGGATCGCCCCCGCGAGGACGATGATCAAGATTATGAGCAGCGTGATGCGGCGCCTGGTCGTTGACCGCTGCGCCGTCGGGGCCTCCTCGTCGAGCTCGGTCTCACTCCCGTCCGTCGCCAGCGGCGCCAGCTCCGGCTGGGCGGCGGAGGAAGAGTCGGTCCAGGATGCCTCCCCCCCCGTCGAGGGCTCACTCGTCGCCTCCCCACGTCCGCCGCGGCGGACGAGGTTCTTCAGCAACGCGGACGCCCGCCGGAAGTTGCTCGCCCTCGTCACCGGCGGCGCGAGGTCCGCCTGCGTGGGTTCGATCTCCCCCGCGCTCGTCGTCGGCGGCTCCAAGTCCGGCTGGGCCTCTCCGGGCGGGGCGATCTCGGATGCGCCAGCCTCCGGCGAGGGCGCACCGCGCGGCTCCCCAGGTCGGTCGCGGCGGAGGAGTCGCTTGAAGAGCGCGCCCGCCCGCCGCAAGCGCTCCTTGTGGGTATCGATGACGGTCTCCTCGCCGTAGTAGTGGGTGTAGTAGTGCGTGTACGCGTACCCGGCGATCTCCGTCTTGACGTCGTTGAGGACCACGCCCCAGACCTTGCCGCCGACGTTCTCGATGTGGATCTTGGCCCGCTTGAGAACGAGCCGCCCGACCTTTCCCGCCTGGTAGACCAGGATCACGCCGTCGGCCTGCGACGCGACGATCGCCGAGTCGGTGACCGGCAGGACGGGCGGCGTGTCGATCAGGACGATGTCGTATTCGTCGCGCACGGCGCGGAGGAACTCGGTCATCTTGGGGGTCGAGAGGAGCTCGGAGGGGTTGGCCGGGATGGGGCCCGCTTCGATGATGTGGAGGTTGTCGAGACCCGGGGCGGCCATGATGTCTTCCATCTCGAAGCGTCCCATGAGAATGTCGGCGACGGTGCGGACGCAGTCGCGCCACGGCGTACTCCCGACGAGGATGTCGGAGAGGCCAGGCTCGCGCTCGATGCCGAAGAAGCGGTGGATGCTCGGTCGTCGCATGTTCCCACCGACGAGCAGGGTGCGCTGCCCGCTCTGCGCGAGGGTGAGCGCGAGGTTGACGATGGTCGTCGTCTTGCCTTCCTGGAGGGTCGGGCTGGTGATGACCAGGATCTTCCCCGAGCGTTCCATCCTGGCGAACTGGACGTTCGTGCGGAGCGTCCGGTAGGCTTCCGCGACGGGCGACTTCGGATCGAAGTGCGTGATCAGGAGCGCGTGGCTCAGGAGCGCCTCGGGATCCATCGACGCGAGGGCGGGTCGGCGCTCGAGGATGCGCTGGACCGTCTCGCGCGAGTCGATGTGCGGCACCACGCCGAGCACCGGGACCTCCAGGTAGGCTTCGACGTCCTCGATGGTGCCGATCGAGGTGTCGAGCGTCTCCTGCACGAAGGCGAGGACCAGGCCGAGCGAAAGGCCGAGCAGCGCGCCAACCAGGACGGTGTTGAGGGCCTCGGCCCCAACCGGCGTGTCGGACTCCGTCGCCGGACGCACGATCGACACTTCCTCGATCGTCTCCGACTCCTTGATCAGGGCCTCCTGGTGCTTCGCTTTGAGCAGCGCCAGGAGGTCGTCGTTGTTCTTGGCCTCGCGCAACAGGCGCTGCATCGCCATCTCGACGGTCGGCACCTCACGGTTCTTCTGCAGCAGATCGCCCATCTGGCGATTGAGGATCTCCTCGCGCGTGCGGAGCGCCGCGATCTGCGCCCCCACCTCGCGCCGCATTTCCACCCGGACCTCGCGCAAGCGGTCGTCGAGCGCCTGGAGACGCGGGTGCCTGTCCGTGACCTCGAGCGCCAGGTTGTTGCGCTCGAGGAGGAGCTCCGAATACATGGTCTGGAGCTTCTGCATCGCGGGATTCGTCGTGTCGATGAAGATGCGCTCGGACGCGTTCGCCGGGTCGGTCCGCGCGAGGCGCCCCTGGACGAGCTCGAGCTCGGTGCGCTGCTGGCGGGCCTTCTCGATGTCGCTCCGCACCTGGGTGAACAGGGAGAGCAGCACCGTCGACTCGGCGCCGGGCGAGATGATGCGGTTGGCCTCGCGGAACGCCCATACCTCGGACTCGGCCCGCTTGACGCGCGCCTCGGCCTCTTTGAGCTGGGTCTCGATGAATTTGCGCGCTTCCGTCACGCGGAGGTTCCGCTGCTGCCGGTTGTAGCCGCGGTAGACCTCCGCGACGGCGTTCGCGATGTCGCGCGCCTCCCGCGGGTTCGTGGAGGTTACCGTGATCTCGAGGATGCTCGTGCTCGGGACACGCGCCACCTTGACTTTCGAGCCGATCGCGTCCAGCGCCGCCCAGTACCCCTTCGACTCGCGGACCACCTCGCCCGAGGCGGTCCCCGGCAGCCGGCCGAGCCGCTTGGCGACCTCCTCGAGGATCAGATAGCTCTTGATGAGGGTGACCTGGGTCTCGATGTTGTCCGAGCTCGAGTACGACAGCACCTCCACCAACAGGCCAGAGAGCTGGGTCGACTGCTCGAACCTCACCGCCGCGGTGGACTGGTAGACCGGGACCTTCTGCCTGGCGAACCAGAAGCTGAAGAGTGCGACGAGCACCGTCGAGGCGATGATGATCAGCCGCCGCCGGCGGATGATCAGCCAGTAGTCGCGGAGGTTCATCTCGTACTGCGCCACTAGCGGAGCCCCTCGCTGAACCTCGGACGTTCGACGACCGTCACCGCGCGCCCTCCGCGACGGGCCCCGTGACGTAGAGGAACGGCGCCTCGGAGAGATCGATCGTCTTGGGCGTGATGAGACGCTGGCCCTTGCCGTCCGCGACGATCTCGATGCACGGTCGGAGCGGGTGGTTGCGGTTCACGGCGACGACGCGCCCGACCTCGCCGGTGTTGAGGCGCACGAGCGTGCCGGGCGGGAACACGGAGATCTCGGAGAGCAGCGCCTTGATGAGCGGCGAGGAGAACGATTCGTGCTTGGACTTCACGATCTCCCGGACCGCCTCGTGCGGTCTGAGGCGCGGTCGGGAGGACGGCGGGACGGTGAGCCCGGTGTAGGTGTCGACGAGGCCGAGGATCTTCGCGTCCGGGTGGATTGCCGCGCCCGCGAGCCGCTCCGGGAACCCCTGCTCCTGCTCCCGCTCGTGGTGCTGCAGCACGGCATCGGTGATTCCGTCGCTCGGTGAGCCCCAGCGCTTGATCAGCTCGGCCGAGAGCCTGGGGTGCGAGCGGTACAGCGCCTGCTCTTCGGGCGTGAGCGCGTCCAGCCGCCGCAGGACGGTCTCCGGGAGCTGCCAGAGGCCGATGTCGAGCAGGCACCCTGCCATCCCGAGCATGACGAGCCGCCGACGGTCGTACCCGATATCGGCGCCGATGCGTATCGACAGCACGGCGACCTGCGCCTGGTGGAACGCCAGGTAGTCGATCCCCGGCGGCGCGGCCGGATTGTTGGCGACCCAGAAGAGCTCGGCCGACCTCTCGAGCGAGGCGACCGCGCGCGCTATGAGCCGCTCGAGGTCCGCCCAGGGAAACGTGACGCTCCCGTCGTTCACGAGATCGCGCACGCCCGCCACGAACTGCTGGATCTCGCCGTAGAGCGCCTCGGCGCTCTCGGCGGGCGCCTCGATCGCAGGCGGCCGGGGTGCCGGTGCCTCGAGGGCAGGGGCAGGCTCCGCCTCCCGCCGGCGGGGCGGCGCGGTGGCGCTCGGGGGCAGACCCGGCGCCAGGCGTGTCTGCGACGGCGGCGCCGTCGCGTGCGCGGTCCGGGTGGGAATGCCGCGCACGAGGTCGCTCATGCGGACCATCTCAGACGCCCACCATGTCCTTGATCACCGTGGCGATGATCGTCTCGTCGATCTCGCTCGCGCGCTTCGAGTAGCCGACGAGAAGCGCGACGTCGCAGAGGTTGTTGATCTCACGGGGCGTCCCACGCGTGAAGTCGAAGATGAGCTTGATCGCCTCCTCGGTGAAGAGCTGCTTGAGCTGCCCCGCCATCTTCAGCCGGTAGGCGACGTAGTTCGTCGTGTGCGAGTAATCGAGCGTGTTCAGGTGGTAGCGGAGCGTGATCCGCTGGTCGAGGTGCTTCATGCGCCGCACCTTGACCGCGAGCTCCGGCGAACCGACGAGCAGGAGGGTCACGAGGAACCGGTCGTCCGTCTGGAAGTTCAGCAGAAGCCGGAGCTCCTCGAAGACCCCGTCGTCCTCGATCAGCTGGGCCTCGTCCACGATCACCACGGTGTCACGCCCGGCCTGGTAGTTCTGGTAGAAGATATCGTTCAGCGCGTGGAGGAGCGCGGGCTTGGTGTTCGCCTCCGTCTCGACGCCGAGCTGGTAGAGGACCTCGCGAAGGAAGTCCAGGGCGTTCCAGCTCGGGTTCGTGAGCAGGCCGATCTCGTAGCGCTCGGCCTCGAGGCGCTGGATGAGCGCGCGCGCGAGCGTCGTCTTGCCGCAACCGTACTCGCCGGTGAGCATCCCGCAGCCCTTGCGGTGGCTGACCGTGTAGACGAGGCGCACCAGCGCCTCCTCGTGCTCGGGCGACAGGTAGAAGAACTTCGGGTTCGGCGAGTTGTCGAACGGCGCTTCACTGAGGTTCCAGTAGGCTTCGTACATGGCGTCAGTTACCGTTCCTGAGCGGCCCGTTGAACAGGATGAAGATCCCGGTATACGCCGTGACCAGTGACCCGATCGCCTGTGCGATCGCCACGTAGTCCTGCCACCACTTCACTGCGACCTCGGGCACCGTCACGACCGCGCCCGGCTCGAGCGGCGGGGCATCGGCCATCGCGTAGCTCTTGCCGCTGCGGAACGTCACGAAGACGTTCTTGAGCTTGGCGCGGGGGGTCGGCCCCCCGACGAGCGTCACGTACTCACGGGGCGTCAGCTCGGGTCGGAATTCGACGCCGCCCGGGTTCTTCACCTCGCCGACGACATACACCTTGTCCTCGACGACGGGCAGCGTGAGGACGTCGCCGTTCTGGAGCAGAATGTTCGGCGTCTCGTCCTTCTCGACGATCAGCCGCTGCAGGTCGATCGGGATCCGCTGCCGTGGCCCCGTCGCCCCGCCGCGCTCGACCACGGCTTGCCGGAGGTCAGCGTACGCGGCGGCGCCGCCCGCGCGGAACACGAAGTCGCGCACGCGGTCGCCCTGCGCCAGCTCGAAGCGCTGCACGATCGTCGTCTTGCCGGCGACGGTCGTCTTGCTCGACTCCGGCGTGCCGCCGAAAGCGCCACGTACCTCGACGATATCCTGGAGCACGGAGAGCGGCGGGACGAACAGCGCGTCGCCGGGCTCGAGTGAAACGTCCGCGGGCGGCTTCAGCGCGGCGCGAAGGTCAACGGGGAACGTTTCCTTGCGCCCGTCCCCACCGATGCGCGTGAGGCGCGCGTCGCTCTCCACGGACGCCAGACTCAGGCCGCCGACGAGATCGAGCAGCGCACGCAGCGAGGCGCTCGGGCCGATCTCGTACTCGCCAGGGCGCCGCACGGCGCCCGTCAGGGTGACGGAGGCGCCCTTGGGCGGGACGTGGATTCGCATGCCCTCCTCGACGAACGGGTTTTGGCTGACATCGCCGCGCAGCTCGAATCTCAGAAGATCCACCTCGGTGTCGCCGCTCGGTCGGCTCACGTGGATGCGCCGCACGCCGCCACGCGGCGTGACGCCGCCCGCGTCAAGGATCACCTCGTGCAGCCGCCGGAGCGCGCTCACTGTGAGCGTTCCGGGGCGCTCCACCTCCCCCGACAGCGTGACCTCGAGCGTGCGCGGCGCGGACACCGAGAGCGTGACGTCCGCGAAACGGAACACCGTGCTGGCGCGCTGGACGACGCGCCGGTGGGCCTCGAGCAGGCTCAGGCCACCGACCCGGATCGAGCCGAGGGGCGGCACGCTGATCGCGCCCGTGGGGTCCACGACCATCTGGAACCGGTCGATATCGAGTCGGCCAGCGATCTGTACCTCCAACACGTCACCGGGACCGAGGCGGTAATCCGGCCCGGGCATTATTCGACCACCAGCAGGCCCGGAGGGTGTCGGTGCCGTGACAGGCCGTCCGGGCGCCAACGGCGCCGGTGTCGTCGGCTGCTGGGCCAGGCAAAAACCAGGCTCCAGCAAAGACGCCACAAGGACAACGCATAGCGCCTTGCGAAGGTTATGCCGGTTCATCCAGTGCGCAAAGGACCGGTCTCGCAATCGATTCATTGTCTCGTTTCGCGCTCAGAAGCGTCAAGGAAAATGCATGATTGCAATAGTTTCCTTGACACTTGAGCGTTGGCCCGATAGCATCGAGTCCGCAAGTCCGGCCCGGGCGGCGTCTCGAGTCGGCAGGCGAGTCAGATGGCTCCCAACAGTGCGCGTACCGTCCTCCTGGCCAGCGCGTTTTTCGCCTTCCTTGGCGGTGGTTTCTGGCTCCATGCGCTTCTGATAGGCCCCGCTCCGGCTGCGCGGCCAGGGCCGCCTGCTTCGACGAACACTACCGAAGCCTTACAGTCGGCCTTTGTCAGTGTGGCCGAGCGCGTCCGACCAGCCGTGGTCCACATCGGCACGGTGCAGGTCGCCCGCCTCCGCCGCCCCCCGGCACTCGGGCCGTTCGCCGACGACCCGGCGTTCAAAGACTTTTTCGACCAGTTCTTCGGGCGCGGGCCGGGGCGCCGCGAGGAGTTTCACCAGCCGGGACTCGGCTCGGGCGTCATCATCGACAAGCGGGGCTACGTCCTGACGAACCTCCACGTCGTCCGCGGCGCCGACGGCGTCACGGTGCGCCTTTCCTCGAAGGAGGAGTCCCGCGGGCGAATCGTCGGTACGGACGCGAAGACTGACCTCGCCGTCGTCCTCTTCGAGCCGACGACGCCGCTCACCGTGGCCACGCTCGGCGACTCGGACAAGCTCCGCGTTGGTGAGTGGGCGATCGCGATCGGCAACCCGTTCGGGCTCGACCAGACGGTGACGGTCGGCGTCGTGAGCGCGACGGGACGCTCTGACGTCGGCATCGCGACCTACGAGAACTTCATCCAGACGGACGCGTCGATCAATCCCGGTAACTCGGGCGGGCCGCTCGTGAACCTGCGCGGAGAGGTCATCGGGATCAACACCGCGATCGTCGCGACGGGCCAGGGCATCGGGTTTGCGATTCCCGCCAACATGGTCAAACGCGTAACGAGCCAACTCATCGATCGCGGCAGGGTCACTCGCGGCTGGATCGGCGTCGCGATGGAGCCGCTCACGACAGAGCTAGCGCAGGCGCTCGGCCTGCACGACACGCAAGGCGCGGTGGTCGCCCGCGTCTACCCGGGGGGACCCGCCGCCACAGCGGGCCTGGTCCAGAACGACGTGATCGTCACGTTCGACGGCACGCCGGTCGAGGACTACCACCACCTCCAGCGCCTCTCGGCGGACGCGGAGGTGGGCAAGACCATCACGCTCGGCGTCGTGCGGAGCCGCGAGCGCCGCACCCTCGAGCTCCGCATCGCCGAAGCTCCCGAGCGCGCCGCCGACACCATGGTCCCCTCCCAGGAGCCGCGCTAGGCGACGAAGGGCGGGATCGGCGGGATCTCGACCTGCTGCGTCCGGACCTCGCGCACGCCCGGGACCTTCTGCGCGACCTCGACGGCGCGCTCGAGCGCGGTGGTCCCCTCGAGCGTCACGACGTCGCCCTGCGCCTCGACGTTGATCCGATAGCGGCGCGTCTCGGCATGCGTGGCGAGCGCCACCTGCACCCGGGAGGCGAGCGCTCGCGAGGCGACGGTCCGCCGCCCCTCCTCGGTGGTCGCCATCTCCGGACGGCGCACGAGGCGCTCGAGGATGTCCACGACGGCCTCATGCTGGAGCTTCTCGGTATTGATGATGAGCTCGTACATCATGGGGTCCGCGATGTCCACCTCGTACAGGTAGCGCATGCGGCCCGCCTTCTCGGAGTCGTCGCGGCGCACGAAGTCCGTGGCGGCCCGCTGGTTCGGCGTCTCGCCCGTCATCTCCGCCGTGCGCTTGATCCACTGCTTCACGCGGTGCTCGAAGGGCGCGACGAGCCGGACGCGCAGCGCGTGCGGCACGCCCCGCAGCAGCCACTGCCCGCCGCCGCGCATGAGGACGGCGTCGTCCTTTTCGGCGAACTCGAACTGCGTCGTCTGCAGCACGGTGATGTGGTGGCGCGTCTCGGTGTCGAACCGCTCGAACAGTGTCGGCTTGGACTCCTCGAGGTGCGACAGCTTCTCCTCGGCGAGCCCGTACCGGCGCGCCGCGTCCAGCAGGAGCTCCTGATTCACGTAGCGGTACCCGAGCCGTTGCGCGAGCGCCATGCCGATTTCGGGGCCTCCCGCGCCCATCTGATGCGAGATGACGATGATGGCCATGGTTCACCCCCGCCGGTATTTCTCTTTCAGCGCCGTCGGCGCAATCGCGATCCGTTTGCCGCCGACATCGTCCAGGATGTACACCTCGTCCGTGAGCGATCCGCTGGCGAACACCTCGAACACCTCGAGCGCCGCCTCGAGCGTGGCGTCCGGACTCGCGTTCATCATCTGCTCGACGGCGGCGCGGGAGAGACGCGTCATGAGGACCCCCTCGAACCGGGGCAAGGGTATCCGAAACGCCTCAGACCGGCAAGGCGTCGGCGGGCTCGGGACCACGACGAGCTCGCCAATGCATTCACCTGCCGTGTACCCCCTGCGGCGCCCGGACGGGGCTGGCACCATTGAGGATCGGGTCGCAGATGGTGGTGCGAGGGTACGGAGCCGGGCGGGCCACGTCAAGGCCTAAGACATAATGCATAATAAGACGGCCGTGCGGTTCAGAGGCCGTCCGAGACGCGTGCTGGCGCTCGCCGGCACGTCAGTGGTGCTGCTGCTGTCGAGCGCGCTGGCCGCCCGGCCCGGGCCGGCCCTTCCCGACGAGATTCCCGCGTCCGAGCGGAGCCAGCTCGCCGAGGTCACAGAGAGCGCGTCGCTCGCGACGCACGCCGCGGGCGAGCCGTTCGTCGCCCGGCCGGAGGTCTTCGTGTATTTGCTGGACCACCCCGAGTTCGCGACCCACGTGACGCGGACCCTCAGGATCGCCCGCTATCGCGTCTGGCGCGAGCCCGACGGCCTCTGGCTCGACGACGGCTGGGGCGTCGTCGGCCGCTTCTCGGTCGTGTACGCCGGCAACGGGGCCCGTGTGATGTACGCGCGCGGTCGCTACAAGCAATGGCTTCTGCCCGCGATCCACGGGCGGGCGGTGGTCGTCATCGAGTACGGTACCCAGCCGGCGGCGGACGGCAAGAGCGTCATCAACGCGGCAGTGACGGGCTTCGTCAAGCTCGACAACCCGCTGGTCGAGATGATCGGCAAGCTCCTGAGCGCCGCGGCCGCGGCGAAGGCGGAGAAGGAGGCGCACCAGCTCGTGAAGGTGTTCGCACGGACGACACGCGCGATCGACAACGACCCTGCGGGCGTCCACGAGCTGCTCAGGCAGCGCCCAGACGTGCCGCGGCGCGAGCTCGAGGAGTTCCGCCAGCTACTCCAGCTTCCCTAGCGCTCGCGCGAGGCCCTCGCGGAACCGCGCGACACCCGGGTTGAGTCGGATGGCCGTCTCGTAGGCCGCGATCGCGGCCGCGCAGCGTCCCTCTTCCAGGAGTGCCTGCCCCAGCCGCGCGTGCGCGTCGGCGTGGTCGGGCCGGCGCTCGACGACCGCGCGAGCGGCCTCCGCCAACTCGCGGAACTTGCCCTGCGCCTCGAGGGCGTCCCAGAGGGTGAAGTGCGCGTGGGCCTCGTCGACGTTGAGACGGACCGCCTCGCGGCATGCCGCTTCGGCGTCGGCGTACCGCCCTTGGGCCAAGAGCGTTGCGCCCAGTCCCGTCTGCGCCCTCACCGAGTCCGGCTTGATCCGGACCGCGGCCCGATACGCGGCCGCGGCGTCCGCCCAGCGCAGTCGCTCGCCGAACATCTCGCCGAGGTCGCAGTGGGCCCGAACGTAACCGGGCTTGACCCGGATCGCCTCGCGAAAAGCGACCTCGGCCTCGGTATGGCGGCCCTGCCAGTAGAGCGACACGCCGAGGCCCCGGCGCAGCGCGGGATGCTCGGGCCGGAGCCGGAGCGCCTCGCGGTACGCCGCCTCCGCCTCGGCGTGCCGGCCCTGGCGGCCGAGGCCGAGCGCGAGGTTGGCCCGCACCTTAAGCGAGTCCGGCCGGAGGCGCATCGCCTCGCGCAGCGCGGCCTCGGCCTCGGCGTGCTGGCCCTGGCGGCCGAGCGCCACGCCGAGCTCGTAGTGCAAATCCTCGTTGTCGGGGCGGATCGCCAGCGCGCGCCGGAACCCGGCCGCCGCACCCGCGTAGTCGCCGAGGGCACCGAGCGCCAGCCCCCTCCCCGCGTGCAGGTTCGCGTCGTCCGACTTGATTGCGAGCGCCTCCGCGTACACCGCCGCCTCCTCCGCCCAGCGGCCCTGGCGCCGTAGCGTCACGGCGAGGCCGACATACGGCGGCAGGTACGCGGGGCGGATCCGGATTGCCGCGCGGTACGCTGCGGCGGCGTCATCGTAGTGGCCCTGACGGTCGAGCACCACGCCGAGGTAGTGGTGCGAGCGAGGATCGCCCGGCTTTAGGCGGATCGCCTCGCGCAGAACCGCGGCGGCTTCCGTGTAGCGGTGCCGGCGTCGGAACGCCAGGCCCAGCCGCTGGCGCAGGTGCGCGTCGTCCGGTCGGAGACGGATCGCCTCGCTGTACGCGGCGATCGCCTCCCGGAGCATCCGCTGGCGCTCGAGCGAGAGACCGAGACCCAGGTGAGCCTTCGCAGCATCGGGCCGGAGGCGGATCGCTTCCGCGTACGCCGCCGCGGCCTCCGGAAACTTACCCTGCTCGAAGAGCGCCGCCGCGAGATCGAGCTGCGCCGCGGCGCGCGCCGGCGCCGGTTGGGCGGCATCGCGATGAAGCGCCTCCGCCTCCGCCGGCCTCCGCTGGCGGAGGAGCACCATGCCGAGGTTCGCGCGGGCCACGTGATCGCCCGGCCTCAGGCGGAGTGCTTCGCGAAACGCGGCTTCGGCGCGACCAGGGTCGCCCTGACGCATGAACGCGAGCCCCAGACTCACGTGCGCCCGCGCAAAGTCGGGCCGCAGCCGGGTCGCCTCCCGGAACGCCGCGGCAGCATCCGTGTACTTGCGCTGCTCGAAGAGCGCGCCGCCGAGCTCGGCGTGGATAGAGGCGCTGTCCGGCTGGAGAAGGACCGCCTCGCGGAGGACCGCTTCGGCGTCGGCCGGGCGGCGCTGGCGGCGGAGGCAGAGCCCAAGGCCGAGGCGCGCCCGCACGTCGTCCGGTACCAGCCGGAGCGCCTCGCGGTACGCGGCCTCGGCGTCGTCGTAGCGGCCCTGGCTGGCCCAGCGTCGCGCGCGCTCCCAAAGGGCGTGCGAGTCAGGTGTCATTTACTCAGGCAGAACGGCGATCGCCTCGATCTCCACCACCAGGTCGTCGCGCACGAGGCGCGCGATCTGGACGAGCGTCGAGGCCGGCCGGTGCGGGCCGAAGTACTCGCGGCGCGCGATGTTGACCTTCTCGCGATCCGC
>Ga0070697_100002929_pt1 | contig 13131 bp, 12 predicted proteins | sample KBSK1501metaG_FD_65475 | JGI IMG/M metagenome (GOLD analysis project Ga0070697, IMG submission 65475) | Corn, switchgrass and miscanthus rhizosphere microbial communities from Kellogg Biological Station, Michigan, USA - KBS K1-50-1 metaG | ecosystem: Host-associated > Plants > Roots >... | reverse complement strand
TTTTCGTGAGCACTTGAACGCGATCGGGATCGATACCGGCGCATCGACAACCTATATCATGCCGCTCGTGGTCGGCGATCGTGCACAGATGTACCGACTGGGTCATGAATTGCGTCACCGTGGGCTTTTCGTAGCGCCGGTTGATTATCCCGCCGTGCCCGAAGATCGTATCTGTTTCCGTGCCTGCGTGACTGCGAACCATACGCGGGCTGATCTCGATGAGGCGCTTAATATTCTTGCTGACACACTTGTGCCCGCTGTCCAGCAGAATGCTCGCGCGTCCTGAGCACGCGGGGATTCGATTTCAGAAATGGGGATCGATCTCACGCCGAGCGCCGCCTCCTCTACCAGCGAAGCAACATACAAATCGCGCGAGGTCGAAGGCTGGATCGACATCCACTTTTACCGCAAGATCGGATTTCGATTAGCGAACTTCTTCGCGAGGCTGAAGATGTCGCCGGCAGCGGTGAGCGTCCTCGGCTGTCTCTTTGGAGTTGCCGCCGGGCACCTCTATTACTATCACAATTTGAGCGCGAACATCGCCGGCATGGCGCTGCACGTCGGCGCAAACGCTCTCGACAATGCCGATGGCCAGCTTGCGCGCCTCACGAACCGGAAAAGCCGAACCGGCCGCGTCATCGACAGTCTGGCCGACCATCTCATATGGGTAAGTATCTATGTCCATTTGGGCCTACGCTGCTTGGCCGCAGGCCCGTGGCCCGCCGTTGCTCTCCTGGCGTTTGCGGCCGGATTTAGCCATGCATTGCAAGGCGCCGCCGCCGATTATTACCGCAACGGTTATCTTTATTTTGTGAGAGGACGATCACGCGCGGATTTGGATTCGTCCTCCACCCTGCGCGAGGAGTATCGACGACTTCGTTGGCGGGCCGAACCCTGGAACAAATTTTTGCTCGCCTTATATCTGAATTTCACCTGGCAGCAGGAGATGCTTTCGCCCGGCTTGAAACGGTTGCACGAGACGATCGAGCGCGATTTCCCGAACGAGATCCCCGGTTCGTTGCAGACGCGATATCGCGATTCTGCCCGACCGATGCTCCGGTGGTGGAGATTGCTGATGACGAACACGCGAATGTTTTTGCTCTTTCTTCTTTTGTTTATTGGCCAGCCCGTTTGGTACTTTTGGCTCGAGCTCACCGCCTTTAACTTCCTCCTGGTCTATCTCATTCTTCAGCAGGAAAGGATGTCGCAATCCCTGCTCGAACTCGCGACCGCGCGGCATGAGCCGGCGTAGATTCGTTATAATTCCGTGTCACAAATTGAAGTTTCGCCAGTCAACACGCGCAAAGAGCGCGACGCATTCATCAAATTCCCGTGGCGCATTTACCGAAACGATCCCGCTTGGGTGCCGCCGCTCATTCTCGAGCGCAAAGCATTCCTCGACCGGAAACGGCACCCGTTCTACCAGCACGGCGACGCCGCACTGTTTCTCGCCTGGCAGAACGGCGAGATCGTTGGCCGAATCATGGCGAGTGACGATCCAAATTACAACTCGCTCCATCAAACCAGCGTCGGCTGCTTCGGCCTCTTCGAGTCCATCGACAATCGCGAAATTGCGTCCGCGTTATTTGAAGCCGCCTCCAATTGGCTTCGTGCCCGTGGGCGCAACGAGATCATGGGGCCGATCGATTATTCCACAAATTACGTCTGCGGATTGCTCATCGACGGCTTCAAACATCCGCCGACCATCCTGACCTCGCATAATCCGCCTTATTATCCGCCGCTCATCGAGTCGTGCGGTTTCAGCAAAGCGAAGGATTGGTACGCGTGGTGGTTTTCCGAATTCCCCGAGCCAGCGCAGCGATTGCGGAAAATAGCCATGGCCCGCGCCGACCGCCACCGCGTCACTATTCGCCCGGTGAATCTACGCAACATCAAGGAAGAAAGCCGGCGTCTGCGCACAATTTACAATCAAGCCTGGGAAAAAAACTGGGGCTTCGTTCCATTTACCGAGGCCGAGTTCGATCACATGGCGCGCGAGATGAAGCCGCTCATCGTGCCGCAGGGAACATTGCTTGCGGAAATTGGCGACAAGCCGATCGGTTTCATCATCGCGGTGCCGGACATCAACGTCGCGCTCCGGCATGTTAACGGACGATTGACCCGTTTTGGTTTCCCGATCGGTTTGATCAAACTGCTCTACTACAAAACGAAAATCCGAACGGCCCGGCTGGTCGCCCTTGGGGTCGTCGAAAAGTACCGCCGCGCCGGCATCGCCGAAACGCTGGTTCTGCGTTTGATGGAGGAAGCATTCAAACGCGGCTTTACCGGCGAGCTGAGCATGACTCTCGAAGACAATTTCATGGTTAACCGTTTCATCGAAGCGGTCGGCGCGGCGCGATATAAGACGTATCGGATTTACAGCCAGCCGTTAGGCTAACAAAGGTTTTGACCGAGCGCTGCGTCGGCGAATCCAAACGGCCCAGGCCGCGCGCGGAAGATGCACGACGGCGGTAGCTGCTTCCAGCCAGGCCATCACAATAAAAGCCTTGCCCGGTGCGCCCAAAAAAAGGCCAATCGTCAGGATCCAGACATAAACATTCCGCCGGCCGCCCACGAGCCGGACCATGCGTTCGAAGGAGCTAAGTTCATCGATTACTTTTCCGCAGGTGAAATAAACGCTTCCTTTGGCGACCAGATCGGTCGCCTCAGCTATCAGGAGTACAGCCAGATAATAGAACGCGCTTGGCAATTGGCGGGAACTTCGAAAGTAATAAGCCAGCGCAATCCACCAGGAAATCTCGAAGAATGCATCGAACCAGTGCTCGAGTTTGCCGCTTTTGGACGTCTCGACTTTGATTCGTGCCAGTTTGCCATCCAGACCATCAAGGACGCCAACAATCAGTGCGAGCGCGATTCCCCAGGGCAGCCGGCCGGTGGCAAAAAGGATCGTGGTTATCCAACCGACGATGTTGCACAGGATCGTCAGTTGATTTGGAGTGATCGAAGTCTTGCAAAGATGCGAAAGAAGGAAATTCTCGATCGGAGCGTGAACCAGAGCGGGAATGTCCTGGGTTCCTTTCTGTATTGAGTCGAGGAGGACGCACTCCGCCGCTTTTTTGTATGCCGGTGGCGGTGCGTGAAACCAAAAAGGTCGTATCTCTCGACGCATGGTAACGTAATACAAAGGCTGCTCGGCCACATCTAAAGCCGCGACCGTGCGCTGGGCCAACCCGTTGGCGACAACCCCATCGAAGGACCCGCTTTGGGCGAGGGCCCATTCATATTGAAAGAGGGCTGCGCCGCAGAATTTCCCCCGGCTGGTGTTTGGCGCCGACGCCATCAGTGATTGAAGTTCGGACGGTACGGCCGAGTCAACCAGAGCTGTGGTTGAACTTTGCGTCGAGAGAAGACGCAACAAACGGATGTCGAAAACAGCATCACCCCGGACGAGTAGGAGAAGTTGCGCTGACTTCGGCCAAACATCGACAATCTGATCCCCCGTTACCACTCCGCTCTCCCGGTTGCGGACCGTTACCTCGATTTGCGCGCGAGCCCATGAGGGCTGGGCGAGGTGCTCCGCGATCAGCTTCGGAGTGGTGGAGAGAACAATCGCGCGCTTAATTCCGCAACGCTGAAGCGTTCGCAGGAGCCGTTCCAGGATCGAGATGCCGCACAATTCGACTAGCGCGGCCAGCCCGTCGGCCAGAATAATAGATGCGTCAACCATCGTCTTGTGAACACTGGATATTGATCGATCTTACCGGAGCAAGTCGAGCATCGGCCAAACCGACGACTCGGCAGAATGAGTTCCCCAGGCTATGGCCTTGGCTAAGATTTTCTCGCGTAATGAAAACTAATGGTTCGGTCTTGACCAAGAATTCCGCCGCGTCGGCGACTGGTTCGGCGCCGCGCATTCTTTCTCGCCTCCGTTACAGTCCGTTCCTTGCGCAGATGGTTATCATTCGCCGCTGTAATCTATCGTGCGGTTATTGCTCCGAATACGACAAAGTAAGCAACCCGGTCCCGCTGCCTGTCTTGGTAGAACGTCTTCAGAAGTTGAAAAGCCTGGGTACGTTCGGGATATCGTTGACTGGCGGCGAACCGACACTTCACCCCGACCTGATTCGTCTGATTCGCAAATGCCGCGAGCTTCGCTTCTTCCGCACGGGCATGATTTCCAACGGCTTTTTCTTGCGACCTGATTTGATCGAGGAACTGAATCAGGCCGGACTCCAGGAAATGCAGATTTCCATTGATGGAGTTCAGGCCAATGAAACGACGCAGAAGGTTCTCGAGAATCTTAAGAAGCGCCTGCGGTGGCTGCGTGATTACGCTCGTTTTCGCGTTACCGTCAGCGGCGTCATTGGCGCGTGTCCTTCTGAGGAGGTGGAGGAAGTCGTGTCGTTCGCAAGCAAAATGGGATTCACGCCGCGTGTTCTGCTTATCCATGACAGTCATGGCCAGCTCAAGCTCGGCCGTGATCAAATCGAGGCGTTCGAAAATATCGTCTCCAGGATTCCCAAAAATTGGATGGAATTCTCCAATTATCGTGAGCGGTTGGTGCGCGACGGCACGGCGCCGTTCAAGTGCCGCGCTGGGAGCCGTTATCTATATATCGATGAACACGGAAAGGTGAGCTGGTGCTCGCAAACGCGCACGGTTTGGTCCAAGGACTTGATGGACTACAGCCTCGAAGATTTACGCGAGCAATTTCATCGCTACAAACCTTGTCACGAAACCTGCACGCTCGGCTGCGCGCGCTCGGCTAGCCAACTCGACAATTGGCGGGCGCAACCCGGGTTCAACTCTTAACTGGCGCGCCCAGTTTTTTCTCAGCACATTGCAGCATCTCTGGAGTATCGACGTCCTGCCACCAGGCGTCGCCAATATCGATCGCGCGCACTTTGTTGTCCGCAGCCATTAATCGGACGCCATCAGCGAGGCTGCAATCGCCGCCTTGTTTCGCTCGCTCGAGGTATTCAAAAATCTCCAGCGGGCAAACGAATAACCCCGCATCGATCGCATCGTAGGCGCGCAAGTTCTTTCCAATTGCGGCAACGCGATCTCCACGCGTTTGAACTTTCATCGCGTCGTCGAGATCGAAAATCGAATCTAATTTCCTGTCGATCGCGAGATTGAGCTGATTGAGGTCCACAGACTCAATCAGTAGATCGACCGTTGCATCGTCGAAAAGATGATCGCTCATCGTAAGCAGAAATGGCGCAGTGACATAATCCTTCGCCGCGAGAAGAGAAATGCCGTTCCCTTTTCGCCATTCGAGGTTTTTGATCACGCGAATCTCAATCCCGGCCGGGATTAGTCGCGCGACGGCGGCGCTCAGCCGCTCGCTTTCAAATCCGACGACCGCGTTGACCTTCCTGATCCCAGCTCCGGCCATCGCGTCGAGGGTGTATGAAATCAGCGGGCGCCCAAGAATCGGAACCAGCGGTTTCAAAAAAGTCTCATCGGGGCCGCGCAACCGCGACCCCGATCCGGCCATCAAAATCACTGCTTCGGAGACCGTTTTGCTCATATCCCGTAGTATTTTTTCAAGCCCCAAATGCGGACGCGCTGGGGCAGAAATCGGAAAATGAGCGGCGCAATCTTCGACTGGAAGGCATCGCCGACGGTCACACGCGGCGGTGGATTGGCCTGCTCGATCAAAGCGTAGACGCGTCGCGCGACCAATTCCGGTTTTGGCGCAACTTTCATGTTGTGGTCAACGATGCTCCAGGTTTTGCCGACTTTGTCGTGGTAGCTTGAATTGTCCGTTACACTTTTGGCGACTGCATCGTTGAACTCGGTGCAGATATCGGCTGGCTCCAGGTCGACAATGCGCACTCTGGAATCGGGCAACTCGAGCTGTATCGACATGGTGAAAGCGGCCATGGCCGCCTTAGCGGCATTGTACGCGGCCATGAATGGCACGGGCAGGCGCGAGGCAAGCGACGTGACATTGATGATCAAGCCGTGCCCGTGCGATCGCATCGCAGGTATCGCCCGCTTCATTAATTGCAAATGTCCAAAGACGAGGATTTGAAATTGGTTGGCGATCGCTTCATCGGAAAGATTTTCCGCCGGCCCAAAGTGGCCGCTGCCAGCGTTGTTGATAACCACGTCGAAATGACCTGCTTCGGCCAGAGCGGCGTTAAAGGAATCGTTTATCGAACGAGGATCAGACAAATCGAGTCGCACTCCGTGCAGGTGCGGCAACCGCGGGATGCGTGTCGGATCGCGCGAGCTGCCCCAAACTTCGTCCCCGCGCGCGACAGCTGCTTTTGCAATGGCGAGGCCGATGCCCGAGCTCGTTCCGGTGAGAAAAATGTGTTTCATGAGCTAGTTCCGCGATCAATCAAAAATAACCGCATGGCGTGATGCTTTACGTAGATGACCGACGAACGGCTGAACTCCACCAATGGCACGCGCCGCCAACCCTGCGGCAAAGGTAGCTTCGCGCTGTCGGTATAGACCGCTACCGCGCCCTGCGTGATTTTTGGCAATACATAGGGTGGGGGAATTTGATGAATCGTTATGAATTCGGGCGCATACCATTCGGCGTGACGTCTCGCGCTGCTGAAAAGCAGGATGACGCGGGTGCGCGCGGAAGGAGGATAAAGTTTTTCGAGGTAACGAATCAATCGAATGGGAGGCGCTTCCTCGCGATGATTGGCGATTGCTATTGGGATCGTGGTGTAAAGAAGGACCGCCGGCAGCGCCAGCGCGCTCCAGTTCCACGGCGTAGACATTCGCAAGAATCCGCGCACGAGAGCGACCAAGAGCAACGGATAAATGACAAGGTAATATCGTTGCGTCCCGGGCAAACAGACAAAGATGATTGCGATGTACATTAACGCCCACGGCCCGTGAAATTTCCAGAACTGGCGATCGTTCAACTCTCGATGGTGGAGGAAGTACGCCGTCAATCCGAATGCCACCATTAGGACCCCGGCGATAAGAGCGGCCCGGGACTGAATGAAGCCGAGGCCCAAACCGAACCATCCCAGGATATGGCTGGCAAAATGAAGCGCGAGATACCTCAGGCTCCAATCACCCGCCAAGAGAGAAGTTTCCGGCTTGTCCAAACGCCATTGCCATTGGTTGTAGATGAGCTTTGGATAAACAAGCCAGGCGGGGACATCGGGCCGTAACCGGGATTGCGAATACCACATCGGCAAAAGCCAGAGCAGGCACCCACCGATCAGCGCGCCCATCGCAAAAATGAAGCCGCTTCCGATTGAATCAATCAGGCCGGCTCGTCCAGGTCCTTCTGTTTGCGCTCTTTTCTCAATCATCGTGCTCGGGTTGAAGGAGCTGCCCGGCCTCGATGGGTTCGGCGACATCTTCATCCTGGCGGCGCGTTGTGTCAGGGCGAGGAGGAGAATAACGAAGACAACACCAATCAGTTGCGGTCGGGCGCCAGTGGCCGCGGCGCCGAAGAGAGAAGCCGCCAGCAGAGCGGAAAGTCCTCCACGCTGCATGAAACAAAGTCCCGCAAGTAATTCCATGCTGAGAAACCCAGCTCCGAGACTGTCGGTTAACACTTTCGTTGCTGTCATCCAAACAACCGGCGTAATTACAAGGCAAGTCGTGACCCACCACCCAAGCCGCTCGGTAAATTGGAGCCGGATAATCAGAAACCAGGCGGCAATAAAAAGCGCGCCGCCCAGAGCGGATACAAAATGCAATGAAAGCTCAGGGCTGGCGCCGAAAAGTTTTACGCCAATCCAGCCGAGGAAGATGAACAATGGATAACCGGGTGGATGCGGTTGGTGTTCCCAGACATTGAATTCGCGAACGCCCATTGCGAATTGCACGGAGTCGAATTCATCAAGCCCCGGAGAGCGCGAAACAAAATAAACCGCGAACACTGCGCCAAAAAGCAGCGCGGCTTTAGTCAAGACTTGCGGATCAAGCTCGTTCGCACCTGGCGTCTCATTCTTCACTTTAACTATTAATTCAAGGTCGGAGCGGCTTCAGCGCTGCGACGCAGCCATCATCAATCCTCGATGCGCATGGATTCCACAAGACTTGAATGATGTAGCGGCAGTCCTAAGCGCCGCGCACGTCCTGTTTATAAAACATCGGCTAAATACTTTCATCCACTCCCATTCCCGGCATCGGAACTGGAAACCCGCGGAAGCAATACGCCCGCCTGCAAACGCGGGATTATTTTCGATTTCCTAGGAAAGAAGTTGTTTCGCGGCGGCCCGATCTCCTGAGATCCGGCGTTCGGTGTTTGCGTTGGCCTCGATTCCTATTTTATGTGTCGGCGCGATGCAAGAGCGTCTTTCCTAGATCGAGAACCTACCTCATTATCTTTTGTAACAATGGCAACGCGGATTTTCATTTGGCTTAGGCGTATTGTGATGGCTGTGACGGATCTGGTTGAGGATCACTCATTTTATTTTCGCGCAAAACGCAGGCGGCAGCAGGTATTCATTCGCCAAATCCTGTCGCGTGCGAACTCGCCGCAAAACCGCCGACTAATCGTGTCGCTATCGACGTTGCCCGACCGAATTGGGCGGCTCCGGCCGACTCTCGAGTCTCTGCTGAATCAGACACGGCCACCGGACGAGATCGTTTTGGTCGTTCCGAAATTCTCGATTCGCCAAAACCGAGCCTACGCAATTCCGCGCTACCTTTCAAGGATGCCACGGTTGCGGCTGCTGCAATGTGAAACCGATTGGGGACCGGCGACGAAGTTCATCGCAGTAGTTCAAGACGAGATTGCAGCTGCTCGGCACGACACTTTGATTATGGTGGTTGACGATGATCGCGTGTATCCACGCGATTCGATCGAACTTTATCTGCACTACAATGCGAAACTGCCCGATGCCGCGTTGTGCTTTCGCGGCAGACTGATCCCGCGCAGCTTAAACTCGCGCCACAGCAAGATTGTACTTGGTGTTGACCTTCAAAGTCCGAAGCGCACGGCCGTGATGACCGGATGCGGGAGTTATCTGATTCAGCCCCGTTTTTTCGATTCTTCGCTTTGGGATTACTCGACGGCGCCCAAAGGCGCATTTTATGTGGACGATATGTGGATCAGCGGTTGCCTTGAACGCCGAGACGTGGAGAAGTACGTCATTCCGGCTTCGGGCATGGTGCGCAACGTCTTTCGCCAGTTTGGCACCATGACGCTGCACGATGTACCGAAGGGGCGACGGCACAATAACAACGAGACGATCGCGTTCTTCAGCGCGAGCTGGAAGGTTTTCACTTCGCCCTCAGCGTAGTTTCTTCTCGATGTTACGAGCCTTTCGAGTCGGCCAAGAACACCGGCGTGCCCGTGCAGTGGCCAGGCGAATGCGCTATAATCGGCTTCCTTGATTCCAAGTTTACGTCGCTGGGCCAGTCTCACCTTAAGCCGTAGTTTGCCGCAAGATCGTGGCGAGCGCCGGTCCCGCGGCATCTTTCGAGGAACTGCTTCCGGTCTGATCGGGCACATTCTCAACCTTCTTGTAATTATCATTTCGGTTCCGCTCACCATTGGGTACTTGGGCGGCGAGCGGTATGGCGCATGGGTAACCATCGTCAGTGTTTTGGCGTTTCTCAGTTTCACCGATTTTGGCTTGGGTGCTAGTCTGACCAACGCGCTGGGCAAGACCCAAGCTGAAGACGCACGTGATATCGGCCAACGCTACGTCTCATCAGCCTTCCTTGTGCTGTCGTTGATCGCGTTGCTTATCATTACTTTGGGCGCCGTGCTCTCGCCGCGGGTCGCGTCGCTCTTATTTCCAAATTTGCAGTCGCCGGCCGCGCATGCCGAGACCGTAGCAGCAGTCGCGATTGCATTGTCGATGTTCGCGTTGAACTTTCCTTTACTCATCACCGCGAGGGTGCTGGCTGCGTATCAGGAGATGGCGCTGGCCAATCTTTGGAGCATGGCGAGAAGCATCGCCAATCTCATTGGCCTGCTCGCTGTGATCTGGTTTCGGGGAGGACTTGGGTGGCTTGCGCTCGGCTGCACCGGCCTGGGACTAATAACCAACCTAACGAGTACGATCTGGTTGTTCACTTTTGGCAAACCCTGGCTGCGTCCGAAATTAGTCGCAGTCGATCCGGCCCTGGTGAAAAATCTTTTCTCCGATGGTTGGAAGTTTTTCTTAATCAACCTTGGCTGGGTGGTCAACTCGCAAACAGACAATATGGTGATCGCACATTATCTGGGTCCGGCGCACGTTACCCCCTACGCGATTACATTTGGCTTATTCACGGTGGCGACGTTGTTGCAGACCCTGGCTTATCCCTCCCTCTGGCCGGCTTATACGGAAGCTTTTGCGCAAGGCGACTATGATTGGATCCGGCGGACCATGCGTTCGAATTTCAAATTCAGTTTTGGCACAACTCTGGCGGTTGTGAGCGTGCTCACCATCTTCGGATCTCCGATCATTCGGCTTTGGGCGGGCGATGTCGCGGTGCCGCCGTTTTCGCTAATCGTCTGGATGGCCGTTTGGCGGTTGATGCTCTCGACGCTTTTGGTCGGCAGTTGCCTACTCAACGCCACCGGTCATCTCAAAGGTATGACCATTTACGGAACGATCACTGCGATCCTAAATTTGGTATTATCGATCTTGCTTGTTAGAATTTACGGCATCGTTGGCGTTATCGCAGGAACCGTCTTCGCTTTCGCGATCGCAAATTATATTCCGACATTTATCGAAGTGAGAAGCGTGCTGGGAAGAATTTCTCGCCGGCCTGAAGCAGCGCGAGAGTCCCGCTTGTTATGATTGCGCCTTTTAAGCAGTAGTTCGATTGCAACGCATCCTTTCAATAGATGAATGTCTTCATTGATGTCACGAGCTCGTGCAGGTCTGCTCGAAATAGCGGTATGCAGCGCATGACTCGCCGGATTTTCGCGGAACTGGCGGCGCGAATCCCGGTTACACCCATCTGCTGGAATAGGTTAGGTAATTTTTATCACCGCCTCGGCCCGGGTGAAATGGAGTATCTCAAAACGCCGTTTCGCCGCTACAGCCGTCCGATGAGCCATCCTCATTCAAGGGAAGATTGGCTGCGCGAATTCCAGCGCCTGCTCGACCACGTCAGTCTCGACCTCCTAAACCTGTTCCAAGAAGATGATGTGTTTTTCGTCCCGGACATGTTTTCCGACCGACGAATGCAAAAGTTGCCGGAATTGGCCCGACGAATCGGAGCACGGTCTGTTGCGATCTTCCACGATGCTGCAGAGCTGCAATTGTCCCTTCTCTCGAGACGCCGGATGGAAACATTTCGGAAATACATCAAGTCGCTCGCCGCGTTTGATCTCGTGGTCTGCATCTCAAAGGAATCGCGCGTCGATCTCCTTGAATTCTGGAAGCGATATGGGGTGACCGTCCGGGCGGAAACTTTTGTTGCGGGTTGGCCGCTGGAATTCCACGAGACCGAGCGTTCCGACGCGCATAGTACGCGACCAGTTCTCCTCTACGTATCCTCCTTTAATGCGCGCAAGAATCACATGCGCCTCTTTGACGCGACCAAACAATTATGGGACAACGGCCTCGAATTCGAACTTCAACTCATTGGTTCAAGCACGAATTGGGGAAGAAGAGTGGCTTTTGAAGCCCGCCGGCTTCAGGCACTCGGGCGACCTATTCGCTGGCTTAGACATGTGGATGATTGCGCGCTCCATCAGGCCTATCGAGAATGCTTGTTCACGGTTTATCCCTCGCTCAAGGAGGGGTTCGGTCTTCCAATTCTGGAGAGTCTTTGGCATGGCAAGCCGTGCGTCTGCGGCGGGAACGGTGCGCTCGGCGAAGTCGCCCGCGGCGGAGGATGCCTGATTGTCGACCAAACGAGTGCGGACGCCCTCGCGGCTGGGATCAAAAAACTGCTGACCGATCAAAGCGCCTACGCGCGATTATGTGTAGAAGCGCGGGCCAGAAAATTCCGGTCGTGGGCGGATTATATCGACCGGCTGCTCGAACATCTGAGCCATCCGCGGATAGCGGCGTCGGTGTCCGCTGATTCAGGCGCCTAAACTTCGCTGGCCGCGAGGATGGCTGGCGATAATGCGGCCATCCTGCATCTCGTGGATCCAATCGCACGCTTCGGCGATGATTGGATTATGCGTGGCGAGGAGCAATGCCTTCTGGCCCTGCTGCACGATACTTTGCAATAGCTCAAAGGCGCGCTCTGAATTGGCCGTATCGAGGTTGCCGGTCGGCTCGTCGGCCAGGATCACCCGCGGATCGTTCGCCAGCGCGCGCGCGATGGCCACTCGCTGCTGTTCACCGCCGGAAAGATGACGACTGGGACGGCGCAGTTTATCGCCGAGTCCAACCGCTTCGAGCAAAACCGCGGCCCGCGCACGCATCTCCTCATCAGAACGCCGCCCGAGCCGGCGCATCGGTATCATGACGTTTTCCTGGGCGGTGAAGTCTTCCATCAGGAAATGGAATTGAAAAATGAATCCAATGAGCTGATTGCGTTTCCGCGCCAGTTCGTCATCGCTCAGATGCGACATGGCTTTCGATTCGATTGAAACGCGGCCGGCATCGGGCGGATCGAGCAGACCGAGAATGTAGAGCAACGTGCTCTTGCCGCAGCCGGACGGACCGACGACGGCATGGATGCTGCCGGGCTCGAGGTCGAGTGAGACGCCGCGCAATGCGTGCACGCGCGATTCCTCTTCGCCCAAATAGCGCTCGATTGCCTCGCAACTAAGACAGATGCTCCCGCTCATACGCTGGACCCGCGCAGCGTGACCACGGGCGCGAGTTCAGCGGCGCGGCGCGCCGGGACATAGCTGGCGATGAACACGGCTACGATCGCAAGAACTGTCGCCCAGAAATAATGTCGCCAATCCCATGTCACCAAAAAGTGATTGGCATAGAGCAGGCCGCGAATCTGAATGGGAATATGTCCCACTCCCCAGGTCATTAAAGCGCCGAGCAAACAGCCCAGCACGGATCCGGCGGCGGCGACAAGCGCACCTTGCCACAAGAAAATTGCGCTGATATCGATCCGCCGGTAACCCATCGAGCGCAAAATTGCGATCTCTTTGACCTTGGAGAGGACCGACATGGTGAGCACGTTAAAAATACCGAAACCGGCGAGTAAGATGATGAGCGAAACAGTGATGCCGGCCGATACCCGCAACATCAGAAAAAGCTGCAAGGTGGACTCCTCGCGTTCCTGCCAGCTGGTAGAAACGTGCTGAAATAGGTT
>Ga0070697_100002928_pt1 | contig 13131 bp, 15 predicted proteins | sample KBSK1501metaG_FD_65475 | JGI IMG/M metagenome (GOLD analysis project Ga0070697, IMG submission 65475) | Corn, switchgrass and miscanthus rhizosphere microbial communities from Kellogg Biological Station, Michigan, USA - KBS K1-50-1 metaG | ecosystem: Host-associated > Plants > Roots >... | reverse complement strand
CCAGTTCCGAAATTATCTGACGAAGCACAACGTGCGATTCTCTGAATCGGAAATCGCCGAAAATCAGGAATGGATCAAGCGCAAGATCAAGCAGGAAGTGTTCATGTCCACGTTCGGCATGCAGGAAGGTTTCAAAGTTTTGCTGGAAGCCGACCCGCAAGTCCAGAAGGGCGTCGAAGCAATGCCACAAGCAAGGGCGCTCTACCAGAATGCTCGAAAGATTGTAGCGCAGCGCGCTGGCGGGGCAATCGATCAGCCGTAGGCCATTGTCCAAGAAACAGCCACAGCAGCGTAAGTGCCGCTTTCTGGGCAGCTTTGCCAAACCGTAGCGTACGCAGAACTCTTGCAGCGCGATTCCCTGTCGCGTTGGCTTGGCGGATGACCCCGGTTGCCATAGTCCCTCCGAACCAAAGTGGCCCGGACTATCAAACTCGTCCGGAGTTTATCCATCACCGCCAGGGTAATTATTTAGATGATAATAATACCCATGAGTTACAAGACGGATGACGCTAGGAAACATTTTGCTTCACTGTGTCAGCCCAAGGCGTGTATGATCCCTTCAACTAGAAGGTCCATGTTTTGTGCGCATCCTGGCCTATCTCCTTTTCATTCAGGTTTCCCTCTGTGGCGTTTTGCTGCGCGAGCCTGTTTTGGGGCAACAACCGGCGTCTGATTTTCGGACGAGCACCGCGGCCACAACTGAGTCAACTCGGCCGGGCGAAATCAGTCCCTCCGTCGGTCTCGACATTTTCGTCCAGGGACCAGCGAACGCGACCGTTGAAGAAACAGCAGCGCTGACGTTGTCCACTGGGGCGGGACAACTCTACAGACAAGGAACCACAACCCAGGGCCATCTGCGATGGAGTGCAGTAGCGCCGATGCGATACGAAATCCAGGTGGTCGCCCCAGGATTTGAGCGTGCGATCCAAGAAATCGACGCAAATGGCGCAGGCGATGTCGCGGTGACCGTTCACCTACGGCCTTGGGTGGGCGAGGACAAAACCTATCCCCCTGTCTCCACTGATCCCGAGGTGAACTACGTCTTTGGAATGTACTCCGCGCGGTTGCGCGATTGGGAACAGGCCAAGGCTTACTGGGCAAATGCCCTCCAGCGTCTTCCAGATCATGTTCCGGCAATGGTCTCCATGAGCGAAGTCCTTCTCGCTGAGAACAAAGTTTCAGATGCAGTGGAGTATCTTGATCGAGCGGCAAAGATAGATCCTTCCTACTGGCGCACGCAAGCGGTACTGACAGAAATCTCATTGCGTTCGGGTTCGACCGGCGAAGCTTTCCAACATGCCGAACGAGCAATGGAATTGGGCCACGGGCAAGCCGCTAGCGTCTCCCCACTTTTAGCGCGCGCTTTGGTGGCGGAGGCCACTGAACTACTGCGAGCCTACCTGAAGGATCACCCTGGAGATGCTGCGGCCAAGAAACAATTTGAAGATCTGAACACGCCATCTGAACTCCATGCCTCTGAACACTCGAACGCCGAGTTTAGAGAAAGGAGCGCAGATACGACCGGCGTCCGGCCAGCTTCCCTACTGCGGGCTCCCCGCTGGTTACCTCCGGAAGTTGACGAAAATGTTCCACCAGTGGAGTTTGGCTCGGCGTGTAATCTCGAGGAAGTGTTGCAAAAAGCCGGTCAGCGAATCCAGGAATTTGTGGGGAACGTGGAGAGATTCACGGCTACGGAATCCATGCTGCACGAAAAAATCAATAAATCGGGAGCAGTCTCGGCGACGGAAAAGCGGAAGTACAACTACATGGTTTCGATCGAGGAAATCCGGCCTGGATTTCTCGGTGTGGAGGAATACCAGAGCAGCGGTCCGACTCCACTAGATTCTCCAGACGGGATCACGTCGAAAGGATTGCCTGCGCTCATCCTCATCTTTCATCCCTACTACTCAGGAGACTTTGCAATGAGATGCGAGGGGATCGCAACCTTGGATGGAAAACGTACCTGGCAGATTTATTTCCGCCAAAGAGACGACAAGCCGAACAGAATTCGGTCCTACAGGATCGGCTTAACCCCGCCTCACCCAGTCGCGCTAAAAGGGCGGGCTTGGTTTGTTGCGGATAGCTATCAAATCTTGGGCCTGCAGACGGACCTGATAAATGCCGTTCCAGACATTCGGCTCACAGTGGACCACACGGCCATTGAGTTTGGTCCAGTACATTTCAGTAGCCGAGGGCTGGACATGTGGCTTCCACAGACTGCCGAAGTGTTCACCGACTTGAAAGGAAGACGAATTCATCAACGCATGAACTTCAGTAACTACTTACTATTTGCAGTGGACGACAAGCAACAAGTCTCATCACCAAAAACGAGTCCTTGATCTCCTCCAGGCCACTGAGCAGGCTGCAGCGCCTTGATCGTTGGAGTTGTCGACCAGATTTCCGCGGGGCGATCTGCCAAGCCGTCGCTACCCTAGGGCAAACCAGCACAAAAACCGATACCGGCACGATTGTTGCGTTTCGTCAGGCGGCCGGGGCATAATGGAACTTGTTCAATCGAATGCAGTTTACCAGCTCGTGGGCGAGTAGCTCAGCTGGGAGAGCGCCTCGTTCGCAACGAGGAGGTCGCCGGTTCGATCCCGGTCTCGTCCACCATGTTTTCAATTATTTACAAAGAAGATTTCCCGCGCGCCAGAAAAATCTTGGCAAAATCTTGGTAAATCGTTCCTAATTTGGCTTCCCGGCCGGTGTGTTCACAGGCGCCGACAGGTTTTGCGTTCCAAACGTCGGAGCTTGGACCGCGGCGCGCTTCGGAGCCATTCGCTGGTGCGAGTACCGCTCGAGCATTTTTCTCGAGACGTGACCGACGATTGACTTCGCCGTCTCTTCGGATGTGTCGGGATCCTGGAGTAACTCCGTCACGACAGTATGCCGGCAATCGTAAAATCTCGCCGGCGGAATTCCCGATTCCCTGAGAATCGATCGCCAGGCCGTTCGCCAGGAACCGACAGTTCGACGGGGATCGCCGGAAAAGAACACGAAGCTATCCGGATCGGCCAGCTCGCCGTCTACGAGCTTCCGAGCTTCCTCGAGCTCCTCGAAAACTTCGAGAGCCGCGTCGTTTAGCGGAATCGAGCGCCGCCCGGACTTCGTTTTCGAGATCCGCAACGTGACAGCCCTCTCCTCGAGGTCCACGTCTTTCCAACGAAGATTTTTCATCTCGACGGGGCACAGGCTGGTATTCAACGCGAGCACGAGCGCCTGGCGCGCCGTCCTCCGCTCTGGTGTTCGCGAAGCCGCGGCAATCAGCCGTGCTTTCTCTTCCGGCGAGAACGCGCGGCCGATCGACTCCGCAGCGGGAAGACTCCTACACATTGCGGCGAGGTGTTTTCGATCAGCCTTTCGGAGAGTCCCGCGAATCACGTCCAACTCTCGGTTGACTGTCCCGTTGACGTACCCTCCCCCCTCCTACGCTTGATGTATTCCTCGATCGCTCCCGGCGGCATCGATGCAATTTTCAGATGGCCTAAGTGACCGCCGACGATGACCGCGCGCTCTGCCTCTGTGGTCAGTGTTTTCGGACTCAGTGCCGGCTTGTCCAGGCGGCCGATTCCGCGCCGGCGATCCTCAAGCCACTGCTGGAGGACTTCGCCGAACGTCAAGCGCTGGAGGCGCGTGGGATGCGCGGAGATCAGGCCCGCGTCAATCTGATCGCGGAACTGCCGGTACTCTTTTTCGGCCTCGTTTTTCATCCGAACGCCGAGAGCCTTGTGGTAGCGAACTCCCCCCACCATCACCGAAGCATGGTACATCCCCTCCTGTTTATAAATTCCCATGCCGTCCTCCTTTTGAAATCTTTCTACCGCCCCCGCGCTGTTCTTTAAGAAGTCGCTTCACCCGTTCACGCCGCTCTCGCAGAGGCGGATGGCTGGTCTGGTCGATTGCGTCCCCGAAACGCACCCGATTGAATCCTTCCACCTTCTCGAGCGCGGAAATCAGCAACTTAGGATCCTCACCCAGTCTTTGAAGTGTTGCGACAGCAATGGCGTCACACGTAAACTCGATGTCGCGCATCCGATCCTTTTGCCCGGCGGCTCGCGCGGAATTCCAGGCGGCCCAAGTGTATTCGTGTCCTATCTCGTGGGCCACAAGAGCCTGTAACTCGCCTGCTGCTACAAGATTCAGTAACGCAGCCGAAATCAGCAGCACCCCTCGACCATAGAGTCCAATCCACGCCTGGGGGACGTCAATCACCTTCGCCAGGTACACGTCGTTGCGCGCATGTAGAGCCAGTACCTGGTCGACCGCAGCCAGTTTCCGCCTCTGGGCTTTGTCAAGGGTTTTTACTTCGCCCTGCTTCGGCAGCGATGCGAGCAATGATTGCTTTTCCTGATTCGTCACCGGTTCCGGGCGGCACGCATCGAGCCTTCTGAAATCGAGTGTTTCCCGAGCTTCAAGGCAACACAATCCGGCCGGGTCTGCCTGCGGGCCCGAATACGGTCCAAAGCAAAGGGCCAGCATTACGGTTTTTCCGCCGAGCAACCTGAACGAGGTTGATGGAAAAAGCATGCCCCGAACATGCCGCCCGGTACACTAGGAAATCCTTTAGAATGGGTGGGAATAGGTGAGGAATTTCGAAGGAAATTCTTTGAGAGCTATGCGGCACGCGATCCATGAGGCGTACGTGTTCGGCGAGTTTGAACTCGACCTGGCATCGCGATCGCTTACAAGATCGGGATCGGCGGTTCCCCTCGCCCCTAAGACTTTCGACTTACTCACAATGATGGTTCGGAGAGCTGGGACCCTGTTGTCGAAGCGAGAGATCCTCGAAGAGCTGTGGCCCGACACGTTTATCGAGGAGGCAAACGTGTCGTTCCAGATAGCAACGTTACGCAAAGCACTGGGTGAGAACGCGAGCCTCTGGATCGAAACTGTTCCCAAGCACGGTTATCGTTTCAAGGCGCCCGTCGAGCGGCTCACCAGCACTAATCTGCCAAACGATGCGTCCGGAGGGCTCGGCGAACGACTTGGCGTTCTGACGCAAGGCCCGCCGGAGGTTGCCACGGCCGTAAAACGGGGTCATTGGCGACGCTTACTGGTTGCTAGTGTTGTTGTAATGGCGATGATGGGGGCAGCATGGCTAATCGCCCGGCGCAATCACCATTCACCAGCGACGTTGTTAATTGCCCTGCCCCTGGCGACCTACCCCGGCTTTGAAACGGACCCGAACCTTTCGCCCGATGGCAGCCAGGTCGCTTTCGCCTGGGATGGCCCGAAGCAGGAGAACCTCGATATTTACGTAAAGGTGATAGGAGAGGAACCGCCATTGCGGTTAACGTCCGACGCAAGACCCGAATACAGCCCGGCGTGGTCTCCTGATGGCAGGTACATAGCCTTTTGCCGAGAAGGCGAGGTCGTCATTATGCCAGCACTAGGCGGCTCAGAACGAGTCGTGGCGCGAGCGTCGGCAGACTGGATTCCAGATCATCTCAGCGGTTGTGTGAGCTGGTTTCCGGATGGAAGTGCTCTCGCGGTAGTGGGACATCCCGCGCGTGGACCCAATGGTTCCGGACACCCGATCTTTAACTCACTCGCTGCATCAGAGTCATTCGCTATCTATGGCGTATCCTTGGCGACCGGCCACTCCTCGCAGCTGACGTTCCCCGCGGATCGTACCTTGGGCGATGGCGGACCTAAGATTTCCCCTGACGGGCGGCAACTTGCGTTCTTGCGATCTAACACCGTGGACTTTGATCAGCCGCAGCTGTTCTCGGTTCCTCTGACCAGTAACAAATTACCTTCGGGAGAACCTGTCCGTCTGGGAGCTGACGTGATATTTGGAGCCGACAGTGGGCCTCGTGAAGTGATCGGAACGGGATTGGCGTGGCTTCCGGACAGTCGCACGGTCGTGTTTGCGCAACGAGGTCGGTTGTGGTCTGTCCCAGCGCCTAGCGGCGTTCCGAAGTTGCTGCCCTTGAGCGGCTTCCGGCCTAGTGAACTGTCGATCTCTCGCACCGGCAGACTGGTATTCGTTAATGAGTCTTTTGATCTCGACATCTTGCGGGTGCCAGGCCCGACGAACCGTAACATTTCCAGCAAGAACCCATCTCCTGTGCCATTTATTTCTTCCACTTCGCTTGATACTAACCCTAGGTATTCACCGGACGGCAAACGTATTACATTTACGTCGATGCGCGGAGGAGGACTGCAAATCTGGGTGTGTGACAGTAACGGTTCGAATCCAGTTCAGCTCACGCATTTCGCCGTTAACACCGGCGCGCCACGATGGTCTCCGGATGGCCGTTATATTGCCTTTGACTCGCAAGAAGCTGGGCAAGGCGACATCTACGTTGTTCCGGCCGAGGGCGGGCCTGCTCGCCGATTCACGCTCGACGACTCACACGAAGAATTTCCCAGCTGGTCGCGCGACGGCCGTTGGATCTACTTCGGATCCAATCGCACCGGGCGGTTTCAACTGTGGAAGGCTCCGTTTCCATCCGGCACACCAGTTCAGGTAACCCGGGATTGGGGGAAGGACGCCTTCGAGTCGCCGGATGGCAGGTTTGTCTACTACGCGAAGGAGGACGGTCCCGGCATCTGGCGTCAGCCAGTTGGGGGTGGGCGAGAGCAATTAGTAGTCGATCACGGACAACCTGGATTCTGGGACATGTACAATCACGGGCTGTGTCTGCTCAACAACGAATCTCATCCGCCACGAGTAGAATGCCTAGATTTTACAAGCCACGCTTTGTCCACTATGTTCACTTTACCGGATGACCATCGAATCTGGAGAACCGGTCCGTCCTTTGCTGTATCGCCTGACGGACAGTGGGTTCTGTATTCACACGTGCGCGCGGACAACAGTATCATGTCGGCGGACAACCTCACTCGGGTGCTTCGCTGGTAGCACCAATAATTTTCTAACGGAATAGGGACTCGAACGCTGCAGGGGGAGTTGCTTCTAATTTTTGCTGATAATATTACTAAGTTGTTAGTTAATTGTATTATACTTAAACGGCGCTCATTTTACCACTTGGCCTTTCATGCGGGACTATTTTCCACATTACGAGACATTCTGGCAGATCCACGTTGTGCCTCTAAGAAGCGCTCACTCAATTCATCCCCGTCGCGGAATCGATGAAGACTTCGAGTTCCTTGCGATGCAGCACTATTCCCTCTACGTCAACCTGGGAAATGCCTACAAAAAAATCCAAGAAATGGAGGCGAAGATTTCGACCAGTCCCGGTTTTCCCGTATCTCGGTCGTTACACCCACCGCGTTGCCATTTCCAACCATCGTTTGGTTTCCTTTGCAGAAGGGAAGGTCACCTTTCGCTGGCGCGATTCCACTCATAACAACGAACAGAAGCTCATGACCGTAGAGCAGGATGAATTCTTACGACGCTTCCTGTTGCACCTGCTTCCCAAAGGTTTCGTGCGCATCCGCCATTTCGGTTTCCTGGCCAATCGGCGACGAGCCACTCTCCTGCCGCTTTGCTTTCACTTGTTAGGCGCGGCACAAGAACCACCAGCCCAACAAGAACTTTCATCCGCCAGGGACTCACATGACTTGTGGCGCTGCCCCAAGTGTGGTGGCCCGATGAAGGTCATCGAGCGACTTACCGCTGCCGAAATCCAACTTCGCTCACCACCGTTGCTCACTTCTGCCGCATGAAACAACTCTCTCGAGCCCGAATCCTTCGCGCGTCTCGACGTGCTCTGTCTCTGTGCGTCTTAACGCAGAACAAAACTCCATTCCCAACTTCCTCAGCGCGGCCTCCCCGATACTCTCTTGCTATCGTCTCCGCCCGGAGTCTTCTGCCGCGCTCTACCAGTCGGGGCAGCACTCCACACCGCTGTCTTCTCTCATTCAATCTCCATAGGGCCCGCGTCCGCCGCAACCACAAGCGGCTTCCTTCTAGCGGCTTAATCGAACGCGCGCAGAGCTCCATGCACAGCTTCACTCCCTCGCCAAAACGCGCGTCCGATTAAGTGCTAGCGCTAACCGGAAGTGATCGTCGGACTCGTTTTGCTTCGCGGTTTTGTCCGAGGCGTCTGAGCGCAAAACTACAATTTTTCGCTCGTCGAAACTCTGGTTGACAAGTGTGATGGATGCTGTTTTTCCGCAGCAGCTTTCGCGTGAAGTTTTTTGCTCAGCCCACCCGGAGCGGGGCACGTGCCGTCCCATACCCTTGAGTCCTAATTCATGCCTGGAACACGAAACACGGCTGCGGAGTAGATCAGAGGGTTCTCGAAAATGACTTTGTCGTGGTTACAGGCACTGGCACCGCGCGTGATTTTATCCGGCTTCTCACCATCGAACTACACTGAAAAGACAAAGAGAAAACCGGTTTGCCAGGCTTGCCAATTAAGGGCCCGTGAAAACAGCTAAGTGATTGTGGCGCCTTGCCTTAGCTTATTTTCCCCACTGTTCGCAACGAGGAGGTCGCCGGTTCGCTCCCGGTCTCGTCCACCATCTTTTCAATCACTTACGCTGCATTCGGCACCAGGCGCGGTAGTCCGGGTGGTCCAACTGAGCCGGGAAGCTTGAATCCAAGCCCAATCCTCTCGGCCCATTCCAGCCGATATTCTCGGTCCTCTCCAAGCAGCTTCGCGTAGCGTTCTGAAATGTGGGTAGCGGCGTGTCCGGACCAAAAGTTCTTGAGCGCGTCGGGGCAATCCGACTTCCCAAGTACGTGATTCGGTAACGCCGGAAGATGTTAAACACACCCTGAACGTGTTCGAGATTGGTCAGAATGGGATCGAGACTATCGCGTTGAACGTTCGTTTTGAAGGAGTTGTCCACCGCTGGACGTGTGGAACAGCAACCCCGCGGTATGCTCGCCGACAAACTCCTTGAGAAGATTCGCGAGATCCACGCAAAGGTCAACTTCGCGGGTGACATTCTTAGTTTTGAGGTAAGGGTGAATCAGGCGGCGTTTGGCCTTTTGGGTAATGTACAGAGTGCGGAAGCCCGGACAGATGTGCTTGCCGATTTCGAACCCGCGTGCTTCGCCGGCCCGCCGCCGGCGAGCAGCGCGAACAGCATTCGATTCGTGCCCTTTTGCGCTACCGAGGATTGCTGTAAGCGAGACGTGGAAGCATTTGGCGCATTACGCCGCAATTCGATCCGAGCGAAGGAGCTTCTTCTGCGTTCGCACCGCGATGTGTTTTCGGAACTCGTGCAAGGTAGACGCTACCGACTTCGATTCTTAGCCTTGAGCCCCTTCAGCCACCAATTGCCTTGATAGCCGCCACTCTGCCAGAATCCAGCGACCTCTTTTTCAACTGTCCGCTTCAACAGAAGCGCGAATGTCTGATTCCTTCGATTCTGGCAGGGCTGCTTCCCAGCTCCCAGAAAACGATTGGCCCTTGGCCGTCCGTGCTTTCCAGGTTCCAGCAGATCGGCGGCGTGCCGGAAGAGATTCTCTACGATCGCATGAAGACGGTGTGGCTAGGAACGGACGAGCGAGGCGAGATTGTCTGGCACCCGGTGTTTCTGGACTTCGCGCGGTATTGGGGATTCACGCCGCGCTTGTGCCGACCGTATCGCGCGCAGACGAAAGGGAAAGTGGAATCGGGAATGAAGCTTAGGGGTGGGGAATTTTCGACCGGTACAACGGGGAATTTTCAACCGGAATTGACAACAGCGGAGATATGATTTCCCGAGTCCGCGAAACGTGCAAGTTATACTCGGGAATTACCTTCAGCTGAGGCCGCGTTCAGTAAGGTGAACGCCTAGGCGCGAACGGATTCAATCGGGCCCCCTGGCATCACCCGTTCGCGCCATCGCTTCTTCCCGAAGAAATCTACTTTGTCATGTGCAAGATAGACGGGTTTCCCGTCTTGTGTGGTGGGTTCGAGTGTAAATGTCCCAAAGTGTTCTGCCAGTGCCGCGCGTGCATGCTTAGCGGGCATACCGTGGTCAGCGGCTCGGTTTGAGGGCATACTCTTATTGCTGCGCGCCGTCCTTATAGAACATGTCGCCTCGTAACCACGGAAAACCCAGGCGGGACCATCCCTCGACCGAGACATGCTTGTCCACGTGTTGCGAAATGTGCTGGAGCAGCCTACCGTTCCCTGCTCGCAGGCCGAAAAGATCAACCTCCCATTAGGAGAAACGGAAGCTTTGAAGGCATCAAGGAGCTTCGCGGTCTGTTGAGCGTGGGGTGTAGCAAGCAGGTTCCCATCTTTGTCGAAGTCGTCCGAGCGGATGTTCTCGGTCTTCCCGACCGAGATATCGCTGCCAACAACGGTGCCGTCCAACGTGGCTAGGCTGTGGCCATGGCTCATGACGCGTAGGACTCTGACGCCGCCGTCACGGGCGGGTAAGGAGTTTAGCCAGTGAGCGAACTCTTCGACGCCGTTCACGATCCCGAGCGGCCAGAAGACTCGGAGACCGTAAGCCCAAATGCGAGCGAACACCTCGCCCAAGCCGCGAAGGAAGCCCCGACTGGTAAGAGTGGTCTTGACCCAGACAGTCATATCGTGACCTCACCGCCTTCATGGTTGCGGTCGAACAAACTACCTCAAGACTCTTGGTTGCTCGGGCGTCACCAGTCAACAGGAGGAATGACCGCGCGATTAGACCACGCCATGCCCGCGGAGGCAAGACATCGCACGAGCAGGTACGAGCAGGTGGGATGTACGCTCAACAAATTCGACTGGTTTCAGGCACGCGTAACCGGCACAGGGGGCTGCCACAAAATTGAATAGTGCACGCCAAACAGGGCAGGTTCATATTTAGGATTCCTAAAATTCAGACGTGCAGCGAAGTGAAAAAAATACAAGGGTCGGTCCAAGTAGTCCAATTAAACACTATCTATAAGGCTAAGTGATTGCACCACCGCGTCTTAGCTTATTTTGTTCATCGTTCGCAGCGAGGAGGTCGCCGGTTCGATCCCGGTCCCGTCCACCAAACAAATCAAGCCAGCAAAATCAGATACGGAACTTCTCCACGGCGTCGCTTTAGCGTCCAGCTATGTTCTCAGAATTTCTTAGGCTCTTTCTTCGCACGAGCGTCTTCGTGCTGTTGGTCTACTTCGGCGCGCAAGTTTCGAGCGGTCTGTACCGCAGCCTTAATGTCGGTAGGATCCGGCGGCCTTTGGCTAACCATTTGTCCTAGCAGAACAGCTGCGCCAAGGAAAATCAGTTCATCTTGCTCCATGTCTTTTGTACTCCTCGCCTAGCGTGAAAGTTGTGGAGGGAAAGTGTGTCAGTTTCTGTGCCGGTTGTGATTATACAGTGGCGGACGTTCGTGGAGGGCAGTTAAACCAATTGTTCTCTGGGGACGAGTAAAAGCTAGCCTTAGGCGCACCCAGTTTCTGACATGGCTCAGCGCTTTCCTTCGAACAGTTCGGCTGAGCACGTAAACGATGTCTGCATTGCGGAATTTCGAGCAGGCTTAAGATCAGGCTAGATTCGCAGCGCAACGAGGGCTTCTGGAAGCGATTTTCTGTTCAGTGTCTTGCTATGCGAAACGTCCGCCTGCGTCGACTCTACGGCATCGCCTCAGACGCCCCAAGTTGCGATGCCGTATCGGGCGCGAGCAGAGCGTCAACACGTTCTAGCAACTTCGAAACACCGTCCGCCTTTGAAATGAAATCAACACCGATGGCTGCGCACAGAGAATCGGCGACCACATCCGTATACATCGTAAATAAGATGACTGGTGTTTCTGGCATATCTTCCTTCAAGATCGTGGCCGCTTCTGCTCCGTTCAACCGGGGCATAGCAAGATCCAGAAGTATCAAATCGGGTCGCGATTTTTTAGCCTTCTCAATAGCGTCTACGCCGTCGTGGCTTCGCGCACGACAAGTTCCGTGTGCCGGCCCTCGAGCAAGAGCCGGACCGACAGACGCATGGAGGCGCTGTCATCGGCAATCAGCACAGTTTTGGCTACGGATGAAAGTTGGTGTTTTTCTGCGTCTGACGCAATACAAAGGATCCTGTAGTGCCCTCGGTACCGCTCAGGTTTCTCTTGCGAGGAGCGGCGCTAGAGAAGATGATCGGAGTTAGCCGCCCGTTCTTGCGGATGTGTGCCATGGGCGAGCGACGGAGTTTATTCGACGAAAAATTCCTCCTCTTGATGCTGGGCATCTTGATGGCGGTGGCAGTCCTACGAATCCTTCGGTGGGCTCTGCATCTTCTCGGTCGTTAGCTCGTGCTGAGTGATTGGGTCACGATGAACTTCGTGGTCCTGTGCTCCTTTTTTGGTCCTAATTTTGCGTGACGTCAAGCGGGTTGGTAGAGCTGGATGAGGTTGCCGCAAGTGTCGGAGCAGACGGCAATGGTGACCGGTCCTGCGGGACTGGGATCTTGGGTGAACGCCACTCCGGCTTTTTTCAGACGCTCAAATTCCTTTTTGATGTCTGAGCCTTCAAAGGCGGCCAGTGGAATTCCCTGCGTGAACATTGCCTCCTGAAACGCTTTGGCGGCCGGATTGGCGTTTGGCTCGAGAGATAGTTCGGCGCCGTCCACTGCCTCCGGTGACACGACCGTAATCCAACGGAGGCCACCGCCAACTGGAATATCGTGCTTCTTCACAAAACCGAAGATTTCCGTGTAGAACTTCAGAGCCTTTTCCTGATTGTCCACCATGATGCTGGCGAGCTTGATTCGCATGGATCCTCTCGATTCCTCCGTTTTGCGCGCGATGCGCCGACAAGACGCAATGAGCAGGCCAGGATTCCTCGACTAAGCTAAGGGCCGCAAGACCAGCCCTTCGCTCGGAATGGCCTTTTGTTGACCGCACACAGCCCGTTCAACCTTAGAGCAAGCCCTTGGGCGCCGGGAGTAAACAAATTAGCTGTGTTATCGGGAGTTTGCCAGAAATGGGCTGCGTTGCTTCTCCAAAATTGCGAAAGCCGCGGCCATGAGCGACAGGCATCCCGGAGCGAGCTCCCTGGGCAATTCCCCTGGAACCGCTATCAAAGACCACACTTGGCGCCGGTACGCGGAAGGCGGCTTTCCAAAGCGCCGTGCAAACAGCGCGCTGAAGCTGCCGAGACTGCTAAATCCGACTTCCATACAGACATCGGTGACAGAATAATCTCTGAGTGCGAGGAGATGCTTGGCGCGCTCGAGGCGTGACTGAATGCGAAACTGGTGCGGCGTCGTACCGAAGACAGACTCGAACCGGCGGATAAAATGGAACGGCGACATGGCGGCTTCT
>Ga0070697_100002927_pt1 | contig 13132 bp, 12 predicted proteins | sample KBSK1501metaG_FD_65475 | JGI IMG/M metagenome (GOLD analysis project Ga0070697, IMG submission 65475) | Corn, switchgrass and miscanthus rhizosphere microbial communities from Kellogg Biological Station, Michigan, USA - KBS K1-50-1 metaG | ecosystem: Host-associated > Plants > Roots >... | reverse complement strand
GCATTACGCCTCCATTTTCTAATCGGCATATTGTAACCCCGTAACGGCGCCGTGAGAGCGCCGAGTTAAAGTGTACACACTTTGAAAACAGAAAAAACAGAGTGGGGGTTACCGGGCTTCAGGAACGCGTAACTGTGCCCATGCTCTGATCGTCATCCAAAAACTACCCAAGAGGGTGAAGAACCACAGCACATAAAATGCGCCAGGCGACGTACTAGTCGGCTTGTTGATGAGCAATCGCTGGATAATCTCAGCCATTCCGACATTGCAGAGTGGAAAAAACCGCGAACCACAAAGACCAACAACAGGATAATCAGTGTACCCTTCGTGGTTTTCATGAAAGTTTCGCTTACGGTAGTAGTGATGCAATGACGGCATGAAGCGGAACCCTGGGCCATCGACATCTGGAACTTCATTTCATGACAGTTTTCCGGTTTTACTTCTCAAGAATTATGTTGCACCGGACAGTAGAAAAATGCGGCAGAACAAAGGGCAGGCTTCTCTCCAATTGGGATATGCATGAACTGCGGATCATCTCACATGCGCAAAGCGAGTGGTCAAAAACTAGATGCTGGAACCCGACTCGCAACTCAAAACGGCTCCAGTCCCAGACCATACTGTTCCTTCAGGTCATAAAAATTGCCATGGACAGTCCCCTGCCCGTTTGCGATGGTCAGTTTCCTGGTCCGTACATCTTCTACCCATTCAGCCTTGGCAGCAGACGCCCGGCGATTTGCAATAATGCGCAAACGTTCTACTTCCGCATCGTTGCTCGACAGTCTTGGGTCTATGTGGGCGAAGTCAACCTTGATTTGTCGCTTAATCAGGTCAGAAACACTTCCATTCTGCACCTTAATGTCGAACATCAAAGCTACTGCGCGAGTTGAAAGCAGCCCGAAATCCCTGCACAACGCATTAGCACTTTTAAACAAACGTGCGGCGGACTCCACTTGAATATCCTGGAACAGCGGTTGTCTTCCCAGCGTCTTGAAGTGACCATTCCAGGGCTCGTTTAAGATGTGCTTCAAATTCTGAATTGAACGAGCCCAATCCATCTGCTTTGATTTCGAAGCTGCAAGCACGGACTTAAGCTCCTCATAATTTTGAGCAAATATAGACTCCACGATCTCAGGCTCTGTCTTGATAATCTTCCGCAACAACGGCTGCAAGCTACCCTGGCCCAGGTTCCACTGCAAAACTCCGAAACTGATTCCCTGTCCATCAAAATCGCCGGAGAGACCGGCGAAACAATCCGGGAAAGAATTATTAGTTTCAAAGGATCCGGTCAAAGCCATGCAGCGAAACTGAAGCGACTCGCTCAGGATGATCGGAGGCGGTATGGGCACTCCTGGGAAAATCGCGTCCCAAGTGCGAGGACCAACTTGGCCGTCGATGGCGAGGCGCTTCGCCGCTTGAAACAGCCTTGCCGCCGCTTCGGTTCCACCACCGAAAATTCCGTCCACGGGGCCGAGGTACAAGCCCTCAAACTTAAGTCGCTCCTGGATCCGCGCAACCTCGGGTCCCTTAGCTCCGAGTCGATAGGTAGGCACGCTGTTTTCGTGGCGGAAAAGTTCCGGCTACGAAGGAGACTACGCTTTTCGACGTAGCATACACACAAACAATGCTCTTGTTCTGAAATCAGGACATAGCGACCAACTCCCGCGTCGCTTCAACTTGATATACTTTTGCTATAAGAAAATTTTCCCTTAAAGATGAGCATGGAGTGGCAACATGAACGAATGCACACATATGGATCAAGTTCGAGATGTCAAACCGCATACGCGCGGCTGCGAAGAGTGCTTGAAGATGGGTGATACCTGGGTTCACCTGCGGTTATGCATGAGCTGCGGTCATGTCGGTTGTTGCGATTCATCGAAGAACAAACACGCGACCAAACACTTTCACTCCGCCAAACATCCCATCATAAAGTCAAACGAGCCGGGCGAAGATTGGGGCTGGTGCTATATCGATGAGGTAGAACTTGATTTCGCCTGAATGGCCGTCGCTTCCCTTCTCTGCATGGGAGAAGACCTGCGACACGCTCCACATGTGGACCCAAATCGTGGGAAAGACGCGCCTGGCTCTCACTCCGTTGCAAAATCATTGGTGGAACGTGACCCTTTATGTCACGCCGCGCGGCTTGACTACTTCGCCCATTCCGTTCCGGCGGACGAGTTTTGAAGTCGAGTTTGATTTCATCGGTCAGCAACTGTCCATTCGAACCAGCGAAGGACAGGGACACAGTTTCGGACTGTTTCCACGCTCGGTCGCAGACTTCTATAGTGAGTACGTGGCGTCCCTTCGGGCGCTTGGAATCGAGGTGAACATCCATCGCACGCCGGACGAATTCGACGACAAAACTCCCTTCGATCAGGATCAGCATCATGCCTCGTACGATGCAACCCACGTCGAGAGTTTCCGGCGCATCCTGATCAATTGCGATCGCGTCTTCAAAGAATTCCGGTCGCCATTTTTGGGCAAGTGCAGTCCGGTGCATTTTTTCTGGGGATCTTTCGACTTGGCAGTCACTCGTTTTTCCGGCCGTCGCGCTGTCTTGCCAAAGGATGCGGATCCATTAACGCGAGAGGGCTATTCTCACGAATGCATCAGTTGCGGATTTTGGCCAGGTGATCGCAGGTTTCCCCTTCCAGCGTTCTATTCGTATACAGCACCGAAGCCTGCGGGACTCGACAAAGAGTCGGTACTCCCTCGCGCGGGACATTGGGATACGCAACTGGGCGAATTCATTCTTAAGTACGACGACGTGCGCGCCGCTCAGGCGCCGGAGAAGGATATTCTCGATTTCTGCCAAACGACCTACGAAGCGGGAGCTAAGCTTGCCCAATGGGATCGCGATTCACTGGAGCGCAAATAAGATCCCCCTATCAAACCAGCCAACCAATTCAGAGCATCAATCGATAAGCTAAAATCCAGAGCGCTGAGCTGTACTGTGAGGTCAACCGTGTTTGGCGCGATTGAAGCCGGTGGGACAAAGTTCGTCTGCGCGGTCGGAACCAGCCCCGACGATCTGAACCTTACTCAGTTGCCCACCACATCACCGGATGCCACTACGGCTAGTGCAATCGATTTCTTACGAGAACAATCTAACGGGAAATTACAAGCCGTCGGGATTGGATCATTTGGCCCCGTCGATCTCCGACCAAACTCATCGACATTCGGACACATCACTTCCACGCCAAAATCTGGATGGCAAAATTACGATTTTGCAGGCTCAATTCGCACAGCGCTGCGCGTGCCTGTTGGATTTGATACCGACGTGAACGCAGCGGCCTTGGGGGAGGCGCGTTGGGGAGCCGCGCAATCACTTTCGGACTTTTTATATCTCACCATCGGGACTGGCATTGGCGGCGGAGCTGTGGTGAATGGGCGCGTCCTGCACGGGTTGCTGCATCCTGAGATGGGACATATAAGAATCCCGCATGATTTCAATCGCGATCCTTATGCCGGCTCCTGTCTATTTCATGGCGACTGTCTGGAGGGACTCGCGTCCGGTCCCGCAATGCAACAACGCTGGGGCGTGCCATCCGAGGACTTGCCTTCCGATCATCCAGCCTGGGCGCTGGAAGCGCACTATCTCGCGCTCGGGTTGGCCAACTGGGTTTGTACGCTCTCGCCAAGATGTATTCTGATCGGTGGCGGAGTGATGCGGCAAGGCTGGCTGTTTGAAATGATCCGTGAGGAACTTGCCCGACTATTGAACGGATACGTGCGAGCGAAAGAGTTGATGGAGAACATCAACCAGTACGTGATCCCGCCAAGACTTGGAAATCGCTCCGGAATACTTGGGGCATTGGTTTTAGCGGAGGACGCGTATCAGAAGCAGGAAGAGCTTGCCGGCGTCGTTGCTCACAGCAAATGACTTCACCGGAAGGCGCTTCGTCTCTAAAGAGCAGGAGACGCTGAATCAGGCGTTGATCGCGATCCTCTTTTCCATTTCCTCCAGAGACACTCCTTTGGTTTCCGGATAAACAAATAAAACCACAAAGAATTGCAGCACCATCATCAGCGAGAAAAATACAAATGGATAGGCGCCCGAAGAGGCCGCCATCAGGGGGAAAATCCCCGAGATGGCGGCGTTCATGAACCAGTGAGAGAAGCTTCCCAAGCTTTGTCCCTTTGCTCTCACGGTATTGGGAAATACTTCGCTGAGGTATACCCAAATGACCGCGCCCTGGGAAAACGCGAAAAACGCGATGTAGCCGATCAAAAGCCAAACCAGCAGGCTTTCGTGGCGACCGGTGAAAAAGATTGCGGCGACACCGGCGAGACAGGCTGCCGTGCCCACGGAACCGATCAGCAACAGCTTCTTTCGTCCAATCCGGTCAATTACGGACATGGCGATTAATGTGAAAAGCAAGTTGGTAGCGCCAATCGCGACCGCTTGGAGATTCCCCGAAACTTTACTGAAACCCGCGCGCCCGAAAATATCGTTCAAATAGTAAAGAATTGCATTGATGCCAGAAAAGCTGGTTGAACATTCCGATGCTTACCGCCAGGAAGATGGGGAATGCATATCTTCGAGTAAACAGCTTCTCAGCCGCCTGCTTCTGCTCGATGCCGATGGAGGCAACGATGTCCCGCAGATCGTGCTCATAGTTCTCATCTCCGGTCAGCTGAAGCACCGCTCTGGCTTCCTCCACTCTCCCTTTCTTCGCCAGCCAACGCGGGCTTCGCGGAATGGTGAACAACATAATAAAAAACAGCGCCGCGGGAAGCGCCGCGATTCCCAGTTCCCAACGCCATTCTGAAGCTCCAAGGTGTCGCAATCCGATCAAGTAATTTGAGAAGTAGGCCAGTAAAATTCCGAGAACCACATTGAACTGAAAAAATCCCACCAGGCGGCCGCGAAGTTTTGCTGGAGCAATCTCAGCAATGTACATGGGTCCCAGCACCGACGAACCTCCAATGCCGAGCCCGCCAATGAAACGAAAGACCACCAAAGAAGGCCAGTTCCATGCTGCCGCGCAGCCCAGAGCGGAAACCAGATACAAGATCGCCATACCCCGGAGACTGTCACGCCGGCCATAACGCTCGCCCGGCCACCCCGCTAACATCGCTCCCAAAATCGTTCCGTACAGTGCACTGGCAACGGTCACGCCCAAAAGCGTAGGTGACAGGTCGTAGGTAGAAGCGAGGGCACTGGTTGTGCCAGAAATTACCGCGGTATCGAATCCAAATAGAAGACCACCCAAAGCTGCCACGACCGTACTCTTCACCAGGTATGCATTCAGCTTCATGTCGGCTCCGTTGAATAGTGCCAAACCCATAGCATATAAATGCAATCGGAGTTCGCATAATGAAAAGAATCAAATCCGCTTTCATGGCACCCGTGCTGATCGTCATCTTGTGGACGGGCGCCGCTTGGGATCAGACGGCGCCTTGGACGGAGCAGAAAGCGAATGCCTGGTACGCGCAACAGCCGTGGCTGGTCGGCAGCAATTACGTTCCCAAGTCGGCGATCAATCAGTTGGAAATGTGGCAGGCGGCAACCTTCGACCCGGCGCAGATCGAAACCGAATTTACCTGGGCAGAAGCGATGGGCATGAACACCATGCGCGTCTTTCTGCACGATTTGCTCTGGCAGCAGGATGCACCCGGTTTTCAAAAGCGCATTGACCGTTTCTTGACTATCGCGGCGCGGCATCACATCCGCCCCATGTTTGTGCTCTTCGATTCGTGCTGGGACCCTTTACCTCATCTGGGTCCGCAGCATCCCCCGATCCCGGGAGTTCACAACTCAGGCTGGGTGCAGAGCCCGGGGGCGACAACACTTGCCGACGCAAACCAATATCCCCGCCTAAAAGCATACGTGCAGGGCGTAGTCGGAGCGTTCGCCAAGGATGACCGTATTCTTGCGTGGGACGTATGGAACGAGCCCGGCGCCGACAACGCTGGGAGCTATCCCAAAGACGAGTTGAAAGAAAAAGATAAGATCGCGCGGGTGACGGCGCTTTTGCCTCAGGCGTTCCAGTGGGCGCGCGAGGCCAATCCGGTGCAGCCTCTCACCAGCGGCGTGTGGGCAGTCGATACCTCGGCGGATGGAGCAAACTTGGGTGAACTACAGCAAATTCAACTACGCGAGTCAGACATCATCACCTTTCACAACTATAGCTGGCCCGAATACTTCAAAGGCGAAGTGACGTGGCTGAAGAAATATAACCGGCCCGTGATCTGCACCGAATACATGGCGCGTTCGGTGGGCAGCACGTTTGACGCAGTGTTGCCCATTGCGAAGAACGAACACGTTGGAGCGATCAATTGGGGATTCGTTGCCGGCAAAACGCAGACTTATTTTCCTTGGGAGTCATGGCAGCATCCTTACATCCTGGACCAGCCGCCAGTCTGGTTTCACGAGATCCTGCGTCCCGACGGAACGCCGTACCGGCAGGCAGAAGTTAATTTGATTCGGCAACTTACGAGTAAATAGTAATAGTCTGGATTAATCGTGCTCATCGTTGGCTCCGCCTGACCGATAGAAATCGGAGCACCTCACGCCCGCCGTCTCAGCAACTCGCGGTCCACTGTTGCACGACAAAGATTGCGAGTCATGAGTTGCTCTTCAAACTAAACCTTGCATGGCGACTCTCACGACAATTCAGTCGTTGATTGCGACTAACAACGAAGTGGTGCGTTAGCGCACAATCGTCGTTGTTCGCTGGGTCAATTCGTCATGACGTTGTCGAACATCACATCCAAATCCGCAGAGGTTCTTGTCGCGGTGCAATTTGCTGGATACACGTTCGCGCTCAGAATCCTGAACGGTGAGACGGCCGGGCTCGTATCGGAGATGGTATAGGGCATGAATTGCTCGACCTTCGTCCCATAAGTAGGCCGGAACAAGCGCAGGACGAAGCGATGGTTGGGCCGATCCCATCGCAACTCGACGATGACTCGCTCTCCCACATTTACTGGTCCGAGATCGACGTTGCCGAAGAACTGATTTTGATAGTTCAGGAAGCCTCCAACTCCTGCGGTGCCGGCCACTTCGGTCGAATAGTGGTCCAACTGCAAGTAGGCCTGGACGTCGTCTGCAGCAGTTCCGCCACCACCATTAAAGAACGCCCCAAACAGCAGCACTTGTGAGTGCGCTACCCCAGAATTGGTCGCGCAATCTTGTGGGCTTGAATTCCGAATAAGCACCTGCGCCGCAATGTCAGTTGCCGTTGTGGAAGTCAGATTCAGTCCAGATGATCCGGACTGGGTTCCGTTGTCCGAGTCGTTCGCGCCATACGCTCGCACGCGCAAGTGGAGTTGGTTCTGTTGAAGATCGCGATCGCACTCCGTTACGGGTGAGCCACACTGCCAAGGCGAAGACCATTTTGATGGGTCGATAAACGTCTGATTGAAGTTGTCGTATAAGTGGAGGGCTGAAGTTTGCTGGGATACTTGCGTCCACGATGTCGGGGTCAATGCCACCATGAACATCAGCGTTAACGAGTGCAACTTGATTACTTGTGCTAAGTGCTTCATCGTAATCTCCTTTAGTTAGTTTGGGCCACCTATTCGGAACCTGAATCCCGGTCGTCAAAAACATGCTGAATGGACATCCAGAGATTCCTGATAGAGACTTCTTTTCTATTGTTCGCTCTTGCCAGCTGCCAATTAGAGAAGTGCCGAGTTTTTGCCGCGGGCGCGGCGGAAGCGTAGCTCCCAACTACTCTTCCACCGTCAGTTGTCCTGCGACGCCCGCGTGGTCCGACGGCCACAGCCCATCCGCTGTTCTGCTGGAGGGCTCGGCGCCGAACAAAGCAATTTTCTCCGCCTTAATTGGGCCCATGGTCAGGATCAAATCGATCCTCTGATAGAGCTCCGAGACGGGATTGTTATCCAGCTGGGCCTGGCAGCATGTAAGTCCTGGCTTCAGCGGAAAAATTTGTCCCCAAACATCGTTGTATCCAGCGGCTACGAAATCTACGTACGTCGCGTCTTGGGGTAAAGGGAAAGCCTGCGCATTCGAGTCCATGGCAACAATGATTGGCAATGAAGTATTTGCCGGACCACCCCGCAGTTCGTCCCCCTGTCGCTCGCGGATATTCGGATCCACCGATTCCAGGTGGGTATTAATGAAGCGAAAGGCCTTCCCTTGAAACACTGCATCTACCGAAACCCATGCCCTTGGAAACGGTAGTAGCGCCCCGGTCGGAGTGGGAAAGAAGAGTTTGTTTACGAACTGTGCCGATCGCGGATCGCTCCAACGAAACACAGACTGCGGTAGATCTGTGCGGGCGAGGATCGCCACCTCGTTGACCACTTGAACGCAGAAAAACTTACTGGGCGGAATCAGTCCCGGCGTAGGAGGAAATGCATACTGCTGCGCCCGTACGGCGACACGGTAATGAGCGCCTTGTGCGGTGAGCGCCTCCTGGAGCTCATGCAGCATGTCAAACTCAAGGGTAGTAGGACCACACGTCATCGCGACCGGATCGAACGCCCCAGTGGACCACTTATCAACCTCTTGCACACTTACAAGCTCCGGGCCGGCGGAGATAATCTGCTTGGCCAAAGCCTTCATCCGCTGCGGTGGATTGGTGGCTCGAACCTGAGTGATGGTTTGTCCCACAGCCAGCAGAAACCCGGTCAGATCCGTCGCATGTTGCACTTCAATAAAGTCCGTTCCTTCGTTCACGTTGTAAGTCATCACTCGCAGGTCGCCTTTACTGGCGGAAAGTGTGTCTGCCGCCAAGGACGCGGGAACGTCAAGAGTGAATAGAAACAAGCCTGAGAACAGGCACAGTAGCTTTTTCATGGCAGACTCCATTTTCTTTCGAAGCTCTAGACTTCGTATTGAGTTTCGATTTTTGTGATCACGATTACCGCTTCGCGGCCTGCACTCTGTTCCAGGAAGCGTGAGCCGTCAATACAACCGGACTCACCCCTTCTGCACCGTTTCCTCACGGGATAACTTCTTCATGGGAAAGTAGTTCCGAAGAGGTCTCGACTGGCCGGCGAGGGGAGTGCTAAACTCCCGTCACGAATCAGGCCCTTGCTATTGATTTCCAGGGCATGGCCCACTCCCAATCACCTGCCGAGACCGTCCGCTTCGGAGTATTCGAACTCGATCTTCGTACTCGAGAACTGCACAAACAAGGAATCAAAATCCGACTTCAGGAGCAGCCTCTTCTTATTCTTCAGGCGCTTTTAGAACGGCCGGGAGAGGTAGTGACGCGGGAGGAATTACGCGCCAGGATTTGGCCGGCAGATACTTTTGTCGATTTCGACCATGGCCTTTACAGCGCGATGAAGAGACTGCGCGATGTCCTGGGAGATTCGGCCGAAAGTCCCCGGTTCATCGAAACTCTCGCCCGACGCGGATACCGCTTTATCGCACCGGTGGATGCACAACCACGGCCAGGGCCGCCTTCTCCACTTCCATCTCCCGAACCTTCGCCGGAACCCAACCCAGAGAACGAAGTTGAGCCGCCAAGATTTAGGAAAATTGTCATTTGGTTGGGATCAGCTGTGCTCGCCGTTATCCTCGCTTTGTTCTTGGTTCCCAATATCGGTCGAATGCTCAATTGGTTGGGACTTACTTCTACTGTCCGGCATCCCCGTTCCTTGGCCGTTCTACCGCTGGCGAATCTTTCTTCGGATTCGGCGCAGGACTATTTTGCCGACGAAATGACGGAAGAACTCATCACCGAGCTGTCCAAGCTTCCCGATTTGAAGGTGATTTCCCGCACCTCCGTCATGCAGTACAAAGGAACACGTAAACCTCTACCCCAGATCGCCAGGGAGCTTGGGGTCGAGGCCATCGTCGAAGGTGCGGTTCAACGATCTAGCAATCGCGTCCGAATTACGGCACAACTCGTCAATGGAGCCACAGATCAACACTTATGGGCGGAAGAGTATGATCGCGACCTCAGCGACGTGCTCCTATTGCAGAGCGAAGTGGCGCATGACATTGCCCGGAAAATTGACCTTGAGCTGAGCCCTCAGCAGAAAACCAGGATCGCAAGAGGAGTTCACCCCGTAATTCCTCAGGCCTACGATGCGTACCTTCTTGGCCGCTATTATTGGAATAAGAGAACGGCGGACGGCTTACAACGAGCTGGCGATTATTTCCAGAAAGCCATCGAGCAAGATCCTCAATATGCCCTGCCTTACTCCGGACTCGCGGACTACTACGCTTTTTTGACTTTGTTGGGCGGTCCGGAAATCTTGCGACCGCGAGATGCGATGCCGAAAGCCAAAGCTGCAGCCGCGAGGTCCGTGGAACTCGATGACTTACTGGCGGAGGCTCATGCCTCTCTGGGGCATGTCTTGCACAATTATGATTGGAACTGGCCGGCAGCCGAGCGCGAGTTCAAGCAGGCTATCGAACTAAACCCCAACTATTCGATCGTGCATCATTGGTATGCTCATCTCCTGATGCAACAGGGGCGGGTGCAGGAAAGTGTGGCGGAAGCCAGACGCGCGCAGGAACTCGATCCACTTTCTTCTGTCTTCATTATTAATGGACTTGCGCGGCAGTATTATCTTTCACGTCAGTATGATCAATCCATTGCCCAGTGTCGAAGAGGACTCGAATTTGATCCCGCCTATGTGCCGGCCCGTGTACAGCTTGGCTTGGCCTTGGCGCAGAAGGGAATGCTGTCGGAGGCAATTTCCGAACTGGAACGGACGCGCGATCAAGCGGCTGGTTATGCCATTACGGACAAGAATACTGTTAACTCTTTACACGCGAGTGCCGCTCCAGTCAATTTGCCTGTGGTGAACGCAATGCTCGGATATGTCTACGCCATAGCTGGCCGCAAGTCCGACGCGCAAAAACAACTTCAATTGCTGAGGGTTGCTTCGCGGACACGCTACGTTGCACCGGCATATCTCGCAATTGTATACACCGGGCTTGGAGACAAGGATCAGGCCTTTGCTTGGCTGGAGAAGAGTTATCAAGATCGATCGGAACACATGCTGTATTTGAAAGTAGAACCACTGGTGGATCCATTGCGCAATGACCCGCGGTTCGAATCCCTATTGAAGCGTGTCGGGCTCGATCATTGAACTTATGCATCTGCAGCCTGGCTCGAGGGAATCATCCTCAATGCAATCCCGGCGCTTGCCACCGCGAGGCCTGTGCAAATTATCATGATCAGGCGAAATGCAAACACGAACGCCTGAACAATATCGGCTCGGACTATCGCCGATGTGCGTGACGGAACATCAGAAGGTACGTTGAGGCCGCCGAGTTTGACCGCACTTATACGAATCTCCTGGAGAATGCCGGGAGAGAGGTGCAGGCCAGAAAGTGAATCCAGCAGCTTATGTTTGAACGCTTCCACCATCACTAGTCCCAAAATTGCTATCGCCAGGACTCCCGCCACGCGAGCCACCGCATTGTTGATACCCGACGCTGTACCCGCACGATCTCTTTCGACTGAAGACATCACCACGGTTGTCAGAGGCGCCACGCAGACCGCCATACCAAAACCTAAAACAACGAAGGCGGGGAAAAACGTCGTCCAGTAATTGCCTCCAACAGACGGTAAGGCAAACAGAAGGAAACCTGCCGCTGCGATCAGAGGACCAATGATTAATGGCTTCTTTGGACCATAGCGAGTAACCAGACCGCCCGACCATCGTGAAAGAACAAACATGAGCAAGATTGTGGGTAGAACGGCCGCCCCCGTGCCGGTGGCTGAATAGCCTTGTATCTGAATCAAGTTCAGCGCAAACAGAAATAAGAAAACGCCAAGTGCGGCATACAGAAAGAGGGTTAACAGATTGGCTCCGCTGAACGCTGATGATTTGAAAAGCGACAGCGGAACCATGGGTGCGGCTACTCGGTTTTCTACAAACGGAAAAAAAGTGAGCGCCACAAACCCAACGATCAAGCTTCCAACTACGCGTGCGTCGCTCCAACCTAGCAAGGCGGATTCCAGAAATCCATACACCAGTCCCGCCAGACCGGCGGTGGCGACCAATGCTCCCAGCCAATCAATTCTCTGCGGTGTCGCGCTGCGCGACTCCGGAACCTGCCATAGCGAAATAGCAACCACGGCAGCCGCTAACGGAACATTGATAAAGAAAACCCAATGCCAGGAGGCATGCTCGATCAGCCACCCACCAAGAACCGGACCCAAAGCAGTTGTCATGGCTGTGAATCCCGACCACGTCCCGATCGCTTTGCCACGAGACTTCTCGTCAAAGGAAGCACTGATAATCGCGAGACTGCTGGGTACAAGCGCTGCGGCACCGATTCCCTGAACACAACGGGCGACGATCAATTGCGAAATGCTTGAAGAAAGCCCACACCCCACGGAGGCGGCACCGAACAGGCCTACACCCAGCAAAAACATCCGGCGACGGCCGACCGAGTCACCTAGTGCGCCGCCGACTAGAACCAGAGAAGAGAGAAACAAACCATAGGACTCGACCACCCACTGGACGTCTACGACTGTCGCATGAAGACTGGATTGGAGCGCCGGCAGGGCCACATTGACGACGGTTCCGTCGATGAACGCCATGCTCGAACCGACGATGGTAGCGGCAAGTATCCATGAACGCGATTCGGTTTTGGGCGGAGCACTACGAGTTCCAGACCGGATCACTGCTTCATCGCATGGCTGCTTCATGCAAATCTGGTAGCTCCCTTTTCACCTGCAAGATGGCTTGCCGATCGTTTCGTCCACTCAGTGATTGCGGGACGACATTTTCGGGCGACCGCTTGGGACAAATCTCGCGATCGTCCAACCAGGCGATGCGATCAGCGTTAGCGACGCTAACGCGGTTTGCGTCCTTTGGGGCCGCCGCTAAGGTCTGGAACTTCTTCGCCGAGGGCAGTGGCTAAATCAATTTGATGGTCCTGCTCCTGTACCACGATCTGCCGAATCTGTTCTGCCATCGCGTATTCTCCAAGTGCTTCGCATTGCCGGATGCGATCGCGATAGTTGCGAATCGTCTCGTTTTCATTGTCGAGATCGAACCGCAACATCTCCTCGGCCTTTTCCGATGTGCGCACCGGCTTGGGAGTAACCGTCGGCATTTTGCCGAGGTAATCGATCTGCCGCGAGATGATCAGCGCATGATCCAGCTCTTGCTTGGCGTGGATTTCGAGCTGGGCGGCGATATCCATATATTGGGCGCCGCTGAGCACCTGGGAATATACGACGTA
>Ga0070697_100002924_pt1 | contig 13139 bp, 14 predicted proteins | sample KBSK1501metaG_FD_65475 | JGI IMG/M metagenome (GOLD analysis project Ga0070697, IMG submission 65475) | Corn, switchgrass and miscanthus rhizosphere microbial communities from Kellogg Biological Station, Michigan, USA - KBS K1-50-1 metaG | ecosystem: Host-associated > Plants > Roots >... | reverse complement strand
GGCGGACGCTAGCCCTGGGCCAGCTGAAGGTCGGAGCGGTCGATCGCGTCTTCGGGGTGGCGCAGGATGTCGAGCAGCCTCGCCTCGAGCGGGACGATCACACCCTCGAACTCGGACTTGGTCTCCTCTAAGGTTCGTGCCCACGCCCCGCGATCAGCAGGGATATCGACTCGCAGCCACTCGTTCATTGTGGTGACGATTTTGCCGCTCTGCGACACACCGACCATGGCCCGACGGCGGGACAGGTGCTGTAGCGTCTCGAACCCCCGCCACGAAAGGGTCTCAAAGGCGGACGAGTTAGGAAGGATCAGCCCGACGCAGAGCTGGCCGGTGACCGCAGCGATCGCCGCCAGCGCCAGCATCGGGTCGCGGCCGCCGTCGTCCTCCATCCAGACGCTGTCAACGCCGGCCGCCTCCATGGCGCGCGCGTCCGCCAGGAATTCCCCCGGGTCCTCGAACCGGGAGGGGAAGAGGACCCCAACCTTCATCTAAGCCTGGGCGCTAAAGATGATGACCGCGCGCAGCGCCAGCACGCCGACCAGCACCAGCACTGGAACCACAACGGGCGGCACCTGACGCCTCATCGTCGGCCGCCATTCGGCGATCAGCGGCACCAGGGTGCCAATCAGGACCACGAGCCAAAGGATGATCCAGCCGCCGCCGAGCACCTTCGACACGACCCCGCCGAGCGTGATCAGGAAGAGGGCGATCAGAACCAGCTCCAGGATGATGAAGTACCGGTCCGCCTCCATCAGCTTGCCATCGGTGGCGACCGCGTCGCGCCGGCCGCGGCTGAACAGCAGGATAGTGGCGACGGCGCCGCTCAGTCCGGACGCGAGGAATAGCCCGCCGAGGGTCCAGGTATCGCTCCAGACCGGCTGGTTGCTCACCGCAAGGAGAACACCGGTATAGGCGGCGACGAAGAATCCAAAGATCGCGCCGATCACCATGAAGACCTTGCCCAGGGCGCTGCCCATCAGCCGACCTGCGCCCGAGAGCACGCGCCAACGCAGATATCCGCCCTCACCGACGGCAGCCAGAAACATCACGAACGAGAAGAGCCCGAACAGGGTCAGCCCCCACACGCCCAGCGACATCGGGGAATACGCCTTGAAGACGGGCGTGCCCGAACCGACGTCGACCAGCATGTGCCAGAAACGCGATGGCTGCCCGAGGTCGATCGTCAGCAGGATGGGGCAGAGCAGGAGGAGCGGGAAGCTGACGATGAACGCGAGGCGCGAGGCCGCCGCATCGGCCGGGCCGCCCCATAGCCGCAGCATGGTGCCAATGACAAAGGCCCCACCGGAGATGCCGGCGAGGAAGAAGTAGAGAAGGATGTACCACTCCCAGTGCGGCGGCACGACGAAATGTTCGCCGGTCATCAGGGTTGTGCCTCGCCACGACGGCGGAAGGCGATCAGACCGGCCACCGCCGCCACGACCGCGGTGACCGTGGCCGTCAGGTAGCCGGGGATGTTGTTCCGGCTGGGCAGGACCGCGCTCTCGGTACTGGGGAGTTTGTACGCCTCCGGCTTGTCGGTCAGCAGGAAGAGCGCGTGCAGGCCGCCGTACTCCTTGTCACCGTAGATGCGGGCCTGGCTCACGCCCTGTTGGTGGAGGGTGTCGAGCCGGGCGGCGGCGGTCTGGCGCATTTCGTCGAGCGGGCCGAATTTGATCGATTGTGTCGGACAGGCGGTGGCGCACGCCGGCTTCAAGTGGTTCTGCAGGCGGTCGTAGCAGAAGGTGCATTTTTGCGCGGTCCCGGTGTTGCTGTTGAAGCCGATGACGCCGTAGGGGCAGGCCGAGATGCAGTCGCGGCAGCCGTTGCAGACATCCTGCTGGATGAAGACGGTGTCGAACTCGGTGCGCACGATGGCATCGGTCGGGCAGACTTCGAGGCAGCTCGCGTTGGCGCAGTGCTTGCAAACGTCCGACATCATCGACCAGGCGATCGGCTTGTCCTGGCTGGTGCCCGCTTGCTCGACGAAGCGTACGTGTCGCCAGTTGGCGTGGTCGAGCTGGCCGGTGTTGTCGTAGCTGCCGCGGAACTCGAGCGGGTTGTTGGGCAGGCCGTTCCATTCCTTGCAAGCGACCTCGCAGGCCTTACACCCGATGCAGAGCGTCGTGTCGGTGAAGAATCCGACCGGTTGTGTCGCCATGCTTAGTTCCCCATCAGGTTGGGTGTGATTTTCGTCAACCCCTGGTCGCGAGCAAACAGATCGAGCGGTAGCGCGGCGATCTCATCCACGACTGGCACGGCGCGGGTCTCGCGCCGTAAGTCGAAGGTCAGCAGATACTTCTTACAGGTCGTGCAGCCATCGACGCGGACGTGGGGTAAGCGTTCCTGCTCCTGGTAAATGGGGAGCTTGGTGCCGGTCGACTCGCCGCACCCGGCGCAGGTCATCCGGGAAAAGACCCACTTGTTGGCGCACCGTGAGCAGACCAGGTAGCGTGGGCCGCTGACCAGCGCTTCACCGGAAACGGCGAAGTAGGACAGCTGAGGCAGGCCGCCGCAGGTTGGGCAGTGGGTCGATGGAGCGTACTCCCTCCCCCCTTGCGGGGGAGGGTCGGGGTGGGGGGTCATCAACACTTCGAGGAGGGGAGAGGCGGAAGCGCGGGCTAAATAGGTTTCGAAGGGAGGTAATGGCTCCCCATCGAGCCACCGTTGCACCAGCTCCACGAGGTCGGCGGTACAGAAGACGTTGATGACGCCGTCCCGCAGCGCCCGTGGCCCCGACTCGACGGTGACGTCGACGATCCCCGGCAGGATGTTCTGGGCCGCGTACTCCGCGAGGCGGACAGAGTCACCGGCCTGCAACGCTTGTTCCTGGACGACCGTGAGAGCCTGGTAGAGACGCAGCATCTCGGCGGCGTGCGGATACCGTTCCGCCAGTTCCGCCGCGCGCTCACGACGGAGCGGCCACGGGTTGGCGGTGCGGGCGGCCGCCGTTTCGAGGACCTGCATCAGATCTTCTCCAGGTTCACGAGGAACGCCTTGAACTCCGGCGTATAAGCGTTGGCGTCGCCGACAAACGGCGTCAGCGCATTGGCCAGCCAGTTCGCTCCCTTGCTCGGGTCAGCATCGGCCGAAACGCCGACGAAGCCCCAGTGGATCGGGATGCCAACCTGGAAGACCTTCTGGCCGTCGATGGTGGTCGGCGCTAGTCGCTTCGTCACCAGCGCGAGCACCTCGATCTTGCCGCGTTTCGAGCGGACCCGCACACGGTCGCCGCTCTTGATGCTCTTCTGGTTGGCGAGCTCTTCCGGGATCTCGACGAACGGTGACGGCTGCAGGCCCGCCAGCAGCGGAACGTGCTGCGTCACGTAGTGCTCGTGCTCGGTGAGCCGGTAGCTCGTGGCCACGTATGGATAGTCGGCGACGGTGCCGAAGCTATCTTTGACGTTTGCGTACTTCCCATCGCCACCCGTATAGATGAAGGCGACCGGCGACTCCGATTGGCTTGGATGAAGCGGGTTCTTGACCGGCGCCTCCATCGGCTCGTAGTGCTCGGGGAGCGGACCGTCCACCATCGAAGTCGAGAAGAGACGCCCCACACCTTCGCCGTTCATGATGAAGGGCAGCCAGGACTTGGGGTCCTTCGGGTCCATCGTCGGCGGATAGTCGGGGACGTCGCCGACCCACTTGGTCCCGTTCCAGGTGATGCCGGGTCGCGTCGGGTCCCACGCCTTGCCATCCAGGTCCGCGGACGCTCGGTTGTAAAGGACGCGGCGGTTGAGCGGCCAGGACCACGCCCAGTTCGGGAAGAAGCCCAGTCCAGTCGGGTCATTCGCTTTCGAGTCCTGCAAGCCCTGGCGCCGCGCACTGAGGTTGCCGGCGGCCGGGTAGGACCCGGTGTAGATCCAGTTGCCAGCTGTGGTCGTGCCATCGTCCTTCAGATTGGCGAACGTCGCCATCCGCTTGCCGGTCGTGAGGTCGAATCCGTTAACCTCCTGGGCGATCTCGTCCAGTGTCGGTTTGGTCGCGTCCTTGTACTTGAGGGTGAGGGCCATGATCGGGTCGGGGAACTTGCCGCCCGACTGCTGATAAAGCGTCTTTACCCGGTTGAAGAGGTCGGCGAGGACCCAGTGATCGTGGCGGGCATTGCCCTGGGGTGGGATCACCTGATCCTTCCACTGCATCCAGCGACCGCTATTCACGAAGGATCCGTCCTTCTCGATCCAGTGTGTGGTCGGCATCATGAAGACCTCGGTCTTCACCGAGCTCGGGTCCACTCCCGGGGCGTGCCAGAATTCGGAGCTCGTGGTGGGCAGCGGGTCCATCACGACGAGCCACTTCAGATTGCCCAGCGCCTGCATGACGCGGTTCGAGTCCGGGCCGATGCTGGTGGCGGTCATCCCGCTCAAGATCAGGCCCTGCATCTTTCCCTTGAGCGCCTGGTCGTAGATGCTCATCCAGGACGAGTTCTTCGCGGGCTTGGGGATGAAATCAAAGGCAAACTCGTTCGACTTGGTCGCCGCATCGCCGTACCAGCCCTTCGTCAGGCTGACCATGAACTTCCGGTAGTTGATGCCGAAGAAGTTCCAGGACCGTGGATCGTTGCGCTTGGACGCGCTCGCCTTGACGTAGTCGTCGAGGTTCTTTTGACCGGGTGCAGGGATACGCAGATACCCGGGCAGGATCTCCCACGAGATGGCGTTGTCCGTGTTTCCCTGGATATTGGCGTGCCCTCGCTCGGCGTTCATGCCGCCGCCCGGCCGGCCCATGTTGCCGAGCAGCAACTGGAGCACGGCACCGGACCGGATCAGCTGCCCGCCGGTCGTGTGATGGGTCAAGCCGACTGCGTAGACGATCGTCATCACCTTGTCGGGCTTGCCCATCTCACCGACCAGCTGAGCGATGCGCATGAACTGGTCCTGCGGAATGCCGGTGATGCGCGAAACCATTTCCGGCGTGTAGCGCGAGTAGTGCTGCTTCATCAGCTGGAAGACGGTTTGCGGGTCCTGCAGCGTCATGTCGCGCTTGGCGATGGCGTTGACCGCGCCGTTGGTGGGCAAGCCGGCTGCCGTTGCCGCGGCGGAGGCAGCGTCGTCAACCTGGTAGCCCCAGGTGGCGATGTCGTACTTGCGATTCGCCGCGTCGTAACCGGTGAACAGGCCGTCCTTGAAGCCGTAAGCCGGCTTCACCAGGAAGGAGGCATTGGTGTAGTTGCGCACGTACTCGTCGTGGAACAGGTTGTTCTGTAGCACGTAATTGATGAGGCCGCCGAAGTAGGCGACGTCGGTTCCGGTCCGGATCCGGGCGTAGATATCCGCAACCGCCGAGGTCCGGGTGAAGCGCGGGTCAGCGTGGATCATCTTGGCGCCGCCGCCCGAACCGGGCCCGCGCTTGGGATCGTTCTTAGCGGCGAGGAACCACTGGAAGCCGACCGGATGCGCCTCGGCCGGGTTAGCGCCGTTGATCAGGATGAGGTCGGTGTTCTTGATGTCCCGCCAGTGGTTGGTCATGGCCCCTCTCCCGAATGTGGCGGCCAAACTGACCACCGTGGGGCCGTGTCAAACCCGTGCCTGCTGTTCTAGATGCACCAGGCCGAGGCCGCGCATCACCTTCGTAGCGAAGTAGCCTTCTTCGCTGCTGAAGGCGGCGCCGCCGGCGAAGGCGATCCCCTCCGTGCGGTTGACCGTGTTGCCCGCCGCGTCCTGGGCCACGAAGGTGGCGTCGCGGGCCTCTTTGACGCGCTGGGCGAGCTTGCTCATCATGTCGTCCCAGGTGATCTGCTGCCACTTCTTGGAACCCGGCGCGCGATACAACGGGTTGTCAACGCGACGGGCGCTGGTGGCGAGCTGCATCGCCGTGGCGCCCTTGGGACACAACCGTCCCTCGTTGACCGGGCTGTCCGGATTGCCCTCGATCTGCAGCAGCTGGAACGAGCCGTCGGGGTTCTCTTTCGTGTAGGCGACCAGCGCACAGCCGACGGCACAGTAGGGGCAAACGGAATGAAACTCACTCGCGCCGGCGATGTGGAAGCTCTGCTTGAGATTGGCGGCCTGGGCCAGATCGAAGCCGAGGGCGCTGAGCCCGGCCGCACCGGTCCCAGCAGCGCTGATTTTCAGAAAGTCGCGGCGCGTGACCTGTGGCACCCAATTCCCCCGTTGGAGCTGCGTTGGCAGGCGACTACGCCCAAGCCTAACGATCGGCCATGGTTGCTGTCAACCAATCTTCCCCTCCCAAGTGCGCGGGGGAAGGCCGGGTGGCGGTATCTCTACTGGACGGTGGCCGCCAGTTCCTGATAGGGAGGGACGAGCTCGTCCCACCGCGCCTCGGTGTCGCCGCGTTCACGCCCGGCGAGGTAGGCGCCGAGATTTTCGGCATGGATCTGCCAGCCGGCCCCGTAGAAGGCGATCGTGTCGAGGGGCAGGCCCAGGACCTCGATGACCAGGACGGTTTGGTCGCCGTCAGTGGTCAGCGTGGCCTCAATGGCCTGGTCGAACGGTTGCGTGCCGCGACCCTTCCGCCACGACTCGTCCGTCTCCCTGGTGGTTACCCGCAGCCGCCGTGGGGACTCGCACACTTCCACGCGCCCGGTGCCTTCCCAATCATCGGATTCGAGGTACACGCGGAACTCTCCGCCGGGGCGGAGGTCGCCTCCGACCTTGCCATACCAGCGGGCCAAGCGGCCCGGATCAGTGAGTGCCGACCAGAGGTCGTCGATATCGGTGTGGTAGCGGTCTTCGATGCGCACGACGCCTTTGCCATCAGCTGATCGCAGACTACCGAGAACGCGGTCGCCTCCACGTGCGTTGCTGGTCATGCTTCCACGTGCGTTGCTGGTCATCTGGTGCTCCTTCGTTCGCGTTTTCCCCGGGCCACTTCGGTGTTACGTAACTGTCAGGGTACATAAGCCAGTGCAATTACGCCGGCTCATCCTCCCGTGCTTGAGGGAGGGCAGTCGTCAGATTCACCCTCCCGGCGCGCGGGAGCAGGGCCGGGCCCGCCGGCCCACGCGAGCCGCGCTGTACGTGCGATGCGAGCGTTTGAGGCGTGGGTGGGGGCGTGGTACGGTGGGCCTCGAGATGAACGACTGGTTCGACGCCCTTGCCCGCCGCTTTGCCGAGACCGCCCAGGAGCGGGGCGCCCATATCGCATCGCCCGAACTTGATCCGCAGGTTGCAGACGAGGTCCTCGAGCTCGCACGCGTGGCGGCTCACACCAAGGAGCGCCGCTTCGCGCCGCTTGCCTGCTTCATGGCCGGGGTCGCTGTGGAGCGCCTCCGGCAGGCGGGATCACCGTCGGCTTCGGCCGGAGCGGCCTACCTTCGAGCCATTCGCGAGGGCCTCGAGGCCGAGCCCTGAGCGATCTCAAAGACCAGCTCGCGCGCTGGCAAGCGGCCGGCTTGATCGACGTCCGTCAAGTGGAGGCGATCGGCAAGTTCGAAGCGGCATCGGGCATTGCGCCCTCCCGCTCCGGTGGAGGGCAGGGTGGGGGCAGCGACGGATCGATCACGGCCACCGAAGTCATCACCTACGCAGGTGCGCTCGTAACGCTGGCCGGCCTCGGCACGTTGTTATTCACCCAATATCGCCAGCTCGGCGCTCTCGGCCGGCTGGCCATTCCCGGACTGGTCGCCATCGCCGCGCTGGTCGTCGCTCGCCTCCTCCCGGGTCAGCGGGCTCGGGGGCGCCGAGCACAAACCAGCCTCGTCACGCTCGGCGTCGCGGCTATCGGGTTGCTCGTGGGCCAGCTGCAGGCAGAACTCGAGGGCGGTCCCGACGCCAACATCGGGCCCGACACCGGTTATCGGATCATCCTGCTGGCTGCATTGGCGTGCGTGGTCCTCGCCGGGGCTGCGTTGGTCCGCTTACGAGCCGGGCTGTTGGCGACGGAGCTCAGTGTGGCGCTCGTCGTCAGCGCCGTCAGCTTCATTGCATGGCTCCACCTCCAGGGCGCCTGGCCCCGCGAGGCGGTCTTTGTCGTCGTTGCGATCATTCTGCTCGCGGGTGCGGAGTACGGCCGCCGGTTGAAGACGCTCTGGGCAACCGAGATCCTGAGTTTCTTCGGCCTGACGATCCCAATCGTGGTCGCCTTCATTGTGGCGGGGGATGGCAACCTACCGCTTGAATTAATGGGCGGACTGATCGCCGCGGGTGCGTTCGCCGCCGCGGTTTATCGCGGCAGCGCCGGCTATGCGCTGGCGGGCGGGGTCGGCCTGTTTGCCTTCGTGCTCGATATCGAGTTCCGTTATTTCCGCAGCAGCCTCGGCTTCGCCGTCAGCCTCGTGATCTCCGGCCTGGCGTTGCTGGGGATTGCGCTCCTCCTCGCCCAGCTGGTTCCGCGGCTGCAACGATCCAGATCAAGTCGATAAGCTCGAAGACATGAGTCCAGAGCAGTCGACGCCGCGAAAGTCCACCTCGCAGATCCCAAGTGATATGAACGCGTTCAACCGTACGGTAATCGACGAATTCCGAGCCAATCATGGACAGCTCACCGGCCCATTGGCGGGCCACACCCTGATGCTGCTGACCACGACTGGCGCAAAGTCGGGGAAGGAGCGGACGGCCGTACTCGGCTTCGGCAAGGACGGTGATCGTTACGTGGTCATCGCGTCGGGCAACGGCGCTCCATCGCACCCGGCCTGGTACCTGAACCTGCAGGCGCGTCCCATTGCGACGGTCGAGGTGGGCCCCGACAAGTTCAAGGCTCGCGCGCGAACCGCCCGGCCCGAGGAGCGGGACGCGCTCAAGCGCCTGGTGCCCTATATCGAGCAGCAGCAAACGCTGACCAAGCGCGAGATCCCGATCGTTGTGCTCGAGCGCTAGGAGCTAGGCTGGCGCGGCGTGCCGGCCAGGCGGAAAGATCAGTGCGGCCGCATAGGCAATGAGACAAAGCGGAAGCTCAATCTGGATTCCCCAGTAGCCAACCTGTTCGGCAACGATCCAGGCGAGCAGGACGTAGACCCCGATCGCGGCGGCCTGCGCCGCCAGCTGTAAACGCGGATTGCGGTCACGCGTCACCGCGAAGGCCGTAACGATCAGCGGCAAGACGGCCGTGAAGCGACCGATCGAGAAACCGGAGAGAAAGGAAAAGGTGAAGCCGCCCACGGTCGCAAGGGCGAAGACCGCGAGGGCGACGCGATAGGCGCGCTCGAGGAACAGGGTCCCGACCAAAGTGCCGACCAGAAAAAGCGCGAGCGATCCCCAGGCGATGACGCCCAGAACGAAGGCATCGGTCTGCACGGTCTGGTCGATCGCCCTACGTTACTGGATGATCGCGCGACTGGACAAAGTCGGTCCACGGCGCTAGCCGCCCGCGACGTGTGTTACGTTTCCGCCGGAACTTGTGCCTCCAGGAGTTCCTTCGCGGTTTCGTACTGTGCTTGCAGCTGCTTCTTCATGATCCGTGCAAAGATCGGCTCACTGAGTTTGAAGAACCCGCCTAGCTCACCTTCGGCGGCGCTGACAAGCCTCGTCCCGCCATTTTCCGACTGGAAGGTGATGATCGCCTTCCACGGGAATGGTTCGTCGCTCTTGTTTACGACTCGCTTGTTGGGCTCGAGCTCGACCACCTCATAGGTCCCCTCGATCTTCCGACCCAGCATTCTGAGTCGACTGCGGACACGAGTCCCCACCTTGACCGGGGTTTCGGACGGTGTTGCTTCCTCGATGGTTGAGTTCCACTCGGGCATCCTGGTTGGATCGTTCAAGTATTTGAACACGTCCGCGACCGGTCGATTGATATGCAGGCTGATTTCGACTTTGACCATCCGGATTTCGCTCCTCTCTTGTGCATTGGGTCCTACTCGGGCGTGCTAGCGCTTTCCCGACGGTAAGCCTGCGGCGGCTGGAGCACCATCGATCGTTCAGTTGATTTTTCCGGGTCAGTCGCGAAGCAGGTCGTGCTCCATGGCGAAGAGCGCCACGGCAGCCCGACTGGTCACCCCCGTTTTCTCGTAGATGTGCACGACGTGGGTGTGCGCTGTCGATGCGGCTACGTGCAGCCGGGCGGCGATTTCTTTCTTGGTCTCCCCGCGCGCAAGCAGCCGAAGGACTTCGACCTCTCGATCGCTCAAGCCTGCCGGATATTGGCCGCGAGTGCGAGGCCGGGGCGCGCCTGCCGCTTCACAGACCGCCGCCACAACCTCACGATCCAGCCGCCCGGCCGCCGCCATTCGCTGAAGTTCCGCGGCAGATTCCAGTGTCGTCATCGCCGGCCGATGCGGGCGCTCCTCGGTGAGCGCGTGGCAGACGTCGGCCGCCGCCAGGATCCTGGCCGGTAGGTCGATCTCGCCGGCCTTGACGCCACGGTGATAGCCGCTGCCATCGAGGCGCTCGTGGTGCAGGCTGGCGAGCCGGGCTAGCGGCGAGAGGACCGCCGCGCGGGTCAGGATTCGCTCTGTCAGGTAAGGATGCAGCCGCACCCGCTCCCATTCGGCCACCGAAAGCGGTCCGGGCTTCTCCCACATGCTCGTGGGAACCCCCGCCCGGCCCAGGTCGTGCAGGAGACCGGCCAGGCGAAGAGCCTCCAGCTCCGAATCAGGCCGTCGCAAGCGACGTCCAGCCTCCTCGGCCAGGCGCGCCACGCCATTGGAGTGGCCGTGGAAGAAGGGGCACTTGAGGTCGACCACGTCTGCGAAGCCGCGAGCAACGTTGGTCAGCGCCCGGGCAGACACAAACAACTTAGGGTCAGGCTCCAAGGCCAACACTCGACCCCAGGGATCGGGGCCGGACGACTCCGCCAGCAGGGCTCGGGCGTCGGCCACGAAGTCGCGAGCCACGTTTGGGTCGAGCAGCTTCCCAGCGAGACGACCCACGAGCGACGCCGCCGCCTCACTTCCTCCGGCCTCGTCTGCCTCGACCGCGATGTGAGCGAGGATGGCCACCCGCATCGGAAGGGCGAGCGCCTGCCCGCGGAGGTGACGAGGATATCCGGACCCGTCCCAGCGCTCCCCGACTTGCTCCAACGCCAGCTTCACCTCTTCGTCGAGTTCGAACCGCTCCGCCATCCGCGCGCCGACCTCGCAGTGCGCGATGACGCCGCTGACCGCGAGCGACTTGCCGCGTATGGCCAGCATCCCGAGCAGCCCAACCCGGTCGACCAGGGGTAGGTCCCTTCCAGCCAGATCGATCACCATCCTGGCAACTGCGCCCAGCGTCACGTCGCCAAGCGCGCGCGCTTTGCGATTGGCCTCGATGTCGTCGCCGAACAGCGCGGCAATTTCGTGCGATGTCGACGTGCAACCGACGGAGCGAAGGAGTGTCGCATAGTAGACGTTTCGTTGCTCACGTGCGCCTAATCCCATTCGCTCGGTAAGACAGGTGGCCACGATGCCAGCTCGGATCGCAGTTTCGGCGGGTTTACCCAGAGCCAGATCGGTGATCAGCGAGAGGGCGGCCAGGGGCTCGGCAAGCCTCATGCGCGCGCCCTCGGCTCCGCCAATTCCTGCCATTGGAGGCTCGATGCCCTTACAGCCTATACGAGGCCGTGAACTGAGGCGCCGTCGTTTCCAGAGCGCGGGCGGCCTGGCCAGGCCCGGGTTAAGAAGTGATGAAGACTTCGTCGAGTCGCGCGATCATCTGGATGAGGGCAGATGATCGAGTCGCTCGGACGAACTCTTGACTTCCCTTAACAGAGGGTCCTATGCCCTGATGAGCGGAAAGCGGCAAGCCGCCAGGATCAGCCCCGCGTGCTGGCGCGGCGGAAGTAGTTGCATGCCTCTGACCTCTGGCCCGCGCTTGAGGCCTTGTCGACCGCACGCCGCGCCCTGGCCAGGATGAGAGGCGTGAACCTTCCGTGCAACCTTCTATCACGACGCCACCGCCCTTCGTGTAGAGGGCCAGCTGACTCCAATCAGTTGCGTCGGCCAGCCCGCATTAGACATAGGTACGAACCAGACTGATTGCCGACCATGCTTATGGGCTACTTTCTGGGCGAGCGCGGTCACAGCGCCGGACGGCCGCAGGCATATCCCTGAGCCTCCAGGAAACCAAGGGCGATTCAGAGTCTAGGCGCCCGGACATTAGCCAGCTCGCTTGTTCCCAAGTCGACGACTCTCAAGCGACCTACGCGCCCATCTCGCTTACTTCAACCACTAGCGCGCCCCCACCGGCCGCAACACCACGCCCGTGGGCCGCGGAATTGGCTTGGGGTGCACGGAAGGCGCGCCGAGCTGCAGCAGCGCCCCGTGTTGACCTATGTGGCTAGGCTCATCCGTCTTGCCGGCGGGTGAACCGGCGATCGGGTACGAACCACATCAGCGCTACTGCGACGAAAATGCCGTATGAGATCTAGGGGCTCACGAAGGCGAGGCCGACGGCCGCGGCGTAGAGCACGAGCGACAAGTATCCCTTGATGTCGGACCCGATGGCCCTGGCCAGCCGCGACTCACGGCCGTTCGCCTGAATGAGCGCTCGAACGAGGATCGTGTACGCAAGACCCGCAGCGAGCGCCACGGCTCCATAACTCGCCGCTGGAAGCGCCTGGCGATACTCGTCTCGAACCCACTCGGTGAGCACCGGGATCAGTGATAACCAAAACAAGAGGAACAGATTTGCCCACATCGCCGCCCCACTGATCCGATGGGCAGCGCGGAGCAAGTGATGGTGATTGTTCCAGTAGATGCCCACGAAGACGAAGCTCAGAACGTACACAAGTACTCCCGGCAGCTGGTCGCGCATCGCGTCCAGACCGGCGCCCTGTGGAGGCCGCAACTCGAATGCCATGATCGTGATAATCACTGCCATAACCGAGTCGCTGAACGCCTCGACCCGGGTCGTTCCCACCTCGGGCGATAGAACCGAACGCTCCCCTTCCTCTGTCATGGGGTTGATCATATGAGGTAGCGGCGTCCAGTCCGGCGCGCTCGCCAGCCGAGAACGGCGCCTGTCGCCGCGAACCGTTGAGAACATTCTGGACGACGGTTCTAAGGTCGATGGGACGAAGAACTAGCAACTGCGCGGCGTGCACCGTCTCCGCACGTTAAGGAGCGATGAAGACTTCGTCCAGTCGCGCGTTCATCTGGATGATGACATAACGCGATGACACGGCACGGCCTGGCGCCCGCAGAAAATAGTTGTTGCTTGGGTCGCAGCGCAACCCAAGCAACAACCGAAAAACGCTATAACCGCTGTCTCTAATTGTTCGCGAAGATGCTCATGAGCGGGCAGTTCACAATGAAACCGGTTGCC
>Ga0070697_100002923_pt1 | contig 13142 bp, 15 predicted proteins | sample KBSK1501metaG_FD_65475 | JGI IMG/M metagenome (GOLD analysis project Ga0070697, IMG submission 65475) | Corn, switchgrass and miscanthus rhizosphere microbial communities from Kellogg Biological Station, Michigan, USA - KBS K1-50-1 metaG | ecosystem: Host-associated > Plants > Roots >... | reverse complement strand
GAGTTGCCGCCAAACCCGGCCACCCCGTTTGACATACCAAAGAGTGGTGAACTCAAGTTTCCGATCGGAGGAAGCGGGTTCACGTTGTTCAAGAGATTCCGTGCATGGGCGCTGATGGTGATCTGATAGCGCCGGCCGATACCGGTTGCGGTATCGAGACCACCAGCAGCAGCGCCGCTCAGGCCGCGGCCACCCAGTCCGCCACGACCGCCTTCGCCACCGCCGCGGCCATCTTGGCGCTCGCTCCGCCCGCCCGATGTTTCCGGGCCAAATCCGAAGATCTTGCTGACCCGAAGGTTGATGGTGAACTGTCCCGGACCAGTCCCATAGTTGATTGGGATAATGGGCTCGCTGGCGACCGGTGCGAGGTCGAACGTACCGATGGAAGTCGACTTCGGCACAGCCGCTAAACTTCCGGCGAAGCTGGGGCGGTCGTTGAAAATTGAATCGCCGTTCAAGTCCTGCCCGATGGTCACGTTGTAAGGTGAGCCCGATGCCGCCATCAAGAACGGGCTCAGGCGGAAGCCTTGTGGCAGCGCAATCGTGCCGCCCAGCAGCAGCCGGTTGCGGACATCGAACGATGCTCGTCCATAATCGAGCGCAAGATTGTATTGATTCGCGGGGAAGCTGGAGGCGCCCGCCGTGTCGCTATTCGCGTAGTTGAGCGCGTAGTAGCCAAAGAGCGATAACTTCCTTCCCACGCGAACCGTGTAGTTCGCAATCAACTGATTCTGTTTGAAAACGCCTTCCGACTGATACTGGTAGATGTTTCCCACGTTGCCATCAGGCCGAACGCCGCTCAGCGGGTTCCCCGGGTCGAAGGTTCCAGGCAGCGGAGCGTTGATGTTTCTGGAGAGGAACTGGTCGCCGCCCCGAGAATGCAAATATGTAACCGCGACTGTTGCACGCTTTGTGACCTGCTGCTCGATGGATACAGCCGTTTGCATGGTGTAAGGGGCTCGCAACCGAGGATCGATCTGAAATATGGTCGGGGAACTGGTAACCGCGCTTAGGCTGTCGATAGCAGGAATGCCGGGGAAAAAATCGGGATTTTGGATCACGAACTGCTGCTCGTTGATTCCGTCCAATCGTTCGGCATTGATCAGATAAGTGTCCGCAAAGCGATCGTAAAAGATGCCAAATCCGGCTCGCAATACGGTTCTCGGCGCAGCCTTCGCGGACGATGCCCCCAGCCCCCAAGCAATGGCAACGCGCGGGGCCCAGTCAGCACTATCGGGAATTCCATTCTGTGTCTCGAAGCGTAGGCCGTAGCTGAGGGTTAGATTTCGCCGGATCCGCCAATCATCCGAAAGGTATATCCCCGCGTCCACGTAGGTAAAATTTGCGAGTGGTTGCCCGCTCACAATGTTGAACTGGCTCGCGCCGCCACCGAGCGCGCGAATCGCGCTTGAACTCAGCCCCTGTTGCAATCCACGTTCAGTGATCTGGTAAGCGGCCAACGAACTGAATGTGAACATGCCGTTGAAAGCCTGCGTCGATGCATTTCTTACATCCCAAACCCTCAAGCGGCCGCCGAATTTGATGGTGTGAGCCCCGTGGATGAATTGAGTATTGTTCTGCAGTTCGAGATTGTCTTCGTGGTCGGCAATCAGCCCAATTGGGCTTCCCCCGCCAATGAACGCCCCCAGAACCGATATTTGGGGGTCGTTATTCTGTGCGCTCTGCTGGTTACGAATACGCATGTATTGCAGTCGAGTCTCATTGATCGCGTTGGCGCTGAGCACCTGCGTGTCGCTGATCTGTAACGTTTGTTCGGTGTTGCTGACATTTACGCCCTGGGAGGGCAGCGATAACTGCCCCACTGAGTTATTCGTGTCTTTGGTTTGGGTGAATTGGTATCGGGCGGTCAAAGTGTTGTTGGCGGTCAATTGCAGGTCAATACGCGGGCTTACCGCAGTCCGGGTTCGCGGATTCGCGACTGCCGCAGTGAACGTCGCCGGGTTTAGAGCCTCGTCAAGGATTACCGCGTTAACAACCGATTCCTCGTTGATGTTGCGGCGCTGGGCGGTGAAGAAAAATGATGCGTTCTTGCCGAGCGGCCCTCCGAGATTGGCATTGAAGATTTCCGAGCGATAGCCTGGCGGGGGCTCCGCAAGAAAAGGATTGATCGAGTTGAAGCTGGAATCGTTCAGGTTGAACGACGCTGCGCCATGAAACCGATCGCTTCCCGGCTTGGTGAAAATTTCGATGCGTCCATAACCCAGCTTGTCGTATTCCGGGGAAAATGGGTTTTGGTTAATGCGGATTTCACGAATTGCTGACTTTGGAGGCAGTTGGCCCCCGGTGAAGCCATCGATGTAAATCTGCCCGCCGTTGGGGCCCGCAGAGGGACCGGCCAGCGCCTGCAACTCAGCCTGTAACTCATCGGGATCATCCGAGAGCGCCTCCAAGTCCTCACCCTTGAGCACCAGGGAACTGGCGTTGTTCTCGGGGTTCACATCAACATTGGTGCCTTCGGCTTCTACTTCTACCTCCTGCTGCTGTACCTCTATCTGAAGCGGAATATCGAGCTTTACGGTCTCCCCGGTGCGCACGGTGATATCACTTTTTTGAAACACCGAAAAGCCATTCGCGCTTGCACTGAGACTGTAGTTGCTCGACGTAATTCCTTTGAACTGATACATACCTGCCGCATCGGCGGTCGTGGTCTTGAGCGTGCCAGTCGAACTCCTGATCGTCACCCTGGTGCCGGGAACGACTGCGCCAGTCGGATCAGTAACGGTGCCGACCAAAGCACCAGTGCCAGCCAGGGCAAACGCACCAACGTTCGAAAACGAGACGAGAAGAAGAGTCCAGATCCGCAACAACAGCGTGATCCGGCGAAACCACGCGTCACTGGGAATCATGGAATATGGGTTACTGATTTTCGCCCTCAGCCTGCGTGGCAGACATGTTCCACGAAGAGAGTAGGGTGGCCGCTCCGCTGCCTCCCGGAGCGGAAGTGAGAATGGCTTCGACGCCACCAACCAGGGTTACTGCGGTAGCCGGCGAGTTTGCCCCGCTGTTGGTTGCGACTGCCATCACCGCATCACCCTTGCCCAGGTTAGCGATGGTTATGGTTGGTGCACGCAGCAGGACCAACTGTAAATCGGGTGGACGGTTGGGCCGGAACCCTCCATTTTCGCCACGCGACTTCTGCCGATTCGAGACCGTTTGTGCATTGACAGAGGTAGTCGCGTCACCCGGTTCTCCGGTGGTGTTATTGGAAACACCTGCTCCGTTGTTTCTCAAGCGCCTGGCTATCGCTTGCGCCGCAGGCTCAGGTAGCTGATGGATCTCTGTACCAGCATCGATCTTCAGCGTAACCGGCTTCTTGCTGAGAAGATCAGAAACGGTAATGCTATGGTTAGCCGGATCAACCGTCAGAATTCTGCCGGCAACGTTTTGGAACGACCCTGATACGACTTCATCAGCCGCAAAATCCTGTCCATCACCCGCTTGTGCCCCACGAGCGCGCAATTGATCGCCGGGTTTGATTTCATCGAGCGTGCCTGGCACTGCATCTGCGAATTTAATTGAACCAGGGCCATAACGGCGCAGGATGGTGTCCTTACTGGTGTGAATCACAGTCGAGGTGCCGGGCGTTGCTCTCACTGTAATCGTGCCGGCATTCGAATCGACCGCGCTGACGATGCCACCGACGCCCCGCTGCCAAGCCTGGCGCTCCTTCTCAGCTCTCACATTCAGATCAGCCTTCGCCATGACGATGACGGTAGCCGCCGTTACCACCGGGTCATCGCCGGCGCTGTTTCTGGCCACCAGAATGCGATCTCCCACCTGTACATCGGACCAGCGCATTGGCACTGCGCTCGCGATGTCTTTTTCACCAGGCGCAACGCGCACAATTCGTGCCGCATCAGGCACGATTACTTTGACGTCGCCGCCCGAGTCCAGCTTGAGCGTGACGCTGCGACCGTTGATCGACTCTACGGCGCCAATCAATCGCGGCTTGCCCGTATGGCCGGCAGCTTTCATGCTGGGCTGCTCAAACGCTGGGCTTGCCGACGCCAGCGCGGACCACGCAGCAGTGAAAAACAGCATGCCCATCAGACCCCGCGCGACATTCAACATGACTTCAGAAGACATCCCGGTCGCCTGAATTGAAACGTTCAAGAAGAGAAACGGCGCAGGGTCGATTCGAGATCCTGCTTTGAAACAAAGCCGTGGGCCCTCGACCTGTGGCAGCGTTCTCGCATGGCGGGTCCACTATCCGCCGAGATCAACAAAACCTTTGTCGACGAATGACAATACGAGATCACGGAAGCGACCTCGATACCGTCGAGTTCCGGCATGTCCACGTCTGCGATCAACAAGTCTGGGTGAGTGGTGGCCACAATCTCCAGAGCTTTGAAGCCATCGGAGCCGGTTCCTACGACTTTGACTGAACGAAACGCATGCAGCAACTCGCAGAGCGTTTCCATAGATTCCGCCGAACTGTCTACCACTCCAATTCGCACCGGATTAAGGAATTCCTCAGAACCAATTCGCAGTTTTGTAGCTTTCTTTTCTGCTCGTAGAATGGCGGAATGCATTACTGCCTCCTGTGTACGTCTTAGACGGAAAATCCACAGCTTGCTCTTACAGCCAGTGAGCGTGTGAAGCTATTAACCCGCTTACTGCCGAATCGATGGCTACGCTGGATCAACATTTACAAAACTTAACTTTCACTAGTCGCAGCATGGCGGTGTTGCAGGCATCAAGGACACAGAAGGCGAGGTCTCGCACTGTGGTGGTGCCAAGGTGAGCACCTAGTGGATCGGAATAAGCGGCGCCGCGGAAAGGTTCCTTAATCGGAAGCCTACGTCTGACTCACCTGGCGTTGGTCCCACTTGTTTGCTGTACCGCCGCGTCAGCGACCTTGGGCGAAAATGTGCCTGTACCGCGGTTCTTGGCCGAGCCGCGCGGTAAACCAATACCTTGGATTTCCTCCAAACGCTCCTGAGGAGGACTGGCTAGAGTCGATTGTTGGTGACGATTCCGGATTCACAGGCGGCACCCAACCAAAGCCATTCAGGAGTGCAACTGATGGTAGTGCCCTTAGTACTGGATCGGTCCATAGTGGACCTAAGCTTAAGGATGCAACTGCCGTCCGTTTTGCCGGGACCTCGCGTCCTCCGAGGCACGGAAAATGGTGCAGAACTCAGTTGATCGAGAGTTCCACTGGCGCTTGCGCCGTCAGTTCAGTTCCGGCGCCAGGTTTGGATTTGACCCGCAGTTGACCACCGACCATTTGCAGCCGCTCCCGCATGCTTGCCAATCCCAAGCCGCCCGCGGCATCGGCAGGATTGAAACCTTTGCCGGCGTCCGTAATGCGCATGCGCAAAAAAGCATTGTGGTCCGATAGCGTGACCAGCACCTCGCTTGCGCCACTATGCTTTGCCGTGTTGTGCAGCGCTTCCTGGGCCACCCGATAGAAACACAGTGCGATCTCTGCCGGAACCGGCTTGATGGCATCATCGGCCTGTAATTCAACTGCTATACGGTGCTGCTTGGAGACTTGCCCGCATAACTCTTTCAAAGCTGCGGACAAGCCCAGGAATTGCAGTTGCGACGAGTGCAGCCCGTGCGACAGGTGGTGCATGTCAGCCGAGAGATCATCGACACTAGAGAGCAGCTTGCGCAGAGTTGCTTGTTCCACGCTCCGCTTCTGTGATTGCTTCTGGTGCGTGAGTATATCCAGCTCTATTCTGAGGATGGCCAGCCGCTGCCCAAAGTCGTCGTGCAACTCGCGGGCAATGCGCCGCCGCTCTTCTTCCTGGGCAGTAATAAGGTGCCTGCTCAGCTCTTGCAAACGGGATTCAGACTGCTTCAACTTTCTCGCATGCAGAATGAAGTTGATGACCAGCAACGACTGCAGCCCAAACAACACCAGGCAGGCCAGAATGTACCATTTGTAAAGTCTCCAGACCGAGGGTTGCTGGAACCTCACGATACTTCCGGGGGGCAATCTGCTCTGACTGATTCCCCAACGCTCCAGTTGGCGCGCGTCAAATATGTTCTGGTTTGGATCCAGTGTCTGAACCGGTATTGCCGCGGGCGACTCGCCGTCGAGGATTCGTTTGGCTACTTCTCCCGCCGGCAAGCCCACCTGCTCCATCTGGTATAGATGGCCGCCCACAATGCCATGACCCAAGTAGATCTCGTCAGTACCGTATACCGGCGCACCTGAGGCCTTGCTGATCAGGTCCAAGGCCTCCTCCGGAACAAAGTAATGTTTGGCTCCGTCATAAAAAAATAGTGGGGAGAACAGGACGATGGTGTGCGCGGGAAGGCTCTTCACCTCCCTGAGCATGTCGCTCATGGGAAGGTCGGTTAGAAAGGTCAGGGTCAAGCGTTCCCCATACGGTTTAAGGGAGGTACGCAGCTCAGCTGCCCAGGATTTTTCAATCGGAGATGTTCCCACGGGTATGACCACGCGCTGGGTGTCGGGTTGAAGCCTTAATGCGAGGTCTAGCGTGTCTCGAAACTCGCGCTTGATAGCAATGCCGGTGACGTTTGGCTTGAGTGCGAGCTTCTCAACCGTTCGAACGTTGACCGAGGTAAACACAATCGGGGTCCCCGGAAACAGCTCATCTCCGTATCGCAGAAGAAAATTTAGCCCCAGAGGGCTTACGACAACGATGAGATCGATGTTTCGGTCGGAATACTTGACTCTTAGGTAGTTAACCAGGGTCTGCTGACGGCGTTCATTTGGAAAGCGCATCAGGTCGAGGTACTCGGTGTAGAACTCTATCGTGTGTGCACTGGGTTCCAGGGCCGCTCGCAACGCGCGGTCAAGAGCAACGTATGTAGCCATCTCCCGCTCGTGGGAGTAAAACACCAGCACATTCTTTGGTCTTGCCCATTGAGCCACGAGATCTGGTGGATGAAGCAATGTCACACCGAATAAAAACAAAAGCGCGACAATGCGGGGTTTGAGCATGTACCTGTGTGGAGGCCGAGTGTACCTGGGGCTTGCCAAGTTTGCGCCAGGCCCGGCGAAGAGCCACTGGCAAAATTAACAGGTGCGGGTAGCGTTCGTTGCGAGCAAAACTGATGAGCGCGCAAGACTCGATCGAGAGCTCTTGTTGTGGCGGGTAAGAGTGGAGATCATGGCCAGTTCAGAGGCACAGCCCGCATCCAACCTGCCGCCGGCCTTCCTGGCATCTATACCGCGGCACGAGACGGCGGTCATACTGGCTGCCGCCCAGCTCAAAAACTTCGGCGCCAAGCGGGTGATCATCACCGCCGGCGACCCGGCAGCGCATCTGTTCCTGATCAGAAGCGGCCGGGTGAAGTATTTCAGATCAACTTCCAGCGGCGTGGACATTATCTTCCAATGGCTCACGCCCGGAGACGTTTTTGGATTGGGAACTTTGCTTAAGCGTCCCTTCGAGTACATCGGCAGCGCTGAAGCGATGGAGAATTGTGAAGTGCTGGTATGGAACCATGCCAGCATACGGTCGCTTGCAGAACTTTATCCCCAGCTCGCCGAAAATGCGCTGATTGTCATTCAGCGCTACATGTTGGCTTACGTAGAGCGACAGGTCAGCTTTAGTGAACAGAACGCTGGACAGCGGCTGGCCGCGCTATTGCTTGATTTGGGGAATCGCACCGGAAGAGTGAGCCCTTATGGCGTGGAGATTGACGCCACTAACGAACAACTCAGCGGGCTCGCCGACATGACTCCGTTCACCGCCAGCCGGTGGTTGAGCAAATGGCAGCGCCAGGGCGCGGTGTCAAAAAAGCGCGGCAAGATCGTGATTCACGCCCCGGAAACCCTGCTGGTAGAGTAGCGCCCGCCAACCGTTTCTGATTCTTTCTTCCGCCCGGCGAAAATCTTTTCGAACATTGACCATGGTCAACGACGCGTCTGCCCCGCGGACGATAGTCTTTCGATATCAACCCACACGGATTTCTCTATTGAGTACCCCACCAGCCGCAAAACCTACAGTCGTCTTAGCTGATGACGACGATGAGATTGTGAAAACGGTCACACGCCTCCTCCGGCCGGACTTCGCAGTCATTGGCACGGCGCCCAACGGGCGAGAAGCCATGAGCCTTGCGCTCGAACTCGAGCCCAACCTGCTGTTACTTGATGTCGCCATGCCGGTTCTTGACGGCCTGCAGGTGTGCACATTGCTCAAGCTCACTACCCTGAATACGCAAGTGATATTCCTCACCTGCTTCGCAGACCCTTCGATGATCGAGGCGGCATTTCGGGCCGGTGGCAGAGGCGTTGTCTTTAAGGCTCATATGCAGGAGCATCTGCGCACCGCCATCTCTGAGGTTTTGGCGGGGCGGACCTTCTTATCGACCACAGAAGATCAGTGACCAGTATCAGCGCGCTTCTTGCCCGGCTGGCAGCCATCAGAGCTGGCGGACCGCGCAACTTGCGCGAGCTGATAGGAGCACGGATGTCAAACATCTTTCGGGCAGGCGACAAAGCGCCCTGCTCGGGCCTGTACAGGGCCATGCACAAAGAACATGCTGAGACGCACGAGGTCATCATTCTGTACGGAGAAGTTCTGCCCAGTTGTGTGCAGTGCGGTGGGGCAGTGCAGTTTGCCCTAGCCGAGTTGTCGGTCCACGTTTATGCGCATCCGCTGTTTGCTCGCGAACGCTAGCCAGAGTCGTAGGACGGTAGCCGATGCCCAATCTGCGAATTAGAGGACAACGCCGCCCTCAATGACAGGAGGGGTCATCTTGAAACGCGCCACCAGCAAACGTCTTCCCCAGAAAAGCTGAGCAGGTATCTATTTTCTGGTAGAGAGAGTCGTCGTTCAGCGCATCAGGAGACATGGATAAATTTGCCGTGCCCATCGATTTACGTGAGTCTATGAGCTTGTTGGTCCAAGCCTGAACGTTGTTGAAGTGGTTGGTGAGCAACTGCGACCCATTCTTGTCCGAGTCATTGGATGCAGCCGCGGAGGCCAAGCGCACGCCGTCTGTGGCCTTATCGCGAAGAATAAAAGTTCGGCTCCCGTCGCCTGGGACCCCGCGCTGCACGGCGTAAGCCAGCGTGCTTCGCCATTGCTTGATCGTAGCCAGCGCTTGAATCCCTGCGCTGGCGAAGGCCTTTGAGAACCGGGGATCCGCCTCGGGCTGTTCCTGATCAGTGTTCGGCGTAGCCACAGCGGCAGAATTCGCCGTTGGGCCAGGCAGAGTCAAAATGATTCGATTACCCTGGAAAGTGACAGAACCATTTGCGATTCGCGCCAGAGCTTCCAGCTCAATATACCTGTGACCTTTGAAGCGGTACACGGTCGCTTCTCCCGCCTGGCCGTTGACCACAACGGCGCGTTTCTGCTGCTGCCCAGACTGTGCCGGGGCGAGTCCTGAGATTATTAGGATCACCACCGGCACCAGCCATGCACTTGGAAATTTCGTTTTCATAGCTTGAGCTCTTAATTACGGTCTACCCGTGCTTACGGAGTTCAGTTGCGCGCCGACAGACCGCGGTTCACCAGCACCTTAACTTCGACCCGCCGATTTTCGGCGCGTCCCGCGGCAGTTTCATTCGATGACGCAGCGTTGCTGGTTCCCATGGCGCCCGGCGCCAGGATGTGGATCAGCGGGACCTTTCCGTCTTGCGCCAGATATGCCACTACCGCCTCCGCTCGCTTCTGGCTCAATTGCTGGTTAAGGGCCGCGTCGCCCGAAGAATCGGCGAAGCCGGCCACCTGCACCAGGTATCCAGTAAGCCCCTTAGCGTTGGCGGCGAGCTGCGCAAGCTCGGTTTTGTCTTTTGCAGAGATCACGCTGCTTCCGACCGAGAAATTTACGGACGCCGTGTACTTGGTGTCGTAGTCCTTCAGCTCTGAAAAACGTTGGTTCACATCTTTTATCTCCTCTTGATTGGCGCTGATCTGTTGCTTATTAGCCTGGATCTGTTCTCGATTGGTGCCGATGTTCTGCTGGTTTGCCTGTATGTTTCCCTGATTTGTCTGTATGTTTCCCTGATTTTCCTGCACCTGTTGTTGTGTGGTTGCTAGACCGGCCTGAATTTGCTGTGCGGTCTGAAGATCATCGTTCGAGAAACGGATGCTGCTGGCCATAATGCGGCCGCCTGCATCACCAACACCCTGCACTTCGATCCTGAGGCCGGGCACCAGCGCCGTAACCGCCATATTCTTAGTCCGGCGCTTCAAGAGACCTTTCGGCGTTCCAACTTTCGTTTTGTCACTGAGGACAACCACGACGTTGCCCGCATCCGTGTTCATACTCAAGGTCTCGCCATTGCGGGCGGTGATCAAACCCTTGGTTTTGACTTTTTCGCCGGCAGTAATGCCGTAGGCTGTCCCCATGGATGTGAATAGCAACAAGGCAATGCTGGCAAGAAGCAATCTGCAATTGGATTTCATAAACTCCCTCTTTTTTTTTGTGACGAAATATCGCACTCCTACTTTGCGCCGCCGGGTGAGGCGCGTCCACTGCTAAAACTGACAGTGCCCATCCTGCGTTCCGGATCGGCCTTCCGTACCTCTACCCCACAGAAGTTGCTCAATTGCTGTGGGACTCAGCCCAGCATGACGCTTAAGGAGGGAATAGATGGCGACACCGAAAGATGGAAATTGTGCAAAAGTGAACAGTTTTGCAGGAACGGCCTCTTGTGTCCCTCCGATACTGTCGTCCAAAAAGTGCCCGGCGGCGAGGCTGGGAGCCAAGCGTTGCTGATCGCTTTTAACCGCACTCCTGGCTACGGCGAACTGGGCGTGGAGTAAGTGGCAAGAGCGCAGCCGCCTCGCTTCCTCCATGGCTGTTGTTTCATCACGTTAGGCTCGCAGCCTGCAGATTTACCCGGTATGGGCTATGTACATAACCGTTTTTCTTTCTTGTTGGGAGAGTGTGTGGTCCAAAACCAGCACGTCGAAATTTGCAGCAGCTCTTAGAGAAATTGCCAGGAACTGCACTCCAGCGGCGTAGACGAAGTAACCAGCGGCGCGAAACCCTGAGTTGTCGGTGTCGCGTAGATGACCGTGGCTCACCAGCAACACCTTTATCAGGCGGTCGGAACTGGACATGTTGCTAGGGCTCTCCACGTCCCATGAATTTTCGTATGAGGATCAAGCCCATGACGATCAGAAGTAAGAAGGCAGCAAGTTCGACGAATCCTACCATGCGGTCGAGGCCTAGACGACCTTACGCATTGAACGCGGGAGCTGCTCAGCCGATTCTTCCATACCTGACACGTCACTGGTCGGAATTTCCGGTAGTTCGTAGAGTCTGACTTGAAACTCGGGAGTGGAATAAATGTCCGGCGCGCCGCGCACTAGCGTAAACACCACCCGGTCGCTGCACTGTCCGCAGCGCGGGAATCTCTCGCCCTTCATCAAAGTGACCTCATGCGGGAGCCGGTGACCAGCATGGTGAATAGCGTAGATGCCGCTCTCGGGTATTGCTTGCCCCGTACTGAAGTGTTTGGGTTTCGCCATGTCTTTAATCAGAAACGCCTTGCCTTTACGCACCATACAACACTCTCGGGGGAGATACTCTGGCGTGAGATGTGGAAACTGTGGATAAGGGTTGTAGCCGCTGATGAAGCTTTTTTCGTAACTTGGTGCTAGGACTTTGGTTATGTTTCCTTCCAGGCGACGAACCCCAGTTCTGCAAATTAATCGCTCTTGCGTCTCTTAGGTGGCGGTTGAGGCTCAAAGACAAGCCGATCCTTCCTCTCAGTTTGAGCCTGCCGCCTTTTTCGATTTCCGGTTTCCCAGGACTGCCTCGATAGTGGCTTTCAGCTCGCCGGAATCTGGACTTGAAGGAATAGACTCCAAGATTTCCGCATGGCTTGTTGTCAGTTCGACAATCGGTACATCAGGAAAGTACCTGCGGATAATTTCTGCAATCACTCGCTTTGCCTGAGGGTCGAACGCGTGACCCACCACTGCAACATCAAAAACATTCTCCCTGCTCAGGGCCTCAATTTCATTGAAATCCTTCACCGAGGCGACTGCATAACCAGCTCTTCGCAACGCGATTTGACGTGTGCGTCGAAGGAAATCAGTCTTTGCTACCGATAGGATCTTCTTCTTTTCCCCCATAACGCTCCCATTGGCTTCGTTAACGCTAGCAGGTTGCGACCCATACGGGGAGAATCGTTAGCAGTACTCGGATGTGGCTTAGTTTAGTTTCTTAGCTCGCAATCACCTCGCCCACCTTGCCCAGGCTGCAACTTGCGCCAATGACAAACGCATCCTCTATATCTGGAGCCGCCAAATGCGCTACTACAGAACCGGCTTGAGAATCCCGAAAAGTGGCGTTTACAAGGTCACTCACGCCGCCCACCGGCTTGCACCCCAAGTGAACTTGCTCAAGGGAGAGACTTTTCCGCATTGTGCAAGATGCGCAAGAAGCGTCAACTTTGAGTTGATCGAAGCGGCGGATGGTCGCGAAGAAATTGGGATTCGTATCCTAACGGAACTGCATGAAGTTGACGACCTAGTAGCCGAGGTCCTGCCCCTTCTCCAACAGGTGCTGAAAAATCAGTTGTGGATCGTACTGCCAACGGAGCAACAGAAAGGTGTAGCTGTCCACTATTCTGATCATGTCGCCGAAATCACCTTCAATTCGTGGGCATACTTTTATTCTGTACGTCATACGATGGACACATCGCTGCAATCGTTGGGAACAGAAGGCGAACTTTCACGCGTATTAGACAAGGTCCGCAAGATTCTGCTCGACGTGAGCGGCGGGGAACAACATTCTGCAACCGTATAGTTCGGCAAGGATGAGGTATGGCCGAGCCTCCCAACTCGTCCGGCTCTGAACGCCGCTACCCCAGGGTTCCTGTCCCTACTCCTGCCGAGGTAAGAATCTCCGCGCCGGGGCTAACGGTCACTGGCTTCTTGCTCGATATGAGCGAGGGCGGATTGGCAATGGTCACCGCGGGCGAAGCGTTGCCAGTAGAAGAGATCGTCTCGGTGGAGTTGTTAGTGGATTCACCAGACAAGCCGCCGCCGTTACGAGCGGTTGTTCGCTACAGCCGGGGAGCTCGCCATGGGCTTCAATTTCTACCCGGACAAGAAACACACCCGTAAGCCTAGCCCAGATTCGCTACCAGGGTGCTTGTTGCGCACTGCGCAACGCCTCGCTGTGCAATCTCTGCGCTTTCGCTGTACCTCCACCAGAACGCCTACTTC
>Ga0070697_100002918_pt1 | contig 13155 bp, 9 predicted proteins | sample KBSK1501metaG_FD_65475 | JGI IMG/M metagenome (GOLD analysis project Ga0070697, IMG submission 65475) | Corn, switchgrass and miscanthus rhizosphere microbial communities from Kellogg Biological Station, Michigan, USA - KBS K1-50-1 metaG | ecosystem: Host-associated > Plants > Roots >... | reverse complement strand
CTTGCAGGCTGTGGGACTAGCGAGGATCGACAGTCGCTTTTGCGGCTGTGCGCCGAAATCTGGCCAAACGCCAAGATTCTCACTGGCAGCGATCGGGAATCAGGTCTGGCGGCTGCCCTCGAACATAGCGACGGAATTGTGGTTAGTGCAGGAAGCGGCTCCTCGGTGACCGGGCGCCGCGGCGACAAAATCGAGAATGCCGGCGGCTGGGGCCACATTCTCGGCGATACCGGCGGGGGTTATTTTCTCTCGATTCAGGCGCTGCGCCTCATCCTAAGCGAGTACGATTTGCATCGTGGCGAAATGCAATTCACTGCGAAAATCTTGCATGCGCTTTCGCTTAACAATCTCGATGAACTCGTTCGCTGGGCGCAGACCGCAGACAAAATGGAGATCGCGATGCTCACGCCGGTTGTTTTTGAAGCTGCCGCCAGCGGCGATGCGCGCGTAATGGAGATCATCGAAAAGGGCGCCCAGGTTTTAAGCGAGTACACAGAGGCAGTTGCGTCCCGGCTTCATTTGCTCGCGCCGAAGGTCGTGCTGCTCGGCGGACTTTTTCAGCGCGACTCAATCTACACCCACGCATTTCGGCGCAGACTAAAGAAGAATCTTCCAGATGCCCGCGTGGCAACTGCGGAGCGCGCCCCCGAAGTCGGTGCGGCGTGGCTCGCGGCAGAAATAAGCGATCACGTCACCTTTCAGTCAAAGCTTCCTGAGGACGAAATTGACAATCTGGCTGCCGCGCTCACTGAACAGCGCAACCCGCGCTCGGAGAATCTGGAGAAACTAAATTCACGCGAGTTGGTTGAGCTTTTTGTCGAAGAGGAAAGATTTGTGCAGGACGCATTGCGAGGCGCTATTGTCGATCTTGCCCGGGCCATTGAAATCGTTAGTGAATCTCTGGGAAATGGCGGCCGCTTGTTTTATGTTGGCGCTGGGAGCAGCGGACGCATTGGGATCCTCGACGCGAGTGAAATTCCGCCAACATTTGGCGCGTCGCCCGAGCTCGTTCAGGGATTCATCGCCGGCGGCGCGACCGCGCTTCACCGCAGCGTCGAAGGCGCGGAAGACGAGCAAAGCGCCGGGGCACTGGCCCTGAATGCGCGCGGAATTAAACATACGGATGTTGTCGTTGGGATCACGGCTAGCGGCCGGACGCCTTATGTGCTCGGCGCGCTTGCGCGGGCGAAATCGATAGACGCAAAGACCGTTCTGCTCACATGCAATCCAGCGAATTTGCAAACTGGAATTGCCGATCTTGTAATCAATCTCGCCGTTGGACCGGAAATTGTCACCGGATCGACAAGGTTGAAAGCGGGCACGGCAACGAAAATTGCGCTCAATATTATCAGCACCGGAGCGATGGTCGGGCTCGGTAAAGTACATGGCAATTTGATGATTGATCTGCACGCGTCGAATTCGAAATTGCGCGATCGCGCGACGCGCCTGGTCGCTCAACTATCAGGATCGGATTACGATTCGGCGCGCCAGCAACTTGAAGCAAACGACTGGAATTTGCGCACCGTCGTGGCCAAGATTGGCAAGTGAAATAACCGATTTTATGTGAGTTGCTGAAGATTAGCCCAGAGTCGCATGTCACGATTTTTCAACTCGATAAGCGCAATACTCGTGCGCGACGCGAAGCAGAGATAAGACTCAACCGAAAGGAACCCTATGCTCTGGACTATATTTGTGATCTTGCTCGTGCTCTGGCTGCTTGGATTGGTCAGCTCCTACACGTTGGGCGGATTCATTCACATCCTGCTCGTGCTCGCCATTGTGGTGCTGATTATCAATCTGATTCAAGGCCGGCGTCCCTTGTAACCTCGTACCGATGAAACCGGCCGGCATCGTCGGCATTATTCTCATCGTCGTCGGCATCATCGCCTTTGCCTACGGCGGTTTCACCTATACGACGCGCGAAAAAGTAATCGATGCCGGGCCGTTGCAAGTGAATGCGGACAAAGAGCACCACGTCCCATTTTCACCAGTGCTCGGCGGCATTTGTCTGGTTGGTGGGATCGTCCTGGTGATAGTAGGCAGCCGAAAAAGCTGATTTGCGCCTAACCGTTGCCCGCTTTGAGCACGGCAAACGTCTTGCTGCCTTTTCGGTCGAGGTAGAGAAGGACGCCGCGTTTCGGATCGGCTTTGGTCAGCGCTTCGCGAAATGATTGCACGTTGGTGACCGGTTTGCCGTCCACTTCAGTAATGATGTCCTCGCGCTGAATGTCCTGCTGGGCAGCGAGGCTGTTGTCCGCGACATCGGTGACGATGACGCCCTGCTGAACATTGAGGTGAAGGCGTTCAACAACTTCTTTGGTTAATTCCTGCACCTGCAATCCAAATTTGCCGGCATCTTCTTGTTTCGGTTGGCCAGGCTGGATCCGCTCATTTGAAGCCCGCGCGATCTCGTTAGGCAATTCACCCGTCTTGACTGGGACTTTTATCGTCTGCCCCTTGCGCCAAACCGTCAGCTCCACATTTTGGCCGATCTTCTTTTTCAGAATTTCGTGCTGGAGTTGCGAGTCGGTGTCGACCGATGTTCCATCGACTTGGGTAATTACATCGAAGGGCCGCAAATCACTTTTATAAGCTGGCGCGTCGGCTTCAATTGTGCGTACGACCACGCCTTTGTCCGGGCCTTTAAACAAATCGCGGATTGACGGATCGTCGCCGAGCGTCTCGATGCGGATGCCGAGCCAGGGCCGCACGATTTTGTGACCGGCGATAAGCTCAGCGCCGATTTCCTTTGCCATGTTGATTGGGATGGCGAAACCCAACCCACGGTTCATCCCGTTAATGAGGGTGTTCATGCCGATGACTTTGCCGTCGATGTCGCAGAGCGGACCGCCGCTGTTGCCGGGATTAATCGAGGCGTCGGTCTGCAAATAGTCAGAGATGGAATAGCCGTTGCTGGCCAGCAATTTGTTCCGGCCTTTGCCGCTCACTACCCCATAGGTGAACGTGTAATCGAGCTTGAAGGGCGCGCCGATCGCGAACGCAAATTGGCCTACGCGCACGCCGTCACTGTTGCCGAGCTGAACGATCGGCAAATCCTTTGCGTCGATTTTAATTACGGCGATATCGGTCTTCTCATCAGTGCCCACTACGCGGGCTGGAAGTTCTCGGCCATCTCTCAATTTCACCTCGATTTTATCCGCGCCCTCGACCACGTGGAAGTTAGTAAAGATATAGCCGTCTGGCCGAACGATGAAACCGGAGCCTTCGCTTTGGATCGGCCGGGATCCATTCAGATTGCGCCGCGGATTGTTTTCGTCAGGCGGCCCTTGGAAGAACAGATCATCGAAAGGCGAACTCTCGCTGCCGTCGTTTTTTTTGGAAGTCTCAATAATGACGACGCTGGGCGCGACGATCTCGAAAACCTTGGCGAACGCGTTGTTTAGTTGATGAACGACATCCTTGCCCGCTTCGGCCGCCGCGGCGGGAACGGTAGGTGTTGGAACGACCTCTGGTTGCGCCGCAAACGATGTACTAATTGCCGCACAAAGAATCAAAATGGATAAAAGCATGAGTTGCAATTTGGACAGCATTGAACATGCAATGTTCAACTGGACCCGTCCAATCCCCGCTCATGTGAAGGTGGGATCGCAGTTCGATCCAGCCCCTTTTAAAACACTGGGCGAACGGTGTATATTTCGCCACCGGCTGTTATCTATGAGCGCATCCACGAGACGAGCTCTCTTCCAAGGCGGATTCGTGCTCTTGATACTGCTATGGGCGACAGCGATCGCGCCCGAACCCGGTATGCGTATCTCGATGACGCCGGCCGACTTGGTTCGCGCGGTTACGATTGATCGGGGATCTCTGATTGAGCTGTGCCTGATCGAAAATGTCGATCCAAACGGGCGCGACGCGCAAGGTCGGACACCATTACTGATTGCCGCGACACGGCAGAATTGGAAGCTGGCGCGGCGGCTCATTGATGCTGGAGCGCGCGTTGACCTGGCTGATGAAACCGGTTTCACGCCGCTGATGGCAGCGGCGGTGCACGGGAACCTCGACATGTTCCGTTTGCTGCTGGCCCATTCAGCCAATCTCCACGCGGAGACGCCTTGCACGGATGGTCGAGATCTTTTGGGAATGGCCCTCGATGGCAGCAATCCTGAGATTGTCCAGACTGTAATGGAGCGCTTACTGCGGATGCCGCAGTGGACAACTAGTACGAGGCGGGCACTTAATACAGCCCTGCTTGCGGGAAACAAGGATCAAATTCGGTTGCTCCTCGGCAAACTAGCTGCGCCTCCGACGCCTGAGGGCAAGAACGTCCCATTTCTTGCTTACTCCATTGCTCAAAGCAACTCGTCTCTTTTTAGCACACTGTTGGCCTGTGGAGCTGATCCGAACACGGTTTTGCCAGCGCGTTGTGACAAGGATTTTCTGGCGCTGCTTCCGTCAAAATCTCTCCGCAGTTATGTTGAAGAGGACAAGGGCCTCACGGTGCTGATGCTGGCCGCAGGCCTCGGCCAGGAAGACTACGTGCACGGTCTCCTCGACGCAGGCGCTACCCGCAACCGGCTGACGCAGCGGGACAAAATGTCTGCATTGGACATCGCTTCCGAGACTGGTCACTGGCGATGCACCCAAGTTCTTCTCGGCGGCGGACCGTCTCCGGACCAATTGCGTATCGAAATTTCTCTCGCTTTGCAACGGGCCGCTCTCGTCAAGAACGGCGTATCGGTTTACCGCACGCAATGTTCCACCGGCCGGCACGGTTACTCGACGAAGTCCGGCGAATTTGTAATTACCAACAAGGAGCGATACCATCGTTCCACTATCTACCACGTGGAAATGCCATATTTTATGCGCCTCAGTTGCCTCGATTTCGGAATGCACGCAGGTGTGGTGCCGAATTATCCGGCATCACACGGTTGCATCCGGTTGCCCTCGGAAGCCGCCCGCAAATTCTTTTCCGAAATCCCGATTGGCACGCTCGTGACCGTTCAATAAGTCCGGGGACGCACCGCCGGTTTTCGATTCGCATCTCGCGTGCGAAGGTGTTCACGCTGCGAAGTATGACGTTCGTGGCGCACTTTTCGGTGCCTGCGTTGACACGATTATTAACGACCTTAACGTTTTTTCTGAACCAAATGCACAATTTTGCCTCAGGGAAGGGCGATGGGAAAGAGTTCGTCTCGCACGCGCCAGGTTATTGGGCGGATGTCACGCCGGAGCTCTGGAACGATTGGAAATGGCAGCTCAAAAACCGGGTCACCTCCCTCGCTCAACTCGACACACTTGTCGATCTTAGCGATGAGGAACGCAGCGGCGTTCTGCTTTCCGGCGACAAACTCGCGCTTGCCGTCACGCCGCACTTTTTTAATCTGATTCCCAGCGAAAAAGAACCGGACGATCCAATCCGGCGTCAGGTTATTCCGCGAATCGAGGAAACGTGGACGTCGCCCTACGACATGGCCGATCCCTGCGGCGAAGATTCGCACATGCCGGTGCCGGGCTTGGTGCATCGCTATCCCGATCGCGTGCTTTTTCTCGTGACCGATCGTTGCGCCAGTTACTGCCGATATTGCACTCGCGCCCGCGTCGTCAGCGGCGTCGGCGAACAGGAACTGCACACCGATTTCGAGGAAGCATTCCGGTATCTCGAGCAACACACCGAAGTGCGCGATGTTCTTCTGAGCGGCGGCGACGCGCTCATTTTCAGCGACGACAAACTCGAAAAAATTTTGGCGCGCTTGCGCGCGATCAAACACATCGAGTTCCTACGCATCGGCACGCGCATCCCGATCTTTCTTCCGCAGCGCATCACGCCTGAGCTTTGCGCAATGCTCGCGAAATATCATCCGCTCTGGCTGAGCGTGCACGTCAATCACCCGCGCGAGCTGACCATCGAAGTAAAGGAAGCGCTGGAGCGACTGGCCAATGCCGGCATTCCGCTCGGCAACCAAAGTGTGCTGCTCAAGGGCGTGAACGATGATCTCGAAACGATGAAAACGCTCGTGCACAAACTGCTCATGTGCCGCGTGCGACCTTATTACATCTACCAGTGCGACCTTATTAACGGCTCATCGCATTTGCGCACCTCGGTCGCGAAGGGGATCGAGCTCATCGAAGGCCTGCGCGGTCACACGACCGGCTACGCGGTGCCGCAATTCGTCATCGACGCCCCCGGCGGCGGCGGCAAAGTGCCAATCAATCCCGGTTACATTCTCTATCACGACAACGAGAAGATCGTGATCCGCAATTACGAAGGAAAAATCTTCGAATATCCCGAGACAGGCGACGATCAATCCGTCCAATTCGCGCCGCAACGCGAATATCACGACGAGTATCTCTACTCGTAGGCAAGTCAGCCGATCCGAAGAACAAGAGGCATAGGGGCAGCACGAAGGTCTCTCGCATCACGTAGTTCCGACGTGCTATTACTGTAAATGCGCCTGCGTCTCGTCAAATCGATTCGATTGTCGATCTTCGAACACAACCTCGCCACCAATCACGGTCATGACAGAGTGCGTGTTTAAGATTTCCGGGTCGGGAATTTTCATGATGTCTTGAGAGAAAACGGTGAAGTCTGCGAGTTTACCGACTTCGACTGAGCCTTTGTCTTTTTCTTCAAACGCAGCGTAAGCAGGCCAGATCGTAAACATTTTCAATGCCTGCTCGCGGGAGACGACTTGCTCGGGATGCCAACCTTCGCCGGAAAATCCTTTGACGCTTTTGCGAGAAATCGCTGCGTAAAATTCGATCAGTGGTTCGCCGCGCTCGACCGGCGCGTCGGATCCGCCGGGGATGATGCAGCCGGACTTAATTAAACTCTGCCACGCGTAAGCGCCGGCGAGGCGGTTCATTCCGAGCCGCGCCGGCGCGAAAAACAAATCACTGATCGCATGCGACGGTTGCATCGACGGGATCACGCCGAGTTTGGCGAACCGCGGCAGGTCGGCAGGATCGACAATCTGCGCGTGCTCGACGCGCCAGCGGGGTTCGCGAATTTTTCGCTCGCCGGGAGGCACCGCGTTAAAGGCTTGCTCGTAAAGATCGAGGATCACGCGGTTCGCGCGATCGCCAATCGCGTGCGTCTCGACTTGAATGCCGCGGCGCAAGGCTTCCTCGAACATCGGTTTCAGCTCTTCGGGTTTTTCGGTGAGATAACCGGAAGTTTCGGGCGCGTCACTGTATGGTTTCAACAACGCCGCGCCGCGCGAGCCGAGCGCGCCGTCAAAGATCACTTTGAGCGTATGTTGCGTGAAGTGGTGATCGTAATCGTTGATGGCCGCTCCTTCTTTTAAAAATCTCTGCGCATCTTCCCCCGGCCCATAAACCGCGTTGATAAAGCGCAGTTTTACTTTTCCCTCGTTGAAACATTTTCGAATTATTTTGATGTCGTCTGCATAGCTGCCGGCGTTTTGAATTTCGCACCAGCCGAGTTTGATCTCGCGATTCACTCCGAGAAGGAACGCCTGCTCGCGCTCAGCTTCAGTCGGCTTCGGAATATTCTTCGCCACCAAATCCTGCGCGCTATCGAGCAACATTCCGGTCGGTTCACCGGTCGCGTTGTCTTTCAAAATTTCGCCACCGAAAGGATTTGGCGTCTTCTTGTCGATCTTCGCAATCTTCAGCGCCGAGCTGTTCGCGATTGCGGCGTGACCGTCCGCACGGGTGAGAAATACGGGATTGTCGGGTGCGATTGCATCGAGATCTTGCTGCGTTGGAAACCGTGGCGGTTTCCAAAATGTTTCGATCCAGCCGCGGCCAGTGATCCATTTGCCGGGAGAAGTTTGCGTGACGCGCGCTTTCACTTTGGCGAGAAAATCTTCGCGCGTGTTCGTCCCTTCGAGATTCAAATTCATCTCGCGCTCGCCAATTCCGAAGATGTGGCAATGCGAATCGGTCATGCCGGGCACGACTGTGTGACCGCCCAGATCGATAATGCGCGTTTTGGCTCCGCGAAATTTTGCGGCGTCCTGGTTTGAGCCGACAAAGACGATCCGCTGACCTTTGACGGCGACCGCTTCCGCGTGCCGCTGGCGCTCATTTACGGTATGGATGTTCCCGTTAACAAAAATGAAATCGGCATCCATTCGACTCCGCTTCGCTTCGCTCAGGACAGGTTCTTCAGCGGCATTCACGTTTTGAAGTAAAAATGACAGGAAAAGGAGAATGCTGCGCAACAAGATGCGAAAAACCTGCGCTTTCACTTGACGCTTTGGCGAAGTTTTGACGTTATGACTTTTGGCCAATTCTGCTCCTCTCGTCGGACGGAGAAGCCGCCAAATTTTTCTTGAGACAATGTTGATTAACGAATTTTCTTTTACCAATGCAATGTCGATTCATAGAATTGCCCCTAGTTGTTCCCCGCCGATCAAACCTCAACATTTCCGGCGTTTGAACGAAGCACATCCTGACTTCAAATTTGATCCGTTTTTAGTTTGGCGGCTCCCGGTCTGCGCAGCCCGCTTCGGCTAATATTCATGGCGAATTTCTTTCCACGCTGGACGAACTGGCTGCCGCTCAAGATCGCGATCTGCGGCGGGCTGATCGTGTGCGGGTTGACTGCGGGCACGTGGTATTACGTGACGCCAAAATACACGCGGGTGAGATATGAACCGATCCAGCCGGTGCCTTTTCCGCATGATGTTCATGTGTCGCAGCTGGGAATGGATTGCCGTTATTGCCACAGCTTTGTCGAGATCGCAGCGCATTCAAATCTGCCCAACACGCAGACCTGCATGAATTGCCACACCCAGGTGGAGAAAGACAACCCGAAACTTGAGCCAGTGCGGGCGAGCTGGAAAACAGGCAACCCGGTCGAGTGGGTGCAGATCCATCGCACGCCCGACTATGTTTTTTACAATCACAGCGCGCACGTCAACCGAGGCATCAGTTGTTTTAGCTGTCACGGTGAGGTCAACCATATGCCGGTCGTCTATCATGCGAAGCCGCAGAGCATGGCGTGGTGCCTGGAATGCCATCGTCATCCGGAAAATTTTTTGCGGCCGGAGGACCAGGTATTCAATCTCGATTGGAAACCGGACGACGTGAAACCGGCGGAGTTCGTGGCGAAATACGGACAACCGCATGGCGCTGGCGAAGATTTTTCGAAGAAAAAAAAGCTTACGCAAATCGAGATCGGCCAAACGTTGAAAGAGCGATGGAACGTCGATCCGCCGGTCACTTGCCAGGGTTGTCACCGATGAAAACGAAACTAGCAACACTGCTGACGCAGATTGAATGGAGGTCAGGCTTCCAGCCTGACTCGGCCGACAAGCTTCCAGCTTGTTGTGAGACGATTGTCGATCTTCAACAGGCTGGAAGCCTCTCCGCCATGACAGGCAGAATGCCTATCTTCCTATGAAACGCATCTTACAGCATCCACCGGAGGCGTTAACGGGAAAGCGTTACTGGCGAAGCCTCGGCGAATTGAGCGACACCCCGGAATTCCGGGAATGGCTGGAACGCGAATTTCCGGCCGGCGCACCGGAATTGAACGGCGAGGAATGGTCACGACGCGGCTTTTTGAAATTAATGGGCGCATCGATGGCGCTGGCTGGTTTTGGGTTGAATAGTTGCCGCCGCCCGGAAGCGCATCTGGTGCCGTTCACGAAAAGCGTGGAGTGGACCATTCCCGGAAAATTTCTCTACTATGCGACTGCGATGCCTCGTCGAACGGGGGCCATTCCGCTCATCGCGACGACCGTCGATGGGCGTCCGATCAAGCTCGAAGGCAATCCGTTGCACGCCGCAAGCGGCGGCGCGACTGACACCTTCGCCCAGGCGTCTCTTCTCGATCTTTATGATCCGGGGCGCTCGAAGCGCTTCGTTCACAATGGAAAAACAAGCGACCGCAAAGCGTTTGGTGATTATATAGCGGAGCTGCGAAGGACCATCCTGTCACAGCGAGGCGATGGTCTGGCTTTCCTCGTCGAGGAAACGCATTCGCCTACCCGCGAACGTTTGCGCGCGGAATTGGAAAAAGTTCTCCCAAGCCTCCGCTGGTGTGTTTACGAGCCGCTCCAGAGTCAATCGCAAAGCGCTACGCAAATTGCTTTTGGCGACAACCTGCGCCTCTTGCCGAGACTCGATCGGGCGGATGTGATCCTTGCGCTCGACAGCGATTTTCTCGATTGCGGGCAGGGCGATCTCGCAGCAGTGCGCGCTTTCACATCGCGCCGGCGAGTGAATTCGGCAAAAGACAACATGAACCGGCTCTACGTCGTGGAGAACCGCTTCACACTCACGGGCGCAATGGCGGACCATCGTTTCCGCTGCCCCGCCAGCCAAATTGCAGCGTTTGCGCTCGCGCTTGCGGGCAAAGTTCAAGCGGCGATCAACGATGTCGGCCTTGCTTCGTTGACTGCCAATTTCAAAGGGGCGGCGAGTTCCGCTGCTTTTGATGAGAAATGGATCACAGAGGCCGCGAATGACCTCATGTCAAAACCAGGCGCGAGTTTGGTGCTCGCCGGGCCGCGTCAGCCAGTCGCTGTGCAATTGCTGGTTTATGCAATGAATTCGGCTCTGAAAAATTTAGGGCAAACGTTGATTGTCCGTCAGGCTCCGCGCAATCCGCGCACCAGCCATATTTCACAACTCGCGGCTGACATAAACGACGGGCGAATAAAGCAGCTGTTCATCCTCGGAGGCGATCCGGTCTACAACGCGCAACGGGGACTGGTAGAAGATCGAGAGACAAAGCTGCCGCTCGACTGGGTCGATCTTCAGAAGAAAGTGCAACAAATTGTGCGTGTTGGTTATTACGAGGATGCAACTTCGGCCTTAAGCCAGTGGCATCTTCCGGCCGCGCATTATCTCGAATCCTGGGGTGACGCTCTCACGGCGGATGGCGATTACTTGTCGATCCAACCAATGATTTTGCCGTTATTTGGCGGCATCTCGGAGATCGAGTTGCTTAACGCATTGCTCGGTCGACCCAAAATGGAAGGACCGGAGCTCGTGCAGGAAACTTTCCGGGCGACGAATCCGCCCGGGGATTTTCAAACTGCCTGGTCAGGCTTTTTGCGGGATGGCTTCGCGCCGCAAGTGCGACCGCAGGATCAGGCAACGTCGTTTAACCCAGGGGCGGCAGGTTCCGTCCCGCAAAACTCCTCGGCTACGCCGGCTCCCACGGCAGATGCGCCGGAGATCGTGTTTGTTGGCAGTTACGCGATGGACGACGGCCGCTATGCCAGTAACGGCTGGCTTCAGGAATTGCCCGACCCAATCACGAAACTCACCTGGGATAATGCTGCGCTCATGAGTCCCGCGTTCGCAAAAAAGCTCGGTGTCCAAACCGGTGACCTGGTTCAGATAGCGATCACAGAAAAAGGCGCTCATCCGTCGCCGACGAAACGGGAGCTCGTCATCGCCGCGCTCGTCTCGCCCGGCCATGCGGACAATTCCATTACGATTCCACTGGGTTACGCTCGGAAAATACCTGAATTCGGTGTATTGCCGTACGCGGGCGGAGCGCTCAAAGAACAGCCGAAGATCGCGGAACAGAGTGGCTTCAATGGCTATCTCCTGCGGACTGCGACAAATCCGTATTTCGCTGTTGCGGATGGACGCACCATCGAAAGCATCAGGGTCACCAAGACGGGTGGCACTTATCCGCTGTCGATCACTCAGGAACATTTTAGCATCGAAGGCCGCGGCCTTGTCCGGGAAGCGACGTTGGACGGCTATCGTGCGGACAACGATTTCGCGAAAAAAGTTCCCGGCGAAGAAGAGCTGCCGCCTCAGCTGCCGAGCATTTACAAGCATCCGCCACTCGACGCACCACAGCAGTGGGGAATGAGTGTCGATCTGAATGTTTGCACCGGATGCAGCGCCTGCGTGATCGCCTGCCAAAGCGAGAACAACATCCCGATCGTGGGCAAATTACAAGTGGCCCATGGCCGGGCGATGCACTGGATTCGAATCGACCGCTATTATGCGAGTGAGAAACCATTCAATCAGGACAATGGCGATTGGCCGGAGCATCCGGAGATCGTGCATCAACCAATGATGTGCCAGCACTGCGAGAACGCGCCATGCGAAACGGTTTGTCCGGTCAACGCTACCGTTCACAGCGAAGACGGCCTCAACGTCATGGCCTACAATCGCTGCATCGGCACGCGATACTGTGCGAATAACTGCCCGTTCAAGGTTCGCCGCTTTAATTATTTCGATTACAACCAGCGGCCGGTCGGCAAAAAGAAAATCGCCGGCGCATTCGGCATCTACGAAGAATATTTCGCGCCACTCACGACGAAAGGCGCACCCGATATTGTGAAGTTGCAGAAAAATCCCAATGTGACCGTGCGGATGCGCGGTGTAATGGAGAAATGCACTTTTTGTGTGCAGCGCATCGAGGAAGCAAAAATCGCCGCGCACGTGCGCGCTGGCGCTTCGGCCCATACGCGGATCCCGCGCGATTCGTTCACTACCGCGTGCGCCCAGGCCTGTCCGACTGAGGCGATTGTCTTTGGCGATATCAAGGACCCGGAAAGCCGCGTCTCGAAAATTAAAAAGCAGGACCGTAATTACCGGCTGCTGGAATATTTGAATGTGAACACGCGGACGAGTTACCTCGCGCGCATTCGCAACCCGAATCCGAAAATGCCCGACGCGAGTAAAATTGGCGTGGCAAGCATGGAGGGAAAAGCGTGAACGCTGTGTCGATAATGGATGCGCTCCGTAATCCGATTGTTTTCCAGGCTGTTTGCTGAAATGGACGAGACATACACATCATCGGAAAGGGTCGGAGGCGAGGCCGCCGCCGAGCGGCCGCTCGCACGGGTGCCGCTCGTCCTCAACAAGCGGAACTTTAGCTGGTTGACCGAGCGGATATCGGGCGTGGTGGAAAACCCCGCGCCGCGATGGTGGTGGGTTGCTTTTACAATCACTGCGAGCGTCGCCACGTTCGGCCTTTTCTGTCTCGGCTACCAAATTTCAACCGGGGTCGGCACATGGGGATTGAATCATCCGGTGGGTTGGGCCTGGGACATCACGAACTTCGTTTTTTGGATCGGTATCGGGCACGCCGGCACACTCATCTCCGCCATCTTGTTTCTGCTCCGGCAAAAATGGCGCACCTCGATCAATCGCTCTGCGGAAGCGATGACGCTTTTCGCTGTCATTTGCGCCGCAATTTTTCCAGGAGTGCATGTCGGCCGAGTCTGGATGGCTTGGTATCTGGCGCCA
>Ga0070697_100002917_pt1 | contig 13156 bp, 13 predicted proteins | sample KBSK1501metaG_FD_65475 | JGI IMG/M metagenome (GOLD analysis project Ga0070697, IMG submission 65475) | Corn, switchgrass and miscanthus rhizosphere microbial communities from Kellogg Biological Station, Michigan, USA - KBS K1-50-1 metaG | ecosystem: Host-associated > Plants > Roots >... | reverse complement strand
TCTTCAATCTTTACGTAAGTCTCACCATCAGGAAACGAGCTGATATGGGCCTGACCAAGAGGCACGCCAATGTAGTCGCAAATGCGCTGGGCCAATTCACGATTAGCTGAGCCGCTAAAAACTTTCATCTCGGGCTGGAGAGCGAACATGATCGAGGGCAGCTACCTTAGGCGGGCTCCCGTGGAGTTGGCAAACGGAGATTCAACCAGCCCGCGCGAGTTCGTGTGGCGAACCTGATCGGCTCAATCGCCTCAAAAACGACCTATGTTCTTTCCGATGCGGTGCGTCCAGGCTGATCGGACACTGGCGGCTCTTTAATTGGTGCGACGATATCCAGCTTCAATCCAGACGATACAGCTGTCTCTTGCTTACCGCGGCGCCGTTTTTGCAGCAGATCCAGCTCCTGGCGGGTTTTGCTCTTGTTCGTGCAATAGGTCACGACCGTTTCGTCGGTAAGCAGATCCTGCTCCCGCGCTCTTAAGAGGGACTGATCAAAAGTATGCCAGCCCAATGGCGAAGCAGCTTCGATGATGTCGTTAAAGGTCTTGCTTTCCGATTCGCCATAACGAATAACCTCGCGCGTCCGTAGGTTACTTCCCAGAACTTCGGTGACGAGTAGTCGTCCGCCATCAACTTTGCTGACCAGTCGCTGATTCACGACATAGCGCAACGTCCCGGACAGCCGCTGACGGACTTGTTCCTCTTCGTCCCGGCGGAAAAAACCGATTATGCGGCTAATTGTTTGGCCGGCGTTCACTGTGTGCAACGTGCTAAAGACAAGATGGCCTGTTTCAGACGCTGTCATCGCTATTTCCATGGTTTCCCGGTCGCGGATCTCCCCCACCAGGATGACCTTTGGCGCCTGGCGCAAAGCCACGCGCAATCCGTCGGCGAAACTTGGAAAATCCTTTCCGAGTTCGCGTTGACTAATCACGGCGCAGCCATGCGGATGTAGAAACTCTATCGGATCTTCCAGAGTTAGAATGTGAAACGGCTCGGTCTGATTAAGCTCGTTGAGCATCGCTGCCAGGGTCGTGGTCTTACCACTACCCGCTGCTCCGGTAACCAGAACAATTCCATTTTTTTCCCGAATAATTTCCCAAAAGATTGGCGGCAACCCTAGTTTTTTGAGAGTTGGAATGGCCGATGGAAACCTTCGCATAACGATCGCATGTCGACCATTTTGTTTGTAGATGTTCACTCGCAACCGGACGATACCTTCGACTTCGTAGCTGCAATCGCATGAACCGGTTGCCGCGAGAGACGCCAAAAGTCTTTCGTTACCGCCAATGATATGGTCGGCAACGTCCTGGATTAGATCCGAGGTAAGCACCGATCCCGGTGGATCAACCGGAAATTCACGTAACCTCCCATAGACGTCGAGAAGAGGTGCCTTGCCTTCGATAAAGAGAAGGTCGGAGATTCCCTTTTCGCTTTGGACCATCGCGGTAAGGAGCGTATCAACAGTTTTCTTGTCCATCGCGTGAGATGTCCAAGAGCTAGGATTATGCCTTCGGAGCCAATTCCGGAGAGTCATTGCCGGACATCCTGAGTTGCCAACCCGCGCGCTTCGGGTGATACTACCGCTCTAAATTTCTCTCTCAGAAATTTCATGACCGCTGACGCCATCCGAGTAGACCGGCCCACCACCAACTCGAAGCTGTTTGCCCACACCCGTTGGGATGCCATCCCCGTTTGCGCGAGCCTTTTCCATCTCGCCTACTTCTTTGCTCTCTTCTTTCTTTTCCCGCGCACTCCGCTTTGGATCATGCTCGTTCTGGGATTCGTTTACGCTCTCATGGTCAATGCCAACATCAACGGCATCGGACATAACTTCATTCACAATCCTTTTTTTCGTGCCCAACTTCTCAATCGCCTTTTTGGCGTCGTTCAATCGGTCGCGTGCTGCTTCTCGCAGACTTATTACGACGCCGTCCACATGCAGCACCACAAGGGCAATGCCGATCGGCCCGATGACCACGGCGAAACGATCGACTGGATCTCCATTTACAAACATGGTCATGATGGCGAAGCCGAAAATCCGTGGAGCTATGTATTTCTTAGCTTCTTTCGGGATGATGTGGGCGCGATTCGTCAAGAGCTCCGCAAACGCGGCAATCGCGATCTATTTTGGGGGAACATCGAGTTAGCGGCGTTTGCCACGACGCTCCTTGTCCTGTTCTTTTTTAACTGGCGCTACGTTCTCTTCTTTCTCCCATTTTTCTATCTCGGCCACTGCTTCAGCTACCTGAACGGTTACTATCGCCATTACGGCGCCAATCCCGACAAACCGGTGGCGTGGGGCGTGAGCAGTTACGGCAAGATCTACAATTGGCTCTTTTTCTACAACGGTTACCACGCCGAACATCATTTCCGCCCGAAAGTGCATTGGACAAAAATGGAAGCGTTCCACCAAAGCATCGCCGAGCTGCAAAAGCAGGAGGGCGTTCGCGTAATTGAGCGCGCCCACATGCTCGGCTTCCTCGATCCAAATTTGCCAAAACGCGGCGAACAAGAAATCAAGCCGCAAACCGCCAAGGCGACCTCATAATGTTGGAGGGGCATGCGCTGTCGTGCCCCATTATTCAAGGGACGCGGCAGACGGCGCGGATCTCTTCAACGTCATTATTTCGCGAAGCTCGCGCGCAGCTTCTCTTTCTTCGTCTCGCAATCTTCCTGCAACCTACGGACTTCGCCTGCCAGTTGTTTCTCCAGCTTCTCGACTTCCTCGAAGTTACCGCCGGCTTGCGCCTTCTGGATTTCATCGCGCAACAGCAATTCCCTCTCCGCGAGTTTCGCTTTGCAGGTGGAATCGACATCGGCCAACTCTTTTTTCTGGTCCTCCGTAAGCGAAATACTCGGCGCGCCTTTTTGCAGCCGCTCCATCGCCAGTTCGTAAGCCGATTTCATTCGTTTTCTTCCTCTTACTCTTGCTCCGGCTCGGAATCGAATCAATCGTTAGATCGACCATGACCACTCGGCTCCTCAGCACCGACTTCGACGGCACGCTCGTCTCGCGCGTCAGCGAGCCCGTCTTGGACCAAAAATGCATGGAGCTGATTCGCGAATTGCAAAACGCCGGCGCCATCTGGACAATCAATACCGGTCGCTCTGTCGATCTGCTCGAGTCGGGCCTGGCCGATTTTTCATTTCCGTCTCGGCCCGATTTCATCCTTACGAGCGAGCGCGACGTCTTTCGTCCCGGCTCAAATGGCGAAAAGTGGGAGGCGTTCGGCGATTGGAACGAGCGTTGTGCGCGCGCTCACGCCGACCTTTTTTCTGCGTCGCAATCCGTCCTCGCCGAGGTGGTCGATTTTGTGAATCAAAAAACGAAAGGGCGCATCATTTATGAACCCGCAGGGCCGGCGGGACTCATCGCGGCGAGCGAGGAAGAAATGGATCGCGTCACCGAATTCATCAAACAGGCGCGCCGGAAACAACCGAAGTTCAATTATCAACGCAACACCGTTTACCTCCGATTCTGTCACGCCGATTATCACAAAGGCGCAGCGCTCGCTGAGCTTGCTCGTTTGCTCGACATCCCGCGCGAAAACATTTTCGCGGCCGGAGATCATCACAACGACATCTCGATGTTGGATGGGAAAGTCGCCGCCATGCCGTCGTGTCCCGCCAACGCAATTCTTGAGGTGAAGGACGCCGTTCGTACTGCCGGCGGTTACATCGCGCAGAGCGAGCATGGCGCCGGTGTTTACGAAGCTCTGCTGCACTTCACAGAATCTTAGCCGAAGAATTTATCCGCAGATTTCGCAGATTTACGCAGATTCTCAGAAAATGAGCTCGACACGATTAGCCCGATTTTTACGAAAACCCCAAGGCACAAGTCCTGCCAAAAAAATCTGCGAGGCAATTAGGGTTCCGTAATCTGCGGACGATCCTCTGTCGCAACGGAAAGCGCCAATGGCGCGTCGGCTTCGATTTTTCCAGCGAAGCGGTTCGTCATGTAAGTCAGCAGTAAGACCCAGAACGAAAGCGCCAGTCCGAAGAGCGGAAATTGGAGCGCGAGCGGCAGGGAATAGATGATCGCCATGAGCGGAATCCACACCGCCCACGTCGCCACCAATGTCGGAATGATTTTGTCCCGATAATGTTTCCACGTAAAGAGATCACGCACCGGACCCGTTGAGACGCCGCGATTTTTCCACTCATAGGTCAGGACACCAAAGGGCGCGGCGAAGAATGGATTGTAACCAAATTGGTCAACACAGATTTTTGCAAAAACCACCGGCATCGTTACGACGTCGCCAAACCACGCCGCCTCACTGCGGTACAAAAGATCGACCAGCGACCCGTCGAATCCCCACACCGGAATGGTAAAGAGCAAATTGCGCAGATTGCCGCGATGCGGACGTCCGCCCTGGAAAAACAGAATCAAAAACAACTCCGGGATAAGCGCGCCGGCTGTGATCGAAGCAACGATGACAAAAGTGAGGCCGTGTTCGCGCTTGAACTGGGCCAGTTTTTCGAGGGCCGCCGCCGCCGCCGGACTCACATAAAAAGCGATCAACAGCGCGAGCATGATCGCTTGAATGATCAACGCTGGAACCGCATTGGCCTTGGCCGCTTCCCAGCCAATCATGAGCGGTGATCGCGATTGTTTCATCGCCGCTGATAATTCTCTCTCGTCCCAAACGATCAAGCAGAATCAGGAACGAAACGCGCCAATGGAAATGCGCCCGCTAAATTGTCGACGAAGAAAGAATCGGCCCGCCTGTTACCACCCAACCCTCGCTCCGGCCCCGGCTCCGGCGGCCGGCAACACGTCCGGTCCGCCCGATGCTTTTTCTCCGGGCACTGCTTGAGTGCTTAAACTGCTGCTCGCGTTGCCGAATTGGTCTTCCGACGACGCGCATGAGCTCAGAAATATCGTCATTGCCAGCACTAACATGATCTGAACTGCGAAGCATTTCATCGTACGCAGATTTTAGCACGCGCGCTCCGGACCTCCAGTGTTATCACGATATTGCGCCGTTTGATGCTGCGCTCGCGCTCCCGTAAGTTTCATCGTGAGAAATCCGGCCAAGATCGACATCAAGTCACTCTCGTGGCCCGAACTGGAAGTGAAGCTGAGCGCGTTAGGCGAGCCGGCTTATCGCGCCGGCCAAATCACCGATTGGCTTTACCAGAAACGTGCCGGTTCGTTCGACGAAATGAGTGATGTGCCGCAAAACCTGCGTGCGCAACTGGCCAAACAATTTTCCTTCGACAAGATCGAGATCGTCCGCGTGCTCGGCTCAAAGGACACGACACGCAAATTTCTCTTCCGTTTGAGCGACGGAAGCTTGATCGAATCGGTTCTCATCCCCGCCTCACCGGCGCTTTATGGAGAAAAATCCGATCGGCGAACCATTTGTATTTCGACGCAGGTTGGTTGCGCCTACGGCTGCAAGTTTTGCGCAAGCGGTCTGGAAGGATTCTCGCGCAATCTGCGCGCAAACGAAATTGTCGATCAGATCACTGCGGTCGAACGCGCCAGTGGCGATAAGATCGACAATATCGTTTTCATGGGCATGGGCGAACCGCTCGCCAATTTCGACAACCTGCTTCGCGCCATTCAGATCATCAACGCGCCATGGGGGCTCGGCATCGGCGCGCGCCACATTACGCTCTCAACCAGCGGACTTGCGCCGCAAATCCGGAAACTTGCCGATGAACCGCTGCAAATCCGTCTCGCTGTCTCGCTCCACGGCGCGAACGACGAAGTGCGCGATCAAATCATGCCGATCAATCGTCGCTACAACATCGAGGCGTTGCTGAGCGCGTGCGATTACTACGTCGCGCACAAGAAACAACGATTGACTTTCGAATACATTTTGATCGCCGGCGTAAACGACAGCGACGCGCAGGCGCATCTTTTGGCGCGTCACGCGAAACGTCTCTCCGCCAAAGTGAATCTGATTCCCTACAACAGCGTGGAAGGATTGCCCTGGTCGCGGCCGTCCGGCAACCGGCAACACCAGTTCTTGTCGATCTTGCGCACACACGCGGTGGCGGCCACGCTCCGTCGCGAGAAAGGACATGATATTCAAGCGGCCTGCGGCCAATTGCGTTTGCAAACCAAGCGCGAGGAAGCGGCGCAGATCCGGTAGCCGCCCCGCTCTGCCTCCCGCGCCGTAATCTTCGAACGCGGGTCGAGCGCGGTCTTGCGAAATCTTGCTGCAGACACGGCGGCAGAGCGCTGTGGCTGCAATCGAAAACTTTTGCGCGCAGTCGGAAGCTGGCTTTTAGTCGATTCAATGTCCGATTACGATCAGGAACCGGAACCAGCGTGGGACGAGTACGAGTGGGAACGTTTCCTTCAACAGCAGGATCAGAAGACGGAGAAGTATATGGAGCTGCTCGAAAAATATCTGGATGATCCGCAGCGCGACGAAATTATCGCGCGCGAAATGGGCTGGTCGCAATTACTCGATGCCAAGGATTGGAGTGCCGAGGTCGATGCCTTGCTCAACGTAGAGTCGACTTCGGACGAGGAGCAGGATTTTCAGCCGGTCGAAAACTTCGAAGAGCACAGCCTTTATCGCGCCGCTTTTTCTCTCACCATTTGGATCGATCAACTGTTCGATCAGAACGCATCGCTGCAAAATGAACCGGCCGCGGTCAAACTGGCCACACACTCCGCCCTGGCCAGCGCCAAACTAGCGGCGGCCCTGAACGACGAGGACGTCGATGAGATTGGAATGACAATCGCATATCTAAAACGGGCCTTGAAAGCGATTACGGTCTCGATTGAGGCGGCGATTCAGCTCGTTTCCCGCAAGCAGATTACGCCCGCGCAGCACTCCGTCTTGCAGCAGCGCCTTTTTCAAGTGCGCGACGGAATCATCACTCTCATGGGTGAATACCGGCAGGAGTGGCAGCGCCGTTACGGCTCCGAAGGCTTTCGGAGTTGAATGAATTAGCCGGGTGTCCGTCTAAATATGCAAACGGAAACGACTCTGGCTCAAGCCGATGTATCGGAGCTGGACTTGGTGAAACGGTGCCAAGCCGGCGAAACCGAGGCCTTCGATGAGCTGGTCACTCGTTACCGAACCAGAATTTTTGCGATGATTTATAACATGGTCCATAACGAACAAGACGCCTGGGATTTGGCTCAAGACAGTTTTGTCAAAGCGTGGAAGTCGATCAAGCGCTTCCGTGGACGCTCCTCTTTTTACACCTGGATTTACCGGATCGTCATGAACGTGACAATCGATTGGTTGCGCAAAAAGCAAGTCAAAGGCGCCGGCGTCGAGTTCGACGACGCCATTCAGCTGCGAGAGGTCAACCCCGCGTCCAAGACTCTGCCGAAAGCCGACCCCTTGCCCTACGAACGCATGGAGCGAACCGAAGTGCGGGCGCGTATCGACAACGCGATCACGCAGCTTTCGCCGGAACATCGCGCTGTAATTTTAATGAAAGAAACCGAAGGGATGCAATATCACGAGATCGCAGAAGCACTTGGTTGCTCGATCGGGACGGTCATGTCGCGCTTGTTTTATGCGCGCAAGAAACTGCAGAACCTGTTGAAGGATGTTTATGAAAACATTTGAGGAGAAATGGACCGCCTGGCTCGACGACCAGTTAACTGGTAAAGAGCTCGCGGACTTCGAAGCTTCGTTGCCGGACAAAGAGGCGGCCGAGGCGGAGAAACGCGACGCAACAAAACTCGGCACGCTTCTCAAGCAGGAGCTCGGCGCACAGCCATTCAGCAACGAAGAATTCTTTAATCATCAGTTGCGTGAACGGATTGCGCGTGAAAACGCGCAGGATCAACACGGCCGTGGCGGGGAAAGGTCGACATGGTGGACGGTTCCGCGTCTCGTTTGGACGGGTGCGGCTTCACTCGCCCTCTTCATGATTTGCGCGGTTGCCGTGATGCGTGAGAAGGCGCCGAGCGAAAGATCCGAATACCTTACTCAAATTCTGAACATGCGGGTGGATCCGGTGGTCAGTCCGAACGCAACTGTCTCTGTATTCGAAACCAAGGGAGACCGCGTCACAGTAATTTGGACGGAAGGGCTGCAATCGTTGCCTTCGGACTACGCGGCAAAGTAAAGCTTATGCGAGTCCGCCGCTCGTTGCTTCTCGCCGGTCTGGTTACATTGGCGATGATCGTGGCACCGAGCGCAACGGCCGCCCATGTAGTCTGGAGCGGTCTCGTCATCGCCCAAAATGTTCCCGAGCCCGCGCCCATCCCTCAGGAGCTAACGCACATCGAGCAGACGTTGAAGAGTCTTTTCGGCTACAACCAGTTTCAGGTTATCGGTCAATCAAGCAAGACACTCAGGACCGGCCAGGAAGATTGGCTCGCCTCCAGTAAGTACTTCGCCCTGCATGTCGACGCTCAGGGCGAAACCGACGCCGGCTACACGGTTAAGCTGAAGCTCTACAAAGAACTGGAGCTTTTGCTCGAGACTGACGCGAAACTGAGTACGCGTAGTCCTCTTGTCATCAAAGGACCGCAAGTCGGCGATGGACAATTGCTACTCGTCTTACTTGTGAATGACGATGAGCGAACAGAGCAATCTCCGCATGGTCACCGTCACGCGGCTAATCAAGCCAATCCGGTCGTAACGGCCTGGCGTCGTCTGTCGCGGGCAATTCAAGACGTGCTGCCATAGACGGAGAGCTAACACACTAAGACAGAACCCTCACCCAACCCTCTCCCTCTCTCCCGCTGGGAGAGACGGACACGAAGCGCCAGTGAGGGCAAAAGAGAAGCGGACGGCGAAGCTGCCGGTGAGGGAGCTACTTTGGCGGCCGCGCGCATCGTATTGCGATCCACCGCCGTTTGGAGATGCAAAAATTAGCGCGCGTTGTTTAGTGGCGAAATGCGCGTCCGTTATCTTTTTTTACTTCTCCTGATTTCCTCTATTTTCACGACCAGCATGCAGGGGGAAAAACCATTCGATTTTGCGAGCACGCCCGGGAAGCTGCCGAAGCAGGTTGTCCCGATTGAATATTCCGTCCGGATTGTTCCGAACGTCGACAAGCTGATTTTCACCGGGGCAGAAACGGTGCAGCTCGAAGTTCGTGCGCCGGTCCGTGAAATTGTCCTGAACGTATCGGAAATAGAAATCGCAGGTGCATTGATCGACGAGAAACCAATAAAAAAGTCCGCCATCAAGATCGACACGAAAGAGGAGTTGCTTCGCCTCGTTTTGCCCTCCGAACTGGCCACCGGCAAACACACGCTCGCCCTCAATTTCTCCGGCAAGATTAATGAATTCGGCCGTGGTTTGTTTTTCGCTCGCTACCAGGAGCACGGCACGGGCGCGAAGAAAACGATGCTCGGCACGCAATTCGAGGCCACGGACGCACGCCGTTTCTTTCCCTGTTGGGATGAGCCGGTTTTTCGGTCTCGTTTTCAACTGACTGCGGTGGTTCCGGAAAATTGGAACGCTTTTTCGAACATGCCGATCGAGCATGAAGCCAGGGTCGACACCGGAAAGGAGCTGCAGTTTGCCACGACACCGCCGATGTCGAGCTACCTCAATGTGTTCGTTGCCGGTGAACTCGATTTCATTGAGTCAAACAAAAGCGGAGTCCAGATCCGCGTCGTTACGACCAGAGGCAAATCCGAATGGGGCTGTTACGCGCTCGAAAGCACAGAAAAGCTCCTGCAATACTACAACGAATATTTCGGCGAGCCCTATCCGCTGCCAAAACTCGATCAACTTGCGGTCCCCGGCGGATTCGGCGGCGCCATGGAAAATTGGGGCGGCATTACTTATTACGAATCGGTCCTGCTCTTCGACCCGGAGAAATCGTCGGATAACACCAAGCACGACATTTTTGCCGTGATCGCTCACGAAGTCGCCCACATGTGGTTCGGCGATCTCGTCACGATGGCGTGGTGGGACAATCTTTGGCTGAACGAAGGATTTGCTTCCTGGATGGGAACGAAGTCCACGGCCCATTTCAATCCGCAATGGGAAGTGTGGTTGCGTAGAAATATCCCGCGCGACCCGGCCCGGCGTTCCGGCATCGCCAAAGAACAAGCCATGGAAGGCGATGCCAGATCGACCACTCACCCCATCCAGCAACCGATCGCGACCGAGGCCGAAGCGAACAGCGCTTTCGACGACATCACTTACCGCAAGGGACAGTCGTTCATCCGCATGCTCGAGAGTTTTCTCGGCCAGAATGTTTTTCGCGACGGCATTCGTCGTTACATCACTGCGCATAAATATTCCAATTCAACCACCGCCGATCTTTGGAAATCGCTCGCCGACGCCTCGGGCAAACCGGTCCCCGACATCGCGACGGGCTGGACGCAGCAACCGGGATTTCCGGTCGTTAAAGTGCAACGAGCCGACGGCGGCCACGTCACGCTCACCCAGGAAAGATTCACGGTGCACTTTCCAAATCCGTCCCCCGTGCAATGGAAGATTCCGCTCACCTACGCCGTGGTCGGACAAGCGCCGGTCAGCCTGCTGATGACCGATAAGATCGACAATCTCCGAGACATTCCTTCCGACAAAGCTCTGAAACTGAATGTCGCAGGGACGGGGAACTATCGAGTTCAATACGATGAAAAGTCCTGGAACCTCTTGTTGGCTTCGCTCGGCACGCTCAAGATGGAAGACCGCGTCAATCTCCTGTGCGACTCGTGGGCGCTGGTGCAGGCGGATCGGGTTAAGCTTTCGGTCTATCTCGGTTTGATCGACAAGTTGCCGCCGGAAAACCAACTCGCCGAGCGCGAACAAATCATCAATGTCTTCGCCTTTGTCGATGGACTGCTGGCCGACCGGCCGGTGCAGGAGAAATTTCGAACCTACGCGCGCTCACTCTTGCGTCCGAGTTTCGACAAACTGGGTTGGGACCCGACTCCGGGCGAGCCTCCGAACGATGGAAATCTGCGCGCAAGTCTGATCGCGGCGCTCGGCGACCTAAACGACTCAGAAATCGTTGATGGGTGCCGGAAACGATTTCAGGAATATCTCAAGAACCCGTCGCTTCCGCCCGATCTGCGACCCGCCGTGTTTGGAGTGGTTGGTCATTACGCGGACGAACCGACCTGGAACAAGCTGCACGAACTTGGCTTGAAAACGACCAGCATTGAAGAGAAACAGAACTACTACGACGCTCTGGCCGGGGTTTTCGACCCCAAGCTCGCGCAAAAGACGCTCGCCATTTCGCTGACCGACGAACTCCCGACCAGTCGCGCGGTTTATCTGGTTCCTAAAGTGGCGCGCGATGGACATGCGGACATCGCCTGGCAGTTCGCCAAAGCGAACATGAAAGCGCTGTTGAAAAAGACCGACGCGCTCGGCGCCAACAGTTATGCGCCCGGTTTGTTCACTTTCTTTTCGGACAAGGCGCGCGCGGAAGAATTAAAAGCCTACGCCAAAGCGAACCTGCCGGCGGACAGCGCCAAAGATGTGGTGAAAGCCGTGGATGAAGTAGAGTTTCGTGCCGAATTCAAACCGCGTCTGGCAAAGCAATTCGGCGATTGGATCGATAAGCGCGCCGCGCGTCGATCGTTGGAATAGCGAAGGGTTACGGGCGCTGTCCGGGAATTGGCGGTGGAGTTTCGGTTGCTGGGAGGCCCACCGCCTCAGCTTCGAGGGCGAGCTGCTGAGCGTATCTCCATCCTGCCTGGGCCTGGCTCAGGATAAAGAACGCGAGAATGCCGAGCCAGATTGATCGTTGCTGAATCGCGAGCAACACCAGGAGAATCGCTCCCGCGAACCCGATCACGCTCGAAATTTGCAAGCTCCGAATGCGCCCGAAGGCAAACCAAAGCAATCCGCGCACGATTTGGCCGCCATCGAGCGGATAGATGGGTAACAAGTTAAAAATCAGCAAGCCGGTGTTAATGTACCAAAGCGAAGAAACGAAAAGATAAGCGTCCGGGTTAGTGATGCTCCACTGGAGCTGGACCGCGGACAGCAAGAGCGAAAGGATCGGAAACAAAACCACGTTCACGAGCGGACCGGCGGCAATGCTCCACAGATACGCACCCGGTCGCGGCGGCGGATTGACGAAAGCAATGCCGCCGAGCGGCCATAAAATAATTCGGTCCGCGATTCCGCCAGTTTGCCGGCAGGCCAGGGCGTGCCCGAACTCGTGCAACAAGACAATGACGAAGAGGCTCACGTACTCCAAGAATCCCCAAATAGGGGAAGAGTAGCGCCCGGCGAATTGCGTGATCGCGAGCGCGGCCACAATAAACCAGGTGAAGTGCAGGTAAACCTGAATCCCGGCAAAGCTAAATAAACGCAGGGCCCCGCCTCGCATATCAAGAGACGTTCGCGACCACACCGTGGTCCGGCAAGGTCGATCTGGAACCGCAACGGCGGAGACAAGCGGAAACGACCCGCCTTCGCACTGCTTCGGCGTGACAAGCGGCGCGTGTCCCTCCATCAACTTGGAGGGCGCCGCGCTGTCGGCGCCAACCCGAAATTCTCACAAACTCACTTCTGTCCGTTCGGCCGCCGGCGTTAAAAGCAAACGCATCGGCATCATGGAGGAGTCATGAAAACCAAAACGGCGAAAGAGCGCCTGGGAGCGGAGCTCCGGACGATCGGTCAGCAAAGTGATGCGCAGAAAGTTTTTCTCTTTGGCGAAATCGATGGCGTGTTGCAACAATTTCGAGCCGTAGCCGTGTCCGCGATATTCATCGTGCACGACCAAATCTTCCAGGAGCATGACGAAACCGCCCTCGGCTGTGCTGATGGTGAAGAGTAAATTGATCATGCCGACGATGGCATTGTCGCGACGCAACACGAAGACGCGGCCGCGGTTTGGCTGTTCAAAAATCAACCGCAGTCCGCGCAGCTGTTTCTGCTTGTTCGGCCGAAAATCCTTCTCTTCGCTGAAAAGCTCGCCCAGGAGCTCGGACAATTCGTCCAGGTCCGCCTCTGTCGCCGGCTCGATGACAACATTTACGCTCACGGTTTACCCCTTATTCCAGAAACAAGTTGCCCTGGCAACCCGCGATTGTCGATCTCGTGATGGCGTCAATTCGCATTGACCAGTCATATCAAGGAGCGGCGGTTTGCAACCGCCGAATAATAAACGGCGCTTACAAAGCGCCGCTCCTTGGTTCCCAGCGTTAAAACGCTGGGTTTTCTGGTATAACCCGAAATCAAAGCATGACCCTCACCAGTCGCTTCGCGTCCGCCTCTCCCTCAGGGAGAGGATAAAGGTG